>Mya_p2__coassemble_453_pt1 | contig 116645 bp, 92 predicted proteins | sample Mya_p2__metabat2_high_PE_003 | metagenome-assembled genome bin Mya_p2
GTCGGAAAACGAAAGTAGGAAGAAAACTGCTTCGTTTTCCTCCTACTCGATTATAATTGTCGGATAGTGTTTTCCACTTTTTGGGCAGACGTTATCAGATGGGTATATTCATCTATGTGTATTGTTCCTCCCATCGAAACTTTGTCATTATGATAGTTCATGCAGCTTTTTATTCTTTCTCTGGCCGAGAAGTGGAATTCATGAATACCCGTTTCTATGGCGATGCGTTTGATGTTTGCTTCATTTACGCCACATCCTGCCATTAACACGATACGTCCGGCAGCTCTTTTTTCCAATTCTCTCAGTAGAGGAATACCTTCTTCTGCTGTAGCTTGTTGGCCAGACGTCAAGATACGGTTACATCCTAAAGAGATGATATCTTCTAATGCTTGATACGGATTTTTGCATACATCAAAAGCACGGTGAAAAGTGACAGACATGCCTTCTGCTGCCTCCATCAATTCCCTCATAAGTGAGATATCTACGTCTCCTTCTGCTGTTAAGCAGCCAAACACCACACCGTCGGCTCCTAATTTTCGTGCATTATTGATGTCTTTTATCATGATGCGTTGTTCTAAGGGTGAATGGAGAAAATCACCGCTACGGGGGCGGATGATGACATGCAGTTTGGTATCAGTCAGCAACTCACGGGCTACTGCAATATCACCGTAAGACGGAGTAGTTCCTCCCTCCGGTATGCCGGCACATAGCTCTACACGATTGGCTCCACCTTTTTGAGCCGTCAGACAACTCTCTACAGAATTGGCACATACCTCAAATAAGTATCTCATAGGCTGATACATGGAATAAAAAAACAACGAACTATAATCATTGTTGTGTTTAAGCAACCCGTATTATAGTTCGTTGTAGTATGGATGTATTTATTTCGCGTAACTTACTGCACGTGTTTCACGGATAACAGTAATCTTTACTTGTCCTGGATAAGTCATTTCATCCTGAATCTTTTTGGCGATTTCTCCAGACAGGCTTTCTGTTTGCTTATCATCAATCTTATCAGCCCCTACGATGACACGTAGTTCACGTCCGGCCTGGATGGCATACGTCTTGGTAACACCCGGATAAGACATGGCTAATTGTTCCAAGTCGTTCAATCGTTTAATGTAAGCTTCTACAATTTCTCTGCGGGCACCAGGACGGGCACCGGATATAGCATCGCACACTTGTACGATAGGAGCCAAAAGGCTGGTCATTTCCACTTCATCATGATGAGCACCGATAGCATTGCAGATATCCGGTTTTTCTTTAAATTTTTCAGCCAGTTTCATACCATAAAGAGCATGTGGCAATTCTGGTTCTTCATCAGGTACTTTACCTATATCATGCAAGAGTCCGGCCCGTTTGGCTTTCTTCGGATTCAATCCCAGTTCCGAAGCCATTACAGCACAAAGATTTGCTGTCTCGCGGGCATGTTGCAATAAGTTCTGACCATATGAAGAACGATATTTCATCTTACCGATAATTCTGATAAGTTCCGGATGCAGCCCATGTATGCCGAGGTCGATAGTTGTACGTTTACCAGTTTCGATAATTTCTTCCTCTACCTGTTTGCGTACTTTGGCTACCACTTCTTCGATGCGGGCCGGGTGTATGCGTCCATCCGTAACCAGTTGATGAAGAGCCAAGCGGGCAATCTCGCGGCGCACGGGGTCGAAGGCAGAAAGAACAATAGCCTCAGGAGTATCATCTACTACGATTTCTACTCCGGTAGCAGCTTCCAAAGCTCGGATGTTTCGTCCTTCACGTCCGATAATGCGTCCTTTGATTTCGTCCGATTCTATGTGGAATACAGTAACCGAGTTTTCGATGGCAGTTTCTGTAGCCACCCGTTGTATTGATTGTATTACGATGCGTTTGGCTTCTTTGCTGGCAGTGAGTTTTGCATCATCCATGATGTCGTTGATGTAGGATTGCGCTTGTGTTTTAGCTTCTTCCTTGAGTGATTCCACCATGCGTTCTTTCGCTTCTTCTGCCGAGAGTCCTGAAATAGCTTCTAATTTTTCTATTTCTTGTCGTTGCAGATGGTCGAGTTCTTCTTTCTTTTTATCTATAACTACCAGTTGGGCTTCAAGATTCTCTTTTACAGCTTCAGTTTCCATTTTTTTGCGTTGGATTTCCTCCTGCCGTTGGTTCAAGACCAATTCTCGCTGTTTCAGTTTGTTTTCTGCCTGCTGTATTTTTTGGTTCCGTATAGCCACTTCTTTTTCCAAGTCGGCTTTTTTATTCAAGAACTTTTCTTTTACTTCCAGCAGTTTGTTTTTCTTTATAACTTCTGCCTCGTTCTCTGCTTCTTTCAGAATAGCATCATATTTGTTTTTCAGTCCGTGCTTGAAAAACACGTATGAAGCTAGACCCCCGATGAGGAAGCAGGCAATGGATACTGCTATTATAACTCCTGTCATTTTAATTTAGTTTTATAAGTATATAAATAAAAAAACGCACTGTATAATAGCATTTCCTATTAGGATTATGCTCTTATAACAGTGCGCGTATGTTTTTTTGTTAACAAACAATATACATAAAGAAGTGGGATACCCCAAGTTATTTCTATGGCTGTCTGAACTGTTCTTCTAGCAGTTCTCCCCATTCCTTTATTTTAGTTGCAATAGGCTCCGTGTCATTACGCTCTTTCAGTTGCAGGGTTTCCAAGGCAAACTGGAAAGCCACCATGGCTAAAATTCTCTCCGGAGAGAGTTCTTCATAGTGTGTCCGGTAGGCATTGAGCCTTCGTTCTACTTGCTTGGCTGCTAGCCTGACAATTTCTTCTTTGTTTCGTTCAATTGTCAGCGGATACGTATATCCCGCCATTTGTAGATTAATCTTTATCTTATCGTTCATACATCCTTATTTTATTCATTTAATAAAGCGATGCATTTATCGACTTCACGCACTAGTTGCGACAATCGCAGTTTTGTCTCTTTTACATCACTGCCGTTTAAACTGATTGTCGTTGCATTTTTTAGGTTCATGTAGTTCTTTTCCAATTCTTTGTAATCTGCTATCGACTTTTGGTAAGCTTCCTCTTTGCTTTGAAGCATTTGACGTAGCTTTTCATTATCTCGCTTTAATTCATCATAGATATAGATGAAATGGCGTAGTTGAGTTTCAAATGAATTCAATAGCTTCTTCTCTTCGTCGGTCATTACTACACTAAATTTGTATACAAAAATACGATTAAGTTGGAGATTACAAAAACTTTTCAAGAAAAAGTATAAATATTTTTTTTGAATTTTGTTTTTCTCGTTCAATATGGTGGAAAAGTATTGGCATTTTTGTACTTTTGCTGCGCATTGAGGTGACATTAAATGCAGAAGTAACAAAGTTTTATTTATTCTTGTATTTGTATTAATCGTATGTATACAGTTGTCAAGCGTATGGAAGTGTCGGCGGCACACAGTTTAAACCTTTCTTATCGTAGTAAATGCGAAAATCTGCATGGTCATAATTGGATAATTACTGTTTATTGCCGGTCGGCTCAGTTGAATGAAGATGGTATGGTTGTAGACTTCAGCCATATTAAGGAAACTGTCAAGGGTAAGTTGGATCATCATAACCTCAATGAAGTTCTTCCATTTAATCCTACAGCCGAAAATATAGCTCGGTGGATTTGTGAGCAGATACCTACCTGTTTTAAAGTTGAAGTGCAAGAGTCAGAGTCAAATCTAGCCATTTATGAGAAAGATTAATGAGATATTCTACAGTCTTCAGGGTGAAGGTTATCATACGGGCACTCCGGCTGTATTTGTACGTTTTTCGGGATGTAATCTGAAGTGTTCTTTTTGCGATACGCAGCATGAAGAGGGAGAATGGATGACCGATGAGGTCATACTGTCTGAAATCAGCCGGTATCCAGCTTCTATGGTAATCCTTACCGGGGGAGAGCCTTCTCTTTGGGTGGATGATGCTTTTGTAGAACGCTTGCATCAAATAGGTAAGTATGTGTGTATAGAGACGAATGGTACGCGTCCTGTCCCGTCTCAAATTGATTGGGTAACTTGTTCACCTAAGTCTGCAGGAAAGCTTCACATACAGCGGATGGATGAAGTAAAGGTGGTCTACGAAGGGCAGGACATAGCAGTCTATGAGACACTGCCGGTTCATCATTTTTTTCTTCAGCCTTGCTCCGGTAAGAATATTCAGCAGACGGTAGATTGTGTGAAAACTCATCCGAAGTGGCGGTTGAGCTTGCAAACACATAAATTGATTGATATTCGGTGAAAGTAAGCTGTTTTAAATTACCGATAAGGAAGTAAATCTTATATAAACGAATAAAACCGATGTAATCACTTGATTATCATCGGTCTTATTTTTGCACGGGAGGAGAGGCTCGAACTCCCGACACCCGGTTTTGGAGACCGGTGCTCTACCAACTGAGCTACTCCCGTAATTGCGGCTGCAAAGGTAATGGAAAGTTTTAATATTCCAAATATATCTTTGAAAAAATATTGTTTTTAAGCCTGATTATGTCTTATATCAGTGCCAGTTCTTGATACATTAGTCTGTATATGGCTGCTTTCTTTTCCAGCGCCAGCGGGTAGGCTCTGGAAGAAGAAGGCATTCTATACAGTCTCATCGGGCGATTCTGGAAAATGAATTCGCTGAAGTCTCCTACTTTGGGCTGACTTATTCCCATTAGGTTGCAAATCGTTTCTGTAGCCTTTTCTCCGGTGGTTACTACAGCTCGGCAGATAGGGAGTTGTTCTAAAAGTCCGGCTACATCGGTAGGCTGAACCACTTCCAAAAATTTGTCCGACGCATTGTCTTGCAGCCTTCTTACAGCCGAAGCTGTGTCATAGAGGGCAATGCCTTTTTCTTTCAGAAAGTCGACAAGGCGGTCTTTGCAGAATGCCTTCCGAGGCTTATCTATAAAATATTCTTTATCCTGAAAGAAGATCAATCCGGTGATGCGCCACATGTCATTATTCCAGTTGGGGTAATAGAAATTCATAGACCAACGCTTTTTCTGGGGTGGAAAACTTCCCAGCATCAGCAGTTTGGCATTGGTGGGCAAGAACGGAATGAGCGGATGCGTTTCTATATTCACGAGCTTTACTTTTCAGTGGTGTCGGTTTTCTTTTTAGACTCTTTTTTTGCCAGCATGATGATGTTGTATACATATTCCGTCATCCATTGTTCAGAGTATCCCAATCGCTCTTTGTATTGGCGTACAGCCATGGCGGTCTTGTGTACCTCATCCTTGTTCCATACAGTTTTAGTGCAGACTTCATGCACAGTTTTCTCAGTCATGGTGCGTAGCGCTCCTTTAAAGATAGAAGGCATCCGGAATTTCCATTGCATCAAATTTCCCATAAGCATCATCAAGTCATTGGAGAATCCTTGATACATAAACAGATATCCCTGTACATCGTTCTGGGTACGGCAGTGTTTCTTCACTGAATTGTCTATCTCTTTAAAGAAACTTTCACTCAGTCCATAATCTTGTATCAGCATTTTTTTGGAAGCTGCTTTTTCGGCCTGGCCCAATCTGCCCCCTTGCGTGGGTATCTTGAATATCCGTTTGAAATTGGCCACGTCGGGCACAAAACGTATATTGGTGATGCCCAGATTGGCGGCAATGACCGATTGGAAGTATACCCGGGTCAGTGATACAAAATCTTCCACATTTTTGGAAGATACTTCTTCATTGTTCTGTTTATTGAATAATTTGCTAAATATTCCCATAATTATAAAGTAAATGCGATTATCAGATTTATCAGCGTGCAAAAATAATAAAAATCGTGGATACTCTCAGAGAAAGCTCTCTTGAATTTCCAGCGCGGGTGGATTTTTACTTATGATTTCAGGCGGAAATGAAATTTATGTCCTTCGAAGACAGCTTCCACTATACCGTAGCGTATGAACTTGGCCAACAGATGCTCGGCCGATCGTCTGGAGATGCGGGTCAGTTTACAGTACCGGTTCAGTGAAAGTGAATCGTTATCAGAGAGTAGTTTCAGCAGCAGCTGTTCACGTTCTGTATATTCCATCCATTGCCTTTGGTTGTTGTCTTCTTGCTGCCACATACGCAGGTGTACGGGGGTGGCCAGGATGTTTTCGTCTTTAATGCGCAGGTATGCCAGTCTCTTACCTGATTCATCTTTGGCATACACTGGTTTGCAGGAACTCTCTTCTATTTCGGCCAACAGCACACTTTTCCCTTCTACTAGAAAGGTTTGCATATGGTAATTCACGTGGGGTGTGCAGTAGAGGTCGGCAGCAGCTTCTATCATATATTGCTCTTCTGCCGAGCGTATGCCGGCTATTTTTCCATTGTCTTTTACTCCTATCAGTAACCTGCCTCCTTCTGTATTGGCAAATGCAGAAAGAGTCTTGGCTATCTTGCGGGCATCTGATATTTCGAATTTAAAATCTTGTTGCTGATGCTCTCCTTCTGCTATTAAAGCATGTATATAGTCTGTTTCTGTAATCGTTTTCATATTGCAAAAGTAGCTAAAAATCAATGTCAAGTGGTTATTTTCGCAAAAAACGATTTTAAATTCAAAAAAAAATATCGTTTTTCTGCATTAATTACGAGAAAGAATGTATTTTTGCCTCAGATTTTAAACGCTATATTTTAAACAAAGGATTATGAAAGAATTAGTTGAACAGATTGCTGAATTGTATGTAGCATTCGAAAAAGATGCAAAAGCACAATTGGAAAATGGTAATAAAGCTGCCGGCACTCGTGCCCGTAAGGCTTCTTTGGAAATCGAAAAGGCTATGAAGGCTTTTCGTAAAGCATCTTTGGAAGCTGCTAAGTAAGCAGACTGATTATGCAGGAAAAAAGGCAAAACTTATCCGCAAGGGTAAGTTTTGCCTTTTTTTAGTGCTTTCTTCTGCTATGTCCGTGGTCTTCTGTTTCTGATAAGAGGCCGTTGGAGCCGTATCTGCATAGGGTCTGCTCCGAGTCTTATTACTTGGACTTGGTAGGGAGCGGGTTAGGACTTGGCCCGGAGAAGGTGTTGCGCAAGATTCTGTATAATTTAGTCTATGACCCAATTTCTGTTGTAAGGTACGGTTTGTTCCGGTTGGTAGTGCATACCTTCTTGTGTGGGTATTTTCAGCACATAAGTGCGTCCGGTCTTGTTGGCCAGTGAGCGTTCCCGCAGCCATGGGTTGGCATCTTTAAGCTGAGCATAGCTGATACCTTGCTCTCGTGCAAAGTGGCTTAGGGTATCGATGCCGGTATTCAAAGTAATTTCGCGGTAGGAGATAGGCGGATAGAGTTGGGCGCGCTTCAGCAAAAAACCGAATTGCTGTGGATGGCTGATAACGGCTTTGGCTGCCAGCAGTCGGAAAATATAGCGCGAGGTTTCTTCCACCAGCCACAAGTCTACGGCCCGTTCCACTTGCTGTTTGCGCTTTTCAGAAGATATTCTGCCTTGTCCGGCATTGTAAGAGGCTGCCACGCACAGCCAGTCGCCATATTTGGCATACGCCTGTTTCAGAAATTTGCAGGCAGCTACCGTCTCCTTTTCCACGTGATAGCGTTCGTCGATGTTTTTGTTGATTTCCAGGCCGAACTCTTTTCCTGTGGCGGGCATGAACTGCCACATGCCTGCTGCCCCTGCCGGACTCTTGGCCAGCGGGTTCAGGTGGCTTTCTATCACCGCCAGGTATTTAAAGTCGTCGGGTATGCCTTCCTGTTTCAGAATAGGTTCTATCACGGGGAAGTAGCGGTTAGCTCGTTTGATGGCCAGCATGGTGGACGAGTGCATATAGGTGAACGACATCAATTCGCGGTCCATCCGTTCATAATGGTCGTAGCGTGTCAGGTCGATGTCTTGTCCTGCAAAGTGTACTTGTCGCGGCACGGCAGGCGAGGTGGCACAATAAGGCACTTGCGACTGCACAGAGTCTCGTTCGGGGTTGAATACCCGGCTTCCTATCAGGCAGGGTACGGTCATGCCCAGTGCGAAGGCAATGCCTGCGGCCCATAGCATTGTTGTGTAGTTCTTATTCCAAGTTGTTTTCTTCATACCTGCAAAGGTAATTCTTTTCCTGGAATCCCTTCTTCTTTTTTGGACATTATCTAAAAATACGCGATATTTGCTATCTGATAAGAAGCAGTTTACTTTTTAGAAGCTGTTTAAAGTTTATTCAGAAAGCAGTTGATTCAACTTAATTTGAGTTTATTGGGGGGATTTATCTGTGATGTGTCCGGTTGCATAGCCTGCTATGCTCTTCCAGACATCACAGGAAAAAACTTTAAAAAATAATTCTCAGCAAAAGCCGGAGTAAAATTTAAACAGCTTCTCGTTTCAGCTTTAGCCGAGCATTGTTTGGAAGATTCTTTGGGAGATGCTTTGATATGTATAGCGGGTTATACAGCGAATTCCCTTTCCCGATAAAACTGAAGGCAGACTCGGAAAATGCGGAATAAGATTCTTTCTGGATAATAAAATAAACAGTTTCTGATATTTTAACCTCTAAATAAAAAAGAAATGGGAAAAGTGATTATTAATTCGTATGAAGATTTTGCACAGTTGGTAGGCAAGCGTATCGGAGAGTCCGATTATGTAGACTTGCCTCAAGAACGTATTAACCTGTTTGCCGATGCCACGCTGGACCATCAGTGGATTCATGTGGACACAGAGCGTGCCAAGGTAGAGAGTCCTTTCCACAGTACCATTGCCCACGGTTACCTTACTCTTTCCATGCTGCCTCACATGTGGAATCAGATTATCGAGGTGAATAATCTGAAGATGATGATTAATTATGGTATGGATAAGATGAAATTCGGTCAGGCTGTGCTTTCCGGTCAGCGCATCCGTCTGGTGGCCGATTTGCATTCGCTGGCCAATCTCCGTGGCGTGGCTAAAGCCGAAATCAAGTTTGCCATAGAGATAGAAGGCGAGAAGAAGAAAGCCGTAGAGGGTATGGCTGTGTTCTTGTATTATTTTAATTGAAGATGATGAAGAAAATGCTTTGTCCGCAGTGTAAGGTGGGTGTCTTTTGTGTGAAAAACGCTGAAGGCAACCGCCTGCCAGTATATGTCACAGATCAAGGCGAGGTAGTACCCAAGCACCCTTCCGATTCTCTGCAGGGATATAACCTCGATGAAGTGTATTGCCTGGGCTGCTCGTGGCATGGTTCGCCCAAGCGGCTGGTGCGTTATTAAGCAGCGGGTGTCTGCACTAGAAAGGCGCGGGGACCGACAGGCAGACCGACTGCTGCGTAATGGGGTGGATAAATGCCAACTGCTCGGCGTGCAGGTACATCCGTTCGGCGGGGGTGCCGTATAGCGGGTCGCCCAGAATGGGGCAGTGCAGCCCCCTGACGTGGGCGGCGTGTACGCGCAACTGATGGGTGCGGCCGGTTTCCGGATAAAAGGCTATGCGTGTTTTCCCCTCGTTGCGTTGCAGTACCTGGTAGCGGGTCAGTGCAGGCTTTCCGTGGGTGTCGTTTACCATTTGCCGCGGGCGGTCGTTGATGTCGGCACACAGGGGCAGGCTGATGCTTCCCTGGTCGGCAGTTACGATGCCGTTCAGCAGGGCTACATAGCGTTTTCGGATGCGTCGGTGATGGAAGTCGGCTTGCAGGGCCTGATGCACTTCTTTGGTTTTGGCCAGCAGTAGAATACCCGAGGTGTCCATATCCAGCCGGTGTACGATGAGCGGGCCCGTGGCTTCGGGATAGTGTTCCTTCATCCATTGGTATACCGACGGGTCGTTTCCCTTGCCGGGTACCGACAAGAGTCCGGCAGGCTTGTTTACAGCCAGCAGCCAGTCATCCTCATAGACTGTTTCCAATGGATTTTCCGCGGCTCTTTGTTGCTTTTGAATCATCGGGTTGGGTTCCACGTTCAGTCCTTGCAGCATGTGTTTCAGGATAGGTTCGCACTTCCCCTTGCAAGCAGGGTAGTAGTGTCCGTGTTCCCTAAGCTCCGTTTTCGGCGATGCTCCCCACCAGAATTCTGCCATGGCCAGCGGGTGGTACCCTTGCAGAAAGGCGTATTGTAACAGTTTGGGTGCGGCACATTCTCCGGCTCCTGCGGGGGGCAATTTATGCAGTTGTTCTTGAAAGATGCTGCACAAGTTCTTCCGTTCATGCCGGGCATTCAGCATAACGAACTGTTCGAACAGTTGCTGTTGAAGAGCTGCCGACCTTCTTTTCCGTTCCTCTTTCAGCCGGATTATGTCGTTCAGGTGTAATTCCACTTTTTGTCGGCATTGGGCTATTTTTTCTTGCCAGTGTCGTTCCAACCGTTTGTAAGAAGCCTTTTGGTGCTGGCTCTCCCGAATCAAGGTTTCCAGTTGCTGTTCTGTACAGAGGGGGCGCATCCGGTCTCTCTCTTCCTTGGCTGTCTTCATGGCCTGTTTGGCTTGCAGTAAGGTCTGCTGTGCTTCGCTTTCCGTAGAAGCCAGTTCTCGGCAGTCTTGCAGATAGGCAGGTGATGAGGCTATGGCCTGAATTTCGGTATTCAGCAGGGAAATCTGCTGCTCTTCTGTCTTGAAGAATCCGTGGGGTTGTAGCAGGTCGTACACGGGCGGTACAAAGAACGGGTGGCGGTTACTTCCGGCCAGAATGCCCGAAAATGCACTGAAGTAGCCTAATCTTCCTTGGGCATCTTCTGCCACCAGTACACCGAACATCTTTCCCTTAGCTAGTTCTTCCGTCCAGTCTTCGCGGCTGTTCAGATAGGCCTGTACTTCGGCTGCGGCCTGTATGCACAGTGGATGTGGGGTGTAGCAGAACGGATAGGTGAACGCTTCGGGGCGCGGAGCATCTTGCAGGGTGGAAGAGAAGAGGTGGAACATTATTTCAGATTCAGTTTCTTGCGGTAATACGATTCGGAGGTATATAAGGCGGCGGCAGGATTATGCCCTGTGACGCGGTCTTTGGTTATCAGGGTAGTGACATAGGCATCGGCATATTTGTAGAACAAACTGTCGTGTCCTACACAGAGTCCGATAACCACATTCAGATCGGTTTTTGCTTCATTCATCAGGCGGGCTTGCAGGATGGGGTTGCACATGGCGGCTCCTATCTGCTCGCATGCTGCCGGAATGCCTAGCGATGTTTTAGGCTTTCCGCCTACCTTGCAGATTACGGAGTAGGGTTCGAATCCGTTGGCCTTCAGTATGCCGGCAAAGATGCGTGCTTCTTTCTGCAGGCCGATGCAGTTGGCAATGCCGATTTTCCGAGCCTTTATTTTCCGGGCAAATTGCATGATTTCCTCTACCCGGGTCCATTGGCAATAACCTTCGAACTCTACCTGGGCACTGGCCGTCATTACTTCATGGTTCCGAGGTTCGTTATACCTCTCTATGGCCCACTGCCAATCTTCCTCTTTAAGATGGGTGGTGGGGCAGAAGGGCGGGTAGGTGCGGTCTTTGAATTTACAGTTTTGCGTGCCGCAATCCACGCACGAAGCGGGAGCGGCCTTTGCAGTTGTTTCTGTGGGCTGCGTATGTACTTTCTTCCGTACTTTTTTCTCCCGTTCCCAAGCAGCCTTCCTGCTTGCATAGAGTTCCATTTGTTTTTCTAAATAATTATCTGCCATGATTTCTATACCTTACAGGTTAATAATTCTCAAGCTATGTGATCGGTGTAGGTTTAGAAACCGTTTCATATTTAAAACAGCTTCTTATTTTCTACGTTTTAGTTCCTCCAGTGAGATGGTTTTCACCCCTTGTTTGGCTTGGGGTGCGGTAACCGCTTTTTTATCAGTAGCACCGTATTGTGTTTTGATGGCCGGTAAAGCCTCTTGTATATCATGTATACGACGTTCGTCACTGGGGTGTGTACTCATAATCTCGGGAACTTTGGCATTGCTTCCTGCCGACATCTTTTGCCAGAATCCGATGGCTACATCGGGATTATATCCTGCCATGGTCATGAATATCAGCCCCATGTAGTCGGCTTCTGTCTCATGCTTGCGCGAGAATGGTAGCATCATGCCATATTGTGCACCTACACCATAGACCTGGTTGGCAATGTTTTGTATGGCTGCACTTTTTTGTGACAATGACTGATTGAGTATTTGTGCTCCGTATTGTGTCAGTATTTGTTGGCTCATACGTTCGTTGCTATGCTTGGCCACAGCGTGTGCCACTTCATGTCCTATGACTACAGCTAATTCGTCGTCCGAGGCCACCAGTTTCATCAGTCCTTCATACACTACGATTTTTCCGCCCGGCATACAGAATGCATTGATTTGATTATCTTTCACCAAATTGAATTCCCAAGCAAAGTTATCTATTTCGGTAGCTAGTCCGTTGTTGCGCAGATACGCTTCTGTGGCCTGAGCTATGCGTTTGCCCACTCGTGTCACCATAGCCGATTGTGTTTTTGAAACCGATCGTGGGGCACTTTTCATGTAATCCTTATACTGCGTCAGGCTGCTGGCTAATACTTCTTGATCGGACACCAATAACATTTGCCTTCTTCCTGTGACGGGTACAGAACCGCATCCGGTAACCAGTAGCAGGATGGCTGTCCAGAGAATGACTTGTTGTTTCATACGTTGTCGATGGCTTGGTTCAATGTATTTAGAAGGGATTGTACTCTTTCATATTCGTTTTCGAAATTAGGAGTGAATGTACCGTTTCCCAAATTGGCCTTAATTTCTTCGATGGTCCAGAAGCGTCCGCCGTCCAGTTCGTCGCTGGGGTAGATGGGTTGGTTGTATATCGTTTTGTGCACAAAGACCAGTTCCTTCTCGCGGTCTGATTCGAATACATAGCTGGTCAGAAACTCCGGCGCAAAATCGGTGATGCCCAGTTCTTCGGCCGTTTCTCGCTTCAACGCCATTTCTACGCTTTCTCCCAGGTCGATGTGGCCGCCTACCGCCGTGTCCCATTTTCCCGGCTGAATGTCTTTCCATGCAGGGCGTTTTTGCAGGAACAGTTCTCCGTTTTCATTGCATACGTGCAGGTGAACCACCGGGTGCAGTTTCTTGCTGCCGTCGTGGCATTCTCCCCGGGTAGCAGCACCAATCAGCGTGCCTTGCTCGTCTACCAGTGGCAACATTTCTTGCAGATTGTCTTGTTTCATATCCTTTCAGGGTTTATTCGTTAAAGAGAATGGAAGAATCTCCGTAGCTCAGGAAGCGGAAGTCGTGGCTCAGGGCAAAGTCATAAATAGTTTTCCAACGGCCTTTAACAAAGGCCGATACTAGCAACAACAGCGTACTTTGCGGTTGGTGGAAGTTTGTAATCATGGTCTTTACCACGTGATAGGTGTAGCCCGGTGCGATGATAATCTGCGTGCTGGTGTGCAAGGCTTCCATCTCGTGCCGCTCCAGATAGTCTATGATAGCCTGCAAGGCTAGTTCAGAGGGAGTGTTGTTCTCCTCGTCGGTCAGTTCGTACGGTTGCCACTGGCGCACGTGTAATTCAGCCTCGGTGGCATCCGGATTTTTCAGCAGTGTCAGTCCGATGTGATACAGGCTCTCCAAGGTGCGTACAGAAGTGGTGCCCACGGCAATGGCCCTTCCCCGGTGGCTCACCAGTTTTTTCAGGGTATTTATAGATACTGAAATGTATTCCGTATGCATTTCGTGTCCTTCTATCTCTTCGCTTTTTACCGGCTTAAAGGTGCCTGCCCCTACATGCAGCGTCAGTTCCTCCAGCTCCACACCCTTCTGTTGCAGCGACTCCAGCACGCGGGGCGTGAAGTGCAGGCCGGCTGTGGGGGCTGCTACCGAACCCTTGATTTTGGAATAAACCGTCTGATAGGTTTCCTTGTCGCTTTCTTGCGTGTCGCGGTTTAAGTAAGGTGGAATGGGTAGCTCTCCAAATACCTCCAGAATGTCTGAAAAGCAAATATCCGGATTGTTCCAACTAAAGTCTACCTGGTGACTGGTGCCGTGGCATTCGCCGCGTTTGGCAGTCAGTGTCAGCGTCTGTCCCTTTACATTCAGCGTACGTTTCAGTTCACCTTCTTTCCATTTTTTCAAGTTGCCTATCATGCACAGCCAGGCCGTGTGGCTGGTTTGCTGAAAATTCAAGGCATAATCGGCCGGCACCAGCGGTTCCAGGCAGAACACCTCAATCAGTGCGCCGGTCTCTTTGCGGAAATGCAGCCTGGCTTGAATGACTCGTGTGTTATTGAAAACCATCAGTTCTCCTTCCTGCAGATATTGAGGCAAGGCTGAAAAACGGTCTTCTGATACTTCCCCGTGGCGATAGACCAATAATTTTGATTGGTCGCGTACGGACAGGGGATATTTGGCAATTCTCTCGTCGGGCAGCGGATAATTGAATTCGCTGATGCGTATATGTCTAGGATCTGTCTTCATGCAATGAATATTTTGTCGGCAAAGGTAAGAAAAAGATTTAGGATTTCCGATTCCGTTTTTCCGGATGTAGTGAATATCATTCTGTGCCCATCTTTTGTACGTAGTTCTTTCTGATAGTTGGAATAAAAATTAAACAACTTCTTATCTTCTTCGATATTTCTGTTTATATTTGCACATCCACATAATAGAGGTGGATAAATTGTAAATTAGCGACGAAAAGATATGAAAATAGGAGATAAAGTTCGCTTTTTGAGCGAAGTGGGAGGCGGAACAGTGACCGGATTCCGCGATAAAGATACTGTGCTGGTAGAAGATGCTGATGGATTTGATATTCCTATGTCGGTGCGTGAATGTGTAGTGATAGAAACTGATGATTATAATATTCCTATTCCTTCGGTCAAGGCTACTGCCGGCCGTGCGGTTCAGGTAGAACAAGCGGCTTCTGTGAAGAAGCCCGAGATGCCGGTCCGTCCGTCGGTTTATCGTCAGCCGGAGATGAAGGGTGGAGATCAATTGAATGTATACTTAGCCTTTGTGCCAGTAGACATTAAAGCGGTGAGTACTACTCCTTTTGAAACTTATCTGGTGAACGATAGTAATTATTGCTTGTACTACACCTATCTGAGTGCAGAAGGAAAGGCTTGGACAGCCCGGTCTTTTGGTGTGATAGAGCCCAATACCAAACTACTGTTGGAGGAATTTGAGAAAAGTGCACTGAACGATCTTGAACGGGTGGCTGTGCAGCTGATAGCTTTTAAGGACAACCGTAGCTTTACGTTGCGTCCGGCTGTTGGCGTGGAAATCCGGGTAGATACTGTGAAGTTTTATAAATTGCACACATTCCAGTCTACGGACTTCTTTGATACTCAGGCTCTACTTTATCCGGTAGTACAAAATGATCTTCCTGTGAAACAAGTGTATGTTTCGGCTGATGATTTGCAGAACGCTTTGATGCATAAGAAGGATGCCGATGAACGCCCCAGGCCTTTGATGAAGCGCGGCACTGTGCAAAACGGTATCTTGGAAATCGATTTGCATATAGGTGAATTGCTGGATGATACACGGGGGTTGAGTAACCGGGAGATGCTTCAATATCAATTGGATAAGTTTAGGGAGGTGATGGAACAATATAAACGAAAACGAGAGCAACGCATTGTCTTTATTCATGGTAAGGGTGATGGCGTATTGCGCAAGGCGTTACTTGATGAACTGAAACACCGTTATCCCACTTGTAAAGCGCAAGATGCCTCTTTTCAGGAGTATGGATTTGGGGCTACTATGGTAACCATTCACTAATCTGATGATCTATAAAATATAGTCTTTTACAAATTGGCACGATGGAAGATTATGAGTGAAACAGTCAGATATAAAGTAGTAGTGATAGACGATGATGAGGCTGCAGTCGACGCATTGGAAAGGGAGTTCTGTCAGAAAGATGAATTCTTTCTGGCTGGAACTGCCAAAAATGCCAAGTTGGGGAAGAAACTTCTTCTACATGTGCGTCCGGATTTGCTGTTTTTAGATGTAGAGTTGCCGGATATGACCGGTATGGAACTGATTCAAGAACTTCGGAAGGACTTCAACTGGGATATGAAAGTAGTGTTCTATACGGCTTATAATCAATACATGATACACGCTATTCGCGAATCGGCTTTCGATTATCTGCTCAAACCCTTTCATCATAAAGAACTGGAGGAAATATTAGCACGTTTTATGACCTATAAAGTACACGCTTTTACTCAGGTGTTGCCGGTTGGTGTAGGTACTCCCTTAGTGGCTGTGCAGCCTTTTATTATATTTACTCCAACGAATGATATGCGGGCATTACGTCCTTCCGAAATAGGTTTTTTCCGATATTGTAGTGATCGTAAGCAGTGGGAAGTGCAACTTCATAACCAGCTATCTATTCCCTTGCGTAGGGGGACTACAGCAGATCAGATTGTTCAATATTCTTGTAGCTTCGTGCAGATTCATCAGTCTTATATTATTAATATAGATTATCTGATGATTATCAAAGATAATTATTGTCAGCTCTATCCTCCTTTCGATAAGGTGAGTGAATTGCAGGTGTCTAAAAAATACAAGAAAGAACTGCAGGAACGTTTTTGTTTGTAATTTGTTTCTAAGTAACTGTACACTGTTGAGTACTAAAAAAGCCATTCATAATGAATGGCTTTTTTAGTACTCAATAGTAAATAATAAGTGTAGCCCGTGGGGGAATCGAACCCCCCTTTCAAGAATGAAAATCTTGCGTCCTAACCGATAGACGAACGGGCCATCCTTAGTCATGAGGATTTCTCTCTCATTTCGGGTGGCAAAGGTACGGCTTTTTTTGGAATATGCAAACTTTTCTCTGATTTTTTTGAAAAAAATGTTTGTTTCTGCTTATTCTTTCGCGTTTTATAGTCCTTTGAGATGCTTTTGCAGAAAATCTAAGACGTAATAATGAGGTATCTTTTCTTGTTCCAAACGCCAATTGTTCTTCTTAATTCTTTCATAGATTTCTTGTTCGGCAGGTGTCAGATGCAGTGCTGTCGATACGTTACTTTCTTTTCCTTCACCCTTTTCGAAGTAACGATTGAAGGTGTCGCTGTCCATCAAGATACTTTGGGTTTGTGGAAAATAGTATCTGAGTCTAGATAAGATTTCGAATCCTTGGGCATCTAAATCCCCCCAATAATAGAGTGGGGTGTCTTGCAGAAATGCTGCTTCTTTCAGGCTGAGCACTCCATTACCTTGTCCCCAAATAATAAGGGCATTCGGCACAGGTGGAAAGGTGAGAAAATTCACCTTGTTCTCTACGATAAATACCGATTTTACTTTCCATTGGCGAGTGCAAAATTCACTTACCGGCAGACTGAGGTCTTTTATACCAGCTCCATACAATTGGGAGAGTGCATCGTCCAGAAAGCGGATACGTATCAATTCTTCTACGTATTTCAGATGAAAGTGTGTTTCGAACAGCTTTTCATTCTGCTGCACAGAGTCGGCTATCACGATATCGAGTAGCTCTCTAAGAATGCCTTTGTGTTGCTCGATAAATTTGGTATGCACCGCAATGGGAAGTTCCCGGATATACAGATTGGGCTGAGGATGACGGCTGAAATATGCTAAAACTTTCTGCATGTCGGACCATTCTCCGGCGTGATTCACCACTTTCAGCGGGTACTTTGCAGCCCAATCGGCCAATATGGGAAAAGAAGTCAGTAGGGCATTCAAATCTATTTTGAATTGCTGCACCTCTTTTTCTTTATGGAGAAACTTCAGTAAGTCGCTTTCAGTGAGGAAAGCGACTTCTTTAGGCAAATCCTGCCTGCCCAATGTCTGATGCTTCACCGTTTCCCACTTTACGGAATACCCGTATCCACGCACCTCTTTTGAAGCGGCATACAGACATTCATATTCCTTTCGGTAAGTATCAAAATCTTTGCTAGGCTTTTTGTCGCATGGAATTACCAACCTTTCGAAAGGCATACCTGCAGCGATGTGCTGCAAGTATTTCAGATAAATCCTTTCTGCTTTACTTTTAATTTCAGTGGGATGAATCATGCTGTTCAGCTTGTTTATAGGCTTCCTGATATTCTACAATAGGCATATTATAGAGTACCGAGGCATTTCCTTTCCGTTCTACATAGTGTACATAAGAGATGGAGTCTTCCACGATATGAATGTTGTCGCTGGGAGTTACCATCAGCAGTTGCAAGTGCAACTGACGACAAAGATCCAGCAAGTAGCGAGCCTTGTCTTCATCTTGCGCTTTAAAAGCTTCGTCGATAGCAATGAAGCGGAACGAAGTTTCCAGTCCGGTTTTGGTAAACCCGAATTGGTAGGCAATGGCCGAACCCAAAATGGTGTAAGTGAGCTGCGCCTTTTCTCCGCCCGACAGTTGTCCCATGCTTTCGTACGTTTTACACCGTTGTCCGTTTTCCAGATAGAATTCTTCTGCTCTATACGTAAACCACGTGCGCACATCGGTCACCTTACTGCGCCATGACTCCTCTTGCAGTTTTTCCATAAAAGGTTCTATGTGCTCTTCGAAATGACGTTGTCGACCGTCGATGGTAGTATTAACTTCATGCAGGTTGGGGTTAGCTTCCAAAAGAAGTCGTTGGAAATCTTTCGCTTCGGCGCCCGACTTTCTGATAGCTGTCAGTTGTATATACGTACCTTGGTCTTTATTGAACACAATGTCCTTGAGCGACTCATTAAGTTGGCCGATAGCTTTGCAGATGTCTGTTTCCCATTGGTCGAAAAACAGTTTGTAGAGATTTACATTCGTATAAATATTCTCTTGCAGATACTCGTTGAATGCACGCTGATAACTGATTAAGTCTTCCTCAACCAGGCGGTTGTAGTAGAGCTGGTATTCTTCTATCAGTTCGATGTTTTCGGGGCTGGGCAAACTGCTTACATCCGAGTTCCAGTCTTTATATTTGTCGGTCAGTTCCTTGGCAGGGCGCTTGAACGCATTGATTAAATCGTTGGCTTTCAGTTTTAAATCATTTTTTCTATTTTTCTTTTTTCCGAGATTCTGATTGATAGTCTGCTGAAATTCAGAACGCTTACTGCCCAATTTTTTTAGAGGAACTTCCAGTAACTCAGGATGTTGTTGTTCGAAATAATCCACGTTGACAATGCCCATCTGTTGTAGAGAATCCAGGTTGGTGCGATACAGTTCGGTCAATTCCTCCTGCTCCTTTTTCAAATCATGAATTTGCAGCTTGATGCTGTCTGTCTCATCCTTTAGTGTTTTTTCCTTTTTCTTCCACTCTTCCAGCTGTTCGCGGAGAGCCTTTGCCTTGTTGTCGGCCGCTTCCAACTTCTTTTTTTGTTCCTCGTATGTCTGAATCGTTTGTGCGCACGAAATCCAGTCGATGCGCTCAAATTCGTCAAATCGCTTCATTAAATCATCCAGGTGGCTGATTCTCAGGTTGCATTCCCGTTGTTTTTTCTCAGTGGCATGAATCTTTTCTTGCGTAGATTTCTGCTCATTCTGTGCTTCCCTGACTTTCTGTCGCAGCGATGCAATTTTATCCTTGTTTTCCCATCCCAGTACATAATTATCCCTACTTCTGATTTCCTTTCGGTCGTCTTTCTCGTGCTTGTTGCCTACCGATTTTATCAATCCCTCCCGCGTAACGGCCTTTTCGTCGTAATAGTTGAACTCTTCCAGACTGTCTACACAAGCATAATTGTACCGATGATAGATTTCATTTTCTATCCAATCCACGTATTGATTATCCGGTTTGAATTCAATTTTGCCAAGCAAATGATTCTCCTCCAGTTCCCGTTCCTCCATTTCCCTGATGGATACAAAATCCTGGTAACGCTGATAAACGATTCTGCCGTTCAGATTATTTTCATTGACATACCGGTTTACGTCCCGGTAATATTTTTCGGGAACTATCAACCTTAGCGCAAAGTTGTGCAGAATGCGTTCGATAGAAGCCTCCCACTCCCATTCACCCTCTTTCAGCCGGATTAATTCACCGATAAACGGTATTTCGGCCGAAGTGGCTCCTACGGCTTGCAAGATTTCATTTCTGATTTCAGACACTCTGCCCGAAATGTTGTTTTTATTTTTTTCCAATTCCTGAATACGGTTAATATCCTCCTGTATCTGCAGGCTGATTTCTTCTTCCGTATTCTTCTGTTTACGATGCTCCTCGGTCAGTCGGCTTAGCTCCAACAGCCTTTCCTGATTCTCAGCTTCGGCCGTAGCTCGGTTCTTATCAAAATCTTCTTTGGAAGGATTGAGTGACAGATTCAGTGTTTTGGCCAGTGCGTTGTATGCCTGTGCCTTTTCACTTCTTTTTTCGCGTTCTATGCTCAGACTTTCTATACGTTGGGTCAAGTCGGCAATCTGCTTGCTGACCTCATCGTTTTCAATGGCTACTTTCAGTTTGACGATTTGCTGCTGCGCCTCCTCTGTCTGCGTATTCAGACTACCCAGTTTATCCTCTTTCTTGCGCTGCTCTGCCTGGTTACTGCTCTTTTGCTCTTCGGCCAGCATTACGGTGCGTGCAGCAAACCAATAGGCAGCCGTTTCTTTGCTATGTTCCAGCTCTTTAACTTCCTGTTCGATGTGTTGCAGTTTCCGGGCTACCTCATCGATGGGCTCCAGCATCTTTATCTGTTCTTTTGCCTTATCAATGTTGTTCTTGGCCCCCATCAGATTTTGGAAATTGCTGTACAGTGCGTTGTACTTTTCTTCAGCCGGCTTTTCGTCCAGCATATGCGTGCGGATAAAGAAGTCCAAGTCGTCCAGCACCTTTACCCCCACAATCTGATTAAACAGCGTCAAGGCATTGCCCGAACGCATATGGAAGCGCTCACAGATTTGTGCCCCATATTCCGATGGTCCGTTGTAGAAATCAATGACTCTTTTACCCGTTTTGGGGTTATATTTGCGGTCCAGCCGCTTTCTCCATTCGCCCCTTACGTCAAATTCAGCAAAATCTTCTTTAATCTTCAAAGCCATTTTGGATATGCCATACACAGCTTTCAGCTCCTGTCCGCTGAAATACCGGATTTGAAACAGCGTGATATTCTTTCCTTCTGCATTGCGGAAAGATGCCAGCAAGACGGAACGGGTGCTTCTGTCGCGCAATTTCATGGTGGTGGAAGCTGTAGCCCCCTCTTCCTGCTGAGTGCCATGACACCCCAATACGTATGATTCTTCCGTGCGAGCCCCTTTTTTCTCTACCCCTGATGATTGATTGTAGAAGCGGTTTCTCTTCATGGGCACCAGTAATGTCAGCAAGGCATCCACCAGCGTACTCTTGCCCGATGCATTGGCTCCAGTCAGCAGAGAGTTGTTGCCCTGCGGACTGATGCGGTATATTACTTCATTGAATGTGCCCCAGTTGAGAATTTCCATATACTGAAGCCGATAGCCCGATTTTTCAGGAGTCGTATTAAATAGATTCATCTGGTGTTCCATAGTTATTTAGCTTATTTTTAAATTCCATCAAATCGTCCAATGTAATTTTTTCCTTGATAATGCGGTGTATCTTGTAGCGCGTTTCGCTGCTTTCCGTCTGTCTGGCATCTACTAAAAAACCCAATTCTACGGTTTTGGCAATGTAATTGTCCAGATCTTGTTTGAATTTTACCTGATTAAATTTTGTCGGTAAGAAGAGTTCTACTTCCTCTTTGATTTGAGTGACCGTAACATATTTCTCGTCCGATTGAGAATCAGTGGGGTTCATTTCGAATTCGTCGAGCAGTTGCCTGAGTACAATCAGAATGACGGAAACTTCGAATCCCAACTGCCGTCGGGTTACCAGGTGAATCGTCTTATCATCCTCTAGAATGGCCTGCTTCAGAAAAGCGAATCCCTCGTCCTTCTTCACGATTAAGTCTAAGCCAATCACGCTGACATACTCTTGGATTTCAGTTTGGTATCGCAGGATATCTTCCCAGGCAGGGTCGGTATATTCTACGATGCCTTTCAATAGTTTTACGGTAGCCTTTGAATAAGGTTTGATGTTTGATGCACTCATTTTCGGATGATAATTATTTCAGGTATGATAATCTTTTTCATATTCTCGGTGTCGAACACAATGTCTTGCGTCTTGTCGGCGTGTACAGCCGTGGGATATTCCTTCATTATGTTGAAGTAACCCAATAACTCGGTCAGTCCTTTGCTGATGCCCTGCGAGGCTTCAATCACTTCCCCCAGGGTAGTTTGTGGGGTCTTTTTCAATACTTTCTCAATGTTCTGGCGCAGCACCTCTCGATCTACATAATACGGATTATACAGTTGGCTTAGTCTGTTCAGGTCGTCTATGTCCAGCTTTGCATCTTTAGGCCTATCTTTATATACAATTTCCGTAGTAGGTTCCAAGGTAAGTCTTCGTTCCAGAGGAAGTCTAATTTCTAGCGTATCCATTTCGAAGCCCAGGTCGGGAGTTTCCTTTTGTTTGCTAACTTCAATTAATTTGTGCTTGATGTCATTGATAATTTGTTGTGTAATCACCGAATTCGACTGTTCATTCTGTCTGATAATGCGGCTCAGTTTCTCGGCCATACGGTTATTGGTGTAATACACCCTTTGGCCTGCATCTACCAAGTGATGCTTTACATCCCTTAAAAACCAGTCGTGTACATCAATCTGCTTGTTGTTCAGCGATTCAAATAAATTCTGTGTCAGAAACTCCCATTCTTTTTGCAAGGAAGCCGACAGCAAGAATTCCCAAAAGGCATAGAAACTTTTTCCCTGCGATGAATTTTTCAATTCGCTATAGGCATCAAAGAAATAGTGCAGAATCTCTTTTTTCTTTGAGTTCTCAGTCTGCTGCTGATAAATCTGCTTGATGATGTCTTTAAAATTGTTGTCCACCTCTTTAAAGTCGGACAATAATTCTTTGGCCACTTTGTTGAGGTTATTATATCGAGGTACGATTTCATATTCTTCGAACACCTTGATGTCGTCTCCCATTTCCAATCGCTGAATCTGCTGTTCTATTTCCAGTTTTTTACTTTTGAGTAAGTCCAGACGTTTGCTTCGGTCCTCGTTGGTGAATTCCACGAGTTCTTTAAGTTGGCCGAACAGCGACTTGAATTTTGATTCGGTACCTATATAATCTTCTTTTTTCAAGCTATTCTCTATCCAGTCCAGCACCTTGCTGGTGTAAGATGAAATTTCGTACTTGATGTCTCCTACCTCGTCTTGATAATTGGTAAGATAACCTTTGTTGGCCCATTGCTGTATCCAGCGTTTCGCTTTTTCTTCATTGGTTTCCAGTGATGTGGGCATTTCTTCTTCCTCATCCAAAGCATCCTCTTCCAGTTCATCCAGGCGATTCACCAGTTTGAGGTGGATAGTCTCCCACGTCACCACACTCTGCTCTTCGAAAGTGTCCATGAGGAAGGTAAGGAAGAATTTTAGATTCTTCGGTTTCATTTTCAGCAGTTTAATGCTGGGAGAATTATCTAATATATCTATTAATTGCGCTTTATTCATGTATGCTGTAACACGGGTAAGTAGGGGCGGTTAGAATTAGAAAGTGAAAGGGAAAAAATGAATTCCGGTAGATGATGACAGCTGGCCGATATATGCTGAAAAAAATAGAGTAATGGATGGAATGAATTCCTTCTATTACTCTACATTCTGTCGTAGGGGATTCTTAATGACAGCATCCGCCTTCGCATCCGCAGCTGTCGCCACAGTCGCCATCTGCACAACCGCCACCGCAGCCACCGCAACTGCCGCCACATCCGCCACTCATCATTTGGATGGCTTCTGTAATTTCTGCGCTAGTAGCTTCACGGCTTGTGATGACCTCACCTACAAAGTTTAAGGAACAGCCAGCCAGCGGATGGTTCATATCCATCACCACTACATCTTCTTTCACTTCTACTACGCTTCCATTGATACGTTGTCCGTCGTTGGTCATCAGCGGTACTACTGCACCTTCCACTACATGCTCGTTGTCGAACTTTCCATCTATCAGGAAGATTTCCTTGGGCAAATCGATAACATGTTCTTCGTTATAGTCGCCATAAGCCTCTTCCGGTGTAAGGGTGAAATCGAATTTGTCGCCCTGGTTTAATGTATTCAGTTGGCTTTCGAAAGCCTCCAGTGTCATGCCCAGTCCGGAGATGAACTGGAAGGGGTGAGCAGCAGGAGCCTCTTCGGTAAATTCTTTTTCTCCGTCTTCTACTGTATATAGCTTGTAAGCTACAGTAATGTACTTGTTTTCAGCTTTTTCCATTTTACTTGATTTATAATAAATAATAATGTATCTGTTTCTTTGCTGGGCAAAGATAAAAATAATTTTCTGTATCCCACCTGCAGAAAGAGTTATCTTATCTATTTATAATTCATACAGCTACCGATATGAAAGTAAGTTATTTGGAAAGTTCTGTGATAAAATAAGAGTTAAAAACTCTTTTGTCTTACGATTGTTAGGATATACTCGATTTTTTTGTTCAAATTGTTTGGATTTTATAAAAAAGCACTTACCTTTGCAGTATTAATACTATAAAACGGAAAAGTAATGAATCAACATACATCCATTAACCTGGCAGTCTTGGAGATTATTCGCGTCGTGGTCGTGGTACCAAGAGCGTGAGAAAGGTTTGTGTATGCATTCATACTTTATAATGATATAATTAAAAGCCTTTCTCACTGTGGTGAGAGAGGCTTTTTAGTTGATATAACTCAAGATAAAGAAGATGAAGCATCAATTACGCAGTTCGTTCAGTACGCAGGGCAGGCGTATGGCCGGTGCCCGGGCGTTGTGGGTGGCCAACGGTATGAAAAAAGAACAGATGGGTAAGCCCATCATTGCCATAGTAAACTCATTTACCCAGTTTGTGCCGGGACATGTGCATTTGCATGAAATCGGTCAGTTTGTGAAAGAAGAAATTGAAAAGTTGGGTTGTTTTGCAGCAGAGTTCAATACCATAGCTATAGACGACGGCATTGCCATGGGGCACGACGGGATGCTTTATTCACTTCCATCGCGCGATGTGATAGCCGACAGTGTGGAATACATGGTGAATGCCCATAAAGCCGATGCTATGGTCTGCATCAGTAATTGCGACAAGATTACTCCCGGTATGCTTATGGCTGCTATGCGGCTGAATATACCTACTGTCTTTGTATCGGGCGGACCGATGGAGGCAGGTGAATGGAAGGGGCAGCACCTCGATTTGATTGATGCGATGATTCAGTCGGCCGATACGACCATAAGCGATGAAGTAGTGTCGCAGATAGAGCAGCATGCTTGTCCCACGTGTGGCTGCTGTTCGGGTATGTTTACAGCCAATTCCATGAATTGTCTGAACGAAGCTATCGGTTTGGCTTTGCCGGGCAATGGTACCATCGTGGCTACGCATGCCCATCGCAAGCAACTCTTTGCTGATGCAGCCCGGCTGATTGTAGAAAATGCCTATAAATATTATGAAGAGGGCGATGACAGTGTACTGCCTCGCAGCATAGCTACTCGTCAGGCCTTTCTCAATGCCATGACACTGGATATTGCTATGGGGGGGTCTACCAATACCGTGCTTCATTTGCTGGCTATTGCTCACGAGGCTGGAGTAGATTTTACGATGGACGACATCGATATGCTTTCACGCCGCACACCCTGCCTTTGTAAAGTGGCACCGAATACTCAAAAATACCATATACAAGATGTGAACCGGGCAGGCGGTATCGTAGCCATTATGCACGAATTGGCCAAAGGCGGTTTGGTAGATACCTCAGTGCGTAGGGTAGATGGTCTGACGCTGGCAGAAACGATAGAACGTTACAGTATTACCAGCCCCGGTGTCTGTCGGGAGGCCTTGGCAAAATATGCCAGTGCGGCAGGCGGCAGCTATAATCTGGTACTTGGTTCTCAGCAGGCAATGTATAAAGAACTGGATACCGACCGTGCAGCAGGCTGTATCCGGGATTTGGCTCATGCTTACAGCAAGGATGGCGGACTGGCTGTGCTAAAGGGAAACATCGCTACAGACGGTTGTGTGGTAAAAACAGCCGGTGTAGATGAAAGCATCTGGCATTTCACAGGTCCCGCCAAGGTCTTTGATTCGCAGGAAGCAGCTTGTGAAGGTATCCTCAGTGGTAAGGTGGTGAGTGGTGATGTAGTGGTGATTACGCACGAGGGTCCTAAAGGCGGACCGGGTATGCAGGAAATGCTCTATCCTACTTCTTACATCAAATCGCGTCATTTGGGCAAAGAATGTGCCTTGATTACCGACGGACGCTTTAGCGGTGGCACTTCAGGGTTAAGTATCGGACATATTTCGCCCGAAGCGGCAGCCGGAGGTAATATCGGAAAGATACAAGACGGTGACCAGATTGAAATAGATATTCCGAACCGCTTGATACAAGTGATGCTTTCAGATGAAGAACTGGCAGCACGTCCCATGACTCCGGTGACCCGTCAGCGCGAGGTGTCAAAAGCTCTCAAGGCTTATGCCAGCATGGTGAGTTCGGCCGATAAGGGGGCTGTAAGATTGATAGATTAATAAATACACGAGCAATGAAAGAGAGAATAACAGGTGCAGAGGCTTTGATGCGTTCGTTGGAATATCAGGGAGTGAATACCCTTTTCGGTTATCCGGGAGGCAGCATTATGCCGGTATTTGATGCACTATACGATCATCGTGATAGCTTGAATCATATTCTGGTAAGGCATGAACAAGGAGCAGCTCATGCAGCGCAAGGATATGCCCGTGTGTCGGGGCAGGTAGGTGTATGTCTGGTAACCAGCGGACCGGGAGCTACCAATACCATTACCGGCATTGCTGATGCCATGATAGACAGTACCCCCATCGTGGTGATTGCCGGTCAGGTAGGTACCGGATTCTTGGGAACAGATGCATTTCAGGAAGTAGACCTGGTAGGTATTACACAGCCCATATCTAAATGGAGCTACCAAATCCGAAGGGCCGAAGATGTGCCTTGGGCTGTAGCTAGGGCTTTTTACATAGCCCGTAGCGGAAGACCGGGGCCTGTGGTGCTTGATTTTGCCAAGAATGCACAGGTAGAAACCATGGAGTATGTACCTACTAAACTTGATTTTGTACGGAGCTATGTTCCCGTGCCCGAAAAGGATAACTCTGTAATCCGTAAAGCTGCCGATTTAATCAATCAGGCAGAACGTCCGCTGGTATTGGTAGGCCAGGGAGTAGAGTTAGGTCATGCACAGGCCGAGCTACAGGCCTTTATAGAAAAGGCAGATCTGCCGGTCGGATGCACTTTGATGGGGCTTTCGGCATTGCCCACCGCACATCGTCTTAACAAAGGAATGCTGGGTATGCACGGCAATCTGGGACCGAATGTACAGACCAATCATTGCGATGTACTGATAGCGGTAGGTATGCGTTTCGACGATCGTGTAACCGGTAATTTGGCCAATTATGCCAAGCAGGCTAAAGTGATTCATTTTGATATAGACCCTGCCGAGATAGATAAGAATGTGAAGGCAGATATTGCTGTATTGGGCGATTGCAAGGAAACTCTTGCAGCCGTTACCCAGTGGCTGAAACCTGCCAGCCATCAAGCGTGGCTGGATAGCTTCCAACCCTATGAAGAACTCGAAGAAGAATGCGTGATCCATAAAGAATTGCATCCCGAAGGAGCAGAATTGAGTATGGGGGAAGTGGTACGTGCCGTAAGCGAGGCTACGCATCATCAAGCTATTCTGGTGACCGACGTAGGGCAGAACCAAATGATGGCTGCCCGCTATTTTAAATACAGCCAGCAGCGCAGCATTGTCACTTCGGGCGGATTGGGAACCATGGGCTTCGGCCTTCCGGCTGCCATCGGCGCCACTTTCGGCCGTCCAGACCGTACGGTGTGCGTATTTATGGGAGATGGTGGCTTGCAGATGAATATGCAGGAGTTAGGCACGGTGATGGAACAAAAAGCTCCGGTGAAGATTATTTTGTTGAACAATAATTATTTGGGCAATGTGCGTCAGTGGCAAGCTATGTTTTTCCAGCATCGCTATTCGTTTACACCGATGGTCAATCCCGATTATATGAAAATTGCAGCGGCTTATAACATTCCGTCGCGTCGCGTACTGAAACGTGAAGAACTGGCAGCAGCCATTCACGAAATGCTGGCCACCGACGGCCCCTTCCTGCTAGAGGCTTGCGTGGAAGAAGAAGGTAATGTAATGCCTATGACTCCTCCGGGGGGAACGGTAAGTCAGATGCTGTTGGAGTGTTAACGTAAATAGAGAGAAAAAAATGGATAAGACATTATATACCATCATTGTTCATTCAGAGAATTTTGCCGGCTTGCTGAATCAGGTGACGGCTGTATTTACCCGTCGGCAGATTAATATTGAAAGCCTCAATGTATCGGCCTCTTCTATTAAGGGAGTGCATAAATACACCATAACCGCTTGGACCGATAAAGATACCATTGAAAAAGTAACCAAGCAGATTTCGAAAAAGATAGATGTGCTACAAGCCCATTACTTTACCGACGACGAGATTTATCAGCACGAAATAGCATTATATAAAGTGATAACGCCGGTATTGGAACAGAATTCGGAAGTATCGAAGATAATCAGAAAGCATCATGCACGCATCGTAGAGGTGAACGCTGTATATTCCATCGTAGAGAAGAACGGTGTGAGCGACGAGATTACCAGCTTGTATGAAGAATTAAGCAGTTTGGGCTGCGTGTTGCAGTTTGTGCGTTCGGGTAGGGTAGCCATTACCACCAGCTGTTTTGAACGGGTAAATGAGTATCTGGCCGAGCGGGAAGCAAAATATCAGAAAAGCAAAGAATAAAAACAGGTATATTATGGATCAGAAAATAGGAACTTATCAATTTGTAGCGGAGCCTTTTCATGTAGACTTCACTGGACGTCTTACAATGGGAGTGTTGGGTAATCATCTGCTGAACTGTGCAGGTTTTCATGCCACTGAGCGTGGATTTGGTATTGCCACACTCAATGAAGATAATTATACATGGGTGCTTTCCAGGCTGGCTATAGAACTGGATGAAATGCCCTATCAGTATGAATCTTTCTCTATACAGACCTGGGTGGAAAACGTATACCGTTTGTTCACCGACCGTAACTTTGCCATTTTAGATAAAGATGGCAAGAAAATAGGATATGCACGTTCGGTATGGGCCATGATTAGTCTGAACACTCGTAAACCGGCAGATTTGCTGACCCTTCATGAAGGCGGTATCACCGGTTATATCTGTGACGAGCCTTGCCCGATAGAAAAACCCTCGCGTATTAAGGTAACTGCTGCTGAACCGGTATCGGTATTGCAGGCCAAATATAGCGATATAGACATCAACGGCCATGTAAACAGTATTCGCTACATAGAGCATATACTCGATTTGTTTCCCATTGAAAAATATCGGGAAAAACGTATCAGTCGTTTCGAAATGGCCTATGTGGCCGAAAGCTATTACGGCGATGAACTCTCTTTCTACCTGGATGCAGGACCGGACGATACGTATCAGGTAGAAGTAAGAAAGAATGGCACAGAGGCTGTATGCAGGGCCAAAGTGATATTCAAGGATTGAGATACTATATTAATCATTAATATTGGCATTAGCCACAAACAAAAAACGAATAAAAAATGGCACAGTTAAATTTTGGCGGTGTAATTGAAAATGTAATGACCCGCGAAGAATTTCCTTTAGAAAAAGCACGTGAAATATTGAAAGATGAAACTATCGCAGTAATCGGTTATGGTGTGCAGGGTCCTGGACAGGCATGCAACCTGCGTGATAATGGTTTCAACGTGATTGTAGGTCAGCGACCCGGTAAGACCTTTGAGAAAGCTATAGCCGATGGCTGGGTGCCGGGAGAAACTTTGTTCAGCATTGAAGAGGCTGCCCAAAAAGGTACTATTGTGATGTGCTTGCTTTCCGATGCTGCTGTGATGTCGGTATGGCCTACATTGAAACCGGTTCTTACAGCGGGTAAAGCTTTGTATTTCTCACACGGTTTTGCGATTACTTGGAACGACCGTACCGGTGTGGTTCCTCCTACAGATATTGATGTCATCATGGTGGCTCCCAAAGGTTCGGGTACCTCATTGCGTACCATGTTCCTCGAAGGTCGCGGCTTGAATTCCTCGTATGCCATCTATCAGGATGCTACAGGCAAGGCTATGGAGCGTACGTTGGCTTTGGGTATCGGTATCGGTTCAGGTTACCTGTTCGAAACTACGTTCCAGCGTGAGGCAACATCGGATTTGACTGGTGAACGCGGTTCTTTGATGGGAGCTATTCAGGGTCTGCTGTTGGCACAATATGAAGTATTACGCGAGAATGGCCATACTCCTTCTGAAGCTTTCAATGAAACAGTAGAAGAATTGACTCAATCACTGATGCCGCTGTTTGCCAAGAATGGTATGGACTGGATGTATGCCAACTGTTCTACTACTGCTCAACGCGGTGCTCTAGACTGGATGACTCCGTTCCACGATGCTATCAAGCCGGTAGTAGAAAAACTGTATGCCAGCGTGAAGTGCGGTAATGAAGCTCAGATTTCTATCGACAGCAACTCTAAACCCGATTATCGCGAAAAGTTGAATGAAGAACTGAAAGCGTTGCGTGAAAGCGAAATGTGGCAGACTGCTGTTACTGTACGTAAACTTCGCCCGGAGAACAACTAATCTCCGTATAGGATAGCGATACTTCAAAGAGGATGCCAGGTTGCATCCTCTTTTTTTTGTCTTATTACCGTGATAATTATGAAATAATGCGTATAAGATGGGTGATTATTCAAAAAGAATTTCTACCTTTGTCGATTATTGGATAGGAAATAAAGCGTTATTGAATAATTACTTTGTTGTCATAGAGGCAATATATTAAACTGTCTGGATTGATAATTAGACCGTTATAAAGATTTGGGGTTGATTGGATTTGACAGCGGGCAGAAATGGTAGGTAAGCATGCAGTGGGTCGGTAATTTCCACTTTAATCTCAGTTATCAAAATTTTATCTGGCGAAACTAATTACGCTCTCGCTGCTTAATCGAAGTACAGTAGATTGAAGCTTAATCCCGGCACCAGGTGCTGGGACGTGACATCACTCGGAAGCTGTTGCTCCGAAGCATTCCGGTAAAGTGGTGCAGTGAAATCGGGGATAGTCTGCTGCGGCCTCGCACAGCAGATGAAAATTTAGAGGATAAGGTGTCGGTTGATGGCTTTGGTTCTGCCGGCGCACGAAAATCTAGGCAAAGATAAGCATGTAGAAAGCTTATGATTTCCTCGTTTGGACGAGGGTTCGATTCCCTCCAGCTCCACAGATTAAAATAAAAAATCCGCTGATTTTTCAGCGGATTTTTTATTTTAATACTCTTTTCTCCCCATCTATATGCATTCTGAATAAATTCTAAACAGCTTCTTGGATAGAGCAGGCTTTAATTTCCCTGTTTTTGGTAGGCGAATTCAAATTAGCTGGAAGTGCTGTAAGGCTTTGGCCAATCCGTCGCAGTGGATAGAGTCGGTGATGTAGTTGGCGTGCTTTTTCACCTCATCCGAGGCATTACCCATAGCAATTCCTATGCCTGCAGCCTGCAGCATAGGAATGTCGTTTCCGCCATCTCCGCAGGCCATGATGTCGCTGGCATCAATACCATAATAGGTGGCAAATATGTTCAGACCGGAAGCTTTGCTAGTACCCGATACGTTGATATCTGTAAAAGCAGGATGCCAGCGCGTGGCCGAAAGTCCGGGAAGTTGAGGCATGATTTTTTTCTCCATTTCCAAATCGCAATAGAAACAGAACTGGCTGCAGCCTTTGGCATCAAAGAGGGTTTCCACATCCACTACTTCGGGAATGGGGTGATCTACCATCTGGGCTATTTGTACCACGACAGGCTTTAGTTGATCAACAAATACGCCGTTGTTCAGTTCAAGTCCGAGGGCAATGTCATACTGCCGCGCGATGGCTGCTGCCTTTTTGAAATCCTCGCGTGGAATGGGGCGGTTTTTGACAAGGGTGCCGTTGCGCAGGTAGCATTCTGCTCCATTGAGGGCAATGACAGCGTCATAGGGCACGGATTCGATTTCGCGCAGGTCGCCTGCCGCTCTGCCTGTGGCAATAATAATTTTGATTCCGTTTTTATGGACTTGCTGCAGTGCGGCAAGGGTGGAGACCGGAATCTGGTGCGTTTCGAAACTGAGTATGGTTCCGTCAACGTCGAGTAGGATGGCTTTAATCATAACTATATTTCAGTGGTTTCAGATTCTTAGTTTTTCAGTTGTTTCACTTTTCATGGTGCTTTTGGGGTAAAGATTTAAATTAAGATTACGTGTGACTATATTAAAATAGGTATCACTATAAATTACAGTGTAAAGATAGCAGTTTTAATACAATCTATCATAATTTTCAAAACAATTCTTGGCATTACCACCTTGCAAAGAAGTGCTGCAATAACCCTCTTGGGATTGGCGGGATTTTTTCGCCAATTTATTACTATAGCTAAGCTATTTCTTTCTGCAGGTAGAGTTTTCTAAACCTGTAGGAATAGAAAATTCTACCTGTAGTTTACGATTCTAAATCCATGGATTTACTTTGCGCAATCCATGGATTTAGAATCGTATCTCCATGGATGTAATTTCACCAATGACTTTAGAGGAATGTTCACCAGATGAAAGATTCATCATTTCACCTTGATAATCAGTGTATATGCGGTGAAAGGTGAAACGTGCAGTTGGTTCACAGAGTGTAAAAAACATGCTTTTCATGCAGAGGTTTCACTATTTATTCTTACTTTTGTGTAAAACAAATTAAGATGAAATTATATCATTTAAACTATAACGATATGAAAAAATGGATGATTTGTCTGCTGGTAGCAGCAATGGGAGTTACCTCATTGGGGGCACAAGGTCTGCATTTCGGTCTGAAGGCCGGTGTGCTGGGCAACAAGGCCGATGTAAGTGGTATGCGAGGAGAGTTCAAGGAAGAAAGCCTTACCGGCTTTCAGGTAGGACCGATGTTGCAGTATCAGACAGGATTCTATGGCATTGCGCTGGATTTCTCTCTGCTTTATGTGCAGCGCGGAGCTAAAATCAGCAATTCTGCCAATGGTAGAAGTGCAGAGGTAAAGACGAAAAGTATTGATATACCCATTGAATTGAAATGGGAGGCAGGTATCTCACCTATGTTCGATATCTTTTTGGGAGTAGGTCCTTCGTTTTCTTTTCTGGTAGATGAAGATAATTGGGGTCGTAAGCTGGCTCACATTGCCGTAGATGCTTTTGATAAGAACCTTCGCTCTATGGGATGGCGTTCTACCGAGGTAGGACTGAATCTGGGTGGAGGTGTGAAGCTGATGAGTCATTTGATGCTGAGTTGCTATTACAATATAGGATTGACCGAATCTGCCAAGCATCATGTAGGAGGAAATGGTCATGAAGTAGTAGACCAATTGTTTGACGGTAATATGTTTAAGTCGAAGAACCGGTATTGGCAGCTGTCACTAGCTTATATATTTTAGTGGCTGGTGTTCTGGCTTATGCTGCAAAAAAATAAGGCTGTCTGATGTGGTTTACCCATTCAGACAGCCTTATTTGTATAGGGCTTTGTGGAACTTATTCCACTGTAATGTCATTGTTTTGCAAAGTTACCTGAAGTACTTTCATATACTCTGCATACTGCTTTTTAGTCAATGTCTGTTTCATCAGTTTCAAGTTGCCGAATATCGCATTGCGCAGCATCTTGTCATGATTCTTATGAGAGCGGTTAGCGCGAATCATCTGTTCATTGAAATAGTCACAGATAGTATTTACCTGATTTTTTTGTTCAGCATTCAACTGGAGATATTTACCCAGCTTATCTACATTGATTCTTGCCTCCCATTGCTTAGCTGTACCTTCTTTTACCGGTTGGTTTTCTACTGCAAATGTGTTGGCGGCCATGCATACAACTGCCACCAATGTTAATCCTAAACGTTTCATAATACCTACTTTTGTTAAATTGTTAATCCTAAAAACGTCTTATTATTTACTCTGTATGTCGCTGAATCCTGTTTGTCTTTTTACTGTTATCTTTATCTGAAAAATTATCCTTTTACCTATTTCTATATACGATGTTTCAGCAGGCACACATGAACTAAATTTTAAAGAACTAATTCCTATTGAAAACGGAATGCGCATCCTTTTTCTCTTTTTACCGATACAAAAGTATGCATATGTTTTTGAACATAAAAATGATTGGCAATAAATCTTCGTGTGCGCACACTATTTCTTGACCTATATCAATTTTTGCTATTAAAAATCCTTGTTTAAATAGCTTTTTGTAATTTGTTTGTAGTAACTGGCTAGCTATTTTAGTCTTCAATATACATTAGGTCGCTCATAATGCCATCAGAGATAAAAATGCCAGCACGTGTCAGTCGAAGGTACTCATTGTGTATTTCCAGTTGTCCGTTTTTCAGGTATGAATCCGCATTGCGCAGGCAATAATCCTTGAGCTGCATACCGAATGTGTGATGCAGCTGTTTTAGTGAAATACCTTTTTGTGTGCGAAGCCCCGTCATTACACATTCATTGTATCGGGTATATACGTCTAATTGCTCCGTTTCATAGATACAAGTGTCTTGTTCTATGCCGTTCATATAAGCAGAGAGCGAAGCCTTGTTCCATTGGCGGCTGCTACCGTTGAATGAGTGGGCCGACGGACCGCATCCCAGGTAAGCGATGCCTTGCCAATAAGCAGTATTGTGTCGTGAGTGGAATCCCGGCTTACAGAAATTGGAGATTTCATAATGCTCGTAGCCTGCGTCTTTCAGGGTATCCATCAGTGAAGTGAAGAATCGCAGGCTGCTTTCCTCATCCACCTCCTGCACGCTATGCTGATGTAGCATGTCATAAAGCGGCGTGCCCTCTTCATACGTCAAGTGGTAGGCAGAAATGTGTTCCACCTGTAGCTGTATGGCCTGTTGCAAGTCCTGGTTCCAGCGGAAGTCATTTTCTCCGGGCAGTCCGTAAATCAGGTCGATACTTATGTTTTGGAATCCGGCTTTCCGGCAAAGTTCCACTGCCCGGATGGCTTGTGCCCCTGTGTGCCGACGATGCAGCAGGCGCAGGGTATCTTCGTGGAAAGTCTGTATGCCCATGCTGATGCGGTTGAACGGAAGCGTTTTCAGCATGGCGGTATATTCCTCGGTCAGGTCATCCGGATTGGCTTCCAATGTAATTTCGTGGCATTGTTCCAATCCATATACCTGCTGCAAGGTGTGAAACAATTTCCGGAAGTGTTTTTCCGAGAGTTGAGAAGGCGTTCCGCCGCCCATATATATGGTATGTACGGGTTCGCCTTGCAGATAATCTTTCCGTCGCGTCAGTTCTGTGCAAAGCGCCTCCACATAGCGGTCGGTCCATTCGCTTCGGGTAGTGGAATAGAAATCGCAGTAGATGCAACGGGTTTTGCAGAAAGGGATATGTAAATAAATGCCAGCCATTGATATGAAGTGGATATGAGGTTGCTTTTTTGTTACAAAAATAACTAAAAAAATGAGATTTATTGTATCTTTGCCCCTATTAATCTAATTTAAGATACTATGCACATAGATTTCACCACATTATATAAAGTCCGTTATCTCAGAGGATTGCTTTGTCTGTTTTTTGTGTTTTGGGCCGAATTGCAAGCCTTTTCTACTGATATATCCAGGTTTGCCTTCAAGCATTTTTCTGAATTGGATAATCTTTCCAGTAAAGACATTCAGTCCATCTATCAGGATCGCGACGGATTTATGTGGATAGCTACCCGTAACGGTTTGTTTCAGTTTGATGGCTATGAAGTGACTGTGTACAAGACCAATGAAGCGCATTCCTCTCTGCTCACTGATAATAATGTGACCTGTATGACAGAAGATGCCGCTCATCGCTTGTGGGTAGGTACGAGTAATGGATTGAATGTATTGGATAAGACCACGGGCACATTTCGTCAATACGGTATTGATAAAGTGAACTTTGGCAGCATAGCCCAGTTGCTGGTCACTCGCACGGGCCGACTGCTGGTAGGTGCCGACAACGGCCTGTATGAATATCAGCCCCAGAGCGATGACTTTCTGCGGATTCAGGGTGCAGAGACCGGTGGCGTGTACACCGGCGGAAGCATCAAAGCCTTGATGGAAGATGTCAAGGGAGACATCTGGATAGGTACGTGGAGCAGCGGTCTGTACAGGCAGGAAGCCGCCACGGGTCGCTATTACAAATATCCGCAGATGAACGAGCGGAATTCAGCCCATGTACTGTTTCAGGATAGCCGACAGCGTATCTGGGTAGGTGTATGGGATGGCGGTTTGCAGTTGCTGCATGATGCCTACCGTCCGGAACACACCACATGGACCACTTTTCAGTACGATGAAAAGCGGCCCACCTCATTGTCGGATAACCTGGTTTATGCATTGGCCGAAGATTTGGAGACGCATACACTATGGGTGGGCACCCGTCATGCCTTGAGTATTCTGCCTTTACACGAGCAGATGGATGCTTCTGCTCCTTTTCAGCATTATTATGCCGATGAGTCTGATAACACCATTGCCGAGAGCGAGGTAGCCGCTTTGCTTCGCGACCGTCAGGGATTGATGTGGGTAGGTATGATTGGTGGCGGCGTCAATGTAGTGGATACCCGCAGCAAGATATTCGGGTATAATCCTCTTTCGGCAGTACGGCATATGCTGCATACGGCTTCGGTGCGCAGCATGTATCAAGACGACGACGGAAAGCTGTGGATGGGTATCGGTTCTTCGGGCTTTGGTATTCTGGATGAAGCTTCCGGCCGCTTTCAGCATTGTATGCAGTTGGAAGATTTCAAAGCCTATCCGGCCTTCTCTTCCACCGTGCGCACCATTATGCAGTCTCCTTCCACGGGGCACGTATGGATAGGTGTCTATGACGGCGGACTGTTCGAGTACGACCGCCAGGCTCCTGCCGGGCGGCGGGTAAAGCACTACTTAAGTTCCGATAAAGACCCCTGGCTGTGTGGCGATTGCATCTATCATGTCTACGAAGACAGTACCCGAAACATTTGGGCTGCCACGCGTACCGGTATCTCCGTGCGCAGGGCAGATGGACGGGCACTCCGTCTGGATTCCCTGAAAGTCAATGGAACGTTTCTGCGTGATATGATTTGCCTGCAGACCTTAGAAAATGCCCGGGGCGATATGTGGGTCGCCACCGAGCGGCATGGAGTAGTGCGCATTCAGGGCAGCGGAAGCAATTGGAGAATGTACCGTACTACCCTCTATACGACAGATAGCGGCAAGCTGAACCATAACCATGTGCAATGTCTGTTCAAGGACAGCCGGGGGCGGATATGGGTAGGCTCGGCAGGTACCGGACTGAACCTGTACGATGAGGCTACCGACAGTTTTCTGCCCGTACATAGCCGTTGGAACTTGCCGGGTGATGCTGTAGTCAGCATCTTGGAAGGCACAGATGGTGCGCTTTGGATAGGCACCAACGTAGGATTACTGAAGCTGAAAGTGAAGGAGTATACAGAAGCCTCTTTCCATCTTTATACTATGGAAGACGGTCTGCAAGAAAATATATTCAATGCCGGAGCGGCCTTCTGTACACCGGATGGCGAAATGTATTTTGGAGGGCTGCGCGGGTATAACAGATTCTATCCGGAGCAGTTGCAAGGCCGCAACTTCTTCTCTCGGGCGGTGCTGACCGATTTCAAGATATTCAATCATTCCTGGAAGAATTTCCCCGAAGAAGACCGGAATGCCATCTCCTCACACACGCCCCTGTTTGCCAGAAAAGTGGTGCTGGATCATTGGCACAATAATCTGCAACTGCAATTCTCGGCGCTGGAATACGTGAATCCGCAGCTGAACCGCTACGCTTACCGGCTCGATGGCTTCGAAAAGGAGTGGCAGTTTGCCGATGCTTCCAACCGCTTTGCTGCCTATAATAATTTGCAGCCGGGCGACTATACTTTCCGTCTCCGTTCTTCCAATTCCAATGGTATTTGGAATCAGGATGAGTTACAGATGGCAGTCACGGTATTACCTCCGCCCTGGAAGACGTGGTGGGCCTATCTGATATACCTAACCTGTATAGCCGGAGTCGTCTGGTATTTTTACCGTGTGGCACGTAACCGTATGCGCCTGCAAAATGCTTTGCATCTGCGCGAAGTGGAAAAGGAAAAAGCCGAGGAGTTGAATCATGCTAAGTTGCAGTTCTTTACGAATATCACCCATGAACTGCTCACGCCGCTTACCATTCTCTCAGCTTCTGTAGACGAACTGAAGCAGTTGGCCCCCGCCTATCGTGACCAGTATAGAGTGATGAACAACAATATCAGTCGTCTGATTCGCCTGCTGCAACAGATTCTGGAGTTCCGCAAGGCCGAGACCGGCAATCTCAAGCTGAAAGTATCGCTGGGCGATATGGTACAGTTCATCCATCGCAGTCTGGACAGTTTCAGGCCCTTGATGCAGCAGAAGAACATTCACTTTGAGTTCCATTGCCAGGAAGAGTCTTTCATCACCTGGTTCGATGCCGATAAGATGGACAAGGTGCTGTATAACCTGCTCTCGAATGCAGCGAAGTACAGCCGTTCCGGCGAAACCGTAGCAGTGATACTGGAAGCCGGCACCGACGGTTTTCTAAGACTGACCGTAAAAGACAATGGTCCCGGCATTCCCAAAGAAGATCAGAAGAACTTGTTCAAGCGTTTCTATGAAGGAGACTACCGTAAGTTCAACACCATAGGCACCGGTATCGGTCTGTCGCTGGTGCGCGATTTGGTCACCTTGCATCATGGCACCGTTACCGTAGAGAGCGAAGCAGGTAAGGGCACTGCCTTTATCATACAGTTGCCCATGGCCGAAAGTGATTATTCGCAGCCCGAGCGAGATGCTTCCTCCCTTTTGCCGGGAGGCGACAGCCTGCTGAAAGCAGTATCTGCCGAAGACTCCATTCCTGCCGGCACCGATGCACAGCAGCCTGTGACAGCCGCATCGGCCGGAGAGAAACTGCCCATCCTTCTGGTAGAAGACAACGAAGAACTGCTGGAACTGATGCTGAAGCTTCTGCAGAGAGACTATATCATCTATACAGCCATTCATGGCAAGAAAGCCATTGAAGTATTGCAGGCCCATGAAGTCAGCCTGATAGTTTCCGATGTCATGATGCCCGAAATGGACGGCATAGAACTGTGTCGCTACGTCAAGTCGCATATTGAGTGGAGTCACATCCCCGTATTGTTGCTCACCGCCAAGAATCAGGAAGAAGATAGGGTACAGGCCTACGAAAGCGGTGCCGACGGCTTTATCACCAAGCCGTTCAGTCTGAGTGTGCTTCATGCCCGCATTGTGAATTTGCTTCGTGCCCGTCAGCAGAAACGCACGGAATTCAAGAACCAACTGGTGTTCGAAGCCAAGGAACTCGATTATACCAGCATCGACGAGGAATTCCTGAAGCAGGCCGTAGATTGTGTCAATCGCCATCTGGACGACCCCGATTTCGATTTGCCTCAGTTCCTCGAAGAAATGAATTCCACCAAATCCACCTGCTTCCGTAAGTTGAAGTCGCTCACCGGCCTTACGTTCGTATCCTTTGTGCGCAATATCCGCATGAAGGCAGCCTGCCGCATCATGGAAGAGAAGAAGCACATCCGCATATCCGAGCTGGCCTATGCCGTGGGCTATAACGACCCCCGCTACTTCAGCAGCAGCTTCAAGAAAGAAATGGGTATGCAGCCTTCGGAATACATGGAGAAGTTTACCCAAGACGGCAAGATAGAAGAGTAAAAATGCAACCGCTTGCATTGGCCTTAGCAAGCGGTTGCATTGGCACATGCAAGCGGTTGCGTAGCCGTATGCAGCTAGCTGCGTGCTGGCATACATACATATTACCTTTATTTATCTATCATTATAGTGATAGTTATGCGTGTTTTTAAGCATTAATCTTCACTATAATGAATGTTATAGATGCAAGGTTATGCAACTTATGTGGATAAACTTATTATTTTCTTAGATTTTCTACTATTTTCCAGATGCAGTGTGGGTGCTTCCGGCGGGCTGAAAGTGCTGACGAATGCCTACAAATAGACCATTTTATGTCTAAAAAAAATTCATGAATCATTTGTCTGCTTGTTTAAAGCATCTTTTGCAGATTATTGAGAATGTGGGTGTACTTTTGCTATGCATTTATCAGGAGACTTGTTCGATGTTTTTTTTCTGCACAATGCTTGCATATGTCGAAAAAAAATCTGAGTATTGCGTTTGTGAATTAATTATTTATTAACCTGTACTGTTAACCTGTTTAAGAATCAATAATATGAATGATTTTCTAACTGTGAATCTTTTATGTTTTTCATTCTTTCTGCGGGCTACAGTCTTTTAAAAATCAAAAGACAATGAAAACATTGAAAAAAATTCAGTTGATTGAAGAGCCGAAAAGTGAAGAATTACTTCGTAGTGAATTGGAAGAAGTATTAGGCGGTTGGAATTGTGGAACTTACGATGATGGATGGTTTGGTAGTGGTTGTGCACAATATGACGATGGTATTTGTAGTAATGGAAATTCTGCTACGAATTATTGTGGATATTTTAGTTAAGTATTCTTTGAATCCTTATTTTTAGTTTGTATGGCAAATAAAATTTCTAAATATCTGTACCTGTTTCAAAAGGAAAACAAGAACTTTATTTATGCACCGTTGACCAATAGTTTTGCAGAATTGGATGATGATGTGTATAAAAAGTTATTGGCAATTCAGAACGGTATAGATTTTTTAGATGATTTAGATGACGAGGAGAAGAATTTGCTGATTAGAATGAAAGTCATTAATGTAGACGATGAATTGGAAATTAATAAGTTGAAATTCAACATTCTGATGCGCCGATACGATCCCCGTCATCTGAATTTAACTCTCAATCCTACTTTGGCCTGTAATTTTTCCTGTCCTTATTGCTTTGAATTGACACATACCCCTCACTTTATGAGTGATAAGGTGGAAGATGACATCATTGCCTTTATTCAAAGGCACAAATTACTTTCTCATCTTCAAGTTACATGGTTTGGTGGAGAACCGCTCTTGGCTTTTGAAAGAATCGTGACTTTGACCAAACGAATGCAAAGCATAGGATTAAAGTACAATGCAGGCATGATTACTAATGGATATTTGCTGAGAGAGGAGAAAGTCAAACTTTTTGAGGAGTTGCAAATTTCTTCTGTGCAAATAACCATAGACGGGCTGGAGCAAACCCATAATGCACGACGGTATAAAAAAGGAGGTGCCCCTACTTATCAAACGATCATGAAAAATATAGAGCATGCCCAACATATTTCACCCAAAACAAGAATTGTAGTTCGGGTCAATGTTGATAAGAATAATAGTAATGAATTTTTCGGTGTGTTCAATTATTTTCGAGATAAACAATATCCGAATGTAGTAGTATATCCGGGATTTGTGAATGATAATTCCGGTAACGGACAGAATCATTGTGTGTACAATTCAAGTGAAATAGCAGCCTTTCTAATGGATGCATACCACAAGCATCAGTATAACAGCAATTATTTCTATCCTAATAATATAACCCGTGCCTGTGCCGTAAGAAATCCGAATGCCATTGTTGTAGGTCCATTGGGTGAATTATATAAATGTTGGAATGATGTAGGGAATCTGGATCGCAGCTATGGAAATATTGACGGTAGGATGACTCATGAAGAAGTGTTGTATGAATACTTGATGAAAGCAGATTATTTGAATGATGAAAAATGCAATACTTGTATCTTTTTCCCGGTCTGTGATGGTGGATGTCCTTATCAACGTATTATTAACGAAAAATCCGGATGTCTTAATGACACTTGTTCTTTGTTTAAAAAGAATACAGAAGATTTTTTGATGTTATGGTATGATTATAAAAAGCGAGTGATAAAATGAAAATGCGTTTTTTTTGTTTTTTGTGTGTCCTTTTTGTTATATCCTGTGGGTATGCCAAAGATGATATTTTGGTAAGAGGAAAGGTACTGGAATCTACAGGTTTTCATCACCCTATACCCCATGCTGTTATCAAGGTGATGAAAGCGGACAGCACATTTGTGGCTGCATCGGTGGCCGATGAATGTACTTATGAAAGTTATCGTTCTGAAACCGACAATACGGGAAAGAAATACACCGGTGGATTTTCCATATACCTTCCCAGAAAAGATGGGAAATACATCCTGTCTGTCAGTTCCATGGGATATTCCTCTACTACCGTAGACATTGATTTAAGCAAACTTGGAAAGCGTGAATCTGTATTGCGTTTGGATCCCATTTATCTGTCCCCTGCCCCTATCAATCTAGACGAGGTGGTAGTTAGGGCTTCGAAAGTGAAGTTCCACTACAAGGGGGATACTCTGGTTTATACAGCCGATGCGTTCAAGCTGGCCGAAGGAAGCATGCTGGATGCATTGGTGCAGCAATTGCCCAATGTAGAGCTGAAAGATAACGGAAGCATCTATGTCGACGGGAAATATGTGGAGGAATTGTTGCTGAATGGAAAACAGTTCTTTAATAACAACAAGCAACTGATGCTCCAGAATCTGGCGGCCTATACGGTGAGGGATATTGAAGTGTACGACAAGCGGGGCATGGCCGGTGAACTGGCCAACGCGGACTTGGGCGACAACCGGCTGGTAATGGACGTGAAGTTGAAAAAAGAATACATGGTAGGTACGGTGCTGAATATGGAAGGCGGGTATGGAAGTAACGAACGATACCTGGGGCGATTGTTTGGCATGGCGTTCACACCAATCGCACAATATGCCGTCTATTTCAATGTCAACAATTTGAATGACAGCCGTAAGCCTGGTCAGCAGAGCACGTGGGCTCCGGAAAAGATGCCTACCGGAGTGCGGAAAACAGTGACCGGCGGGTTTGATTATAACATCAAGACTTTGAATCAGAAGTGGGAATTAAATGGAAATGTAAATGCGGAAAGCACGCACGAGACCGACGGTACCGACGTGTTGCGCACCAACTTCCTGACCGGTGGAGATACCTATGATTATCAGTTCCGCCGTTCTAAGAGTGAGTCATTGTCGCTTGCTACCCGTCACAAAATCAGCTATAAGACCTCCAAAGGGTATGGCATTGCTACCGAGCCTTATTTCGCTTACCACAAATGGAACAATTATGGTGAAAATACAGAGGCTACCCTGGATAAAGAATTCAACCACGTGACCACTGATTTCATTCAAAGTATCTATGATGGAGATGCGGGTGCTACGTTGTCCAGTCTGATAAACCGCTACCTCAGTATGGAACGGCAGAAAGGGCATTCGGTTTTTACCGGTACTTACCTGTGGCAGGGATTCAAACTACCAGGAACATCAGATATGATGGTCGTTAACTTATACGGAAAGTACAATAACCGTCACGATGAACGGTTTAATCACTATGAACTGAATATCGGTAAAGACCCTACACCCACACAGAAAGCTGACCGTTATTTCAAGAATTATCCCGACTTCAATTCTAATCTTGGGGCAGAGGTCAGTTGGTCGCATGGGCTGGCACGAGGCATGATGCTTACGCTTCTGTATCGCTATGACCACAACTATCGGAAGGAAACTTCCGGTCTTTATTTGTTGGACTCTCCCGAATCAGTGGAGGATTTTATGTTCGGCAAGCTGCCTTCGGCTCTGAATTATGAATCTGCGCTCGACAGGAATAACAGCTATCTGAGACGCGAGACCGAAGATAACCACAGAATGGCGCTTCGTTACAGTTATTCGAATGGAATACTGTACATACAGTATAATCTGCCTGTTACATTGGCTAGACAAAAACTGGATTATCAGAGAGGAGTAGTCGATACTACCTTTACTCGGCGTTCACTGCTGTTTGATATAGGAAATGCATTGTTTAAATGGGATGTAAATAAACGTCATCAGATTTCGTTGTCTTGGGATTTGAAGAGTCAGGCACCCGATTTAGTGACCATGGTAGATTTCACCGACGATACCGATCCTTTGTATATCAGAAAAGGAAACAGACACTTGAAAAATGCCCTGCAATTCGGTAGCCGATTATCTTACCGTTATGATAATAGAGAAAAAGGCAGTCGCATCTTTCTTGAAGGGCGTTATGCCATATTGTCCAATGCTCTGTCGCAAGGATATACCTATGACCGGACTACCGGTATTCGTCAGTCCAGCTATTACAATGTAAATGGCAATTGGAGTACATCGGGGTCGATAGGCTATATGAAACAGTTCGGTCGGGGGCTAATGATTGGTAATCGGTTTGGAGTGGGGCATGTCACCAACGTAGATTTGGTGGGTGAAAACTCACCCCGTCTGACCCGCAGCAAGGTCTATAATTTAAGTTTTTCTGATGAACTGCGCATGGAGTACCGTTTTGGCAAGCATCAGCTGGGACTGAATGTGACAGGCGAGCACAATCGCTTTACCAGCAACCGCACGGACTTTGCGACACAGAACACCTGGACTGTAAAATCGGGATTGAATGCCATATTCGAATTACCTGCCAATTTCCAGTTGGCTACGGATATGACCGTTTACACCCGTAGGGGCTATACGGATAAGCTGCTGAATACCGACAATTATGTTTGGAATGCCCGGCTCACCTATCGGGCCTTGAAAGGCAAACTGCTGCTTTCATTAGACGGTTATGATATTTTGCACGACCTCAGCAACGTATCGTATTCAATGAATGCCCAAGGCCGCACGGAAACGTATCGCACGGTGTTGCCACGCTATTTTATGTTCCACCTTCAATGGCGGTTTAACCATAGTCCGAAATCAAAAAAGTAATATAAAATAGCATTGTGAAGTTCGAAAAATTTCATGTGATACGACAGCATGACTCCATGCAATGTGGAGCCGCATGCCTTGCAATGATTTGCCATTATTATGGCAAATCATTGTCGCTGGAAGATGCAGAAAAGTTTTGTTCAGCCAGTAACCGTGGGGTTTCATTATTGGGAATTTCAGAAGGGGCACAGGAATTGGGCTTTCATACGCGTGCTGCAAGGTTTACTATTCGTCAAATCACTCAAATAGGTATGCCTTGTATATTATATTGGAATCAGAATCATTTTGTTATTTTATACAAAGTCAAGCGGAAAAAATTTTATATAGCAGATCCCGGTAAAGGTCTGGTTACGTATGATATTGACACATTCAGAGAGAAGTGGACATCGTCTGTAAAGAATGGATTTGACCGTGGTATAGCATTGATTATTGAACCTACACCTAATTTTATAAAGAGTACTGGTGTTGTTCTAAAACGCACAACTAAATCACCGTTTGTAATCATTACGAACTATTTGTTTCGGTATAATAAGTATCTGGCACTGATAATTTGGGGACTGTTTTTAGGATGCATATTACAGTTAATTATGCCTTTCCTTACTCAATATATTGTTGATGTAGGTATAAAGAATGGAGATATCAATTTTATCTGGTTGGTTTTATGTGGCGAGCTGGCTATTGTTGCGGGTAGGACAGCAACCGATTTTATCAAGCGTTGGTTACTTACTCATATTTCCATTCGAGTGAATATATCTCTGATAAGCGATTTTTTTATCAAGCTACTGAAACTTCCCATGTCTTTTTTTGAAATAAAGCATATGGGAGACTTGTTGCAACGTGTGTCTGACCATTCACGTATACAAATTTTTCTTACGGAAAAAGTTCTTAGTATTCTTTTCTCTTGTCTTAGCTTTCTGGTGTTTGGCTTTGTCCTTTTTATTTATAATGGCCTTATCTTTTTTGTGTTTGTAATAGGTACTCTGTTTTATGCGGGATGGATTGTGTTGTTTCTAAAAAAACGTAGGTGTTTGGATATTGAAATGTTTGAAAAACGTAGTGAAAATCAAAACAATATCTTTGAATTCATAACGACATTGCAGGAAACAAAACTTCAAGACTGTTGTCAGCGTCGCCGTTGGATGTGGGAGGATATACAAGCTGGCTTGTTTGACCTCCAATTGAAATCACTTAAACTTCAGCAAACGCAAGAAGCCGGTAGCGTATTTTTGAATGAAATAAAGAATATTTTGATAACGATATTATCTGCTCATGCAGTGATAGAAGGTACGCTCTCTCTAGGTGGAATGTTAGCCATCCAATATATTATTGGCCAACTGAATTCACCCGTATATCAGTTTGTTGGATTTATACAGTCACTTCAGGATGTAAAACTTTCATTGGAGCGAATCAATGAAATTAAAGATAAACCTAATGAAGATGATTCTACAAAGTTGGTGTTTAATGAGAACATAGTACAAAATATAACCTTTTCACATTTGAGTTTTAAATACGATAAATTCTCCAGTTCTAAAACATTGGATGACATAAGTATCTGTTTTCCTTCCAAGAAAATAACAGCTATAGTAGGAGAATCCGGTAGTGGAAAAACTACCTTGTTAAAGTTGATTTTGGGTTATTATTCTTATTATGAAGGAAATATTCTTATTGGAGGGAACGAGTTGCAACAGATAAACTTGAAGCAATGGCGCAAACGGTGTGGAGTAGTTATGCAGGACGGTGTTATATTTACAGAATCAATAGCCCGGAATATAGCAATTGATGATTCAGATATTGATATGAGCAGATTGGTTGAAGCAGCCAAGATGGCTTGTATTTATGATTTTATCCAGTCATTGCCTTTGAAATTCGATACTGTCATTGGAAGGAATGGAATGGGAATCAGTCAAGGGCAGAAACAACGAATATTGATTGCCCGGACTATATATCGTAATCCGGATTATGTGTTTCTAGATGAGGCTACCAATTCTTTGGATGCATTGAATGAGCGGGCAATTGTAGAAAATTTGAAAAGTTTTTATGAAAACAGGACGGTGATTGTCATAGCCCATCGTTTGAGTACAGTGAAAGATGCTGATAATATTATCGTAATGGGAAATGGAAAAATCCTGGAATCCGGAACCCATGAATGCCTTATTAAAAAGCATAGCTCATATTATACCTTAGTTAAGAATCAACTGCAAATGTATACGTAATTATGGATGAGATAGAATTGAGGAGTGAAAATATCAAAAGGATTATAGGCCCTATTCCAAGAAAACTGTTTGTCACAGCAATATTTGTGATGTCATTGTTGAGTTTGGTATTGTTGTTTGCTTTGTTTTGTATACCAAACCCAAAAGATGAAAATGAAAAATTATTTGATCTTCTGACAAGAACGTTAGTTGTATGGAATTGATTTGTGCAATGGAAGAGAAAGATAAACTGGCAGGAATCGATGTGTATCTATTGGAAGTATATCAGAATCGGTATACAGGTTTTGACACATTTCGAAATGAATTCTTGGAAGGGATGCTGCAATATAAAGAGTTGAATCTTCATGTTGTTGTAGAAGAATATCCTACCGATTCCATTTATGCAGAAGTCAAAAGGAATATAACCTATATCTATTTCCCCAAGATAAATGGAAACAAATTTATGACCTTGGAATCCTTTTTCCGCTTGGCTATCAAGAAAACAGCGAGGATGGTGTTTATGTCTAACTTTTGCCCTATTATTTTTAATGTAAAAGCGATAAAAAAGATATTCCCCAATGCAAAGGTATTACATGTTATACATGATTTTCCCTGGTTGTCGACATTTAAAGGCGATGAGACTGCATATGTGAATTTTATATTAGGCAATGGTAATGGTGAATTAACTGTACAGGATGATAAGTTTGTCAGATATTGTACTTATGATCTTCTTGAATCTTTTGAATTAATGGATAGAATTGTTTGCCTATGTAAATCTACTTATAAAATACTGCTTGATTTTTATAATATTAGCATTGAAAAAGTTTGCTTAATACCCAATGGTATAGCGGATTATATGACTCCTTTTCAAAGTGATGAATTCTTGCGTATAAGGAAGAAATTTGGTGTTCCCAATGATGGTATAATCGTGTTGCTATCCGGGCGTCTTACATATTCGAAAGGAGCGGATAGAATTTATGAATATTTGTCGAGAATTAGTAGATTGAAAAAGTTTTATTTGATGTATATGGGGCAAGATGATATGAATGAATGGTTGCCCTCAAATTATTCATTTCCTATTATTCCGTTGGGGTTTCTAAACCTTCAGGAAAAACATGAGATTTATTCTATTACAGATTTGGGGCTGTTTCCTTCACGGTTTGAGCAATGCAGTTATGTTGGTATTGAATACTTGATGCATGGCATTCCGGTCTTATTTACTCCTTCCTATGGGATAAGAGACATGTTTGATTGTCATAATGCTTTTTCGCTGAATGATACAAATCCTATCACTTTAAAGGCTGTTATCGATAAAAGAGAAATAGCCAGAGAATCTTATTTGAAAAATTATACAAGAAAAAGGATGGTTGATAAATATACATCTCTGATTTTTAAAATGTTTGCTATTAATAAATGTAATTAAACAGATGAAGAAAATATTAGTTGATATTTATCGTAGTTTATATGGCTATTTAGACTCAGATCTTCCTCTAGGTTTGAGAAATGGGAAAATTGGAATATTGCTATTCATGGCACTGTATTCTGAATATATGAAGGACAAACAGGCAAGGGATATTTCAGAACGTTTGTTGGCAGAAATAATTCCAAAGGTATATAGCCTGCCTGTCCGTCTGAAAGACGGGAGCTGGGGAGCTTTATGGGTACTTCAACATTTATGTAATTGGGAAATATTGGAAAAAGATGAAACCATGCAACGTACGCTCAATCGGCTGGCGTTAATTTGCAGATCTTCACAGACGGCTGTGCCCATACGGAAGATTCCTGAAGACGGACTTTTTTCAGAAGGTATATGTACCCTCGCTCAGTGGAATGAAGAAGATACGCTGGAGCGTTATATCACGGCAGAACGACTGATAGGATTGGTTGACGAATGTGAGCGTCTGCTTACAATGGATATTTGTGGTATTCATTCTCCAAAAACTATGCCGTTTTCGTTGCTCCATTCCATTGTATGGTATTTAAAAGAAATGATTCGTTTGAAATTGTACCCATATCAAGCGGAGCAGTTGTTATTTAAAGCCGCTAATCTTTATCCTATACTTACCGATATTGATATGGTTGATCGTTATGTTTTGACATCCTTATTGTCAGACAGAAAGATGGAATTTCTAAAAGACCAAGATAATATGACTTTCTGCCATATTTTGGGCAAAGTCGGATTCTACAGCTTATTATACAATTGTCCGGAACTATTCCGCCATTTGTGGAAGCCTTTTGTACTTCCTTCATCTCTGCCTGTAGAAACTTTGTGCGGTTTAGGTTATGGTATACTTCAATGCAAAATGAACGCCTATGGATAAGATTATTGATTTAGGGGAATTGACTTTCTGCATTCCTATACGTATTGATTCAGAATTTCGTTTACGCAATTTATTGGCTGTACTTCGCTTTTATACATCTCATATTCGTGCTAATTATATCTTGTTAGAAGCTGATAGCAAACAGTATATATCCTCCGATTCTTTTCAAATTGATGGACTACAATATGTGTATATACACGATGAAAACCCTATTTTCCATCGTACCCATTATATCAACTATATGCTTTCAATGGTAAAGACCAGAGTGGCTGCCGTTTGGGATGCGGATGCTGTAGCTCCCGTACCGCAGCTCCGTAAGGCATATGAAAATTTGCTGAATGGAAACAGTGTGATGTGCTATCCTTATGACGGTCGTTTCTGGGGAGTATCTGATTTTTTTTCCTCGGCATTTTGTAAATCCGTTGATATACGTTTGCTGACTCATTTTTCCCAACCGCTTTACTTGATGTGCAGTTATTATTCAGTAGGCGGTGCTTTTTTAGTGGATGTAGAAGGTTATCGCAGATACGGTTGGGAGAATGAACACTTTGCCGGGTGGGGACCGGAAGATGTTGAACGTTATAGACGCTTGCTGATATTAGGAGAAAAGCCGTTGCGTGTTACAGGTTCTCTATATCATTTGTTTCATACCCGTGGAGTGAATAGCGGTGACTTTGATAAAAAATTGGCCATGGACACCAAGAAAGAATATATCCGTATATGCAGTATGTACCCTGAAGAACTCCGTAAGGAAATAGAATTATGGGAATGGACAAGAAAGGAGGGGATATGAAACATGCCGTATTGCTTCTGTGGCATAAGGATGTGGAGCAGTTAAAAGAATTACTCCGTTTTTTTGACGCAGACTTTGCTTTCTACATTCACATTGACAGAAAATCAACAATCACTTCTGATGTCATCGGTTCTTTGCATAATATTCATCCCAAAATTAAAATATGGAGCAAATATAAGGTGTTTTGGGGTGGTATCGGCATTTTGGAAGCAGAACTATTCTTGTTGGAAAAGATTGTGAGGGATGGGGATTTTGATTATATCCACTTTATGAGCGGACAGGATTATCCTATCAAACCGTTAGATGCAATCAAAAAATATTTCAAGGAGCATAAGGGGGAAGAATTTGTGGAATACATGCCGTTACCCGATGAAAAATGGGAGTACAGAACATACTCACGGTTTGAACTTTACCGTTTAAATGACTATATGGATTACCATGCTCCCAAAGGGTATAAATGGATAAATCGTATTAATGCATGGCAACAACGTTTGGGTATCAAACGCCCTATACCAAACCATTTTCCTAGACTATATGGTGGCTCAAACTGGATGTCCATTACATTGGACTGTGCGTGGTATATCGTGAATAACCGTCGTCAGAACCGCAACTTTTTTCGCAGACTTCGTTTTACAGTTGCTTCCGATGAGGTGTATTTTCATACTGTCATACTGAATTCTCCCTTTGCAGACAAGGTTATGGGCAACAATCTTCGTTTGACAATATGGAATGGAAATGGTAGTTCGCCTGTAATATTGACAGAGAAATATTGGTGGGAAGTAGCGACTACGGACAGATTGATAGCCAGAAAAGTGGATCGAAATAAATCTTCACTTCTATTGAACAATCTTCATCGTTACATTTTATATCCGAATGATATATCCATTGCAGGCTCTGGATATTGGACAAATAACAGTCTGAAAGGCCATGTATACGACAACGGTTTGGCTGTGGCACTCTTGAAATTACTACCCTTTTTGTATGTAAAGACAATAGCTGATTTCGGTTGTGGACCGGGATGGTATGTAGCTTTGTTACGTAGGAATGGATATGATACACAGGGGTATGATGGTAATCCTGCTGTAGAAGAAATGTCTTCATTGTTCTTTGATGACGGTTTTTATTGTCAAAATATAGATTTGACGGAGGAATTGGAAGCAGAAGAACCGTTTGATATGGTGATGAGTTTAGAAGTTGGTGAGCATATTCCAAAACAATGGGAATCCTTCTTCTTTGATAACCTTACCCGCAACGCTAATCATTATATCTTACTGAGTTGGGCTGTGGAGGCTCAACCAGGTGACGGTCATGTGAATTGTCATTCAAATGAATACGTAGTAAGCCAAATGAAGAATCGGGGCTATACTCTCAATTGTCCCGTAAGCCGTTATTTACGGAAATCTGCGTCTTTATGGTGGTTTAAGAATACACTAATGTTGTTTGAAAGAAGATGAAAAGTGTAATTGTTTTAGTCGGTCATGCTATGACTGATGATTTAGAATCTAAGTATTATCGTATAAAGAAAGCATTCGTAAAATATGGTGATGTTGTATTATTGCTACATTGGGAAGAAGAAAACGGATTATTAAAATTACCAGATGAAATTGATTATGTAACATTCACCGTAAATGACCTCAATAGCTTGCATTATGAACCGATATACGAAACCATTGTTCCTGGTAGCAATCATTTTGCTTTGTTATGGTTTTATTTGAAGCGTCCGAAATATGAATATTATTGGAATATAGAATACGATGTGGATTTTACAGGGAATTGGAGTATATTGTTTGACATTTATAAAGAATGTGATGCAGATTTTATTTCAACTCATTTAAAGTGGTTTAAAGAGGATATGTATTGGTATTGGTGGAATAGCTATCATGGCATTACTTTTGAAGTTCCTTACGATAAGCGCATTCGTTCTTTCAATCCTATCTATCGTATATCAAATAAAGGATTGGAATTTTTGAATGCTTTCTTGAAAGCAGGGAATTACGGGCATCATGAAGTTCTGATAGCTACAGCTTTGTACCACCATGGCTATAAAATTCAGGACTTTGGAGGCAAGGGGAGTTTTGTACCACAAGGACATGAAGAATATCTTTATTTAGTTGGTGATACTACAGATGTGCATTTCCCTTACGGTACGATGCTTCATAAAGGTTCATTTGGAAAAATGCCTAATAAATTCCTAACAAATAAATTGATACATCCGATAAAATCTTAGTAGCTTTTACGTTGGTAATACAGTGTTTTTTGTCTGTCTATCAATCATATTTTAACTGCACATAGCAAGGATATAGAGGAATTAAAGGCTGATATACAAGATGTAAAACTTGATATGGCTGCTGTCAAGTCGCTTCTGGTGATGAAATACAAAAATGTATCTCCAGTCTTTTCCCAAAAGCGCAGTCCTCGACAACTGAATGAAATCGGGCTTCGACTTTTTGCAGATATTGACGGTAAGACGTTTTTGGAGAAGAACCGTGAATTCCTTTTCCAGAAGATAAATGGATGCAATCCCCATACGGCTTTGGACGTGGAAAATGCAGCTTATTTTGCTTGTACGGCCTATACCGACAATGAGATTTTCAACGAGTTGAAGAATTTAGTCTATAATGCCCCTGCTTATCTCATCAAAGACGAAGTGGCAGGGATAATTTTTGTGTTCCGTCAGAGGAATATTGGCATCAGTGCCTAAAAATAGACCGTTTTGGGTCAAAAAAATGATTGATGAACCATTTATCCACCTGTTTAAAACATCTTTTGCAGATTATTAAGATTGTTAGTGTATTTTTGTAATGCCGTTAATAAGATTATTGGTGGAATAAAAATATAGTTAACAATATATTAATCTAAAATGTGATACACATGGAAAAGACAAGAAAGCAAATTTCTTTGAAAGTAGCATGGAGCAAAATGTTTACTGCCTTATTGATAGGTATGGCTTTGCTACTGAATGTCCCGATGGTGGACGCACAGAATTCTCTCATTACCGTAACGGGTACCGTAGAAGATTCTTTCGGAGCGGTGATTGGTGCCAGCGTTGTAGAGAAAGGCAATGCAGGAAATGGAACCATTACGGATGTAGATGGAAAGTTCTCTTTGAAGGTGAAGTCTAAAGCTACTTTGGTAATTAGTTTTGTGGGTTACAAAACTCAGGAAATAGCACTGAACGGTAAGACTAAGCTGGATGTAAAATTGGCAGAAGATACTGAAATGCTGGAAGAAGTAGTGGTAGTAGGCTACGGTACCATGCGCAAGAAAGACTTGACCGGTTCGGTAGTTCAAATCAATCCTTCCAAGATTGCCGATCAGAATCCGGCTTCAGTACAAGACGTGCTTCGCGGTACTCCCGGTTTGCAGATTGGTTACGATGCTTCTGCTAAGGGTAGCGGTGCTTCTATCCAATTGCGTGGTCAGAATTCATTGGGTACCAATGCTAGTCCGATGATTGTATTAGATGGTATGGCTTTCTATGGTGAATTGTCTGAAATCAATCCCGATGACATCGCACAGATCGACGTGTTGAAGGATGCTTCTTCAGCAGCCATCTATGGTGCAAAGGCGGCTGCCGGTGTAATTATCATCACTACTAAGAAAGGTAAGCAGGGCAAGCCGGTCATCAACGTTGGTGCCAATCTGGCCATCAATACCAAGGCCAAGTATCATGATTTCTTTGGCGTAAGCGATTATATGCGTTATCGTCAAGACTGGTATAAGATGAATTATACGTATGGCAAAGGGGCTGATGGCTTGTACGGATATTATAATGCCATGGCAGAGATAAAGAATTCTAAGGGTGAAGTTATCGGCCATGAAATTGCTTATCCTAACGGATACTTTGATGACCCGAGCCAGATGACTCCAGAAGAACAGAATGCATGGGCTTCTGCTACCGGTCATAGCGGTTTCGGTCCTACGGACGGGGAATCGATGTTGAGTTTGTTTGGCCGTCGTCTGGAAATGAACAACTCTCCGTTGGTGTTCAATAACTTTCTGGCCGGTAAAACGTATGACTGGAACGATGCCACCTTCCGTACCGGTTTCAATCAGGATTATAATGCCAGCATTTCCGGTGCTACCGACAATGTGAATTATTACCTGTCTTTCGGCTATATGAACAACGAAGGTGCCGTGCAGGGAAATGAATACCAGGCTTTCCGTTCTAACATGAAAATCAATGCCAAGATTACAGATTGGCTGGAAGTGGGTGCCAATGTGAATTTCCAAGACCGTTCGGACGGTGACATTCAGGTTTCTTTGGGTAGCAATTATTGGGACAACAATATGCTCCGCAACTCTCCTTATGCTTCCATGTATGATGAGAACGGCGGTTACGAACAGTATCCGATGTCGGGCAAACAGACCAACGGCGGCTATAACTATTATTTCGATCGCCAATACTACGATTTGGAGAAAGGTTACACTGTATTGAACACCATTTTCAATGCGAAAGTCACTTTGCCGCTGGGCTTCAGCTATCAGTTTAACATCGCACCCCGTTACCAATGGTTCTACGACCGTTACTTTATGTCGGCCGATTTGCCGGATGCTTCTGCCTCCAGCCGTGGCGTGAACCGTGGATGGTCTAAGAACTTCGATTGGAACTTGAACAATACCTTGGTGTGGGACCGCACGTTCAACGATGTTCACCACGTTACGGTGACCTTGGTGCAGGAAGCGGAAGAACACCGCTATTGGAGCGACAATATCCATGCCCGCAACATTACACCGAGTGATGCGCTGGGACTGCACTACACACAGGGTGCTAATAAAGAACAGAGTTCTTTCTCTACTAACGACAGCCACTATACGGCGGCTTCTTATCTGGGACGTGCTTTCTATAGCTTCAACGACCGCTACATGATTACCGGTACGTTCCGTCGTGACGGTTATGCAGGTTTCGGTGCCAAAAATCCTTGGGGTAACTTCGGTTCTGTAGGTTTGGGTTGGACCGTTTCCAATGAAAAATTTATGGAAAAGACGCAGAATTGGCTGGATATGCTGAAACTTCGTCTGTCTTGGGGTACCAATGGTAACCGTGAATTCGGTGATGTGTACAAGACACTGGCCAACTTAAATTTGGGAGGTGTATCCATGGCATACAATAACAATGGTCAGGCTATCATCGTAAATCCGTTGTATATGGATCGTCTGGCTGCCCCTAATCTGGAATGGGAAAAGACCAAGGCCTACAACGTAGGTGTCGATTTCTCTGTATTGGGCGGACGCCTTACCGGTAACATGGACTATTATTTCAAGAAGACCACCGATATGATTATGGGGCAGCGTTTGCCGAGTTTCTCCGGCTTTGGTTCTATTACTGCCAACTTGGGTGAAGTGCAGAACCAAGGTTTTGAAATAGCCCTGAACTCCATCAACATCGATACCAAGGATTTCACATGGACCACTTCTGCCGGTTTCTCTATCAACAAGAACAAGATTAACCACATCTATTATGACTATGACGAGAATGGCAAGGAACGCGACGATACTTCCAACGGATGGTTTATCGGTCAGCCCATCGGTACCATCTGGTATTACCAGACCGACGGTGTTTGGCAGAACACACCGGAAGACATTGCCCAGGCTGCTCTGGTAGGTCAGAAACCGGGTGACCCGAAGGTGGTGAACAACTATACGGAAGACGATAAGATTCTGGAAGACGGTACCCGTGTGCCGGTTTATAACGATAACGATAAGGAATATCTGGGTACTACTGCTCCTCCCATTTACTGGAACCTGCGCAATGACTTTACCCTGTGGAAAGATTTGACTTTGTCTATTTCGCTCTATTCTTACATGGGTCACAAGAGCCTGTCGGGTATCTGGATGAACAAGGATAACGGTGGTTCTCAGGTATCCAATGCATTCAATATGCCGGAAAAGAAATATTGGACTCCGGAAAGTCCTACCAATGACTATTGCCGTCTGAACGCAGCAGGTCCTAACACCGGTCTGGCTGGCGGAGTGGATAAACTGTATAACCGTAACTTTATCCGTCTGGATGATATTACCATCGGTTATACCCTGCCTCAGAAGTGGACCAAGAAGTTCATGATAGATAAGATTCGCCTCACAGCCAGTGTACACAACGTATGTACCATCTCCGGTTGGGAATATGGTGATCCGGAAACCGGTGGTCTGTCAAACCGCAGCTTTAACTTTGGATTTAATGTAACACTCTAATAACAGAAAAACAATGAAAAGAATAAAGAATATATTAAAGGGAAGTGTGGCAGTGGCTTCTATTGCCCTGCTGACCAACTGTACTGACAGTTTTTTGGAACAAGACCCCTTGTCTTTCTATAATCCCGACAATACCTATACCACCGAGTCCGGATTGAAGTCCGCTTTGGCTATGTGTGATTTGGGCTTGAAGGAAATGCTGATGGATGGAAACAGTAATATGCTGCCCATTGCCTCTGTGTACTATATGAGTGACATAGGCCTGTATGCCAAGACCGATGCGGGTGACTTGCAAGACGATTTTGCCAACAAGATTACGCCTACCAGCGGTATGAAGGGCGGTGGTGACGAGAATGCCATGTCTCGCTTTTGGGACAGAGGTTGGGTGAGCATCAAGTTTGCCAACACCATTTTGTCCAATGTGGATAAGGTAAAAGGATTGGATCCTGCCTTGCGCGATGCTTATAAGGGTCGGGCCTATTTCCACCGGGCTTATGCCTATTACCACCAGGCTTTGCTGTTCGGCGATATTCCCTTGGTATCTAAAATTATTGAAGTGCCCAAGCAGAATTATAAATCCACCAGCAAGGAAGCCATCTTTCAGATGTTGGTACACGATTTGGAATTTGCCATCAAGCACGTACCGCCTCAGAAAGACATCAATTATATAGGTACGGTAAATCAGGAAGCTTGCAAGCATTTGCTGATAAAATGCTACCTCACCATCGGTGAATACAAGAAAGCTGAAGATTTGGCTACCGATTTGATTAACAATCATGGCCTGGCTCTGATGGAGCAACCCTTCGGTACTTTTGTCCCTTCGGGCAATCCGGATACCTGGATGGTGGAGCGCAATGTGGTGTGGGATTTGCACCGTGGTGATAACGTGGCCATAGCTGCCAACAAGGAAACCATTATGCCGATTTTGAATTTCCACAGCCAGAGCTTCATCGCTTATCCGCTGATGCGTGCCATGTGTGTGCATTGGTCTAATGGAGACATTACGGATAACCATAACTTGAGTTCACCGTCTTACAACTGGGCCAGAAATGCCAAAGAATATAATAAAGAACTGGATTGGGTGAAAGCATTGGGACGTGGTATCGGCTGTTTTCGTACTTCTTACCATTACAATAAGACCATTTGGGGCTATGATGGAGAAGTGGATACCCAGGATTTGCGTCATAACCGCTCCGTAGGTAACTGGGTGGAAATGGAAGACATTAAATACAATCGTCCGAATTCTGCATATTATGGCCAAAATATGAAATTGTATGCTACAGAAGATTGGACAAGCAGCGATGGTGCAACTATGATTAAGAAGGGTGCTTTGTTGTGCAAAGACACCATTCGTAGCTGGTATCCCATCCCTCTGTATAAAGTATATATTAAAGATGAGGCTGCTGAGGAGAATTTGGGTGCCAACCAATTTAACGGTGCTACTAAAGGAACAAAATGTTCTAATGGTGACCTATATTTGTTCCGTTTGGCAGAAACTTACTTGCTCCGCGCAGAAGCCAAGTTCTACCAAGGCAATACTACCGGTGCTGCTGAGGATGTGAATGCAGTGCGTCGTCGTGCCAATGCCAAGAAGATGTTCAGCACCGTTACCATCGGTGATATTTGCGATGAGCGTGCCCGTGAATTGTATCTGGAAGAATGGCGTCAGCCGGAGTTGACTCGTATCTCCTGGTGTCTGGCTCGCAGCGGACAACCCGACGAATGGGGAGAAAAGTATGATCTGGCTACTTGGGATAAGCAATCCGGTACCGATTTGAACGGCGGTAGCTACTGGTACAAGCGTTGTACGCGTTACAGCCTTTATAATCATGGCCCCATCCACTCTAAAGTTCAGTTGAATTATCAGGTAGACAAACGCAATCTGTTCTGGCCTGTGCCCAACTCTGCCATTACTTCCAATATCGGTGCACCTCTTCGCCAGAATTACGGTTACGATGGCTATGATGACTCGGTGTTCATGTTCACCAATTGGGAAGAAGCCATTGCGGATGAAGATAATGTAAATTAATTTGCGGTATAAGCTTTAAAGGGTGAAAAGCTTTGTATGATTGATTAGGAGGGATAGCTTTATCAGGCATAAGGCTATCCCTCCTTTTTGTATGCTCGGCATGGGTATTGCGTTCACAAACTGTTGTTTTTCGGATGTTTTCGTTTCAAATAGGTTGGATTTTAGTTCAGGTATCAATTTTCAACCTATTTGAAACATTAAAGCTACATTAGTTTATGTATTGTGGATAATTTTGCGACTGAATTATTATACGTACTATGTATAAAAGTTCATGAGTTTATATTTGTTTAATCTTAAAAGAATTGCTAATGGAAATGCAAGGAAAAAACGTGGAACATGCAGTTCCTAATTTTCGTAGATTGCTGTCTGTTGCACTGTTGCTGGGTTTATTCATGGCTGTTCCTGTTCATGGATATGGTGAGGAGCCACCAGTGGCAGAAAAAGTGCAGCAAAATTCTGTCAAGGTGACGGGAGTTGTGAAAGATTCGAATGGTGAAACAGTAATCGGAGCCAATGTTACGGTAGAGGGAACTACCTTGGGATGTATTACCGATTTAGACGGTCGATTTACACTGAATGCTCCTATCGGTTCAACGTTAAAAATTAGTTTTATAGGTTACAAAGATCAATTTGTAAAAGTTAAGAAAGGTGTTAGTCTAGATATAGTATTGGAAGATGATTCCCAGATGTTGGGTGAAGTTCAAGTTGTAGCCTATGGTGTTCAAAAGAAAGTTTCTGTAACGGGAGCTATCTCTTCTATGAAGGGCGATGACTTGTTGAAGACACCGGCTGGTTCGGTGAATAATATTCTTTCCGGTCAGGTTTCTGGTGTGTCGTCTGTACAGTATTCCGGTGAGCCGGGTGCAGATGCTGCCGATATTTATGTACGCGGTATTGCTACTTTTACCGGTTCTAGTGCGCCGTTGATTCAAGTGGATGGTGTGGAGCGTGATATGTCTCAGATAGACCCGAATGAGGTAGAAAGCATCACTGTGCTGAAAGATGCTTCGGCTACGGCTGTATTCGGTGTGCGCGGAGCCAATGGCGTTATTCTGATTACCACTAAACGCGGTGCTGAGGGAAAACCGAAAATTTCTTTTTCCACTTCGTTGGGTGTGAATGTGCGCACCAAGGAGTTAGAGTTTGCCAACTCTTATCAATATGCCGATTATTATAATATGATGCTGGTGAATGATGGCGGTCAGCCGGCTTTTAATAATGAACAGCTAATGGCTTTCCGTGACCATACCAATCCGCTTATTTATCCGGATATCAATTGGATAGATTATTGTATGAATAAGGCTGCCATTCAGTCTCAGCATAACGTGAATATATCTGGTGGTACGGATAGGATGCGTTATTTCGTTTCGGCGGGTTTCTTCTCTCAAAACGGTATGTTCAAGCAATTTAATGCAGCAGATGATTTTAATTTTGATTACAAACGTTACAATTATCGTGCTAATTTGGATTTTGATGTCTCTAAGACCACTACACTCTCTGTGAATATCGGTGGTAGGATAGACACTAAACGTACACCGGAATCGGGTGAAGACCAAAACCAATTGTTCCGTAAACTTTATTGGGCTGTTCCGTTTGCCAGTGCAGGTATTGTGAATGGCATGTATGTCAAATCCAACCCCAAATATTTGCCTTTTACGGGTACGGATGGTTTGGCTTCTTATTATGGTAAGGGTGCGCGTATGAGAACCAACAATGTACTGAATATAGACTTGGCCTTGAATCAAAAATTAGATTTTATCACCAAAGGCCTTTCTTTAAGATTGAAAGGTGCGTATAACTCGGCTTATTCTAATGTGAAAAAATCGTCAGCTTCGGTGGCCACTTATATGCCGGTATTGGTAGATAAAGGAGCTATTTCTTTTGAAAAGAGTGGGTCTGACAGCCAACTGTCTTATAGTGATGGTGATTTTGGAAAGGCCAGAGATTGGTATATGGAAGCGGCTTTGAATTATAACAGAGAGTTTGGTGACCATAATGTAACAGGTTTATTGTTGTATAACCAATCGAAAAGATATTATCCGGGTGGCGTGTATAGTTATATTCCTTCGGGCTATGTAGGTTTGGTTGGGCGTATTACCTATGATTGGAAGACACGGTATATGGCAGAGTTCAATGTAGGATACAATGGCTCTGAGAATTTTGCTAAAGGAAATCGTTATGGCTTTTTCCCTGCAGGTTCGTTGGGATGGGTCATTAGTGAAGAGTCTTTCTTTAAACCTTTAAAGAAGGTTGTAGGGTATTTAAAAGTCCGTGCTTCTGTTGGTTTGGTAGGTAATGATAGAAATGGTTCAGACCGTTTTATCTATCTGCCTGGAAAGTATGAATATAGGGGTGACGGTGGATATTTCTTCGGACAAAATGTAGGAAACAAAAAACCGGGTGCCTATGAAGCTTCTCAATCTAATCCTTATTCAAAGTGGGAAACTTCGTTGAAGCAGAATTACGGTATCGATTTTAATTTGTTGAACGACCGTTTAAGTGTGTCTGCCGATTATTTTGTGGAGCATAGAAAAGATATTCTTACTCATCCGGATTATTTGCCAAGTATCCTAGGTATGGTGTTGCCATCCATCAATGTGGGTGAAGTGGAAAACAAGGGATATGAATTGCAATTGAAATGGAATGACCAAGTATCAGATAATTTCCGCTACTGGACTAATTTCAACCTTTCTTATGCTACAAACAAGATTACTTATAAGAATGAGGTAAAACAAAATGAACCTTGGATGTATGAGACAGGGCGACGCATCGGTGCTCGTTCTATGTATAAGTTCTGGGGATTCTATGATGAGACAGCAGATTCGCGTTATCGTGAAGAGTTCGGACAAGCAATACCTGACCATGGTATCACGTTGACACCCGGAGATGCAGTTTATGTAGATTTGAACAAAGATGGAAAATTGGATGGTAATGATGCTACGCGCGACATGGGTTATACGGATGTTCCTGAATATACGGCCGGTTTGTCGGCTGGTTTTACCTGGGGAAAATTTGATTTTTCTATGCAATGGACTTCTGCTTGGAATGTAGACCGTATGTTGAGTGAATTCCGTCGTCCGTTGGGTGATACTAATAACAAGGGTTTGCTCCTTTATCAGTATGAGAATACCTGGCGTTCTTCTGCCGATTCATTCACGGCCAAGTTCCCACGTGCCTCTAGTAGTCATGCTAAAAACAATTATGCAGGTTCAGACCTCTATCTGGTCAATGCCAGCTATTTGCGCTTGAAGAATATTGAGATTGGATACAATATGGACTTCCCCTTCTTGAAAAAAATCAAAGTGAATAATTGCAGACTTTATTTGAATGGCTATAATCTGCTGACTTTCACAGATTTCATGTGGGGAGATCCGGAATCTCGTCAGAGCGACCGCCCCAATTATCCTTTGACTCGTGTATTCAATATAGGTTTGAAAGTAGGATTTTGATTTCATTTACAGGTAATAAAAAACTAATAATATGAGAAAACTTACAAAATGGTTTTTAATGGCATGTTTGGGAGTGATGATAGGCTTCTCATCATGCGTAGACCCGATAAAGTTTGGTGATAGTTTTCTGGAAAAAGCACCGGATACAGGCGATATGAACCAAGATACAATCTTTAACAAGGCCGAATATGCCCGTGCATTTTTATGGAAAACATATAGCTATATGTATTACGGATTGGCCACAAATTGGAACGATGTGGACGGTAAGATGAATACAGGTATGTTTGAGACGCTCTCAGACTGTTGGCACAGTCATAATGCTTGGGATGGAGTGAATCGACATTATTATTCAGGTGCTTACAATGCTAATGCTGAAGATAATACCTCGGAAACTCGTTTCGGATATTCCAAGGAAAACTGTTGGCAAGCTGTGCGGGCGGCTTGGATGTTCATTGAAAATGTAGGTCGCGTGCCTGATATGGAGGATAGTGAAAAAATACGTTTGGCTGCAGAAGCCAAGGTTATCATTGCTTCTCGTTATTTTGACTTGTTCCGTCATTTTGGAGGATTGCCATTGGTGGAACATACTTATGGAGTGGAAGCTGAATATCAGGTGCCGCGAGCAACTGCAGAAGCTACAGTTGATTTTATGGTGAAATTACTTGATGAGGCTGCTCCTGATCTGCCTTGGGATTTGGGTAGCGATGATATAAACTGGCAGGGACGTTTTACCAAAGCAGCAGCTATGGGCTTGAAATGCAAGATTCTGCTTTTCGCAGCCAGTCCGCTCTTTAATGATGGCGAGCCTTATTGCAAGGAGGCTCCTCAGGCGGCTATTGATAATCTTCACGCATGGTATGGTAGTTATAATGCAGATTGGTGGAATAAGTGTCTTCAGGCTTGTAAGGAGTTCTTTACAGAATTAGAGACACAGGGATATTATGAATTGGTTCAAGCCCAATCTGATGATAATGCCGGTTATCGCGCAGCATTTAATAAGGCTTATTTCATACGTGAAGATAATAAAGAACTGTTGATTTCCACTCGTATTATCGGAAAGTATAATTGGGACTGGTGGTATTATTGGGGAGAGTGGGTAACTTTTGGCGGTTATACACCTACACTTGAGTTTATGGAAATGTTCCCTATGAGTGATGGAAAACCTTTTACGAGAAAGAGATTGCAAGATGGTGAACATCCATTTTTTGAACAGAATGATTATAATAAGCCGAATCGAGATCCTCGGTTGTATGAAACCATCTTGGTGAATGGAGCTCGATATGGTGACCATGCTGCAGAACTTTGGGTAGGAGGTCGTGACAATATTGATGGATCTCGTTTGGAAACTGGTGCTACAGCTACAGGTTTTAGTTGCTATAAGTTCTTTAAGGAAGGCAAAGGTAGTTTGGCAGGCAATTATTTGGAATGGCCTTATTTACGTTTGGCTGAGATGTATTTGATTTATGCGGAAGCATTGCTGCAAACCGGTGATTTGCCAAATGCTATCAAACAGGTAAATATCGTGCGTAAGCGTGTCGGTTTGGGAGATTTGGAAGTATGTAATCCTGATAAGAACCTTGCTTCGGATAAAACAGCCTTGCTTGAGGAAATTCTACGTGAACGTGCGTGTGAATTAGGATTGGAAGATGTGCGTTTCTTTGATATGATTCGTTATAAGCGGGCAGATTTGTTCCAAAAAGTGCTTCATGGATTGCGTATTTATCGTAACGATGGCGGTGGTGACAAGCCTTGGAGTGGTACTAGTGGTAATCATGATAAATTCCCTAACAAGCCGGCTAACTTCCGTTATGAGATTTTCCAGTTGAACAATAGTGCTCGTTCATGGTGGACTAATTTTAGTCCGAAGTGGTATTTGGCAGCTTTTCCGCCGTCAGAAGTAAATAAAGAATATGGATTGACTCAAAATCCTGGCTGGAATTAAATGACAGGAATGATAATTCAACGAATAAATATAGAAAAGATATGAGAAAATATAAGATAACGGTTTTGTCGATGCTGGCTTGCATGGCAATGAATGCTTTTGCCCAGAACCTGAATGTAAAAGGCAAAGTGCTAGACCAAAAGGGCAATCCGCTGGAAGGAGCTTTGGTATTTGTGGTAGACAATCCACAAGTGCAGGTAGCTACTGATAGAAATGGTATGTTTGAGATTGCTGCTACAGGTGGAAATGACATCAAAGTGATGACCTGGAACGATGCAGTTAAAGTGGTACCGATAGACAGGCAGAAGTCTATGACAGTTGTCATGGATTTTGCATCAGAGAATGTAGATTATGGTTTTGGATTGAAACAGAATCGTATGGAGTCTACGGGAGCAGTATCAACGGTATATGCAGAAGATATAGATACACGCTCTGCCATGAGTATAGGAAATTCCTTGTTTGGCAATGTTGCAGGTTTGACTACTTTGCAAACGACTGGAAATATTCAAGATCAGAAACCTTCCATGTTTATCCGTGGCTTGCATACATTGAATGGAAATAATGGGGTTTTACTGGTGATTGACGGATTGGAACGAGACAATAACTGGAATGCCTTGAACTATATTACTCCAGAAGAAGTGGAATCGGTTTCCGTATTGCGTGATGCAGCAGCTGTAGCGTTATATGGATATAGAGGTGTGAATGGTGTGATTAATGTAGTAACCAAGCGAGGTAAATATCGCACTCGTGAGATTAATTTCAGTTATGACCATTCTTTTAACACCCAGACTCGCCTGCCGGAAATGGCTGATGCCTATACCTACGCAGCAGCTATGAATGAGGCGTTGGCCAATGACGGACGGACAGCTCGTTATTCTAAGGATGAATTGAATGCGTTCAGAAGTGGTCAGTATCCTTATCTTTATCCAAATGTAAATTGGGCGGATGAAGTGTTTCGTGACCGTGGAGCTTCCGACATAGCTACGATAACTTTCCGAGGTGGTTCTACAAAGATGCGCTATTTCACTTTAATGAACTTGCAGAATGACAAAGGCTTCATCAAGAATGCCAATGCCAATGAAGGGTATTCTACACAGAATAAATATTCCAAGGCTAATTTCCGTTCTAATTTGGATATTGACTTGACTTCTACTACTCGTATGCAAGCTAATCTTATGGGGGTATTGAATGAATTCAGTCGTCCATCGTCTAACGGAGATAATCTCATAGGTAAGGTATTTACTGTGCCTTCTGCTGCTATTCCCATTCGTAATGAAAATGGACTATGGGGTGGAAATTCCACTTGGAGTGGCGATACGAATCCGGTTTATTTGTCACAAGGACATGGATACACCAAAGGTCATACTCGTGCCATGTATGCCGATATGGCACTACAGCAAGATCTTTCTTCCATAACTAAGGGATTGGGAGCTGCTGTTCGTATAGGCTATGATAATATTGCTTCTTATTGGGAAGATTATAGAAGGTCGGAAAAGTACGGTATGCAGTCTGTTACTCAGTGGGATAATGGAGTACCTGTGGAATTTTCTGATTTTTCTGGAGGTACGGTAGGAACTGTTACTGGTGATAATGCAAAACTGGATTGGCAACATCGCTCTTTTAACTTTCAGGCAAATATAGATTGGCAGCGAAACTTTGGTAAGCACGATATCTATTCAATGATGTTGTATACTTATAAATATGACAATAAGAATGGTATAAACAATACGTTGTATACGCAGAGTGCTTCCTGGTATACACATTATGGTTATAACAATCGTTATTTTGTAGATTTTACGTTGACTAGCTCAGCTTCCAACCGATTGGACCCTGATAGTCGTTGGGGGCTGGCTCCGACCGTTGGTGCTGCTTGGGTTATTTCCAATGAGGATTTCATGAGAAATCTGCGTTTTATAGACTTTATGAAACTCCGCGCTTCGTTCGGAATTATCCATACTGATAATTTCCCATCTTGGGGTTATTGGAATTCAACGGTAGTTGGTGGCGGCGGCTATCCGGTGCAAGATAATTTTGGCGGTGACGGTGGTTGGCAAGAAGGTAATTTGGCTTCTGTGAATGGAACTACCGAAAAAGCCTATAAATACAACGTGGGCTTGGATGTTTCAATGTTGAAAGGACTGACTTTAAATGTTGATGCCTTTTATGAAAGACGTTCGGATATTTGGGTGAGTGCTGCTGGGCAGAATTCCGCCGTGTTAGGAGTAGGAAGTCCTTATGTCAATGCAGGTATTGTAGATAGTTATGGTGTAGAGTTGGCTTTGGATTATACCAAACAGATTGGCGATTTCAAAATGAGCTTGGGTGGTAATTTCTCGTTTAATCGCAATGAGATTAAAGAGATGCTTGAAGAACCGCAAGCCTACGACTACTTGTATCAGACCGGTCATTCCGTAGGACAGATTTTCGGTCTGCAGGCTACAGGCTTTTTTGTTGATGAGGCTGATATTGCGAATAGCTATCCTCAACAGTTTGGTCCTGTAAAGCCGGGCGATATTAAATACAAAGATATCAACGGAGATAAGGTTATCAATGGAAATGATGTAGTTCCCATGGGATATAATTCCAGTTGTCCGGAGATTTATTATGGGTTCAATGTAGGGCTGGAATGGAAAGGATTAGGCTTCAATGCATATTTCCAGGGAGTAGGTAATTATACAGCTTATCTGAATTCCTACCTTTATCGCCCCTTGGTAGACAATACTTCTATTTCTCAGCATTTGGTCAATAATCATTGGACTCCTGCGACTCCGAACGCACGTTTTCCACGTTTGAGTACAGAACAGGTAGATAACAATACTCAATATACCAGTTCTGTATGGTTGGCAGACCGTTCTTTCTTGAAATTACGTAATTGTGAAGTCTATTATAAATTGCCTTCCAGTTGGTTGAGCAAAATCAAGATGAAGCAAGCTAAACTCTATGTGCGTGGAGTGGATTTGTTTAGTCTGGACAGTATTGATTTGACTGATCCGGAAGCTATGGGCAATAATGTTTGGCCGGCTACTCGCTCTGTCCATATTGGCTTGTCTGTCGGAATTTGATGAACACCTTATTTACTTGTATTTAAAAAACTGTAGAATATGAACTATAAGAAAATATGCATGGCTTTGCTTTGTATGGCTGCTCTTACAGGTTGCAGCGATAAAATGGATTACCATGAATTTACCAATTATGATAAGAATTATGTTTTCAGCAATTTTGGTCGTACTGCCGGTTTTGTGAATAATATTTATTCTTATCTCGATTATGATTTGCCTGGTATGAATTCGCTGGCATCAGCTTGCGATGAAGCAGAGATGGCTGTGAGTTGGTCTTCTGTATTGGATTATACTAACGGAAGTTGGTCAGCACTTAATTCGAAATCCCTGTGGGGGGTATATTCCGGTATTCGTGCCGCTAATTATTTTTTGAAAGAAACAAAGAACTTGACATTCTCTGATTTGAACGCAACAGAAGATTATGCAGCTCAGATGAAGCGTTTTAATCGTTATAAGTACGAGGTGCGCCTTTTGCGTGCATACTATTATTTCACGTTGGTACGTGCCTATGGGGATGTGCCTTTCACAACCGAAGTACTGACAGAGGCAGAAGCTAATTCCATTGGTCGTACTGCATCCAATGAAATATTTGATTTTATTGTCAAGGAGTGCGATGCTGTGGCTTTTGAACTTCCCATTTCTTATAATGGGTTAGATGCAGATGCTGCTGGTGGTTCCAATCCGGAGACCGGTCGTGTAACCCGTGGAACAGCATTGGCTTTAAAAGCTCGTGCAACCTTGTATCGTGCCAGCAAACTGTTCAATGAGTCTGGTGATAAGGAATTGTGGAGAAAAGCTGCTTTAGCAAATTGGGATGTGATTCAGTATTGCAATGAAAATGGTATCGTTTTGGGTAAGTATACTGATTTATGGGGTACCAATAACTATAAGGCTTCGGAAGTAATTTTCGCTCGTCGGGTAGGTGATACCGCTTCACCTGAGTATGACAATTTCCCCATCGGTATAGAAAATGCCAATTCGGGTAATTGCCCCACACAGACATTGGTAGATGCTTATGAAATGCAAGACGGCAGTGAACCTAGTGAATCCAATCCATATGTTGGCCGTGACCCGCGTTTTAAGATGACAATAGCTTGTAACGGAGATAAATGGCCAAACACCAATCCTGATCCGTTGGAAACATATGTAGGTGGTAAGAATGGTGCTCCTATACCATATGCCACTCCTACCGGATATTATTTGAAGAAGTATTTGGATGGAAGTATTGACATTAGTGCTGGAAATAGTACAGGTGGAAAACGACACAGTTGGATTACGTTCCGTTTGGGAGAATTCTTATTGAATTATGCAGAGGCAACTTTTAGATGTTTGGACGCTGTAGATGATATAGATGATGAATTACAAATGTCTGCTCGTGAAGCTGTTAATAAAGTTCGTGCACGTACAGGAGTGAATATGCCAGCTTTCCCTGCAGAGATGACCAAGGAAGAGTTCTGGAAACGCTATAAGCGTGAACGTATGGTAGAATTGGCTTTTGAAGGTCATCGTTTTTGGGATGTACGTCGTTGGAAAGAAGGCGGATTTACCAGCATTACAAGAATGCAGATTAATAAAATAGCGGAAGGTCACTATTCTTATCAAAAGGTAGAAAAGAAATTGGTGTGGGATGATAAAATGTATTTCTTCCCAATACCGGATTCTGAAATTCGAAAAAATGGTAATTTGTCACAAAATCCAGGCTGGTAAACATAGTAACAAATGTATTGATTTAAGAATGTAATAATTATGAATTTTAATTTGAAATATGTATTTGCTACAGCTTGTCTTTCTTTAGGTTTGACAGCTTGTGATGATCAATTGAGTGTGTTTGAAGAGAGTGGTTTCATCGATTCTCCAGCAATGTTTGATGTCTCTACAGTTCAGTCGGAAGAACTGCCGGGAGCCATCAAATTAACTTGGACAGAACCGGCTTCGGATTTCGCTTATATGCAAATAACTTATCATGACCCATTGCTGAAAGAAAAAGTCTGTAAGATTGTATCTAAAGGCACTACTCAGTTGATGATAGAAAATACGCGTGCACGTTTTGGTGATTATACATTCAACTTTCAGACTTTTAATGCTCGTCATGAAGGGGGTAGTGTAGCAGAAGTAAAAGCCAAATCAGGACCTGCACCTACAACTTTGAGCGAAAAGAAGCGAGTGAAAATTGAACTGACGAAAGAACAATTGAGTACGGATAATCAAGAACCGACAGAAGGTCCGATAGCAAATTTATTGGATGGAAATATCGAAACTTTTTTTCATAGCCGTTGGTCTAGTCCACAGAAACCTCTTCCTCAGTATATTCAAGTGAATTTAAAGGAAGAACATGAGGATTTCGCTATCAGATATGTTACTCGTAAGGTTGGTAATAAAGATGGTTTCCCTACTGCGGCCCAATTGCAAATCAGTAACGATGGAGTAGCTTGGGAAACAGTAGCATCTTTGAGTGGGCTTCCAGCTGCCAGTGCTACAGAATATACTTCTACTTTTGTTAGACCAGGGAAGACATTTAAATATTTCCGCATGTTGGTGACAGCCGTTTCCGAGAACAGGAATTATTTCCATATGTCAGAGTTTTCTCTTTATGATGTAGATGTAGAAGTTTACGATCCGGAAACTATACCTTTGGATTAACTTAAAACAATAGTATTATGAAAATAAATATGAAACAGATGGCTGTGTTAGGCGCTTTGGCTATGTCAGTCAGTTTTTTCAGTTGTAATAAAGAATATGTTAACTTGGAGTACAGTGGCAATATCGATTTTAATCAACTGGTCTTTAAGCAGGCACGTAATGCGTGGGATGGTGCGGAGTGCAATACCACGTATGAATTTAAGTATGAGGAAGGAAAGACAACAGAAAATGTGAGATGCGATTTGAATCTGGCACTTTATCAAGATCGAATTGCTGCACAAGATGCTGTGGTGGATCTGATGATTAATAAGGATTCTTTGAATACAGCTATTGCCCGTGCTGATGAGGGTGGGGCATATGCAAAATATGCTGGAGCTGAACTCTTGCCTGAGTCATTTTATAACCTGGACGATAATCAGTTGACACTGTTGGCCAATACGAATCTTTCAGAAAGCGTAACATTGACGTTATATGTTCCGAAATTGATAGATTATATTCAGAATAGTGCGAAGGTAGACAAAACTTACGTGTTACCGCTCACCATTGCCAATCCGTCCGCTTATTGTATTAATGAAAAATCACATACCTGGATGTGCTTTGTGAAAATAACTTATGTGAAAGTGGAGGAAGATTCTGCTATGCAGCCAGATGGAGTGGGTGTGCCTGATGACCATACATTAGAAGGTGGATATACTTTACTGTGGCATGATGAATTCAATGGTACAGGAGCTTTAAACGAAGAAATGTGGCGTTTTGAAGAAGGCTTCCAACGCAATGAAGAAGATCAATGGTATAGCAAAAATAACGTGGAACAAAAAGGAAATGCCATGGTTATAACAGCAAAGCGTCAGCGCGTGAAGAACCCAAACTATGATCCTAATGCTACTGGAGGTAACTCTTGGAAAAAAACACGTGAATATGCAGAATACACTTCTGGTTGTGTGGTTGCAAAGAATGATTTTGCCTTTAAATATGGCAGAGTTGAAGTCCGTGCAAAAATACCCATTGAACAAGGTGGATGGCCGGCTATATGGTCTACCGGTAATTGGTATGAATGGCCTTTGGGTGGTGAAATTGATATATTAGAGTTCTATAAAAATAAAATCCATGCCAACTTGTGTTGGGGGGGAAACTCTCGTTGGAATGGCAAATGGAATTCTAGAAATTACGACATTAAGAGTTTTACAGGCAAGGATGCAAAATGGGCTGATAAATATCATATATGGCGTATGGATTGGGATAAAGACTTTATCCGTATTTACTTGGATGATGAATTATTAAATGAAACTGATTTGAGTAAGACGTATAACAATGGAGATCATGGTGCTGGTGACGGTGGCCATATTAATCCTTTTTCTAATGATCTGGATGGTTTTGGACAATGTATGATGTTGAATTTGGCAATTGGTGGAATTAATGGCAGACCTATTCAGGCCTCGTTTCCGCTCGAATATTGTGTAGACTATATTCGAGTTTATCAGAAAGATAAATAAATTGATAAGATAAATAGGTTTCATGCATATTCATTAGATTTTTTGGAGTGTTATCATGAAACCTATTTTTATATACTAAATCTTTTTGGCAATGGTAAACATGAAGATATTGAGAATTTTGTTTGCTGTGATTGCTTTTATACCTATCTCTGTAGTGGCAGATTGCCGTTGCTCGTCTAATGTTAAGACTTCAGACATAGGTGTATATGTTGCAGAAGAAAAACACGCAGATATCGAGCGGAGTGAGTGTATGAAGCATTCTTTGGTTATCCCAAATGTAAAAGTTGAGCGAGAACAGTCTTGGAAATTAGTATGGAGTGAAGAATTTAATCAAGATGGACGATTGGATGAGAATACTTGGAACTATGAAAACGGATTTGTACGCAATGAAGAAATGCAATGGTATCAATCTGACAATGCATTTTGTATGAATGGTTGTTTAGTTATTGAGGCTAGAAAAGAAATAAATAGGAAAAATCCGCATTTTGAAGTAGGAAACAAGGATTGGCGAAAGGCGCGTGAATATATAGATTACACTTCCTCATCTATAACGACTGCAGGTAAGAAAGAATTTCTTTACGGGTGTTTTGAAGTTCGTGCTAAAATTCCCACTGCAGGTGGAGCTTGGCCTGCCATTTGGTTGTTAGGTAGTGGAATGGACTGGCCTTCTTGTGGTGAAATAGATATGATGGAGTACTACCGAATAAAAGGTGTGCCTCATATTTTGGCAAATGCGTGTTGGGGAACAGAACGAATGTGGCAAGCAAAGTGGGATAGTAGTGCTATACCTTTTATGCATTTTACGAGCAAAGATACCAGTTGGGCAGAGAAGTTTCATGTTTGGCGTATGGAATGGAATAATGAAGTTATAAAATTATACGTAGATGACGAATTGTTGAATGAGATTCCACTCAGTGAAACGTTTAATGGTAGTTTAGGTAAAGGTATTAATCCTTTTCGCCGTCCGATGTATTTATTATTAAATCTAGCATTGGGAGGAATTAATGGTGGGGAAGTAGATGATTTAGCTGTCCCTATGAGGTATGAAGTGGATTATGTGCGTGTATATCAAAAGTAATATAGTTAATATTATAAATATTATAACTTTAAAAGTATTTTGTTAGATGAGAAATTTATTTTATGTATGGTCTGTTTCTTTCTTTATCTTATGGGCAGCGATGCTGAATACCGGCTGCTCAGGGGGGAAAGAAGAAAAAGGCGTACCTTTGGATTCCATTTTTTTGAGTGATCCGTGTATCTTGGCAGATGCCCGTACCCAGACGTACTATATGACCGGTACGTCGGGTAAATTATGGAAAAGCAAAGACTTGGAATCTTGGGAAGGACCCTTTGATGTGGTGCAGTGGGACACCGCTTCCTGGATGGGCAGTCGGCCGGAAATCTGGGCAGCCGAACTGCATGAATACCAAGGAAAGTATTATTATTTCGCTACTTTTACCAATAACTCCATCCGCATTGATTCTGTGAATGGCAGCGTGGTGCCGCGCAGGGCTACGCATGTATTGGTCAGCGACTCACCCGCAGGGCCTTATCGCCCCATGGGAGAGAAGGAATATCTGCCGGCAGACAAGGCTACGCTGGACGGTACTTTCTGGGTGGATGCCGACGGCAAGCCGTATATGGTGTATTGCCATGAGTGGCTGCAAAACGGCGACGGTACCATTGAAAAGATAGAACTGAAGTCCGACTTGTCGGGAACTATAGGCGAGGGAAAGATTCTGTTCAAGGCCAGCGATTCTCCCTGGAGCCGTGAAAAGATGGGAAAGGAAGTGAAACCGAACCGGGTGACCGACGGCCCCTGGCTTTTCCGTACCGGAACCGGACGATTGGGAATGATTTGGACCAGTTGGGTCTATGGAGATTATACGCAGGGAGTGGCTTACTCGGAAAGCGGCACTCTGGAGGGGCCGTGGGTGCAGGAAGAAAACCCCGTCACTCCGCATAATTTCGGTCATGGTATGCTGTTTCGCACGTTCAATGGCCAATGGCTGATGTCGGCTCACAGCCACAAAGAGGTGAACGGACGGTATATCCGCATTCCGCGCTTGTTTGAAGTGGATTTATCGGGCGATAAATTGCAGGTGGGGCGACTGCTCAACGCCAGCGGACAGTGGCTCGATGAGGAGGGTAAGTATATCAATGCTCATGGAGGGGGCATCCTTTATCACGAAGGCTTGTATTACTGGTTTGGTGAACATCGTCCCGACGAAGGATTTTCTACCCAGGTAGGTGTGAACTGCTATGCATCGGCCGACTTGAAGTCATGGCAGTATAAAGGGGTGGCTTTGGCGGTATCGGAAGAAGCCGGAAGCGACATAGAGCGCGGATGCATCATGGAACGCCCCAAGGTGATATACAATAAGAAGACCGGAAAATTCGTGATGTGGCTTCACTTGGAACTGAAAGGACAGGGATATGGTCCGGCGCGTGCTGCGGTGGCTGTGAGCGATACTCCTACAGGCCCTTACCGCTTTGTTCGTTCCGGCAGGGTGAATCCGGGATGTTGGCCGGTAAATCTGACAGAAGAAGAACGGCAGATGTCGTGGAAGGATGAGAAATACCAAAAATGGTGGACTCCTGAATGGCGTAAGGCCGTGGAACAGGGTATGCTGACCCAGCGTGACTGGGAAGGCGGACAGATGTCGCGTGATATGACGCTCTTTGTCGACGACGACGGTAAGGCTTATCACATTTATTCTTCCGAAGAAAACCTCACCTTGCAGATAGCGGAATTGTCGGAAGATTACCTGACACACACCGGAAAATATATCCGTCTGTTTCCAGGAGGGCATAACGAGGCCCCGGCTATTTTCAAGAAAGGAGACACCTATTGGATGATAGCTTCGGGTTGCACGGGATGGGCTCCTAATGCCGCCCGGCTTTTCTCTTCCTCTTCCATTTGGGGGCCGTGGACTCAGCACCCCAATCCTTGCCGGGGCGAGGGAGCAGAAAAGACATTCGGCGGACAAAGCACCTTTGTGCTGGAATTGCCGAACGAGGAATTTCTCTTTATGGCGGACATATGGAAACCGGAGAGCCTGATGTATTCCGGCTATCTGTGGTTGCCTATTGGCTTTGATGAGGCGGGAATGCCATTTTTGGAAAAGAAGTAAATGGTCTATCAAAAATGATTTGACAGTCAACACAAACTACACTATATGAATATAAAAGCAATGATAATGGCGGCAGCCCTTCTCCTGAATGGGGGATGGGCTGTTTCGCAAGGTACGGTGGATGATTACAAGCGTGCCTATGCCTTGAGAGAACAATACAGTGCCCGGAAAGTGTACTATGCCGACGTGCAGCCACGGTGGATTGCAGGTACACATGAGTTCTGGTACGTGCGTCATACTCCCGAAGGAAACCGCTATGTGGTGGTAGATGCTGGCCGGAGAACCCGGAAGGACTTGTTTCAGCACGAAAAGCTGGCCGCTGCCCTTAGCCGTTTGTCGGGTAAAGAGGTGACGCCGGCTACCTTGTATCTGAAAGACCTGCGGGTGAATGCCCGGTTGGATACTGTACGGTTTGTATTCGACAATCATCGTTGGACCTACTTTTCCCGTAAGGATAGGCTGACGGACGAGGGAAGAGTGCCTGCTCCGGTTCCCCGCCCACACTGGATGGTGCGTGATGATGAAAAGAACCATGCTCCCGTACTGTCGCCCGACGGAAAGTACAAGGCTTACATCAAAGAATCTAATATTTATGTGCAAGAACTGGCTACCGGGCGGGAAAGACAACTCAGTATAGACGGCACCTTGGGGCATTATTATTCTGCCTACATCCATTGGTCTCCCGATAGTAAAAAGCTGGCTGCCTGCAAGATACGTCCGGTAGAAAAACGCTATGTACATTATGTGGAATCTTCGCCTGCCGACCAACTGCAGCCCCGGCTGCATACCCAGGAATATGCCAAGCCGGGTGATGAACTGCCTTTCAAGGTGCCCAGTATCTTTCATGTGGAGAGTGGTGAAATTATTCAGCCTTCTACCGAACTGTTCAGCCATCAGTATGCTCTTCACGGTCCGGTATGGGATGCCGACAGTCGTACGGTGACTTTTGAGTATAATCAGCGGGGGCATCAGGTGTACCGGGTGTTGGAACTGAATGCCCACACCGGTGAGGTACGCATACTGATAGAAGAAACACATGATAAATACGTGAATTATACCCGTTATTTCCGTCATAACCTGGCCGATGGAAAGCATATAATCTGGATGAGTGAGCGTGACAATTGGAATCATCTGTATCTGTACGACCGGGAGGCAGCGCGTGCGGTATGTCAGATAACGCGGGGGGAATGGTATGTGAGAGAGGTGATAGGAGTAGATGAGGAAAACCGACAGATATACTTCTCGGCCAATGGGGTGGTGCCGGGCGAAGACCCTTACCTTATCCGCTATTACCGCATCGGTTTTGACGGAACAGGCATGACTTGCCTTACCCCGGAAACGGGTATGCATACGGCTTGGTTTTCGGCCGACCGCAAGTATCTGGTAGATGTGTGGTCTATGGTGGACAAAGCCCCCAGGGCTGTGCTGCGCGAGGCGGCTACCGGAAAAGAAATCATGCCGCTGGAAACAGCCGATATCAGCCGACTGAAAGCTGCCGGATGGAAAGCTCCTGAAGTGTTTGTGGCCAAAGGTAGGGACGGACAGACGGATATGTGGGGGCTGATTGTGCGCCCTACGAATTTCGACCCTGCCCGTAAGTATCCGATTATAGAATACATCTATCAAGGCCCCGGCAGCCATTATGTGCCCAAGACCTTCCAGGCTTACAATTGGTACATGACTTCGCTGGCCGAGCTGGGATTTATCGTGGTGATGGTAGACGGTATGGGTACCTCTTTCCGCTCCAGAGCTTTTGAGAATGTCTGTTATCAGAATCTGAAAGATGCCGGCCTTCCCGACCACATTGCCTGGATTCGTGCGGCTGCCCGTAAGTATCCGTATATGGATACCGACCGTGTGGGTATTTATGGCTGTTCGGCCGGCGGGCAGGAGTCTACTGCTGCGGTGCTGTTTCATCCAGATTTCTATAAGGCTGCCTATTCGGCTTGCGGCTGTCACGATAACCGGATGGATAAAATCTGGTGGAATGAATTGTGGATGGGGTATCCGGTAGGTAATCAGTATAAGGAGAATTCGAATGTAGAGAATGCCCATTTGCTGACGCGTCCGCTGATGCTGGTGGTGGGAGAGATGGATGACAATGTAGACCCGGCTTCTACCATGCAGTTGGTAAATGCATTGATCAAGGCCGATAAAGATTTTGAACTGGTGGTATTGCCGGGTGCCCGACATACGGTAGGTGAATCTTTTGGCGAACATAAACGCTATGATTTTTTTGTACGTCATCTGTTGAAGGTAAATCCGCCGTTGTGGAGTGAGCTAAAGTAGCCATTTGGCCGAATAATCTTCTTTTTTGAATCATTTGTAGCGGTGCCGAGATAAAAAAATGTTTTATTTTTGCTTCACAGATTCTGCGGAAGAATGAATAAGGATTTTTACAAAATAAATGAATGCCATGAACACAAAGAATTATTGTTGGCTGCTGTTGGCGGTGGCCTTGCTGATTCCTGCACAGTGGGTGTCGGCTAAAAAAAAGAAAGACATAGAGAAATCTGATAGAGAGGTGTGGTGTGAGGTGCTTTATCAGATGGCTGCTCCGGTACTCAGCAATATGAGTGAGGGAAAGCTTCAGGAAAATATGCTGGTAGAACTCAGCCCTACCTGGGATGGCCGCAATAAGAAAGTGACTTATATGGAATGTTTCGGCCGACTGATGGCCGGACTGGCTCCCTGGATTTCATTGCCGGATGATGATACAGCCGAAGGAAAACAACGCAAGCAGTTGCGCCAATGGGCGTTGAAAAGCTATGCTCAGGCTGTAGACCCGGAAAGTCCGGATTATCTGCTGTGGAGAAAAGAAGGGCAGACCTTGGTCGATGCAGCGTATATTGCAGAAAGTTTCTTGCGCGGCTACGATGCTTTGTGGCTGCCGCTCGATGAAGTGACCAAACAGCGCTATATTGAAGAATTTACCCAGCTACGTAGGGTAGATCCCCCTTATACCAACTGGCTGTTGTTCTCTTCTACGGTGGAATGTTTCCTCAGAAAGGCCGGTGCCCACAGTGACACGTATCGCATCGTATCGGCCTTGCGTAAGGTAGAGGAATGGTATGCTGGCGATGGCTGGTACTCTGACGGACCTGATTTTGCGTTCGATTATTACAGCAGTTATGTGCTTCATCCCATGTATGTGGAATCATTGGAAGTGTTTACCAACGGAGGCAAACACCGTATTTGGAATGCTCCGGATTGTAATTTCGACCGTGCCAAGAAGCGGATGCAGCGTTATGGTATGATTTTGGAACGGTTCATTTCGCCTGAGGGAGCTTTTCCGGTATTTGGCCGCTCCATTACCTATCGCACGGGTACCATGCAACCGTTGGCCTTGCTGGCTTGGCGCGAGTGGTTGCCTAAAGAATTACCCAACGGACAGGTGCGTGCAGCCTTGACGGCGGTTATCAAACGGATGTTTGCCGACGGTAGAAATTTCAACGAAAAGGGATTCCTGACCTTGGGGTTCAACGGCAAACAGCCTCATATCTCTGACTGGTATACCAATAACGGTAGTCTGTATATGGCCTCTTTGGCGTTTCTGCCTTTAGGACTGCCTGCCAGCCATCCGTTCTGGACGGATGCCGCACAAGACTGGACTTCTAAGAAGGCTTGGGGAGGACAGGAATTTCCGAAAGACCACGCATATTATGAATAATAAATATGAGACAATATAGGAGTAAGGTAAAAAGGTTTATTGGGTTCGTGGTGGCTTGTGTCATGGGGGGAGGGATGCCTTCCCTTCATGCACAAGGCACCACTTGTGTAGATGTACGTCTGGTAGAAGTGGCTCCTGGCTATAGCCAGACTTCTGTAAATACCGCTGTATTCCGCAACAGTGCCTTGGTTACCCACCGCAACTGGCAGTTTATCGGTTTTTATGATGCCGACGGATATGTAACGTTGGGAAAAAGAAAACTGGGGACAGACCAATGGACGCTGCATAAGACTGCGTATCAGGGAAATGTGAAGGATGCCCATAATGTTATCAGCATGATGGTAGACGGAAAAGGCTACCTGCATATAGCTTTCGACCATCATGGGCATCCGTTACGCTATTGCAAGAGTATAGCTCCTTATTCGTTGGAACTGGGGGCACTGCAGTCTATGACGGGCGTGGATGAGGGAAATGTCACTTACCCGGAATTCTATCGACTGGCCAAGGGGGATTTGCTTTTTGCTTACCGTTCGGGGGCTTCGGGCAGGGGAAATCTGGTGATGAACCGGTATGACGTGAAGAGTCAGACCTGGCATCGGGTACACGATGTATTGATAGACGGCGAAAATCAGAGAAATGCCTACTGGCAATTGTATGTAGACCAAAAAGGAATCATCCACCTGTCGTGGGTGTGGCGGGAAACGTGGATGGTGGAGACCAACCACGACTTGTGTTATGCCCGTTCGTATGATAACGGACAGACTTGGTACAAGACGGACGGTACGCGCTACGAGTTGCCCATCCGCCAGGATAACGCAGAGTATGCGTGCCGCATTCCCCAGCGTTCAGAATTGATTAATCAGACCAGCATGAGTGCAGATGAAGAAGGGAATCCCTATATCGCATCTTATTGGAGAAGTGCGGACAGCAAAGTACCTCAATATCGCCTGGTGTGGCACGACGGGCATAGTTGGCATAGCCGCCAGGTGTCGCAGCGCACGACTCCTTTCTCATTGCAGGGAGGGGGCACCAAGATGATTCCGATAGCCCGTCCGCGCCTGGTGACGGATAAGGGTAGGGTGTATTATCTGTTTCGTGATGAAGAGCGCGGCAGTAGGGTGTCGATGGCTTATACGGCAGATGTAAAAGGGGGCAACTGGCAGGTGACCGACCTGACCGATTTTACGGTGGGGGCCTGGGAACCGAATCACGACGCGGAGTTGTGGAAAAACCGCAAGAAGCTTCACCTCTTTGTGCAAAATACCCGGCAGGGCGACGGTGAACGGACCGTGGAGTTTGAGCCTCAAACGGTGTATGTGCTCGAAATAAAATAGTGTAGCATACGATGGAATATGTATATTTTTAAAGAATAATAGCTATGAAGAAGAATTTTTTGACTGTGGTCGGTGCCGCACTTTGTATGGTTGCCACTTCGTGCTCTAACCAAGGTGTGCAGGCCGATGATGTAAGGAAGACCATTCATCTGGTAAATACTGCCTGGCAGCAATCGCACCCCAAGCACGGGCGTGCTTTCTGGGATAATGCTGCTTATCATACGGGCAATATGGAGGCTTTCTTTTTGACCGGTGACTCTACGTATTATAAATATTCTGAGGCGTGGGCACAGCACAATGAATGGAAAGGTGCCAAAAGCGATCAAAGAGAGGAATGGAAATACAGCTATGGCGAGAGCGACGAATATGTGTTGTTCGGCGATTATCAGGTGTGCTTCCAGACGTATGCCGACCTGTATACCATACAGCCGGAAGATTATAAAATTGCCAGGGCGCGCGAAGTTATGGAGTATCAGATGAATACCGATAAGAATGATTATTGGTGGTGGAGCGACGGCCTCTATATGGTGATGCCTGTAATGACCAAAATGTATAAACTGACGGGCAATGCTCAGTATCTGGATAAACTGTATGAATACTGGAGCTATGCCAACAGCATTATGTATGACGAGGAAGAAGGGCTATATTACCGCGATGCCAAGTATGTTTACCCCAAGCATAAGAGTGTGAACGGCAAGAAGGATTTCTGGGCACGTGGCGACGGATGGGTATTGGCCGCTTTTGCCAAGGTATTGAAGGATTTGCCTCAGACCGATGCGCACCGTCAGGAATATGTGGACTGCTATCAGAAAATGGCGCAGGCAGTGGCCGCCTGTCAGCAGCCCGAAGGCTACTGGACGCGCAGTATGCTGGATGCCGAACACGCTCCCGGACCCGAAACCAGCGGCACTGCTTTCTTTACTTACGGATTGCTGTGGGGTATGAACAACGGCTATCTGAATAAAAGTACGTATGAACCGGTGGTTATGAAGGCTTGGAATTATCTGTCTACCGTGGCATTGCAGCCCGACGGTAGGGTAGGGTATGTGCAGCCTATCGGTGAAAAGGCTATTCCGGGCCAGGTGGTGGATGCCAATTCCACTTCTAATTTTGGTGTAGGGGCATTCTTGCTGGCTGCCTGTGAGATGGTGAGGTTCTTGCAATAAATGAAATGTTTCAATAATTTGAAAAGAAACTTTATAAAACAAACATCTAAGATATTGTATATGAAAAAGATATATAGTCTGTTGGCCGGGTTGTCCTTGTCGGTTTGTGCGGTAACTGCCGCACCGTTGCAGACGGTGCAGGAGCGTGAGAAGGATTACGTGGGCTACCTGTTCACTTATTTTACCGGAAATCACATCAGCGAAGAGGCGGTGTGCTATGCCGTAAGTCTGGACGGTTCTTCTTTCTGGGCATTGAACGACGGCAAACCGGTACTCGACTCTAAGGTTATCAGTTCCACCGGCGGCGTGCGCGACCCGCATATCCTTCGTTCGGAAGATGGAAAAACCTTCTATATGGTGCTTACGGATATGGTATCGGGCAACGGATGGGATTCCAATCGTGCCATGGTGATGCTGAAATCCGAGAATCTGGTAGACTGGTCGTATTCTGTCATCAATATGCAGAAGAAGTATGCAGGACAGGAGAGACTGAAACGGGTATGGGCCCCGCAAACTGTGTTCGACCCGGAGGCCGGCAAGTATATGGTGTATTGGTCTATGCAGTATGCCGGCGGACCGGACGTAATCTATTATGCCTATGCCAATGCCGACTTTACCGATCTGGAGGGTGAACCCAAGGTGTTGTTTCTGCCGCAGAATCGCAAGTCGTGTATTGATGGAGATATCGTATACAAAGACGGGCTGTTTCATCTTTTTTACAAGACAGAAGGACACGGCAACGGCATTAAGGTAGCCACTACCCGTTCGCTTACTTCGGGCAAGTGGGTGGAAGACCCCGATTATAAGCAGCAGACAAAAGAGGCGGTAGAGGGTGCAGGTACCTTTAAACTGATTGGTCAGGATAAATACATCTTGATGTATGATGTCTATATGAAAGGTCGCTATCAGTTTACGGAAACTACCGATTTGAAAAATTTCAAGGTGATAGACAATGAAGTGAAAATGAATTTCCACCCGCGTCACGGTACGGTTATCCCCATTACGCGTGATGAACTGATGCGGCTCACTGAGAAGTGGGGCAAACCGGAAGAGTTGGGGGATATTCCTGCCAATCCGGTATTGCCGGGCTTTCATGCCGACCCTGAAATCTTATATGCCGAACAGACGCAAACCTATTATATCTATTCTACCACCGACGGACATCCCGGTTGGGGCGGTTGGTACTTTACGGTGTTTTCGTCGAAAGATTTGAAAAACTGGAAAGAAGAAGGGGTAATGCTGGATGTAAAATCCGATCAGGTGCCCTGGGCCAAGGGTAATGCCTGGGCTCCTTGCATAGAAGAGAAAAAGGTTAGAGGCGGCTATCGGTACTATTTTTATTACAGTGCGCATCCCAACGATGGCAATAGCAAGCAGATAGGGGTGGCAGTGAGTGATTCGCCTACAGGTCCTTTTAAAGATTTGGGTCATCCCATCGTTACGGAATCTCCGGCAGGTGGCGGACAGCAGATTGATGTGGACGTATTTACAGACCCGGTATCTGGCAAGTCGTATCTATATTGGGGAAACGGCTATATGGCCGGTGCCGAGCTGAGTAAGGATATGCTGTCGGTGAAGAAAAAGACCATTCGGGTGTTGACTCCTAAAGGGGGAACGTTGCAGGATTATGCCTATAGGGAAGCTCCTTATGTGTTCTACCGTAATGGGTTGTATTATTTCTTGTGGTCGGTAGATGATACGGGCTCGCCCAATTATCACGTGGCTTACGGCACTTCTACATCTCCGTTGGGGCCTGTTCGGGTGGCCGAGCAGCCGGTGGTGCTGATTCAGCGTCCGGAGAAGCACATCTACGGCCCGGCTCATAATTCGGTAATCCAGCTGCCCGGCACCGATGAATGGCGGATAGTGTATCATCGCATCAACCGCCATTTCCTGAAAAATGCACCGGGCATACACCGGGAGGTTTGCATAGACAAACTGGAGTTCAATGAGGATGGAAGTATCCGCCCTGTGGAACCTGTCTATTAATCATTAATCAGCATTACAAAGAGGTATGATGAATAAACTGTTGCATGGCTGCCTGGGACTGATTTGTTCCTGGCTGTCGGTCGGCAGTGTGCTGGCTGAGACTTGCGAAGGAATGAATGCTCCCGATTCGGTATATATCTTTTCTTACTCGTATCCAGATGGAACCAGTGGACTGAAATTTGCCTGGAGTCCGGATGGGGAAGAGTGGCACTCGGTGGGCAATGGCTATGAATATGTGAAATCGGATTTCGGCCCTTGGGGAGCCGGCAAGAAAATGTTTCGCCCGCAGTTGATACAAGGGGTGGCCGACGGTAAGTGGCATTGCCTTTGGCAGGCTACCCAAAGCGGTAAGGTGGTGGCACATGCTGCGTCGGCAGATCTGCTGAGTTGGGGGCGTCAGTCTTATTTCGTGCCCGAAGAGCGTACACGCCATCTTCCTCAGGATGCAGTACCTGCCGATGAGGTGCAGGTGTGTGTGGATAACCAGATGCTACAGGGGTATAGACAGCGGGTGGCTTATCCGCTGGTGGAGCAACTGATTCGCTATGCCGACCATAAAAGATACCGCCAGCAACTGTACGATGAACGGATGGAACAGGATGCGGTGCGTTTTGCCGGATTGACACCGGTAAAGGCTTCCATTACTGTGAATCACCAGAAGGCGAAGCCTATCAGTGATAAATTGATTGGCATCTTCTTTGAAGACATCAATTATGCTGCCGACGGGGGCTTGTATGCCGAACTGGTGCAGAACCGTGATTTTGAATATACTGCCCAGGAATGGGGTGGAGAGCGTTTTTCGCCGCAATATGCCTGGTCTTTGGTGGACGGTGGGGAGGCGGATGCGCACGTGCAGCCGCTACAGATAGCTGATGAACAGCCGCTTCACCCCAACAATCCGCATTATGCCGTGGTGCCGGTGGCCAAGCCGGGCATTGCTCTGCAAAACAGCGGATATGATGGCATCACACTGAAAAAAGGAGAAAAATACGATTGCTCTTTTTTCGCCAGAGTGACTGAAAAGCACCGGGGCGGCCAGTGGAGCGTCCGTTTGCTGGATGAGCAGGGAACCGAGGTGGCTGCATCCATGGTGAGTGTTTCTTCTACGCAGTGGAAGAAGGTGAAGACGGTATTGAAGGTTTCGGCCGATGTGCGGGCCGCTGTGTTGTCTTTAGAGCCTCAGAAAGCTGGTGTATATCATCTGGATATGATTTCTTTGTTTCCTCAGCACACGTTTCATGGTCGTAAGAATGGCTTGCGCGCTGATTTGGCTCAGGCATTGGCCGATTTAAAGCCTAGGTTTGTACGCTTTCCGGGTGGTTGTGTGGCGCATGGCAATGGCATAGACAATATGTATGACTGGAAGGGCTCTATCGGTCCGTTGGAGACTCGAAAACCGCTGCGTAATTTATGGGGTTATCATCAGACACGTGGATTGGGCTATTTTGAGTATTTTCAGTTTTGTGAAGATATAGGGGCAGAACCGTTGCCGGTATTGTCGGCAGGCGTGCCTTGTCAGAACTCCAGCAACTGTAGCCATCATGCTACGGGTGAATTGGGCTGCTGGGGACAGCAGGGAGGTATTCCTATGGAAGATATGGCGGCCTATGTGCAAGATGTTCTAGACCTGATAGAGTATGCCAACGGAGATGCCAAACAGACGGTATGGGGCAGAAAAAGGGCGGAAGCCGGCCATCCCAAACCTTTTGGTCTGAAATATATCGGTATAGGCAACGAGGATTTGATAACCGATGTGTTTGAAGAGCGTTTTACCATGATTTATAAGGCTGTACGCGAAAAATATCCGCACATTACGGTGGTGGGTACAGTGGGCCCGTTCTATGAGGGTACCGATTATGATGAGGGGTGGAAATTGGCTGATAAACTGTCGGTTCCTATGGTAGATGAACATTATTACGTTTCTCCGGGTTGGATGATTCATAACCAAGATTATTACGACCGTTACGATCGGAAGAAGTCAAAAGTATATTTGGGTGAATATGCAGCGCATTTGCCGGGGCGTCCGAATAATCTGGAAACAGCCTTATCGGAAGCTTTGTATCTGACGGCTGTGGAAAGAAACGGAGATGTGGTTGCCATGGCTTCGTATGCTCCCTTATTGGCGAAAGATAGACATACCCAGTGGAACCCTGACCTTATCTATTTTAATAATCAGGAGGTCAAACCAACCGTGGGGTATTATGTACAGCAAATGTATGGGCAGAATGCAGGAAATCTGTATCTGGATTCAGAAGTGGTACTGGATAATAGTAGGGAGGAAGTAAGAAAACGCATAGGCGTCTCGGTAGTAAAGGATACTGCATCAGATACCTATGTTGTGAAGTTGGTCAATCTGCTGCCGGTAGAGGTGAAGACTGCCCTACACTTGGAGGAAGTGAATCTAGAATCGTATCGGGCTGTAAAAAGCATTTTGACTGGCAGGCCAACCGATAAAAAACTGCTACCACAACAGGCTGATTTTGAATTGACAGACTCTGAATGGACATATTCCATGCCAGCCTATTCTTTTACGGTGATTCGTATTTATCCATCAGAAAAGAAGTAGTAGAGAACGTTTAATTAATTATTTTTGTTTAGTTTTGTAAGCAAAATCACAATAGAATTTTTATATCATGAAAAAACATCTTTTGACGGGGGTATTGGCTGCTGTTGCAATAAGCGGTGCTGCCCAGACATTCAAGGAATGGCAGGACCCTGAGGTGAATGCCGTAAACCGTGCTCCGATGCACACTAATTATTTTGCGTATGAATCGGATAAGGCTGCTTTGAGAGCACAGAAAGAAACTTCTTCTAACTTTATGACAATGAATGGTACTTGGAAGTTTTTCTGGGTAAAAAATGCAGATGCCAGACCTACAGATTTCTGGAAGATAGGTTTCAACGATAAAGGTTGGGATGACCTGAAAGTGCCTGCTGTGTGGGAACTGAATGGTTATGGTGACCCGATTTATGTGAACACCGGCTATGCCTGGCGGAATCAGTTTCAGAATAATCCTCCGGAAGTGCCTGTTGACAATAATCATGTGGGTTCTTACCGTAGAGAGTTTGTGATACCGGCTTCCTGGAAGGGGAAGGACATTATTGCTCATTTCGGCTCGGTGACATCGAACATGTATTTGTGGGTAAACGGACGGTATGTAGGTTATAGCGAGGATAGCAAGCTGGAAGCGGAGTTTGATTTGACCAAGTATCTGAAACCGGGTCAAAAGAACTTAATAGCTTTTCAAGTGTTCCGCTGGTGTGATGGAACGTATCTGGAAGATCAAGACTTTTTCCGTTTTAGCGGTGTGGGTCGCGATTGCTATTTTTATGCTCGTGACAAGAAACGTATCGAGGATATTCGGGTGACTCCGGATTTGGATGCAGAGTATAAGAATGGTTCGCTGGCTGTGGAACTGAAGATGAAGGGAAGTGGAACAGTTAAATTAGAACTTAAGGATGCAACAGGTAAACTAGTGGCTGAAGCGCAGGCAAAAGGTAATGGCAAAGTGGCGCTCAATGTGCAGGATGTGCAGAAATGGAGTGCTGAATCGCCTTATCTATATAAACTGTATGCATCGGTTGTGGGTGGTAGCGAAGTGATTCCTGTCAACGTGGGCTTCCGTAAGATTGAACAGAAATATGGACAGATTCTGGTAAATGGCCAGCCGGTGCTGTTCAAAGGGGCCAATCGTCATGAACTGGACCCCGATGGCGGCTATGTGATTTCGCCTGAACGGATGCTGCAGGACATCAAGATGATGAAGAAATACAATATCAATGCTGTGCGCACTTGCCACTATCCGGATGCTAATCTGTGGTATGACTTGTGCGACCGCTACGGTCTGTATGTAGTGGCCGAGGCTAACCTGGAATCGCATGGTATGGGCTATGAAGAAAAAACGCTGGCTAAGAACGATTCTTATAAAAAAGCACATCTGGAGCGTAATCAGCGTAATGTGCAGCGCGGATTCAATCATCCTAGTATCATCTTCTGGTCTTTGGGTAATGAGGCAGGCTTTGGACCTAACTTCGAAGCTGCCTATAATTGGGTAAAAGCAGAAGATGGCAGCAGACCTGTACAGTATGAACAGGCACATGGCAATGATTTTACTGATGTGAATTGTCCGATGTATGCTGATTATAAACACATGGAGAAGTATGCACAACGTCGGGATATCAAAAAACCGTTGATTCAGTGCGAATATGCACATGCCATGGGTAACTCACAAGGTGGATTCAAGGAATACTGGGATTTGATTCGTCAGTATCCGTCTCTGCAGGGTGGATTTATCTGGGACTTTGTAGACCAGTCTATACGCTGGAAGGGTGATAATGGTGTGGAAATCTATGCATATGGCGGCGATTTCAACCGCTTTGATGCTTCCGACAACAATTTCTGCGACAATGGTCTGATTAGCCCCGACCGTAATCCTAATCCGCATATCGACGAGGTGGGGTATTATTATCAGAATATCTGGACGAAAGCTTTGGATCTGACCAAGGGAGAAATAGAAATTTACAATGAGAATTTCTTCCGCGATCTATCGGATTATTATTTGGAATGGACACTACTTAGAGATGGCGTAGAGGTGCGTTCGGGCCGTGTGGATGATTTGAAGGTGGAACCGCAGCAGCGTGTGAAGCTTACATTGGATTTGGGCAGAAACTGTCAGGGCAAGATGTGCGGAATGCATGAATGTCTGTTGAATGTAACTTATCGGTTGAAAAATCGTGATGGCTTATTGGCACCAGGACATGCCGTAGCTAAAGATCAGTTGGAAATAGCTCCTTATAAGGCTCCTTCTATGGATCTGAAGAATGTAGTAGAAAGTAATGTGGAAGTAGTGGTGCCACAAGTGCAGGAGAACGATTACAATTACCTGATTGTGGAAGGTGAAGACTTCCGTATGGAATTCAATAGACATTCTGGATACTTGAGCCGTTATCAGGTAAATGGCTTGGAAATGATGAAAGAAGGTGCTGCCTTGACTCCTAATTTCTGGCGTGCTCCGACTGATAATGATATGGGAGCAGGTTTGCAGCGTAAATTTGCTGTCTGGAAGAATCCTACACTGAAACTGAATGAACTGAAGTGGGAGAAGGTGGATGGACAAGTAGTGGTTCGTGCTAGTTATGAGATGAAGGAAGTATCGGCTATGCTTGATTTGACTTATCAAATCAATAATTTGGGAACTGTTAAGGTGACTCAGAAGATGACAGCTTCGGAAGATGCCAAGGTAGCACCCATGTTCCGTTTCGGTATGCAGATGCAGATGCCCAAACTTTTTGAAACCATAGAATATTATGGCCGCGGACCGGTGGAGAATTACATCGACCGTAATCATAGTACCCGTTTGGGCATTTATCGCCAAAGTGTGGCAGAACAGTTCTATTCATACATCCGTCCGCAGGAAACGGGTACCAAAACTGATATTCGCTGGTGGAAACAGTTGAATGCAGGAGGTGCCGGACTGAAAATTGTAGCGAGTGCTCCATTCTCTGCTTCTGCGCTGCATTATACCATTGATTCCTTGGATGACGGATGGGATAAAGATCAGCGCCATTCTCCGGAAGTGGAAGAAGCCGATTTGACAAATTTGTGTATTGATAAGGTACAGATGGGCTTAGGTTGTGTGAACAGTTGGGGTGCATGGCCGCTGAAGCAGTATCAGCTTCCTTATGGTAATTATGAATTTACCTTTATATTGCAGCCAGTTAGTCATCAGATTAATATGCAGTAATATTGTTACCGGTGTTTTTTAAGGCAGAAAGCTGTGTCTAATTTGGCACGGCTTTCTGTTTTTTTATTTTCTAGATATTTTTGTTAGTAGGATGATTCATTATAATTCTGACTGTATGTTTCATAACATAGTTTAGTAACATTGCTCGTTTCGTTGTTTTTCTGTCGATTAATGTCTAATTTGCGGCCAATAAAGTTAAGGGCATACCATTGGATGCCGAATTATTCACTTTAAATCATAATATATCATGAAAGTATATCAGACGAATGAAATCAAGAATATTGCCCTCCTTGGCAATGATGGCTCGGGTAAAACCACTCTCACAGAAGCGCTGCTCTATGAGAGTGGTATTATAAAACGTCGTGGTAGAATTACTGCAAAGAATACGGTCAGCGATTATTTCCCGGTGGAACAGGAATATGGCTATTCAGTGTTTTCCACCGTTTTCCATGTGGAATGGAATGGTAAGAAGTTGAATATCATAGACTGTCCGGGTAGTGACGATTTTGTTGGAGCTGCCATGACAGCACTGAATGTTACTGATACTGCCATCTTGTTGCTGAACGGACAATATGGGCCTGAAGTTGGAACGCAGAATCATTTTCGTTATACTGAAAAATTGGGTAAGCCTGTTATCTTTCTAGTAAACCAATTGGATAGCGATAAATGTGATTATGATATGGTATTGGAGCAGTTACGCAGTATGCATGGTTCTAAAATAGTGCCTGTGCAGTACCCGTTGGCCACTGGTCCAGACTTCAATTCGTTGATTGATGTACTTTTAATGAAAAAATATTCTTGGGGACCGGAAGGTGGTGCTCCTACTATAGAAGATATTCCAGCAGAAGAAATGGAAAAGGCTACAGAATGGCACAAGGCATTGGTAGAAGCTGCTGCTGAACATGATGAGGGGCTGATGGAAAAATTCTTTGAACAGGATTCTTTGACAGAAGATGAAATGAGAGAAGGTATCCGTAAGGGATTAGCTTGCAGAGGTATGTTCCCAGTATTCTGTGTGTGTGCCGGTAAGGATATGGGGGTGCGCCGTTTGATGGAATTCTTGGGTAATGTAGTTCCTTTTGTAGATGAAATGCCTCCGGTGCATAATACACGCGGTGAAGTGGTGGAACCGAAAGCTGATGGACCCGCTTCACTGTATTTCTTCAAGACTGCTGTAGAACCGCATATCGGTGATGTACAGTATTTTAAAGTTATGAGTGGAAAGGTGCATGAAGGAGATGACTTTACAAATGCCGACCGTGGTTCTAAGGAACGCATCGCACAGATTTATGCTTGTGCAGGTGCCAATCGTATAAAAGTAGAGGAAATGGTAGCGGGAGATATTGGCTGTACTGTGAAATTGAAGGATGTGCATACCGGCAATACGCTGAATGGCAAGGGCTCTGAAAGCCGATTTAATTTTATCAAATATCCGAACTCTAAATATTCGCGTGCTATTAAACCTGTAAATGAATCAGATACGGAAAAGATGATGGTCATCTTAAATCGTATGCGCGAAGAAGATCCTACATGGGTGATTGACCAATCCAAGGAATTGCGTCAGACCATTGTGCATGGACAGGGAGAATTCCATTTGCGTACGTTAAAGTGGCGTCTGGAAAATAATGAAAAATTGCAGGTGAAATTTGAAGAACCTCGTATACCCTATCGTGAAACAATTACCAAGGCTTCTCGTGCGGATTATCGCCATAAAAAGCAATCAGGCGGTGCTGGGCAGTTTGGTGAAGTACATTTGATAGTAGAACCTTATTATGAAGGAATGCCTGCTCCGGATACGTATCGTTTCGGTGGTCAGGAGTTCAAGATGAATGTAAAGGGTACTGAAGAAATACCTTTGGAATGGGGTGGTAAATTAGTCTTTGTGAATTGTGTGGTAGGTGGTGCTATTGATGCACGCTTTATGCCGGCCATCTTGAAGGGAGTAATGTCTCGTATGGAACAGGGACCGCTGACCGGTTCGTATGCCCGTGACGTGCGGGTTATCGTATATGACGGTAAAATGCACCCGGTAGATTCTAATGAAATATCTTTTATGTTGGCAGGTAGAAATGCCTTTAGTGAGGCGTTCAAAAATGCTGGTCCGAAGATTTTGGAGCCGATTTACGATGTAGAGGTGTTTGTTCCATCGGATAAGATGGGGGATGTAATGAGTGATTTGCAAGGACGTCGTGCCATGATTATGGGCATGAGTAGTGAAGCAGGTTATGAAAAACTGATAGCCAAGGTACCTTTGAAAGAAATGTCTTCTTACTCCACTGCTTTGAGTTCGCTCACAGGGGGACGTGCATCGTTTATAATGAAGTTTGCAAGCTATGAGTTAGTGCCAGGTGATGTGCAGGATAAACTGGTGAAGGAATTTGAATCACAAGAGGAAGAATAACTTTTAGCATTTTACCAATTAGTATACGTAGATAGAGGGTACAAAAGTGAGGAGACTCAACTTTTGTACCCTTTTTTCTTTTCCGAAAAAAAACGCTAACTTTGCACCACGGTTCATCCTGCTTCTTTCAGCCGGGATGACAACCTATGTTCCTGCATAATTCCATAAATGATATGACCGAAAAACAGCAGAAGATAGCCGCCGAAGAGTTTGCCCGCAAATGGGAAGGCCGAGGCTATGAAAAAGGAGAATCCCAGCCGTTCTGGATGGATTTGCTCACTAACGTGTTCGGCATCCAACACGCAGCCCAGTTTATCTCGTTCGAGAATCAGGTGAAGCTGGCCAGTACCAGCTTCATCGACGGATACATTGAATCCACGCACGTGCTCATCGAGCAGAAGAGCTTGGACAAGGATTTGCTTAAACCTATCCGGCAGAGCGACGGTTCTCTGCTTACTCCCTTTCAGCAGGCCAAGCGATATGCTGCCGAACTGCCCTATTCCAAGCGTCCTCGCTGGGTGGTGGTGAGTAATTTCCAGTCGTTTCTGGTCTACGATATGGAGCATCCCAACGGAGCCCCCGAACAAATTCTCCTCAAGGATTTGTCTACAGACTACTACCGCCTTCGCTTTTTGGTGGACGATGGCAAGGCGCATCTGAAGAAGGAGATGGAGGTATCTATCCAGGCGGGCGATTTGGTGGGAGTTATCTACGACCGACTGCTGGCGCAATACCTTCATCCCGAGGCTGCCGAAACGCTGAAAAGTCTCAATGTGCTGTGCGTGCGGCTGGTGTTCTGCCTCTATGCCGAGGATGCCGGTGTGTTCGGCCGGCGGAATTGTTTTCACGACTATCTGGCTCCTTTGCCTCCCGAGCGCATCCGTCAGGCTTTGATAGAATTATTTCGGGTGCTCAACACTCCGGCAGAGGAGCGCGACCCTTATCTGCTGCCCGAACTGGCGGCTTTTCCTTATGTGAACGGGGGCTTGTTTGCCGACGAGCACATCGAGATTCCGCATTTTACCGATGAATTGAAGACGGTCTTGCTAGTCAAGGCCAGCGATGATTTCGATTGGAGTCAGATTTCGCCCACCATTTTCGGGGCGGTGTTCGAGAGTACGCTGAATCCCGAGACGCGGCGCAAGGGCGGTATGCACTATACTTCCATCGAGAACATCCACAAGGTGATTGACCCCTTGTTTCTGGAAAACTTGCGTCACGAACTGGCTGCTATCCGAGAGGTGAGGGTAGAGAAGACCCGGAAGCAGAAGCTGCTGGCCTTTCAGGAGAAGCTGGCTACGCTGCGCTTTCTCGACCCCGCCTGTGGCTCCGGCAACTTTCTGACCGAAACTTACCTGTCGCTGCGAAGGCTGGAGAATGCAGTGCTGCAAGAGCTGTTTCAGGGGCAGTCCATGCTGGGGGCTTTCAAGAATCCCATCCGAGTGGGCATCCATCAGTTCTATGGCATCGAGCTGAACGATTTTGCCGTCACCGTGGCCAAGACGGCACTTTGGATAGCCGAAGCACAGATGATGGCCGAGACGGAGCGCATCGTGCAGATGAATCTGGACTTCCTGCCGCTGAAGAACTATGGTCACATCGTAGAGGGCAACGCGCTGCGCATCGATTGGGCAGAGGTGATTCCGGCGGCAGAACTGGATTATATTATCGGTAATCCGCCGTTTGTGGGCTACTCCCTGCAGAGCAAGGAGCAGAAAGAAGATTTAGACCTGGTTTGTCCGGAATGTGGCAAGAACATTGATTATGTGGCAGGCTGGTATTACAAGGCAGCGCAGATGATGCAGGCAAACCACCGTATTCACGGAGCACTGGTTTCTACCAACAGCATTACGCAAGGCGAACAGGTGGCTGCCATCTGGAAGAACCTGATTGAAAAGCACGGTCTGCAGATAGAATATGCTTACCGCACCTTCCGCTGGGACAGTGAGGCCACGCTGAAGGCACATGTGCATTGTGTCATCGTGGGTTTTTCTCATCAGAGTAACCGGGTAGGAGAGTGCCGTATCTTTGATGGAGAGCGTGTTATCACCACCTCCTGCATCAGCCCTTACCTCATCGCTGCGCCCTCTGGTCTGGTATTTATCGCCAGTAGGAAGAAACCTTTGGCTGCGGTGCCGGAAATTACGAAAGGAAGTATTCCGGTGGATGGAGGAAACCTGATTATCGAAGCGGACGAATACGACGACTTTATAGCAAAAGATCCGGCTTCCGTAAAGTATGTGAAGCGGTTTGTCGGTGCACGGGAATTCCTTCACAACCTTCCGCGCTACTGCTTGTGGCTGCAGGGAGCTACCCCCGCCGAACTGAAACACATGCCGCAGGTGCTGGAGCGTGTGGCCGGAACTCGTGCATTCCGGCTGGCCAGCAGCAAGGCGGCTACCCGTAAGTTTGCGGATATGCCCACTCGCTTTATGGAGGTGCGCCAACCCGATACCCATTACATCATCATACCAAGTCATTCTTCTGAAAATCGCCGGTATATTCCTATGGGCTTCCTGTCGCCCGATGTGATTTGTAGCAATGCCAATCTGATGATTCCCGATGCCACTCTCTATCATTTCGGTGTGCTGGAAAGCAATGTACACATGGCCTGGATGCGCACGGTGTGCGGAAGAATAAAAAGCGATTACCGCTACAGCAACGATATTGTCTACAACAACTTCCTCTGGCCCGCACCTACCGAGGCGCAGCGACAGCGGATAGAACAGACCGCCCAAGCTATTTTGGATGCCCGCGCCCTTTATCCGGATTCCTCCTTGGCCGACCTTTACGACGAAGTGGTGATGCCGCCCGAACTGCGCAAGGCGCACCAAGAGAACGACCGTGCCGTGATGGCAGCCTATGGCTTCCCTGTCCGCAATTTCTCCGAGTCCGACTGCGTGGCCCGGCTGTTTCAGCTTTATGCAGAACTGAATGCGTCGAAAGGGGGAAAATGACCCGCTGAGAAGAGTTTTTTTGCCTGCCCTCCGTCTAAGTGTCGGTTAGACGTTGCCTAAGTACGGGTTAGACGCTGTCTAAGTACGGGTTAGATGCCGTCTAAGTACGGGTTAGACGCTGCCTACTACGCAAACTTAATTTTTAATTATTTTTGCAAACCAGAAGGGGCGGTTTTATGTTATAATTACGTATTATGACGTAAAATCGCTTTTTCGGTTAATTTACGAGAACTTCTGGTTAAATCAGGTTAACATCTTAGGAATGTTAATTAGGGAGTGTTAATTTTGTGACTATGAAAAAGTCTACAATTTGGATATTGGGTATAGTAATGGGGCTCTCTTTCCTAAGTCTGCTTTATTTGCAGATTGGGTATATTGAAGAGATGGTCAAGATGCGTAATGAACAGTTCGATGAATCTGTGAAGCGTGCCTTGATGGCAGCTTCAAAAGATGTGGAGTCGGCCGAAGTGGAGCGTTGGATTCGTGAGGATATTTCTGAAGCAGAGAAGCGTGCATGGGAATTGAGTTCACAGGGTTTTTCTGTACAGACTCATCAGTTTATGGTGATTTCACCTGATAGTACGCGTGTGGAGTGGAAGACGTTTACGAATAGACAGTCGCTTTTGCCGCGAGCCATGATTTCTAGAAAGCATGGCACCAAAACCATACCGCAAACTTCCCGTTCTTTAGTAGATGCAGTGAAGAACAGATATTTGTATCAGCGTGCCTTGATGGATGATGTGGTGTGGCAAATGATTTACCATGCCAGTAACAAGCCTATAGCCGAACGAGTGAATTTTAAAAATCTGGACCAGTATATCGGTTCGGGACTAATTGATAATGGAGTGGGGCTGAAGTACCATTTTAAGGTTATCGATCGCGATGGACATGAAGTGTATCGTTGTGCTGATTATACCGATGAGGGAAGTGAAAGTTCATATACACAGCCGTTGTTTTTGAATGACCCTCCGGCTCGAATGAGTATTATAAAGGTGCATTTCCCGGGGAAACAGGATTATATATTCGATGTGGTGCGCTTTATGATACCATCCTTGATTTTCACTTTTGTGTTGTTGATAACGTTTATTTTTACCATTTATATCGTGTTCAGGCAGAAGAAGCTGACGGAAATGAAGAACGACTTTATCAATAATATGACTCACGAATTCAAGACGCCTATATCGACCATTTCATTGGCTGCGCAAATGTTGAAAGACCCGGCTGTAGGTAAATCTCCGGCCATGTTCCAACACATTTCCGGGGTTATCAATGATGAGACTAAGCGTCTGCGTTTTCAGGTGGAAAAAGTGTTGCAGATGTCTATGTTCGACAGGCAGAAAGCAACCTTGAAGATGAAAGAATTGGATATTAATGAGTTGATTGCAGGAGTGATACACACGTTCACATTGAAGGTAGAGCGTTATAATGGAACCATACAGTCTGATTTGAAAGCTGATGATCCGATTATATTTGCCGATGAAATGCATATTACCAACGTGATATTCAATCTGATGGATAATGCTGTGAAGTATAAACGTCCGGATGTGGATTTGCAATTGATGGTTAAAACTTGGAATGAGTCAGGTAAGGTGATGATTTCTGTGCAAGACAACGGTTTGGGTATTAAGAAAGAAAATTTGAAAAAGATATTTGAGAAGTTCTATCGCGTGCATACAGGTAATCTGCACGATGTAAAAGGATTCGGCTTAGGATTGGCCTATGTGAAGAAAATCATTGTTGATCACAAAGGGGCTATTAGGGCTGAAAGTGAGCTGAATGTGGGAACTAAATTTATTATAGCATTACCTTTATTAAAAAATGATTGATATGGACGAAAAACTGCGTATTTTATTGTGCGAAGATGATGAGAATCTTGGCATGTTGTTGAGAGAATATTTACAGGCTAAGGGATATGCTGCAGAACTTTATCCGGATGGCGACGCAGGTTACAAGGCTTTTTTGAAGAATAAGTATGACTTGTGTGTGTTTGACGTAATGATGCCTAAGAAAGATGGATTCACCTTGGCGCAGGAGGTGCGCGCAGCTAATGCTGAGGTGCCTATCATTTTCTTAACGGCTAAGACTCTGAAAGATGATATCTTGGAAGGTTTTAAAATCGGTGCAGACGATTATATTACTAAGCCTTTCAGTATGGAGGAATTGACTTTCAGAATTGAAGCTATCCTTCGTAGAGTTCGTGGCAAGAAAAATAAAGAAAGCAATATATATAAGATTGGCAAGTTCACTTTCGATACTCAGAAACAGATTTTGTCTACTCCTGAAAAACAAACGAAGCTTACAACTAAGGAGTCTGAACTTTTAGGCTTGTTATGTGCACATGCCAATGAAATCCTTCAGCGTGATTTTGCTTTGAAAACAATTTGGATCGATGATAACTATTTCAATGCTCGCAGCATGGATGTATACATCACAAAGTTACGTAAGCATTTGAAGGAAGATGACTCAATCGAAATCATCAATATTCATGGTAAGGGATACAAATTGATTACTCCTGATCAGGAAGCATAAAGAGGAATACTCTTTTGCAATCACCTATATAGACCTGCATATAGGCAGGTTTCTCTTCTTTGTTAGTTATAGATGAAAGAAGGGAAATCTGTCTATAAGCAGGTCTTTAATTTTTTTTGTGTAGTAGAAATGCAATCATCTAGTCATTGCATCGTTAAGGAGTCTTAAGAATTTTGAAATTGGTATTCGTTTACTTTGCAGCCGAATTAATACTACAGTTATGAAACGGAAATTCTTAGAAAAATGTATGTTGTGTCTGGTAGCAGGATGGTTGTTCTGTGACTTGCCTATAATGGCTGCAAGCGGTGTATATCCGTCGGTTTCGGTAGATCAGGTCCGCGTGAAAATATTAGTGAGTGGTTCTGTGGTCGATGCAGCAGGCTACCCCTTGCCAGGGGCTACGGTACGTGAACGGGCTACTGGTAATGGTACGGTGACGAATATTGATGGGCATTTTTCCTTGTCTGTCTCTTCCGAAGCGTCGTTGGAGGTCAGTTATTTAGGCTTTGCTACTAAAGTGGTTCCAGTGGCGGGTGAGCAGGAACTGAAAATTGTGCTGGTAGAAGATGCAGCGGCTCTTGATGAAGTGGTAGTAGTGGGGTATGGCATTCAGAAAAAAGTCAATCTCTCGGGTTCGGTCGATCAGATTGGAGCCAAGGAATTGGAGAAACGTCCTGTGGCTGATTTATCTAGAGGGTTGCAAGGGATGATTCCTAATCTTAATATTGATTTCACCAGTGGTGAGCCGGGGCAGGCGGCCAATATCAATATTCGCGGTGAAGCATCTATCAATGGCGGAAGCCCTCTTATTCTCATTGACGGGGTTACAGCAGATGTGGAAGAGATGAATCGATTGTTACCAGAGGATATCGAGAGTCTTTCGGTTATGAAAGATGCTTCTTCTGCAGCTATTTATGGGGCGCGTGCCGCTTTCGGGGTGATTCTTATCACCACCAAGCATGGGAAAGGTGACCGTATTCATGTGGATTATAATAATCATTTTGGTTGGAAACGTCCTTCATCACTGACAGAGAAGACTTCCGATCCTTATATTTATCTGAAACTAAAGAATATTGCCGTGCTCAATACTCCCTGGAGTTCAGGACACGTTACCAGTGATGAGCGTTTGGAATGGGCTCGTCAACGTTCAGATAACCCAGGTGGAACAACTCCTGTACGATTGAATCCATTGGACGAGACGCAATGGGAGTATATGGGGAACCGAGATTGGACCCGGTATTATCTGAACAGAAGTACCTTTAGTCAGTCTCATCAGGTAGCTGTATCTGGAGCTACCGAAAAAACGCGTTTTTATCTTTCGGGTGGTTTCAATAATGAAGATGGGCTTTTCTCCGATATTGTGAAGAATGATCAGTACCGTCGTTATAGCATGCGCGCCAAGGTAAGCTACGATATTTGGAAATGGCTCACCTTATCTAACAATACTTCGTATGTGGTGACCGAACGCCGCAAACCTAGCTATTACAATATCTCTACTTTCTTTGATTTAGAACCTCACGATATGGACCGTAATCCTGACGGTACGTGGGCCAGTGGAGAATTAGGTGAAGCATTGGCACAGCTAGTGGATGGTGGAGAAGAAAAGACCGTCTATGGGCGTTTGCAAAGTACATTCTCGGGCGAAATGAATTTTTGGAAACGCATGTTTGTGGTCAACGTCAACTTTACTTTTATGAAAGGACACGAAGCTTATGACTGGTATAAGACGGCGTACAGTTTGGGGTATGGTCCTGATGATATTCGCGAGCAGGGTGAAAGTAGGGCATATAAAGGCAGTATAGACAATCTTTACACGGTTTTCGAAGTGTATGGTACCTTTGACAAACTATTTAAAGAACGTCATCATGTGACGGCTATTCTCGGATTTAATCAGGAATATAACCGTTCGGACAATTTTACGGCCGACCGTTATAATATTATTTCTAACGGCTTGCCTTCCATCGCTTTGTCATCGGGTGCACAATATGTTGATGAAACTTATACGGACTGGGCCATCCGAGGTTGTTTTTTCCGTGCTAACTATACCTATGATAACCGTTATATTTTGGAGATGAATGGCCGTTATGATGGAACATCACGCTTTCCGAAAAATAAGCGATTTGGCTTTTTCCCTTCGGGTTCGGTAGCATGGAGGGTAGATAGCGAATCCTTCTTTGATAGGTGGAAAGATATCTTTTCTCAGTTTAAGCTGCGTGCATCTTATGGTTCGCTGGGTAATCAGCTAGTAAGTGAGTATGGTTACATTCCTTTTATGAGTTCCCAATTAGGTGACTATATCATAGGTGGTGAATTGCAGCAGACTGTTACTTCGCCCGATTTGGTATCGCCCGATTATACTTGGGAGAGGGTGCAGACAATAAATGGAGGTATAGATCTGGGATTTCTTCGTAATAAATTGACGGTATCTTTCGATTTCTACCGTCGTGACACGAAAGGAATGTTAACCATGGGACGAGAACTTCCCGGAGTATTGGGTAAGGAAGAGCCGCAGGAGAATGCAGCCAATCTGAAAACCAGGGGATGGGAGCTCAGCATAGGCTATCAGGATGAGTTCCATTTGGCTGGAAAACCGTTGAATTGGGCTGCCCGCTTTGTTTTGTCAGACAGTCGCACTTGGATTACCAAGTTTGATAATCCTACTCGTAAACTGACTCAGTATTATGAAGGCCAGGAAATCGGAGAAATCTGGGGGCTGCAAAGCGATGGTCTGTTTTGCAGCAAAGATGAAATTGTAGCCTTGGATGAAACAGAAATCATTCCCTGGGGAGCACTTGAAATTGTGGAAGGCTGGCCCAAGTACAGGGATCTGAACGGTGACCACCGCATTACCAAGGGCTCTACTACTGTGGATGATCCAGGTGACTTGAGTATTATCGGTAACTCGTCGCCGCGATTCCGTTTCGGAGTGAATCTAAGTGCTGAATGGAATGGATTCGACGTGGCCGTTTTCCTGCAAGGTATTGCAAAGCGTGACTTTTATCCTCAAAGTTTTCTTTATTGGGGATTTTATCAGCAGCCTTATAGTGGCGGACAACTGCATACATTCGACTTCTATCGGCCTACTACCGACAGCGAGGTGGATATGGCCAAGCATTCACAGTCTTACATCGCTGCGGGATTGGCCAATCAGAATCTGAATTCCAAATTTCCAATCTTGCAGTCGTGGCTGGCAGATAAGAACCTAGGAACCGGCATCGATCAGTCTATGGGTATGGCCATTCCTCAGACAGGACACATGCTTAATGCCGCCTATCTGCGTGTGAAAAATATCACTATAGGCTATACACTTCCTCAAGAATGGGTGCGTAAAATTAAGCTTAACCGTGTACGTATGTTTGTCAGTGCTGATAATCTTTGTGAGTGGAGTGGAGTGAAACCTTACTTTGATCCTGAATCTATTACCGACACATCCGCTTTCGGCTATGTTTATCCCTTTAATCGTCAATATTCTTTCGGACTAAATGTAACATTCTAATTTTCAGAACAACAATGAAAAACTATATTTTATCCAGTTTGACTCTTTCAGGCATTCTGTTTTTGGCTTCCTCGTGCAATGATTCGTTTATGGAGCGGCAGCCTCAGACAGAAATCGGTGTTGATTCTTACTTTAATACTGAACGCGACCTGCAAATGTATTGCTACGGCTTGGTGAATACGCCGGGCTTCAGTTACGATTCCGATCAAGGTACCGACGACCAAGCTACCACCTCTACTGTTGAAATCAAGAATATCATGCTTTCACCGAACCCATCTTCGGTTACCATCAATGCCGGTTGGAGTTGGGAACGCCTTTATGATATCAACTTTTTTCTGACCCATTGCAACCGGGCCAACGTTACTCCTGAGGTGCTGGCACATTATGAGGGAATAGTTCGCTTCTATCGAGCAGAGTTTTATATGGATAAGGTGAAAACCTATTCTGATGTGCCATGGTATGACAAAGTACTCACTACCGACGATCCTGACCTTTACAAGGCCCGCGATTCGCGTGATATGGTTGTCGGCAAGATTTTCGAAGATTACCGTTTTGCTGCTGAACATGTGCAGGCCGATCAGCCGAAGGGCGCCATCAATCGCTGGATTGTGTTGGCCAAGATGGCCAGACATGCATTGTACGAAGGTACGTATCGTAAGTATCATGCTGAATTGAACTTGCAACATACTGCCGCTGATTATCTGCGCGTGGCTGCTTATGCAGCTTGGCAGATAATGCAGGAAGGTGGTTTCAACATCTACAATACGGGAAATCCGTATGAAGATTATTCTACTCTGTTCAACAGCCCTGACTTGACAGCTAATCCGGAGATGATTCAAGCCCGCTATTATGAGAACGACGTGGCTGAAAACGGGTTCTGGGCTTACATGTTCGGTAACTACATTCCTTGTCCCACAAAAGATCTTGTGCAGGCTTATTTGATGAAGGACGGTTCCTACTATTCTTCACAGCCTAATTACGCTACCCATCTGTTTGTAGAAGAGTTTAAAGGTCGCGACCCGCGTATGTATCAGACACTGGCTTATCCTGGTTGGGAATTGATTAATACCATGACTTATGCTACAGGAGCCGGAGTCTATGTGCAGGAACTCAACAAGAATTTCTCGGGCTATCATCAAATCAAGGGATTTCTCAATAACAAAGAAGAAAACTATTACGTAGGGATTGATTTTCCTGTGATACGTTATGCAGAAGTGTTGCTGACTTATGCTGAAGCAAAAGCTGAACTGGGCGAACTGACTCAGAATGTATTGGACCTGACGGTAAACTTGTTGCGCGATCGTGCCGGACTGCCTCACTTGCAGATGAATCCGCCTATTGATCTTGTGATGGCAGAAGCTTTTCCGGGAGTTGAATCAACCTTGCTTGAAATTCGCTGTGAACGCCGTGTAGAATTAGTGTTCGAAGGTTTCCGATTTGATGATTTGATGCGTTGGCATGCGGGGAAACTGTTGGAGCATGAACCTGAAGGACTTTATTTCCCCAGTCTGGGCAAGTTCGACCTAACCGGCGATGGTATAGAGGATATTTATCTGATACCTTCTTCCCAATCCATTCCTGCTGAGGAAAACAAGGAAGTAAATTCTCTGGGTAAGAAACTGGCCTATTATCGTACCGGAACCATTGACGACCAAAATGCTACTGTTTACTTGAGTGATGGAGATCATGGTACCATCCAAACCGTTAAGGATATGGGTGTTTTCCAGGAACCGAAGTTTTATTATCGTCCTATTCCTCGTCATGAGATGGATTTGAATTCAAATTTGGGACCGCAACTTTTCGGCTGGGAGTAACAGCTCATTTAAACAGACAATCTTATATGAACCATTATTTTTAAATGATATTCACATGAAAACAAATCTTCTATCTATGTGGACAACTGTATGCTGCGGGCTTTTGTGTCTGGTCTCTTGTCAGCAGACTGCCTCGCAGAAGCCGTTGCAACAGCCTGCCACCAAACTTACGTTTGCTTATCTGACCGATGTGCATCTGAATAAAGATAACCAGGGCCGTGGTAATGAAGGCTTGCAAAAAGCCTTGAAAGTGGCAGCCGAAAAGGGTGCCGAGTTTGTGCTCTTTGGCGGTGATAATGCCGATACAGACCGACTAGGAGAGGCTGAAGTAACAGCTGATACTTTGCACGCCCGTTTTATACGTCTGGTGCAGGAAGCCGGACTGCCTGCTCATTATACCATCGGCAACCATGACCGTTTCTACATTTCCGGCGGCCAAACCGATACCTTAGGCTTCAAGATGTTTGAGAAACATTATGGAAAGACCTATGGGTCGTTTACTCAGAAAGGTGTTCATTTTGTCATCCTCAACAGCCTTTATTCGCAGGGAGAAAATGCTCCCTATAGTGTGGGAGCCGAGCAGTTGGCTTGGTTGAAAGCTGACCTGGACACGATTGACCGGCAGACACCTGTCATCGTTTCACTTCATGTACCTATGTTGTCACTCTATTATCCGGTGGTGGAAGGTACTATGAAAGCGTGGGATATGATTGCCGACAGCAAGGCTGTGGCGGATGTGCTGAAGGAATATAACACGCAATTGGTTCTGCAGGGACACCAGCATATATACGAGCAGATACAGGAACGGGATTTATGGTTTGTTACTGCCGGGGCTGTATCAGCATTTTGGTGGCAAGGACGTTTTCTTACCACAGAGGAAGGCTTTCTGCTGGTCAAGGTAGACGAACACAACCGTCTTTCCTGGGAGTATGTGGATTATGGATGGCAAGTAGTAGGAAAATAAGTTATAGAGAATGAAAACAATGAGAACAAAACAATGGTTGATGACGGCAGCACTGACTGCCGCATGCTGGAACGGAATGGTTGCCCAGCAAATTGTAGAACTGCCCGACCGGGTGAAGATGGGGCAGGAGAGAGTAAAAGTGCGTCGTGATATCCAGTTGCCGCAGATTGATGAATTTCATCTGTTGAAATGTGATTTTCATATTCATACAGTCTTTTCCGATGGAATTGTGTGGCCTTCGCTACGTGTCAGTGAGGCGTGGGAGGAAGGGTTGGATGTCATTGCGCTCAGCGATCATGTGGAGGGACAGCCTGCTCGTGAAGGAATCATGAAGGGTGACCTAAATCTGGCTTTTAAGAATGCCGAAGAAGAGGCTTTGCGTCGCGGCATTATCCTAATTAAAGGAGCTGAAATCAGCCGCTCTATGCCTCCCGGACACCTAAACGCTCTTTTTCTGAACGATGTGGATGCTTTGCAGAAGCTGGATGTGACCGATGCGTTGCGTGAAGCACGCCGGCAAGGAGCTTATATTTTCTGGAATCATCCGGGTTGGAATGTCAAAGAAGTGAAATGGCACGATTTGCATGAACAGCTTTGGAAAGAGAACCTGATTCATGGTATCGAAGTCTTTAATGAATTTGAGTGGTATCCTAAAGCTTTGGAATGGGCCAAGGAGAAAAAACTTACCCTGATGGCTAATACTGACGTGCATGACGTTATAGAAGGCTTATACGATAAGAATCAAGTGTCTCACCGGCCTCTGACTCTGGTTCTGGCCAAAGAGAATACTGCCTCTGCCATTCAGGATGCGCTGTTTGCCGGGCGCACTTTTCTGTGGTTCTACGACACTCTGATGGGTAGTGAAGAATATCTGATGAAATTTTTTCAGGGGGCCGTACGCGTGCAGCCTGCCCATTATGCTACAGAGAGTGTAGAGTATGTTACCATAACCAATACGTGCGATGTTCCTTTCAGGTTGAAGGCAATATCCGATGCCAAAGGTTATCCGTCGGCCATTCATCTTCCGGCAAGATCCTCGGTGGTTGTGGCAGTACCCAAGAACAGCAAGGCTTCTGTTACCTATGAAGTAATCAATCTGCTTACAGCCTATCAGCAGGGTATTGAAGTCGTATTGTTTTAGAACGAACGATTGTATATAAGGATGAGGGGGTATGTTGGTGTGCTCCCTCTTTTTTTTAGGGTATATATCGGAATGCACTTGCTATGTCACTGCTATTTGAAGAGTCTTTCATAATACACCTTCCGAAAGTAGTTTCTTTTCCGGCCAGATAAAACGGCTCTCGGCAATGGTGTAGGGCAGCTGTTTTCACGATGAGATGGTAGGAATGGTGAAGCAGGAGATTCATCTATATGAAAATAGGAGATAAATGCCTGTTGCAGGTATTTATCTCCTATTTAATTTTCTTTTGAATTTTAATCGGCAATCTGCTTATTGATAACAATGTAAGAAACCAATCCTACTACAATCAGTGTAGCTGATGAACCTAAAATGGTGTTGTTGTTTACATTGCCTGTAAAAGCGCATGCAATTAGGATGATTGCTCCTAGCAAGATTAAAATCAATCCCAGATTTTTTAATAAGCCTTTCATGTGTGTGTATTTTAATAGATTATTTATATTCTTCTCAATCTTGCACAAAGAAAAGCATAATTCTTTAACAAGCGAAATTATTTATGCAAAAAAACTATATTTTAGCCAAGAAAGCTGCTTCACAGGTTAGTAATTGCAGTCTGATGACGTATGGGTTAATCTTTTGTATTGTAAAACACCTTTTTAAGAAGGGCTTGTCCCACGCTTAGTTCTTCAAGTGTTACACCTCGAAGGGCTTCTTTCAGTGTGAGATTGGCTATAAGACGCGCCTTTTCTTCCAGTTCTTTACCATCTTTGGTTAGGTGAATCAGGTTCGTGCGTCGGTCGCGTTTGTCAGAGATGCGTACCACCAGATGTTGGCGTTCCATATTGTCAATGAGGCGCGTCATGCTGGGTTTGTCTTTAAAAGTTGCATTACACAATTCCTGCTGGGTTACCCCATCTTTTTCCCATAAGAAGATAAGTACTGTCCATTGTTCTGGAGTAATTTCCAAGCCTTGTTGGCGAAAGTTGCGAGATAACTTCCGGTTGATGGCAGCTGATACTTTTCCGTTGAGAATGGCAAAAATTAGTTGGATATCGAAGTTGAATTGTTCTATCATAAATTATTGTTTAAGCAACTTTGCAAAGATACGGCAACTTGTAGAAAAACCAAAATCTTAGGAGGATTTTTTGTAGTTTCCAATTAAATGACTACCTTTGCACCCGCAATTTAATAAACAAATCATTTATTAATTAATTAAAAGTATATGAATCAATACGAAACCGTTTTCATTTTGACTCCCGTTTTGTCTGATGTTCAGATGAAGGAAGCGGTAGAAAAATTCAAAGGCATCCTGACTGCTGAAGGTGCTGAGATCGTAAATGAAGAAAACTGGGGACTGAAGAAGTTGGCTTATCCTATCCAGAAAAAGTCTACTGGTTTCTATCAGCTGATTGAGTTCAATGCAGAACCGTCTGTAATTGAAAAATTGGAAGTAAACTTCCGTCGTGATGAGCGTGTTATCCGTTTCTTGACTTTCAAACAAGACAAGTATGCTGCAGAATACGCTGTAAAGAGAAGAAGTGTTAAATCAACTAAAAAGGAGGATTAATCATGGCACAACAAGTTCAATCAGAAATCAGATATTTAACTCCGCCCTCAGTAGACGTTAAGAAGAAAAAATACTGCCGTTTCAAAAAGAGCGGTATCAAGTACATCGACTACAAAGATCCTGAATTCTTGAAGAAGTTCTTGAATGAACAGGGTAAGATTCTTCCGCGTCGTATCACTGGTACTTCTTTGAAGTTCCAACGTCGTGTAGCTCAAGCTGTGAAAAGAGCACGTCATTTGGCGCTGCTTCCTTATGTAACTGACATGATGAAATAATAGGAGGAGGAATAGTATGGAAATTATATTGAAAGAAGACGTAATTAACTTGGGTTATAAGAACGATATCGTAAACGTGAAATCCGGTTACGGTCGTAACTACCTTATTCCGACTGGTAAAGCTGTTATCGCTTCTCCTGCTGCTAAGAAAATGTTGGCTGAAGAATTGAAGCAACGTGCTCACAAGTTGGAGAAAATTAAAAAGGATGCTGAAGAATTGGCTGCTAAACTCGAAGGTGTATCATTGACTATTGCTACAAAAGTTAGCTCTACAGGTACTATCTTTGGTTCAGTAAGCAACATTCAGATTGCTGAAGAGCTCGCTAAATTGGGTCATGAAATTGACCGTAAGATCATCGTTGTAAAAGACGCTGTGAAAGAAGTGGGCAGCTACAAGGCTATCGTAAAACTGCATAAGGAAGTATCTGTTGAGATTCCTTTCGAAGTAGTTGCTGAAGAAGCTTAATCTATTTATAGATAAATGTTAAGGGGAGTGCATTTTGATGCACTCCCCTTTTTTGTGAATAGATGGAATTACATAGGACTGCGACTTTTTGAAGACATTATTTCTGTAGAAGACAGCTACGCGCAAGTTAGAACGTTTGTTCCTCAAAAAAGCGCAAACGTCTGCGCAAATCATTGATTTCCTGTTGCATTATTTCCATGCGATGCAGTAAATGATGAATAGCATCAATTCCTTCCATGTTGATGGAAAGGTCATAATACATACGGCAGTAGCGTTCCACATTTGGTAATTCGGAAAAAGGCAAACATTTTTTTCCGCAAACTACTTTGGTGGTTATCAATCCGCCCTCTTGCAACATTTCAATAAATGACGTTTCTACATGACACTTATTGCAGTATTCGCTGATAATGATTAATTCGTCTTCCATAAACACTTTCATTTAATTGTTCATACTTTGAATCTGTCGTAGTAAATCTTTTTGCTTATCCGACAAATTGACAGGTAGTTTTACAGAGTAAGTCACAATCAAGTCGCCGTATTCCCCCTCTTTCTTATAGATAGGGAAGCCTTTGCCCTTGATTTTCACCTTAGTACCATTTTGCGTTTCGGGTCTGATTTTCAACTTCACTTGTCCATTGAGTGTATCTACCAGCTGTTCGCCTCCTAACAAAGCGGTGTAAAGGTCGATTGTAATCTCCTCATACAAATCATCGCCCAAACGCTTGAATTGAGCATCGTCGGATATGACAAATGTGAGATAAAGGTCACCTGCCGGTCCTCCGTTCATGCCTTCCCCTCCATAACCTTTAAGCTTGATGGTTTGTCCGTTGGATATGCCGGCAGGAATTGTGATTCGCACATTTTTTCCGTTGACTGTCAGAATCTGCTTATGTGTCTGAGCAGCTTCACGTAACGTCAAATTCAAATCGGCATGAAAATCCTGTCCTCGGAAACCGGCATTCGTATCGCCATAGCTACGATGTCCAAACATTTGCTCAAAGAAGTCAGAAAATCCGCCATGTTGGCTGCCTGTGAATTCTTGTCCGTCAGAAGAGTACCAATAAGTACCATTGCCATCTGTAGAGAACCCGCCTTCGGTATTGCCAAATCCTCCGGATTGTTGCCGACGGGCTTGTTTTTGAGCTTCAAATTCGTCGGCATGCTTCCAATGTTCTCCATACTCATCATACTTCTTTCTCTTTTCAGGGTCGCTCAATACTTCATTTGCTTCATTGATAGCCTGAAACTTATCTTTGGCAGTAGGATCGTTAGGATTCAGGTCAGGGTGATATTTTCGCGCCAATTTTCTGAAGGCCTTTTTTATATCATCCTGAGATGCCGTTTTGTCCACTCCAAGAACTTGATAGTAATCGATATAAGCCATAGTTATTAGTTTCTATTTATGTTATCCTGCATACAAATAACACACCATTAGTTAAAAGAATGGATTAAAAAATGTGAATTTACGTTCGTTTTAGCATACATTATATCGAATCATTCTGGGTAAGGTTTTATGGAGAACCCGAATAAATCTTTCATGTCTTGATTATCAAGTCGTAGGGGTTGGATTCTTATGGATAAAGGTAGGACTGTTTGTTTGAGGGCACAAAAAAAGCCTGTCGTGCCTTTATTGCACGTCAGACTTTCATACTGTTTTTTTTCTTGCTGCTGAATTATTCAGCTACAACAGCTGCACTGTCGCTAGCTGTAGTGTCAGCCTGAGCTTCTGCTTCAGCTGCAGCAGCTTGAACGGCTGCGATAGAGTCAGCGATGCGGATTGAGTCTGCAGTTGCTTGTTCTGCGTTAGCTGCTTTGTTACCACCACAAGATGCGAAAGATACTGCTACGACAGCTGCTGCCATCAAAACTAATTTTTTCATTTTCTTTGTCTTTAAATTGTAATACAATCATTTGCTTTATTAAAACGTTGCAAAGGTATATACTTTTTAAATACGTTGTTCTTAAATCGCTGCTTTTTTTTAGGCTTTTTTTTAATATTATTTGTAACATATCCTTATCTAGCTTATTATCAATTAGATAAGAATATGCTACAAAACATATTTCTCGTTATTTCTTGATTGCTTTATTGTTCAGCAATGCTGTTGTACAGGTATCGTTTGATGCTTCTTTTGGGTGTTTTTTCAAATTCAGTGGGATATAGCTGAATTTGAGCCACCTTTTCGTAGGCTGCTACGCTACCGTTCAGATTTTTCAGATTTTCATCCATAATGGTCTTCAGACTTTCCGGGTTGTTTAATCCCAATGAGTCTAGTGCTTCATAGTCGGCATATACCAGGGCTATGAGTTTTTTGTTGCGTTCTATGATGAGGCTTTCCAGTACAAAAGGCATGTTGTTCAGTCTGGCTTCAATTTCTTCTGGGAAGATATTCTGTCCGCTCGAACTTAAGATCATGGTTTTGCTTCGTCCACGTATAAAGAGGTTGTTATTTACATCCAGCGTACCTAAGTCGCCTGTTCGCAACCATCCATCTTCCGTGAAAGCCTCTTTGGTAGCTTCTGGATTTTTGTAATAGCCCACCATTACATTTTCTCCGCGTACTTGAATTTCTCCCAGTTCATCTTCCGGTTTTTCCTTGCAGATGCGTGCTTCCATAATGCCGTCTAGTACCCGTCCGGATGAGGTAGGTATAAATTCATTCCAGGGAGCATAGCTGATAAGCGGTGCGCACTCAGTCATTCCATATCCTATGGTAAACGGAAATTTGATGCGGTGGAAGAAGGCTTCTACTTCAGGGTTCATAGCAGCTCCGCCGATGATGATTTCTTTGAATCGTCCGCCCAATGCTTCTACCAGTTTCTTGCGTATTTGTCCGTAGATTTGATTGTCCAGCAATGGGATGTTCAATGCCCATTTCATGCTGCGTTTGTTCAAGATAGGTTGGATTACGTTTTTATAAATCTTTTCTATCACCAATGGTACAGTAATGATGAGGTTAGGTTTTACTTCCTCGAATGCCTTCATTAGAATTTTCGGCGATGGAATTTTGCCCAGCAGAGTGACGTGTGTTCCCACGGCTGTAGCAGTAAGGAAGTCGAATGCGCACCCATAGGCATGTGCCAAGGGTAGGAAAGATAATACTTTGTCACCTTTGTTTAGCAAGTGAGTACGGATGCCAAACGTCACATTTCCTGCCAGGTTGTTTCCCGTAAGCATTACCCCCTTACTGAATCCGGTAGTACCTGATGTATAGTTCAGTAGCATTACCTTTTCGTTGCCCAGTTCGGTATATACAACATCCTCTTGGCTGAATCCGTTAGGATATGTTTCCTCCATGGTGCTGTTCATATTTTTTAGGAACCGCTGTATAGTTTCCCCGTCACGTTGATACAAGCATCGGAAATCGTTTAGTGAGAATACTCCCCTAAGTCCGGTTAGTCTGTCTTCCTCCAGATGTTCCCAAATGAGGTCACTGGTAAAGAGGAATGTCGATTCAGAGTGGTTTACGATGTGGTGTACGTCGTTTGGATTGAAATCCTGCAGAATAGGCACCACGATAGCTCCATACGTCACCGTAGCCATATACGCTATGCACCAGCGTGCGTTGTTCTTGCCGATGATGGAAATCTTGTCGCCGCGGCGTAGCTGGCAGTGCTTGAAGAGCAAGTGCAGTTTGGCTATTTCTTGCGCTACTTCACCATAGGTGTAACTATTGTTTTCACCATAGTCTGTATAACACGGAAGGTCCCAATTTTCACGGAAGCTACGTTCGTATAGCTTGATAAAGTTTTCTGTAATCATTGCACAAAAGTTTGTTGAATGTGCAAAAGTAGGAAAAATCCACTAATAATGTATATATTTGCATCCGAAAAAGTATGAGATACCTATGATAGATACTAATATTTTCCAGAATAAGACAGCGGTTTACTATACGCTGGGGTGTAAATTGAATTTTGCCGAGACTTCTACTATTGGTCAGTTGTTGCGTGAAGCTGGTGTACGTACCGCCCGTAAGGGTGAGCAGGCCGATATTTGTGTGGTCAATACCTGTTCTGTGACCGAAGTGGCTGATAAGAAATGTCGCCAAGCCATTCATCGTCTGGTGAAGCAGCATCCGGGAGCCTTTGTTGTGGTAACGGGTTGCTATGCACAGTTGAAGCCCGATACTGTAGCCAAGATAGAAGGAGTAGATATAGTGTTGGGAGCCGAGCAGAAGAAAGATCTGCTGCATTACTTGGGTAATCTGCAGAAGCATCAGGTTGGTGAAGCGTATACTTCGCCTTTGAAAGACATCCGTTCGTTTGCTCCCTCGTGTTCCAGGGGCGACCGTACGCGTTTCTTCCTGAAAGTGCAGGACGGTTGTGATTACTACTGTTCGTATTGTACCATTCCTTTCGCCCGCGGGCGTAGTCGTAATGGCAGCATTGCATCGTTGGTGCAGCAAGCTCGCGAAGCCGCTGCTCAGGGGGGGAAGGAGATTGTCATTACGGGCGTAAACATAGGCGATTTTGGCAAGTCTACCGGAGAAACTTTTTTTGATTTAGTGAAGGCATTGGACGAAGTTGAGGGCATTGAGCGTTATCGAATATCCTCTATTGAACCCAATTTGCTCACGGATGAAATCATTGATTTTGTGGCTCGTTCCAAGCGATTCATGCCCCATTTCCATATTCCGTTGCAGTCGGGCTGCGATGAAGTGCTGAAACTGATGCGTCGTCGCTATGACACCGCTTTGTTTGCATCGAAAGTACACCGCATCAAGCAAGTGATGCCCGATGCCTTTATTGGGGTGGATGTTATTGTAGGTACGCGCGGAGAGACCGAGGAATATTTTGAGCAGGCTTACGATTTTATCAAGGGACTGGACGTCACCCAGCTGCACGTGTTCAGTTATTCCGAACGTCCGGGTACCCAGGCTTTGAAGATAGATCATGTGGTCTCTCCTGAAGAGAAGCATCGCAGAAGCCAGCGTCTGTTGGAATTATCGGACCAGAAGACCCACGCTTTCTATGCCCGCCACATCGGGCAAACCTTGCCGGTACTGCTGGAGCGCTCCAAGGCTGGTGCGCCGATGCATGGATTTACGCCGAATTACATCCGTGTGGAAGTGCCTCACAATGATGCGCTCGATAACCTGGTGATACCGTTTACTTTGGGAGAATTTAACGACGACCATACCGCGCTGCAGGGTAGCGAGGCTTCATCCATCTAAGTCAGAGTTGATATGAAAGATAAATTGGTTTATTGGCTGACTTATGCAGTCATGTGGCTGTTGGCCTCTTTGCCCTTTCGCATTATCTATGTGCTGTCTGATGCACTCTGCTTCTTGTTGCATCGCCTGGTACATTATCGTCTGCGTGTGGTTCGCACTAATCTGCGGAATTCTTTTCCAGAGAAATCTGCAGCAGAACTTCGGGTTATCGAACATGATTTCTATCACTATATCTGTGATTATATGCTCGAGGAAATCAAGATGCTGCGCATGTCGTTCGACGAACTGACTCGCCGCATGCAGTACGAGAATAAGGATACCTATTTGCAGATGATAGAGAAGCATGGCGGCATCGTATTGCTGATTCCTCATTATGCTAATTTTGAGTGGATTACTGGTATGGGTTCTATCATGCATCCCGATGATGTGCCGGTGCAGGTATATAAACCGTTGCACAACAAGTATTTGGATGAACTGTTCAAGCGTATTCGTTCCCGGTTTGGCGGATACAATGTGCCCAAGCACTCTATGGCGCGCGAGATGGTGAATCTGCGTCGTGCCCAGAAGCGTTTCGCTATCGGACTCATTACCGACCAGTCGCCCAATTTGAGCGAAGCACACTATTGGACTGAATTTCTGCATCAGGATACTGTCTTTATGGACGGCGCCGAACGCATTGCCAAAATGATGGATTTTCCGGTGTTCTATTGCGATTTGTATCGTGTGAAGCGGGGCTATTGCAGGGTGAAGTTCGAACTGGTAACCGAATTCCCAAAGACTACAGAAGCGGGAGAGATTACCGAATGTTTTGCCCGCAGGCTGGAGCAGACCATCCGGCGTGCACCGGCCTATTGGTTCTGGTCGCACAAACGTTGGAAACTGAAACGAGAAGATGTAGTACGCCATGGATAAGGTAGCGGTGGTTATATTAAACTGGAACGGGGCTGATATGCTCCGTACCTTTTTGCCGTCGGTAGTGCGTTATAGCCAGGCAGATGGTGTACAGGTGTATGTGGCCGATAATGGTTCTACAGATAATTCTGTAGAGCTGCTTTATCGGGAATTTCCTACTGTGGGCCGCATTGTATTGCCGAAGAACTACGGCTTTGCCGAGGGGTATAACCAGGCTTTGCAGCAGATAGAGGCAGAATACGTGGTGCTGCTGAATTCCGATGTAGAGGTGACCGACCAGTGGCTCACACCGCTGGTGCAATATATGGATGCCCATGCCGAGGTGGCTGCTTGTCAGCCCAAGATACGTAGCTGGAGGCACAAAGGACAGTTCGAGTATGCCGGTGCTGCCGGTGGTTTTATCGACCGATACGGGTATCCGTTTTGCAGGGGGCGTATCATGGGTGAGGTAGAAGAAGACAGCGGACAGTACGACCAGGTATGTCCGGTGTTTTGGGCCACGGGAGCAGCGCTCTTCATCCGCTTGTCGGAGTATCGACAGGTAGGCGGACTGGATGGATCATTCTTTGCCCATATGGAGGAAATCGATCTCTGCTGGCGGCTTCGTGCCAGGGGCAGGAAGTTGGTCTGTATTCCCCAAAGTGTAGTGTATCATGTAGGCGGCGCCACTCTGCAAAAGGAAAATCCCCGGAAAACTTATCTCAATTTCCGCAACAATCTCTTGATGCTGTATAAGAACCTGCCCGATTGCGAGTTGAAGTCGGTGATGCGTATGCGTAGGCTACTCGATTATGTAGCAGTTTTGCATTTTCTTCTGCAGGGTAATGCATCCAATGCCCGGGCTGTGATTCGGGCGCGTAAGGATTATGGTGCGATGCGTGCTGCTTTGGCTCCTCTTCGTGCAGAGAATTTGCGTCACACGGTAGCGCCTGTTATTCCGGAGCGGATGAAGGGCAGCTTGTTGTTGCAGTTCTATCTCAAGGGAAAAAAGTATTTCAGCCAATATCCTTTTCCCTTTTTATAAACGAAAAGTTTCCGGGCAGATGCTGCCGGCCCATAGCTACTCTTTGGTTGGTCTGTAGCTGGTCTTTTGCCAGCTTACAGATTAGCTATCGTTTCTTTGTCGCTCAGTATGGGAGCTGGTAGGGGAATGATTTCTTTAGTTCCATGCCCCCGCGCATTTACCCCAGCAGCGACAGTTCTCTGCGGTTGCAGCAGAGTTCCACGCCGGCCGTACGGATATCGGCCCCCATGGGTGGATTCCGTTTGGCCAATTTCAGTTCCAGTTGCTGAATGGCCGGAAAATTTCTCAGTAGCCTTTTGGCTATTCTGCCTGCCACGTGCTCCAGCAGCTTAGATGGAATCGCCATTTCGGCTTTCACCGTTTCATATACATCGGCATAACTCACGGTGTCGTTTACATCGTCTGTCCGCATGGCCCGGGAGATATCTACCTGCATGCGCAGACTGATGGTATATTCATTGCCTACCAAGGTCTCTTGCTCGCCTACACCATGATAGGCATAGCAATGTAATTGGTCTAGAAAAATAGTGCTTTGCATCTTCTTTTTAATAATTAAGGGGATAAGAGATTCCCTGTTTGTATTCATTTCACGGTCAAAGATACGGAGTTTTTTCAAATTATAGGGAAATCCCTATCAAGCTTTGGGGAAAATCTGCCCGACAAACCCTCTTATCTTGCTATCTTTGTAGCGTACTCTAGAATATCCATGCTTAACTGATGAATGATATGAAAAAGATAGCATTTTTACTTTTGTTATTGGGTGGTCTGCCCTTCATGTTGGCGGCGCAGAGCGTTGACGATGACCTTTATTACGTTCCCTCCAAGCGGAAAGTGGTGAAGAAAGAAGAGGTTCGCAAGGAACCGGCCCGGCAGACGGTAGTAGTGGAAAGCCATGCACCGGCTACAGTGGTGGCATCCGATGATCAGACGGCCATTGTGGTACGCAGCCGCAAATCCCGCTCACGCGACGTAGATGAATATAACCGCCGTTACGATTCGAAAGATTATTCGTTCTCTCGTGAAGACCAGACGCTTTATATCGATGAGCGCGATGACGATGATTTAGACGGTGAGTGGGTCAATGGTTTTGAAGGGTCGCAAGACGACTTTGAGTATGCCACTCGCATCATCCGTTTTCGCAATCCGCGCTTTGCTGTAAGTATCGGCAGTCCGTATTACTGGGACATCGTCTACGGACTGAACTCATGGGAATGGAATGTCTATACCGACGGCTTTTATGCCTATGCCTTCCCTACCTTCAGTAACCGTTTGTGGTGGGATTGGCGTTATGGTTCTTATGGTTGGGGCTGGGGATACCCTTCTTCCTATTATAGCTGGGGAGGCTGGTATGGGCCGAGTTGGAGTTTCAGTTGGGGCTGGCACAGTGGCTGGTGGGGACATCCGCACTACCATCATCACCATTATCACCCGCATTACCATTATCATCCGCACTATCATCCGGGCGGACATTGGGGTGGCCCTTATTGGAGCGATCGCACCTATACCAATCGTCGCTCCATCAGTGCACAGCGTCCGGTCACAGGCAGTCGTATTTCAGCCGGTTCATCTCGTCGGGGTGCCACTACTGTTACTCGCGGCAGCAGTTCGTCGCGTAGGGTAGTGGGTACGCGTTCTTCTACCTCTACTCGTAGCAGCAGCATCCGTACCGATGCCGGTTCTTCTCGTCGCAGCACGTATACGCGTCCCAGCAGCACGCGTAGCAGTTCCAGCAGTGTACGTGTGCGCAGCAGCCGTGCAGCCGAAGGCACGCGTTCTTCTGTCAGAAGTTCCTCACGTGGTAATTCTACCTACACGCGTGGTTCCAGTTCTTCCCGCGGCAGCAGTCAGATGAATACGCGCAGCCATTCCAGCCGTCGTTCAGAAGGCACCACACGTTCCTATAACAGCAGTCGTTCTTCATCTAGCCGGTCCAGCTATTCTTCGGGCGGAGGTTCTTATTCACGTTCCGGTTCTTACAGCGGTGGTGGAGGCTCTACTCGTTCCAGCCGTAGCAGTTCACGTGGCAGATGATTGGATTAAATCATTCATAAAAACTTGAATTATGAGACGAAAAATGATGATAGCAACCCTGGCTTTCCTGTCGGCTATGGGTATGCGTGCACAGACCATATACGATGGTGTGGGTCTGACAGACAGAGATTTGAACGGTACAGCCCGCTTTGTGGGGATGGGGGGAGCTATGGGAGCTCTCGGAGGCGATCTTTCTACCATCGGAGTGAATCCGGCTGGTCTGGGGATATTTCGCAGCTACGAGGCAGCCGTTTCATTTGGCCTTTCTTCGTATGGCAACGAGGCTAAGTATGCCGGCAAGGAATTTACCTCCGACAAGTTCCGTGGCGATTTCAACAGTGCCGGTGTGGTGATAGCTACCAAGATAGGCAATACCACTCCTCTGCGTTATGTGAATTTCGGTATTAATTATCAGCGGCTAAAGTCGTTCCACCGGGATATACAGATGAACGGAGAATTGAACGGTTTCACGCAGACCTCCCTGATGGCTAATCAGGCAGCCGGTATTCATAATTGGAAAAATTCATATACCAATCCCGAAATAGGCTGGCTCTCTGCCTTGGCTTACGACGGCTATCTGATTACCGACCTCATTTCTCAGCCCGATTTGGACAAACTCTTGCAAGCCAATCCGAATTTCAACAATTACAAGCCCTATATGGATGGCAATAAGCAGGTAACCAATCTGAAAGGCGACAAGATGTATTACACACCGGGCGATTATGTAGGTATGTATAGCGGCGGGTTTGCCGACTTTCGTTCGCAGGAGCGGGGTGGGATAGACCGCTTCGACTTCAACGTGGCTTTCAATCTCAGTGATCGTGTCTATCTGGGTATGACTATCGGTGCCTATACTGTGGATTATGACAAGTATTCCTATTACAGTGAAAACTTTGGATTGGGCGAAGGCTACGACCTGCAGACGTGGAGTTCGGTGGAAGGAAGTGGTTTCGATTTAAAGTTTGGTACCATTATCCGTCTGTTCGAATATTCTCCGCTTCGCATTGGTTTGGCAGTGCATACGCCTACTTTTTTCAACCTGGACTACAAGACCGAAGCCATGTTGCAGTCTGACGTGCTGAATGATTTGAGCATAAAGAATGAAATGGATATACCTGGGGGAGAAATCGGCAGCTACAGTGTAAATACCTACGACCAGGTGGGCGAGATGGTACGTGAATTTAAATTTCAGACTCCCTGGACCTACAATGTCAGCCTGGGATATACGGTTGATCAGTTCTTGGCTTTGGGAGCCGAATATGAATACAAGGATTACTCTTCAATGAAATTCAAGGATGTTGACGGCTATTCCGATGCCTTCGGACACGAAAATTCTACAACCGATTACTTGAAAGGAGTGCATACCTTGCGTTTGGGAATGGAATATAAAGTGATTCCGCAGTTTGCCTTCCGGCTGGGATATAATTACAGTACATCCGCTTTCGAGAACGGTGCTTTTAAAGACCTTCCTATCAATTCCATTCAGACGGACACTGATTTTTCAAACTCAGAATCTCTGAGCAACTATACGTTGGGTGTGGGTTATCGTGGTAAGCGTGTCTATGCAGACTTAGCTTATAAGTATTCTTCTTATAAATCAGACTTTTATCCGTTTGATATGTTTGATGGTGAAGCGCTTCAGCAAGCCACCAAGATGACCGATACCCGCAGTCAGGTGTTGTTCACGTTGGGCTTCCGCTTCTGACAGGTTGTTCAAGAAGCAGTTTGAATTGTGTTCAGAGCGTGTTGCATTTACGATAGCTGATTGATGAAAAGCTATCCTACCTCTTTAAGAAGAAGATAGAAGTTGCCTGTTAGGTAATACCAATCGGCTAACGAAGACATAAAAAAAACTGGAGAATCCAATGGACTCTCCAGTTTTTTTTATGATAGGTGGAAGGAATTACTTCTTGAAGTAACGGTTGTACAGACCTTCGAAGCCTTTACCGTGACGAGCTTCGTCCTTGCACATTTCGTGAACTGTATCGTGGATAGCATCCAAGTTCAGTTGCTTAGCACGAGTAGCGATGCGCTTCTTGTCTTCGCAAGCACCAGCTTCAGCGTTCATTCTCTTTTCCAGGTTAGTTTTTGTATCCCATACGCAGTCGCCCAGCAGTTCAGCGAACTTAGAAGCGTGTTCTGCTTCTTCCCAAGCGTAACGCTTGAAAGCTTCAGCGATTTCAGGATAGCCTTCGCGGTCTGCCTGACGGCTCATAGCCAAGTACATACCAACTTCTGTACATTCACCCATGAAGT
>Mya_p2__coassemble_463_pt1 | contig 90725 bp, 65 predicted proteins | sample Mya_p2__metabat2_high_PE_003 | metagenome-assembled genome bin Mya_p2
GATATTTTATTTTACCGTCGAATACCATGAATTCAGATTTCCACCAATCTGCTTCCGGAATCTTCACATAAATACGCACACCATCTGTTGCATCGGCGGCAGCGGCAAATGCCGGAGAAACAAATTCACCATCGGCTGTAGACGGTACCTGGAATTTCCAGTCGGTCATACATTCATCCCACATTCCACCGGTAACAGGACCAATGAGATAAACATTCGGTTCGTTGATATCCAACGTATAGTTGATGTTACGGCCTTCTACTACTCCCTTGATAATCACCTGATACCAGCCGGCCTTGGCAACATTGATATTTCCATCATCTCCTGCGGAAATACCTGCACCTGCATTATCATTAATAACACAATCACCGTAACCTACTTGCTGACCATCCCAATCCTGTACTGAATTGAACTTGAATGATCCTTTCAGATAAACGATTCTCCACCAAGTACCCGGAGCACTATGTTGCGGAACAAATGCAAGTGATTTGCCCCAATCCCATCCATTACCTTCACCATTGATATACAGCGTTTCGGGCAGAGTAACCGGAGGCAATGCGAAATGCAGACGCACATGAGGCAACTCTATCACATTAGAGTAGATGGCTCCTATTTCATCGCCGTACTGATTCTTGCCCAAAGAAGCCTTCAGACGGATGTATAAAGCTGTTTCCAAAGGAAATGCATCTTCCTGTACACCGGCATTCACCTTCAAAGTGGTAGCCGCTATCGCCAATTCGTCCACCATGACATTCATCTTGGCAGAAGTATACGTGGAAGGAAGTGTTTCAAATGTTTCAAAACTTTCAGCCAAAGCCACATCTACCGCATAGGAAACCGGAGCCGTATAGCCATAGTCCGGCTGAGAACAGGTCAGTTCCAAAGTGGCAGAGTGTTCCAAATCATATACGCCATTGACAAATGCCGGCGTGTTGAGCACAAAGGTAGTGGGTTCTTGCAAGATGGGATTATCATCTCTGTCTGATTCACACGCTGTGAACAGGAGACCTCCCAGCAATAAAGAAGCTGCTATAAAATATTTTTTCATGGTTGTACTAAATTAGAGATTAATAACCGGGATTCTGCTTCAGATTCTCATTGGCATTCAAATCGGTATCAGGAATCGCAAAGATATTCAGGTGTGAAGAGAAGGTAGTACCGTCATAAGAGCCTCCTTTCCACTGCCACATATAAGAACCGCCACTGAATTTATCATGACGTATCAAATCGATACGACGACGACCCTCAAAATAGAATTCACGGCTCCATTCATCCAAGATATAATCCAAGGAATAAGCAGGCTGTTTAGAAGCATGAGCACGGTCGCGAAGTTCGTCAATAGCCCTCTTGGCATTGGCCAGATGCTCGGCACCACCCAAACGGGTTTCAGCTTCGGCATAAGTCAACCAAGCTTCGGCTGCACGCATCAGGAAGAAGTCGGAATCATTGAACTTGGCATCGGTCGTAGCCCCACCGTCAGAACGCCAGTTATTAAACTTACCTACAGAAAATCCGTGTTTGAATTCACTGACTTTTTCTACATTGAACTTACGCTCCTTGCTCCACAACAAAGCGCGGTCGTCGCCGGCTTGTTGCACCATACCCTTCAAGTCGAGTTCGAGGAGCTGCTCTCCGGAGGTATTCGGGAAGAACTTCTTTACAAAATCTGGGCGGCAACGGTTACCGGCCCAAGGAGTATCTGAAGAATTGAAAGGAGTACCCCCATAAGTCAGCATGTCATCCTTAATAGTAGACTGCATCAGGAAGAAGAAACAGCCATAAGCAGCGGTCTGGTTACCTGTCTGAATCAAGGGTAAGATAGCCTCTACCTGGGCACCGTTGGTATCGTTGTCTGCCATGAACAATTTCTGATAACCACTCCACCCGCCTGTAGATTCTTTGGAAAGTGCATAACCGGAAGTCATCACTTTATTGGCATATTCAGAAGCCAACTGCCATTGGGCAGTACCTGTATAGACTTCAGCATTCAAGTAAAGACGCGATAACAGCAACCAGGCAGCCACCTTATCTGCACGTCCGTACGTGTTCTGCTTCGGATCGGCCAGCAACGGTTCGATAGCCTTCAATTCACTTTCAATAAAGGCATATACTTCTGCACGCGACTTCTGAGGAGCCGGCTCAGAGCTGACTTCGGTCATAAAAGCAATATTACCCCAACAATCCATTAAATAATAATAGTACAATGCACGCAAAAAACGCACTTCAGCAGACATCTGCTCGTTATACCCCTCTGCTTCTTTCAAATAGAAGTTACACAAGGTAACCCCAAAATACAAGCGATAATAGAATCCTTTCAGCATCGGATGGCTGGCACTCCACTGGTTATAATTAAAAGCGGGAATACCTTCATCACCCCAGCAGCAGATAGCCTCATCGGTAGTCAGCTCGTAGGCGTTGAACAACTGACGTACAAAACCGGTAGTACCTCCATCCAGACCATCAATGTCACAGTCACCGTCGGGACCAGAGTTGCCGGCCAACGCCATATTGGCATAACACTTATTGAAAAGCGCATCAAAATCGGGTTTCATGATGGTACTGGGGTCGATAGGTTCCACATCCAAGTCATTAACACAAGAACCCAACCCTAAAGATAGCGACAGGGCTACCATAGGAAATATATGTTTCAGATTACTAAAATTCATAGTATATATTTCTTTAAATAATTAGAAATTCAAATTCAAACCAAACAGCATGGTAAACGGACGAGGATACAGGCTGTTATCAATACCTCCACCTACTTCGGGGTCAATACCTTTGTAATCGGTAATGGTAAAGACATTGGAAGCTGTAGCATACACACGACCGGAAAGCTTAGTTCCCAATATTTTATCAAAGCTGTAACCCAAAGTGATGTTATCGCATTTCAAGAAAGAAGCATTCTGTACAAAGTAGTCGGACAATACAGTATCTGAAGTCTGCCATTTTTTAGGTAATGAGTTCAGCGGTCTGTTGGTTAGAAAACCGGATTGTGCCCATACAATAGCGAGGTTGCTGGTACCTGCATCCAAATCATTAAACACATAATTGTCGAAACTTGCACGCAATGAGAAACTGAAATCCAGGTTCTTCCAGATGAACTTGGAAGTGAGGCCGGCTGTCCAGGGAGCATTCGGACTCTTATACAAATATTTGTCTTTTTCATTGATGGTACCGTCTGCATTGCGGTCTACATACTTGCCTTCAATAGGCTGGCCGTCCTGACCATACACCTGCTGGTATACATAGAATGAACTGGCCGGATAACCTACCGAGTGAGCCTGACAGGTATTACCGGTACCCGAAGAAATACCACCGGTAGCTACATAATAATCAGCATCACCACCAATCAGTTCAGTAATCTCATTCTTATTGTAAGTTACGTTGAAGCCCAAATCCCATAAGAAATCTTGGGTAGAAACAGGTTTCCAGTTCAAAGAGAATTCCACACCCTTGTTTTCCAAAGAACCGATATTGGATTTCACCTGATTACGGAAGTTAGAACCGGCTGATACATATACATCATTCAGCAAATCGGTAGTTTTACGATAGTATACATCCAGACTACCGCTCAATCGACCATCAAACAAACCAAAGTCGATACCGGCATTGTAGGTCGTTGTGGTTTCCCAAGTGAGATTTTCATTGTAAGCATTCGGACGATACAAAATATTGCCCACCAGCGGATATTCATAACGCGTACCGGAACCTACGTTATAAGAAGCAAAATAGTTATAATCACCGATACCGTCTTGCTGACCCGTCTGACCATATCCCAAACGAAGTTTCAAATCAGACAGTACATCCACATCTTTTAAGAAAGCTTCTTCCTTGACTCTCCATCCGAAAGCGAATGACGGGAAGAGTGCCCAGTGGTCTTTAAAGCGAGAGGAACCGTCATAACGGACAGTGGCTGTCAACATATAGCGATCCATCAAAGTATAATTGGCACGACCAAAGAAAGAAACCAAGTAGCTTTCAGTAGCCCAGGGCTTGAACGGAGGACGGTTATATTCTTCTCCCGGCTTGGTGCTGTGAGTAGGACGGTAATAACCGCAACCATCACTAGACCCTTCACGGTGGAAGTGTTGCCATTCATAACCGCCCATGATGTCAAAATGATGAATATCGCTGAAATCCTTATAATACTGAGCATAAGCATTCAAAGACAAGTTGTATTTATCTTCCTTGCTCCAACCGTCGTAGCCGTAATAAGTATTCGTAGAAGAATGCGGAGAAACCACAGTGGTCTGCTTACCTGTAGACCAGTCTCCACCCATATTCATGTGAAGACGTAAATCTTCAAAACCATGTACCTTATAATCCAATTCGATATTACCCACAAAAGACTTGGAAGTAGCCTTATCATTCTTCTGTTCCAAAAGAGCTACCGGATTCTTGGTAGCCAGAGCATTGTAGTTCCACTGCCATTCCGGGTCTCCCAAAGTATCACCTTTACCTAACCACTGGAAGTAATGATCGAAATTATTGAACTGTTCGCGGTCATCCTTCACACTTTGCGAAGGGTCGAACCATACAGCCGCATTGACGGCGCTCCCGTCTGCATAGCGGTTTTTGGCAATCATACCTTTAGCCGACATATTCACCTTCAAATGATCGTCAAAGAAAGAAGGAGCCAGATTTACAGAAGCTGTATAACGCTCAAATTTAGAAGTTTTCAGAATACCCTGCTGGTTGGTGTAACCCAAGGAAACACGATACGGCATATTCTTCAATCCTCCGGAAACCGTAATATTATGGTCGGTGCCTACAGCCGTCTGATAAATTTCATCCTGCCAATCCGTATTTGCTGTACCCAATGCGTTGGCTGCATCGCTACCTTCGCCATAATAATCGGTTACATACTTACGGAATTCATCCCCGTCCATCACATCAATGGTTTTCTTCTTCATACCGAATGACACGTTACCATTATAAGATAAAGTCGGTTTCTGTCCGCTCTTTCCTTTCTTGGTAGTAATAATAATAACACCGTTAGAACCGCGAGAACCATAGATAGCAGTAGCTGATGCATCCTTCAATACTGTAAAAGTCTCAATATCGGCCGGATTGACCATAGAAAGCGGATTGGACAACCCTTTCACACCGCTGTTATCCATAGCCAAACCGTCAATCACAATCAGAGGGTCATTGGAAGCATTCAGAGAAGAACCGCCACGAATACGGATGGTAGCACCGCCACCCGGAGTACCTCCCCCGTTGGTCACAGTCACACCGGCAATCTTACCAGCCAGCATATCCTGAGCATTCGCTACCAGACCTTTGTTCATTTCATCAGGTTTGATAGCCGTTACCGAACCAGTCAAGTCATTTTTCTTGGCTACACCATAACCGATAACTACTACTTCATTCAACAGTTCGGCATCATCTTTCAATGTAATCACTACCGACGGGGCAGCCACCACTTCCTGCGTTTGATAACCGATAAAAGAAACCATTAGCGTTGCACCATTCGGTACTGTCAGTGTAAAATTACCATCCATGTCGGTAATGGTACCGTTCGTGGCATTTCCTTTTTCCACTACGTTTGCACCAATCACCCCACCTAAGGCATCCTTGACGTGCCCCTTCACGGTAATACTTTGTGCATAAACGCCTACAGAGAAGAATAACCCTAACACTAGAGTCAGAATCGTTCGTAAGATTCCAAGATTAACTTGCTTCATGCATTTAAAAATTAAAGTTAACATTAAATAGATATTAGTTGTCTGATTGCAAAAGTATAGCTAAACATTCTCCATTCTTCTGCTTGGAATAAAAATATAAGTAGGATAGAGAAATATAATCCTGATTTATTGATAATTAGCAAATAGGTCAATTTAAAATATATAAAAGAACTAAAATAAATTCATTGGATAAACGTATAATAGTTGAAAATTACAAGAAATAATAAAAAAGCATATCTATGATTACACAGTCATTTAAATATATAGAATACAATTCTTGTTTGAGAATACTATCTACTTCAGCGTAAAAACAACGGAAGAATAGCCGCCTAACTGAAGCAAGTTGGCATCAGTAGTCTGCTGTTGCTGAACCTTTCCTAAAACAGCAATGGCAGATCCGACTGTTTCCTCAAGGGGAATTTCAACAGTAGACGCTCCAAAATTATGTATTACCAATAAACGGTCTTTACCTTCACCGCGATACCAGGCGGCAATACTCTTATATTTCCGGCTGCTTTCATCCGATTCATTGAAAACCGGGTGACTACTCATGCTCCCTGTTGCCAAAGCGGGATAAGTATTTCGCAAACCGGCAAAAGTGCGATAAGTACGCAACAAGGATTGTTCATCCGTCTCCTGTTCCGAAACCGAAGGAATGCAAGCTGCCACCTCCGGATCGATTTTACCGGTATAAGCTGTGGTGGTACCATCACCCCAAAGCATCGGGCTACGCACATACTCATCACCTTTTTCTTTAGTACCATACAAGCCCAATTCTTCTCCATAATAGATGTAAGGGAAACCCGATACTGTAAACAAGACAGCCGCTGCCATTTTTTCCTTTTCAAGAGAACGTCCCAATTTCGATGCCGTCCGGTCTTCATCGTGATTGCTGAGTTTAGTAGCAGCTATGTAATCAGAGCGGACACCTGCATATTCCTGACGGTAACCCAACAAGTCTCTGGCAAAGTAACAACCTATATTTTGGTTCAAAGCCCATTCTAAACGATACCAAAACGAGAACTCGAAAAGAGCTGGTAAACCTGCATAGTAAGGTGCTACATCATTGTGTTCTGAGAGTACTTCGCCTACCATATAAAAATCATCAGTATGCCCTTGTTTATGATAAAAGGCATTCATATCCTCATAGAACATCTTCAAAAAACGGGGATTCTCAGAACTAGTCGCACTGTGATATATATGCTTTACAGCATCCAGACGAAGACCATCAATACCACGCTCAATCCATCCCTCCGCAGCTTTCCGCAAAGCCTGATAGGCGGGCGAAGAGGCTGCCTTATCCACTGAACCGTAATTCAAGTCGGCGAACCAATCAGTCTGAAAGTGAGAATGATAATAACTGCTTTTTTGAAAATCGAATTGAATATCCTTAGCGGTCTTGTTGTCCAGCACAAAAGGAGTGCCTAAACTAATGCGAGTATTGTCATCGGGTGCTCCATATTTGGTACCTCCATCCCAGCTGGTGTCACTGGTGCGAATCAGGAAACCCCAATCGGTAGCCAAGTCGACCGTCAGAGTATAACACCCGTTACCTTGGGCATGGAACTGCTTGCATTGTCCGTCGCCATAATACAGGTATCTGGCATCCTTTGTATCCACATCTGAAGAACCTACATCGGGCTTACCGCCAGCTGTAACGGTAACGACCGGCTTTGAAGGTTGGCTCCAATCGAGAGTAAAAGTATAGATGCCTTTCACCTCATTGCCCAATCCCGGCACTTTCCGCCATTCGCCTGCTTGATAACCATTACTGCCTTCTTGGGTAATCATAGGTATCCTCCCCGCAGCAATGTCGGCAGCCGGCTGGGATGAAAACAGATAATAATTGCGATAAGGGCTGTCCGGTTGCTCCACAGCATTCATAAACCAAGGATGATCCTTGCCGGTGTGGTTCATCACATAATCTAAATAAATACGGATACCACGGCTGTGAGCCTCCTTTACCAGACGGTCAAAATCATCTAGTGTACCCAGTTTTGGATGGATAGCGGTGTAATCGGTCACGTCATAGCCGTGATACGACATGGCAGGATGGATAGGCGACAACCATAAGGCTTCTACACCCATTTTATCAAGATAATCCAGTTTGTCTGTTACACCCTGAAGATCACCCCAACCGTCTCCGTCGCTGTCGGCAAACGAATAGACTAAAAGTTGATAAGTCAGTCCGGCCCGTTTCTTGCCATCCCAGGAAGCAGGGGTAGCTGTTACCGTTTGCCATTCATCCGGAGTTTCGGGTATTTCAGGTACCTCAGGTTTACCGGACGGGGGAGGTACTATCTCAGGGTCTTCATCAGAACAAGCGGGACATAGCCACAAGAATCCCACACATAGCAAGAGATAAAAATACAATTGATAATTCCTTTTCATAGTTTTAAACTCAGTTATAAATTAAACAAAACAATCTACCATCATCACATCACAATCATGTAAGTCATAGGCTCGCCGGATGCAGGCAGATGGTACGACGTGAAGTGTATTTGTACTTTAAATATAAAGACTTTGTCAGAAAGCCTCGCACTGATAGAAGAAAAATATAAGTTATACAAGTGCCCATATAGCCCTACAAAGCCCTATAACAGCTATCTACACGATGTAAAATATAAATAGAATAGAACGGATTTCAACGGTAGTGATAAAATAGAAGAAAGATAGAGTACGCAACATTCTTGTAACACGAACGGCACAGGGATGTCGCACCAATGTAGAAACCTTGTAACAGCAAACCCTCATCTTTGCAGCGGAAAAAGAAAAGATTAGAAAAGACTAGTAAAGATGAGTATGAAAGTAGATTTAGGGAAGGTGTTCTTCCTGATTTTGTTCCTCACTCTATCGATCATGGCAGCCATGGCGGGCACCATACGAGGAACAGTAGTTGATAAACTGACTAAAGAACCGCTGACGGGAGCCACTGTACAAATAGAAGGCTCTACGCTAGGAACTATTGCCGACATAGATGGCAAGTTTGTACTGGAAGTAAACCAAAAGGCATGCACCTTACTGGTAAGATATGTAGGGTATAAAGACATCTCACTTAACTGTCAGGTAAACGAACAGGAAGCAACTGAGTTACTCTTCGAAATGGAAACAGATGCACAGACACTGAACGAAGTGGCTGTAGTGGCCCGGAAGAATCTGGAAGGTGAAAAAGCGCTGCAAATGGAAAGACAAAAAGCTACACTGGCTATCGAAAATCTGGGCGCAAAGGAAATGGGCATCAAAGGAATTGGTAATGTGCAGGAGGGGGTAAAGAAACTTACAGGAATTTCTATCGCCGATGCCGGACAATTAATAGTAAGAGGGCTGGGCGACCGCTACAGCATCACTACACTGAATGGTATGCCCATTGCATCACCCAATCCCGATAATAAATTGATTCCGCTAGACTTGTTTCCTACCTCTACCGTACAGAATATTACGGTAAGCAAGGTATATGACGCACAATCATTTGCCGATTATTCAGGAGCACATATCGATATCAGCACCAAGGAGAATGTAACGGAAGATTTCCTACAAATAGGAGTACACACAGGAGGCACCTTTGGTACCATCGGTACAGACCGCTGGCAAATGGATAGAAAGGGGACACTCTTCGGAAAAGCAAGCGTAGACAACAAAGCGATGAACATGGCTTTGGTAGACTTCGATGAATATGTAAAAACCAAAAACATCTTTGATACATCGTTCGATGTAAAGAAAAAAACGGCGCTGCCCGACTTGGGAGGAAGCGTGGGATTCGGCAAGAATTTCAATCTGGGCTCTCAGACTCTGACTGTGCTGGCTTCTGCCAGTCTGAACAACAGTTTTCAAAACATGGAGAATTGTTTCTACAAGACATTGGAATCACAAGGCAACGTATTGGATAACTTTACGTACCACAGTTATGCCCAACATCTGGAAGCAGCAGCCTTGGGACATATAGGCTATACCCTACGTAAGAGCGACCGGATAGGTTATACTGTATTCTATGTACGCCGCGCCACGGATACGTTTCAACGCCGAGAAGGAATCGACAGCGAAGGACACGACCTGTTGGGTACCAACAACGTGACACATATCTATACTCTACAAAACCACCAACTGAACGGTATACACAGAATGGGAGCCGACAATCGGTGGGAACTGGACTGGAGCGGAGCATACAGCCTTACATCGAGCGAAGAACCCGACCGCAGACAGGTGATGTATAATCGTGATGAGAATGGCAATCTGAGCCTCTTCAAACTGAACAGACAGGAAACCATGCGTTACTATGGTTCACTGGAAGAAAAAGAATGGAATGCACACTTGGCTCTGAAATGGAAATGGGGCGAAGAAAATTTTGTGGCAGCAGGAGCAGATTTTAAAGACAAAACTCGCGACTATGAAGCTACACGTTTCTATTACAACCTGAATAAATTAAATCCGGAGATACAAGACCCTTACAATACCGAGGGATTCCTGAACCAGACAAACGTATCAGACGGCAACATAGTGATTCAGCGCATCAAGCAGCCTAAAGACAGTTACAAAGCAGGGAACAGAATCTATGCAGCATATCTTACTACCGACTTCTACCCTACCCGGGAATGGCTGGTAAACATTGGTCTGCGCTATGAGAAAAGCGAACAATGGGTACGCTATTCTACCGATGGAGGTGATTGGTATAGCCGACGCAGGGACTTGAACCAACACGATTTGTTTCCTACGCTCAACATGAAATATACATTCAATAAAGAACATTCATTGAGATTGGCTGCTTCGCGCACAGTAACCCGACCGTCGTTCGTAGAAATGGCTCCGTTCCTCTATCAAGAATCATATGGATCGGCACAGATTCGAGGTAACGAAGACTTGAAGAACGGATATAACTACAACTTTGACTTGAGATACGAGTACTTCAGAGAGAATGGGGATATGTTCTCTGTAACGGGATACTTTAAATACCTGGAAAGCCCCATTGAACGAACACAAGCCCTTCAAGGGGGAGCTACACTACACAGTTTCCAGAATGCCGACAATGGTATGGCAGGAGGTGTAGAAGCGGAAGTACGCAAGTTGCTATACAAGGATTTGAGAATAGGAGCCAACGTAAGCTATATGTATACCAATGTGAAACTGCCTCAGGGAGGTGCGTATACAAACAAGGAACGACCGCTACAGGGTGCTTCACCCATTCTGGTCAACGCAGACCTGACGTATTCACCGAAGTTCGGAGAAGACCGGCAGATGAACGTAGCTTTGCTCTACAATCTGCAAGGGAAACGCATTCAGTCGGTAGGTATCGCAGGACTAGGTGATGTGAAACAAGATCCACTTCACACCCTTCACCTGAACATAGGCTACCAAATCAATAAGCATCTGTCGGTAAAAGCACAATTCAATGATTTGCTGAACCGGGCAGTGATATTCAAACAAGAAGTACCGGCAAACGGCAGCGAAATTGAGGTGGAACGATACAAACCTGGAAGCAGTTTCGAAGTGGGTATCAGCTGGAAGTTATAATGCCAAACCATAAATCTTTCAATATAAACTGATTCGAGAGTGATACCCTCAAATGAATAAAAATCTTTATATAAAAAAACGAAAAAGAGAAATGAAAACAATGAAAAGCAAAACAACAAAAATGGAAATGAAAATGAAAACAATGAAATGGAAAATGAACTTTTACGGGCTGGCTGTCATGACAGCACTCTCACTGTGTACTGCCTGTAGCGATGATGACGATAACGATTCAAATGATGACCAGAACACCGAAATCACTACACTGAAAGGTTCTATCACTTCGGATGTAACACTGAAAGCCGGACAAACTTACAAACTGAACGGTGAATACATTGTGGAAAATGGCGCTACCCTGCACATCCAAGAAGGTGTTACTATTGAAGCTATCTATGATAATATCGTGGACTACATTCTGGTTAAACAGGGAGGAAAGATCGAAGCAATAGGTACTGCCGATCAACCCATCATCATGACATCTGAAAAGAAAGAACCGGGTGCTTGGGGCGGTCTGCACATCTGCGGAAAAGCACACACCAACGCAGAAGGCGGCAAAGGCAATTCTGAAATAGGTAACGCTTTATATGGCGGTAACGAAGAAAACGATAATTCTGGTACCTTGAAATACATACGCCTGGAATATACCGGCTTTGCTTTTGATGAAGAACATGAAGCAAACGGCATCTCATTCTATGGGGTAGGAAACGGCACTACCGTAGATCATTGCCAAGCTTACAAAGGTTCAGACGACGGATTTGAGTTTTTCGGAGGTTCAGTTAACGTAAGCAACATGGTAGCTACCAGCTGCAGCGATGACTCATTCGACTGGACAGAAGGCTGGAACGGAACAGCCTCTCACCTCGTGGCTTACCAAGAAGCAGCAGCGACATTGGGCTATGACTGCGACTGCTTGATGGAATGCGATAACAACGGTAAAAACTTTTCTGCTTCACCGGTAGCTCATCCCAAACTGAGCGATCTGATTCTGGTAGGAAACGGTGGAAGCAAGCAGGGTATCCGCCTGCGTGCCGGTACTCAAGTGGAAATAGACGGTGCCAAAGTATGCGGCAAAGCCAATCCCATCACCGTGGAAACAAAAGAAACTGCAAATGCTCTGAAAGAGGGAGTATCCAAACTGAAAAACATGACAGTAAGTGCAGCACTTCAAAACATTGATAAAGATGAAACAATAAAACAAATCTATACCAACAATGATTTCACAGCTGCAGGAAATACCGTCGACCCCAACCTTTCTTATACCTCATTTGATGCCATTAAAACAGCTAACAGTTGGATGAATGGCAACTGGGTGAAATAACACACACTTTACTTTTCTTTCCCTTTTTTACGGGCTGCATCTCTTATCGAACGAGAAAGAGGTGCAGCCTTTTCTCTTCTTCACGGAAGGCTAACAGTATTGTAACAACTTTGAAATACCTACCTGCTACCTTTGCAGCGGAAAGAAAGAAAAAAAGTAAAAAAGGAAAAATGAAAGTAAAGCTACTCTTAGCCAGTGCTATCACGGGTGTGGTATGCACTTCAATCAGAGCGCAAAGTATTGAAAATGAAAGTAAGGGGAAACCTATCATTCAAGTGTATGGAAACTTCCACACGGGATTTGGAGCTGCCAATGATGACCGGGGATTTGAACTAGATCGCAGTTATTTAGGCTATCAATACACGCTCAACAAAAACATCGAGTTCAAAGCCGTAATGGATGTGGGACAATCGAGCGATGTAGACGACATGCATCGCATAGCGTATATTAAAAATGCTCAGGTAAAATGGACCACCGGACGACTGACACTGAATGGAGGTTTGATTTCTACTACCGGCTTTAAAGTACAGGAAGATTTCTGGGGATACCGCTACATCAAAAAGGTTATGCAAGATCAGTATGGATATGGCAGCAGTGCCGACTTAGGGCTTTCGCTCTCATACCGCTTTACCAACTGGATTTCAGCAGATGCCATGCTCGTAAATGGTGAGGGATATAAAAAAATCCAGAAAAACGATGGACTACAATATGCACTGGGATCCACTCTAAAACCATTCAAAGGCTTCACGCTACGACTCTACGGCAGTCTGAATGAAAAAAACGAGCCTACAGGTAAAGATAGTTACATCTATGCCATCTTTGCCGGATACCAGAACAACCGATTCTCGATAGGGGCTGAATATAACCGGATAGAAAACATGAAACATGTGAACAATCATCATTTGGATGGAATATCGGCCTATGCCACAGTTATCTGCCATCCTAAATGGAAGGCTTTTATGCGCTACGACAATCTCTTCTCAAAACATGACTGGAACATCAGTAAGGATGAAGCGACCTATACAGCCGGTGTGGAATTCCGTCCCTGCAAATACATCAAGATAGCACCCAACTTCCGCTACCACGAAGCCAAGGCCGCGGATGTAAAAGACAGATACATGGCTTACATCAGCTGTAGTTTTGGTATCTGACCGTATTTCAAAATCAAAAAACAACCATTTAAATAAAAATTATTCGTATGAAAAAGATTTTTTCTTCTATGCTGACTTTAGCAATCGCCTTAACTATGGCGTCTTGCGGTGGAAATACAGCCAATAACGGCCGTGAAGCACAGGAACTGTCTGGAGCTGGAGCTACCTTCCCGCTGCCTTTCTATAACGTAGTATTCGAACAATTTGCCCAAGTAAACGGAGATGCAGTGGCTTACGGCGGTATTGGCTCGGGCGGTGGTGTACGTAACCTACGCGACAAAATTGTAGACTTTGCAGGCAGTGATGCTTTCCTGACAGATAAAGAAATGGCCGACATGGATCCGGTAATCCACATCCCCACTTGTATGGGCGCAGTTGTAGTGGCTTACAACCTGGAAGGAGTAGATAATCTGAAACTTTCGGGCGAATTAGTGGCTGATATCTTTGCCGGAAAAGTAAAAACTTGGAACGATGCACGCATCGTGGCCTTAAATCCGAACGTGAAACTGCCCGCAGAAGCCATTATCCCCGTATTCCGTTCCGACGGTTCGGGTACTACCTTCGTCTTTACCGACTACCTGAGCAAGGTGAGTGCCGACTGGGCTGCCAACTACGGTGCAGGCAAATCTGTAAACTTCCCCTCAGGGCAAGCAGCCAAAGGCAACCCCGGTGTAGCTGGTGTTATCTCCCACACTAAAAACACCATTGGCTATGTAGGTTCTGAATATGCCTTTGCACAGAAGATAGCTTATGCCGAAATCCAAAACCGGAAAGGTGAATTCATCTTGCCTTCTTCTACTTCTATCTCAGCTGCAGCCTCGGGCAGCATTCCCGCAGACACCCGCACTTCCATTACAGATGCCGATGCCGTAGGAGCCTACCCCATCAGCTGTTTCACTTGGATGATTATCTACAAGGAACAAAATTATTCCAAACGCAGTAAAGAACAGGCTGAAGCCACACTAGACTTGCTGCAATACATCCTCTCTGAAGAAGCTCAGAACATTACAGCAGAAGTGCATTATGCTCCGCTACCTGCACAAGCCAAGGAACTGAGCATGAAAAACCTGAAAACCGTGACTTACGACGGTACGCCCATTCTGCAATAAGACTTAAACTGCTAAGCACATGAACGATAAAATATATAAATCAGTCTTATTCCTAGCGGCATGCCTCATGCCGCTAGTGTGCGGCGGCGTGGTATATGCCCTGGTGACTGATGCCTACGATGCCTTTGAGCATTTCGGTTTCTTCCGCTTCCTCACATCATCGGAATGGAGCTATACAGAAGGAGCCGAACAATATGGGGCACTACCGTTTATTACCGGTACCCTAATGACTACAGTGTTGGCACTGATCTTCTGTATTCCATTCTCACTGCCCGTAGCCATGTTCGTGGGCGAATATTTTAAAGGCACCAAGATAGCTGCCATACTGAGTACTGTAACCGACTTGCTGGCAGGTATTCCTTCCATTATCTACGGTCTGTGGGGATTCTATACTTTGCGTCCGGTCATCATGGCGCTAGGCATCTCGCCACAAGGTTCTGGTGTGCTTACGGCCTCATTGGTACTGGCCATCATGATTGTGCCCTACGCGGCTTCTCTCAGTGCGGAATTTATCAAAATGGTACCCAATGATTTGAAAGAAGGGGCATATAGTTTGGGAGCTACCCGGGCTGAAGTGATTCGAAAGATTGTGTTCCCGGTAGCCGGATCTGGAATTTTTTCTTCCTATGTATTAGCCATCGGACGTGCATTGGGTGAAACCATGACAGTAACCATGCTCATCGGAAACACCAATAACATCCCCCAGTCTATCACGGCTACAGGTAATTCTATGGCCTCCATCATAGCCAACCAGTTTGGCGAAGCCGACGGACTACGTCTTTCTTCGCTAATTGCTATCGGACTGATTCTGTTTATGATTACAGCCGTAATAAATATGATAGGTAAAATAATGATTAAACGCGCTAGAATTTCTTAATCTATGACGAAATTACCGAATATCAAACATCGTTTGGCTGCCGACAAACTGACGTTATGGGTCGTTTGCCTGTTTGCTGCACTGACTGCTGTTCCGCTGTTCCTCATTTTGGGGGAAGTATTATTGCGGGGCTACGACCAACTCACGTGGTCGTTTTTTACGGAACCTACTCCTACCGCTTATAAAGCCATGAAAGCCATTGAAGCCGGCAAGCCTATTCCCGGAGGTATTGCCAACGGTATCATCGGTACCATGATTATGCTGGGCATGGCCGTAGTAGTGGCCGTACCTACCGGAATCTTATGTGGGGCTTATCTGGCAGAAAACAGCAAAAGTCGTTTTGCACAAACGGTGAGCTTTCTCACCGACTTGCTGCAAGGTACTCCTTCAGTTATCATCGGCATCATCACCTATATTTGGGTAGTAGTACCCATGAAGGGATACTCAGCCATAGCGGGCAGTGTGGCACTATTCATCATGATGCTGCCACTGATTATCCGCTCTACCGAAGAAACACTAAAGATTCTACCTGCTTCACTCAAGGAAGCCGGACTGGCCTTAGGAGGCAACCGAGCACGCGTGATGCTGAAAATTCAACTGCCTGCCGCTTTTGGAGGTATCTTCACCGGAGTACTGTTGGCCATTTCACGCGTTATCGGCGAAACAGCACCACTTATGTTCACCGCATTAGGTTGCTCGCTCATCCGATGGTCTATCGACAAACCTATCTCGGCTGTCCCTTTGCTGATTTGGGAATTCTTCAACGACCCCAACCTGCAGGAACTGATCTGGGGCGCTTCGCTCTTCCTGCTTTTATTCGTTCTTACATTAAATCTCACTGCTAAATACCTTGCAAAAAAATGGAATCAGTAACTCCCATTCTCGAATTTAATAAAACTTGTGTCTCTTATACCAAACAAACGATGGCTGTAAAATATGTATCAGCTGCTATCGAACGAAATACCATTACTGCTATTATGGGTCCCTCAGGATGTGGTAAGTCTACCTTACTACGAGCTGTAAACCTGATGCATAATCTATACCCCAACATCCGAGTAGACGGTGAAATTCTTCTCAATGGTGAGAATATTCTGGCAATGGAACCCATTGATGTACGCCGACGAATAGGAATGGTATTCCAACGACCGGCACCTTTCCCCACCATGAGCATCTATGACAATGTTTTGTCGGGCTATGCCTTAAATGGTATTCGCTTGCACAAAAGTGAACGCGATGCTAAAGTAGAAAAGTGCTTGAGAAGTGTAGCTCTTTGGGATGAAGTAAAAGACGTTTTAAACAAGAAAGGAACTTTTCTTTCCGGCGGACAACAACAGCGCTTGTGCATTGCCCGTGCCTTGGCCATGACACCGGATATTCTACTGATGGATGAGCCGACTTCAGCGCTCGACCCCATTGCCACCAAACACATCGAAGAATTGTTACTGGAACTTCAGAAAGAGGTTACCATCTTGATTGTAACCCATAATATGGGACAAGCCAAACGCATCTCTTCACATTCCATGTTTATGTATTTGGGAGAACTAGTGGAATATGGTAACACCGAAACCCTCTTCTCTAACCCTGCTGACGAACGTACCAAAGCTTACCTCACCGGCAAGATGGGTTAACAAATTGCTGGAAATCAGTTCCCGAGGGAGATTGAAACACACGTAGTTCGAACTCGGGAATGATGGCCAGTACATGGTCGAACACATCGGCCTGCACCCCTTCATAAGGTATCCATTCCTTAATTTTGGAAAAAAAGTAGAGTTCAATAGGAATGCCGTGGTCGGTAGGTTGCAGCTGGCGCACCATACAGTTCAGTTCAGTATTCACCACCGGAAGACTCTTTAGATAAGCGGTGAGATAAGCACGAAATACCCCTAAATTAGTTTGCCGCCTGCCATTCACCAAGATGGAATTATCTATGTGGTGATGCTTATTATACGCTTCTACCACTTGCTCGGTCTGCTCGATGTAATCTTTCAATAAGTGAATCTTACGATATTTTTCCAACATCTCGGGTGTACAAAACTTCACACTGGTCATATCAATGTTGATACTCCGTTTGATGCGTCGTCCGCCACTTTCCTGCATACCACGCCAATTCTGAAACGAATCACTCACCAGCAGATAAGGAGGAATGGTGGTGATGGTATTGTCCCAATTACGCACCTTTACCGTGTTGAGCGTCACTTCTATCACCTTACCGTCGGCACCGTATTTAGGCATGGCAATCCAATCGCCTACCTTCAGCATATCGTTGGCAGAAAGTTGCACTCCGGAAACAAATCCCATAATGCTGTCTTTGAAAATCAACATCAGCACAGCAGCAGAAGCACCCAGTCCGGCCAAAAGCGACAGGGGCGACTGACCGATAAGATTGCCTACCACTACAATTCCTCCAATTACCCACAATGAAATCTGTAACGTTTGCAACAGTCCCTTCAAAGGACGGTCGCGAAACTGGTCTTTCTCGCTATACACCTGGTAAATAGCCTTGAAAAAAGTATTGACAAAGCAGAAGAATGAAAGCAGAATATAAATGTAACAGATGCGCATCAGAAAATCCAGCACCTTAGAATCGGTCTCAGCAAAAACTATCGGCACAAAAAGATAAATAATGACCGGAGCAACCATCTTACTGAGACGGGACATTACCTTACGGTGAAATACAATGTCATCCCATGTAGCCTTGGTACGCCCCACCCAATGAGCCACCACCCGCAATAACACTTTCCTAGAAATAAAATCAGCAGTAAAAGCCAGTACCAGCACCAGACTGAATGCTATCAGCTGGTCCAGTCCGTCGGCCCATTGTTCAGACAAGCCGCACCCTATGAGCCATTTATTGATTGCTTCTAAAAATTCCATACATCCTTCTACTAATCATCAAGTTTCTTTTTATTATTTACTCAAGAAGTCACGAATATCATCTTTCATCCACTGATAAAGATATAAGTCTTTATAGTCATCGTTCTTCTTCAGCATCAGTCCTACGCTGACCTGGCTGTTCTCGTAACTGGTCAATTCATTTTGAAACTGCTCCTCGTGCACGGCCAGCCGTCGGATTTCCTGTTCACGCTCTCTACGCAACTGTGCACACACCGGAGTAAGCAGTTTCATGACCACACAATCCATAATGTGGTGCCCCTGCATATACAGATAAGTGGTATCAGGATTCACCCCTAAGGGAAGCAGTTCATCACGTAAGGCATCTATATGCTCGATGAGTTGCGGAAAACGAGTATGTAATTCCGAGAGTTTGTCTTCCACCCTATTCTTCAATGCCTGAAGGCATTGGTCCGGCTGGTGCAGACTTACCTCGTGCAAGCGTGTACATGCATTCAAATCATACATTGGAAAAGTGTGTGTATCATGCCGACGGTAGAACCAAACATTCCATAAAAAAAGCGGATAGACTATTTGTGAATAGCGCTTCATAAATGCAGGAAAGTCCAGCAAAGAACGGTCGTTCAATGTAGCTTGTACACATACTTCATGCAAACTTTCAGCATAACATTGAAAATTTTCAATGGCATAACCATACGTCTGAAAGATGTAAGGATTCCGGTTTATCTTCCGCGATACCTGAGTAGCCCCTTGCAACAGAAAATCATAATCACTGTCTACGCAAGCTATCAGGCTTCTTCCCAATTCTTCTGTGTTCAAGGTATTCATCAGAACCATCTTCTTGCCTTTCGACAAAGAGGTAGACGAAGGAAGCATCACCTGGAAATAGTATTCCTCGTTCTCGAACTCAGCCAGCAATGTCCGCCAAAAAGCGATGTCATCATAGCTCTCCACATAAGCTACAATTCTGCGGCGTGCCTTTTTCGGAGAAAGCCGCTGCGCAGCATCCAGATAGGCTGAAGTCAAATTATGTCTGAGTGAAGTTGCCACTTGATTCTATTTAAAACGATAAAACACATCTTATTTCTTTATATCGGAAGAAATGTCACTCACCTCGGTAACGGCATCCAGCCACCCTTCCATTATCAATGCAGGAGAATGGGTGGTGAGAATCAGTTGAAGATTGGGATTCAGCGTACGAATCATACCAATGAGTTTTTGCTGCCATTCGATGTGGAGCGAGGCTTCCGGCTCGTCCATAAAGAGCACACAATGCTTGCCATCGCGTACTAATACTGTAAGCAAAATCACCAGCATCTGCTTTTCACCCGATGAAAGTTTATAGGGAAGCAGACGCTCTCCATCTTGATAAAAGGCAATGTCGTTGCTCTTACGATCGATGGTTTTGCGCGTATAGCTGAAAAGTTCATCTACCATATCTTGAAACTTCCGCTTGGGCAAGGAAACGGCGGAAGCCTGCGAACGCAACTCCTCATCTCCACTACTGAGCAATTCTATCATCTTATTCCCCATATTCACCTGATAATCCAGGTAGCGGCGCTGCAAAAGATACAATTGCCAATCCAATTCTGACTGTACGTGAGGATCAGCCATACGGGCGGTAAAGTCACCCATTACGAGCGGACGGTCATAGCTGCGTATAACGTCGAACGGGATAAATGTTGCTTCAGGATTGTCGAAATATACGTGTACACCGTTTTTCTCCTCACGCTTCACTTCACCGGAGGTCTGTTCCAGATAGCCGACCGAACGGTTCAGAATGGTCGTTTTGCCCACTCCGTTGATGCCCGACAGGATATTCACATCGGGACGCAAATCCCAGGCGATGTTGAAGCGATGCCATAAACCGCAAATTTCAATACGCTTGATATAATTGGCTGGTACTTCCATAGTTCGTTCTTTTAATAATCGTCATAAACAAAAATACAACAATCTCTTGAAGATGCAAAATTATCGCTAATTTTGCAGCACTTTTCAATCATTTTTTTTAAGGTATTCAGGTTATGAACAAGTATGTAAAAGGGCACGCTATGGCTCTCAGCGCCAACGTGCTTTGGGGACTGATGGCACCGATTGGCAAATCTGCCTTGACAGAATTTACCCCACTCACAGTCACCACGTTCCGTATGATGGGTGCTGCCATATGCTTTTGGTTATTATCGTTTTGCTGTAAACAAGAAGAGGTGAATCCTCACGACATGCTGAAAATCTTCTTCGCTTCGCTCTTTGCATTGGTTTTTAACCAAGGAGTATACATATTCGGACTGTCACTTACCTCTCCCATCGATGCATCTATCGTCACCACCACCCTGCCTATCGTTACCATGATAGTAGCTGCACTCTATCTGAAAGAACCGGTTACTAATAAAAAGGTGTTGGGCATTTTCACGGGTGCCATGGGAGCCCTGACCCTGATTCTCAGCAGTCAGACAGGATCAGAAGGAGGCAACAGCAATATGTGGGGAGCTTTACTCTGCTTGACAGCTCAGATTAGTTTCTCCATCTATCTTACCGTATTTAAAAGTCTGTCGCAAAAATATTCTCCCATCACACTCAACAAATGGATGTTTGTTTATGCCTCTATGTGCTACATTCCCTTTTCTTACAGTGATATAGCAGCTATCCAGTGGCCGTCTGTATCTATGGAAGCCCTTCTACAAGTAAGCTATGTGGTGATAGGCGGCAGTTTCCTGGCTTATATCTGCATCATGACGGCACAGCGCTTGATGCGCCCTACGGTAGTAAGTATGTATAATTACATGCAGCCCATCGTTGCCGCCATTGCTGCCATCCTCATGGGGCTAGACCATTTCGATTGGAAAAAAGGCATCGCCATTACCTTGGTTTTCCTAGGGGTATACATCGTGACACAAAGTAAATCGAAAGCCGATTTAGAGAAAGAAAAGTCTACTTATTCATCTTGATACAGAACCATCCCATAAAAGGCTTATATATGCATTGCCCTGAGCAAGCGGTTGCATCATGTATAGCAACTGCTTGCTCAGGGCAATGCATATATAAGCCTTCACCATCGTCGGTAACGGCACGTCACCGTTTCAACGATTCAAAATACGTATCCAACAATTTTTGGGCCGCTGCAAAAGAAGTAAGATTACCTTGCAGCACCTGATTTTCCTGTTCGGCAAGCATGGATTCTATCCGGGCATTCTGGTAGAAACTATCGCGCAGATGCTCGTTGATGGTTTCATACATCCAGTATTTGCTCTGCTCATTGCGACGATACGCAAAATAGCCGTTGTCTTTCACAAAATCCATGTATTGATACACCATATCCCAGATTTCCTTCACACCGATATTATAGAAACCAGAATAAGTCATCACCTGTGGTGTCCAGCCGCTTTCAGGAGCCGGGAACAGATGCAGTGCATTCCGGAATTGCGTAGCCGCCAGCTTGGCACGTTCCAGATTATCGCCATCGGCTTTGTTAATCACAATGCCGTCGGCCATTTCCATGATACCCCGCTTAATACCCTGCAACTCGTCGCCGGTACCAGCCAACTGTATCAAAAGAAAGAAATCTACCATGGAATGTACAGCTGTTTCACTCTGTCCCACTCCTACTGTTTCCACAAATATCTTGTCAAATCCAGCAGCTTCACAAAGAATAATAGTTTCACGAGTCTTACGTGCCACCCCACCCAATGAACCAGCCGAAGGACTGGGGCGAATAAAAGAATCCGGATGAACAGAAAGGTTTTCCATACGGGTTTTATCGCCCAGAATACTGCCTTTACTACGTTCACTGCTAGGATCGATAGCCAAAACAGCCAACTTTCCTCCATGCTTTTCTAAAATATGCAGACCAAAAGCATCAATCGAAGTACTTTTTCCTGCACCCGGCACTCCACTGATACCCACACGAATGGAATTGCCTGAATAAGGCAGACATTTCTCTATCACTTGTTGTGCCAACACCTGATGTTCTGGCTTCACACTTTCCACCAAGGTTACAGCACGACTCAATGTCGTAACATCTCCCTTTACAATACCATCCACATAATCTGCCACCGATAACTCTCGTTTCTTACGTTTGGGCCGACTTTTCAAATAAGGGTTGATTGATGAAGGTTGCTCAATACCTGCATTGACCACCAGTCCTTTATATGCTTCATTGTTTTCCGGGTGTTCCATAATACATACGATTTAAGAGGGTTAGTTAGGATATAGGATATATAAATCACTTTGCTTTGATATTGATTTCCATTTTAGTATGCATGGGATCGTTGGTAATCATCAGTAGACGCAAATGACGGCGTTTCTTTCCGATGGCACGTTTACTAACTGTCACCCTCAGACGAGTGGATTCACCCGGCATCAGTACATTCTTCTTCAAACTTACCCCAACGGCCGGATGAAATACCTGCAACTTAGCTATCTGTAAAGGAGCATGTCCCATGTTGGTCACTAAAATATCTTGTTTAGCCTTCTTTTTTCTAGCCAACACATCGGCAAAATCCAATTCTGTAGCCGATAACTGTATAACGGGCGCATTTTTACGTTCAGTATCAGTCATTCCCGAAAAGTCGGGCAGCAGAACAGCAGAAACCGGAATTTCATTTTCTTCCCCTACCTTATCACCCGTAAAACGAGAAAGATAAACTGATGATTGAGTAAGTCCTAAACCTGATAATCGTTCGGGATTCAAAGTCAGTGTAATCACTCCTTTCTCACCTTGCTGCAACACAGCGGGCTTCACTTCCATCTGCAAATAAGAAGGCAGATGCATCAGCACCGGTTCATAAGGATGTTCAGACAAATTGGCCACTCCTACATGAATTACCGGATGCTCTCCTAAATGTACATCCGGAAAATCAAGTTCTTCACGATCTATGCGGATATTTCCTATCTGATAAGGATGAGTACGGGTAAAATCTTTCAGTTGACGCACTACTTCACCTTTAAAATTCAAATACACCAGATGCGGCTGTGCATTGGTATAAACAGCTACCGACTTCTGAAAATGTCCCAAAGCCTCGGCATCAAAAGTCACATCTACCACCCCTTTGGCTCCCGGAGCAATAGGAGTCTGCGTCCAATGTACCGCTGTACAGGCACAATCGGGCTCAATATCAGACAAGACCAAAGGCTCCGTACCAGTATTGGAAATAACATATTGCACCGTAACCGGATGTTTCCACTCCACTTGTCCCAAACTGTGCATCTCGGTGTTAGAAGTAAAACGAGGCTGAGCCACCATCAGCAAAGCCGTTGAAAAGCAAATATATAACGTAATTAAAAATTTCTTCATAAGTCTGTTGTAAACTAAATATACGGACAAATGTAGGGGTTTTCAATGAGACCTGCAAAAAATACCTTTTTCATTAGGAATAATTCTAAGAATGCCATATCGTAAACAAATGTAAAAGCCGTTCTCATCTTCCGTGAGCAAACCCGCATAGCGGTTATAAAGATATACTTTTCCTTGCTCCAATTCGCGCACAAAACGAAGTCCTACACCCGACTTTGCTGCCAAATCAACTTGAGTCAAGCCAAACTTCTTGCGCATATCTTTCACAAATGTTGCTAATGAATCATTCATATAATGAATCATTCATAATTATACCCTTTAAGGTACAAATATAAAAATATTATCTCATATTACACCTTTTCGGGTATACATATCTAGGCTGCCTATACCAGAGAGAGAGAAACAGCACCCACCCATGCATACTATAGCATACCGGCTCCCTCGCCGGTAAAAAAACTGCGAGAGAGCCGGCATCATAAAACAGCCTGCAATCACATCTGCTACTTACATTCCACCACTACTCCTGAGGAATGGGCTGCAAATTCTGGAGCATAGGCACTTTGAATCGTAGCCATACCCGCTTCATAGCGACCGTTTCTAGCCACCCGGCAAGCATTCTCCAAGATATAAACACCTTTACCCAAATGATCGAAGAAGAAACGAGTGGCTGCATCTTCCACCTCTACATAGGTACCCATGCCATTCATCCAGCGGTAGCCGGAAAGCGCGGCGAGCGGTTCGAAGCAGGCACCTCGTTGGTCGGTCAATTGTACAAAATCCATGGCACGGTCTAGCTGAATGGTCAGACGAGATACGACCTTCTCACCTACCTTCAAGGCGGAGCCTTCTCTCACGGGCTGCAGCGTTTTGTGCCCCTGAGCATTTACACGCTCCACAAAAAGTTGTTTCTGCACACTCAACGCACCTCCTTGCTGCTTCACTTCACTGATAGGTATCAGGTATTGCGCATACACAGCTCCCCATGCCATACCTTCACTGCGATTATCTACCGTGAGCTGACGGACATCCACTTCCGCACTGCCGCCAGCAAAGGTTTCTTTCACATAATTCAAGCCAGCCATAGCTGCATCCGATGTATGGATTACTTGATTGCCCAACGTAATACGTACTTCTCCGGAGTCTTCCAACAGGTTGCGTCCCTGCATCAGTAAAGCATAGATGGCATCGGCTGTAGCCACCGAGGAAGTCCAGCAAGAGGTTTGTTTCTGTTTCAGCAGCCACAGTTTCATTTCCTCCAGTAAAGCATCCTGTCCACCCACACAGCGGAAAGCCTCCATGGCCTGCACATGAGTAGGTATCGGCATCATGCCCCATTGGCAAGCCTCATCCAGAAAAGCAAAATGCGCGCCCAGTTCCGGTTCTTGTACCAAATGCTCCCGAAGCGAAGCCACAAACTCCTCTGCCTGAGAGGTGCGACCGTTCTTCCAAAGAATGACAGCGGCCTGCGATTTTTCTGCCACGCTGCCCGACTGGAGCAGTCCATTTACTTTATCCAAGAAATAAAGATAAGCTTTGCGATGCGTATCGGGCACTTTTTCTCCACTCAAAGCTATGAGATACAGATACTGTAGAGCGGTAGCAGAAGGAGTGGTATACCGTGCTCCCTTCCGTTCTGCCTTCACCCGTTCTTTGTACTCTTCCTGAAACTGCTGCTGCAGATAGGCAAACGCTTTTTGACGGATAACGACAGCTTCATCTTCCAATGCCTTACCGGTGAGCAACGGCAGACGAACCAAAAGTTCGGTAATGTAGGTGGTCATGGAATGACTGGGGTGCATTCCTTTATACCAGCTCCAGGCTCCATTAACATCCTGCAATTCTTTCAGTTTGGTCAGTGCCGCATAATTACGGTCTTTCAGTTGATTGAGGTCGAACAGCGTAGCTATACGAGCCCGCTGCTCGGCTTCCGTGGTAGCTTCGAGTAGCCACGGCGACTCACTCAGCAGGATATTCTTCAATTCCGGATTCTTTTCCAGTTGGCTTAAGAAAGTTTCTTTGCTACCACCCTGCGATTTCCATTGCGTTATCATCGCCTGTATCTTCGGCTGGCTCTGTGCAATAAAGGAAGCCAACGTATTGGCATAATACGCAGTGGCCCAATCGGTAGCATTGTCGGACGACGGTGTGTTCAACGACGGCAAAGCCTGCACGGCATACCAGGCCGGATTTCCGGTACATTCTACGATCAGCCGGCGGTCAGTAGCCTGCGGATGATGTCCGTTAAACAACTGTTCCAAAGAATATTCCTTCTGTTCCCCTCCACGCACCGTCAGCGGCAAGGTTTCGGTGATGAACACCTGGTTGCTCAGCACCGGAAGCAGCAGCTGTTCGCCGTCGCTAAAAGAACCACCTTCTGCCACCACACGCACACCTAGCAGCGGATAGCGTTCATCGGCTTCCACCTCCCAGTGAAGCACGGCATTCCGTCCGGCTTCTGTAGAAAACTTCTGCTTGCGCGAGTGTATCACCTGTTCGGTAGCCGGGTCGAAGAGCATCCAGCGCAGCGTACCTTTCAGGGCCTTTCCGGTAAGATTCGAGAGCGTGGCAGACAGTTGGGTGCGGTCGCCTGCCCGCAAGAACCGCGGCAGATGAGGTTGCACCATGAATTCCTTGGCGGTCACCACCTCGGCATCCAGTTGCCCGGTCATCATATCCTGCGTATGTGCATACCCTCGGAAATTCCAGCGTGTCAGACTCTCGGGCATGGTGAAAGAGAAGACAATTTCTCCCTGCTCATTGGTGCGCAACTGCGGGTAGAAAAAGGCCGTTTCGGCAAAATTCTTCCGTACTGGCGGCATAGGCTGCGTCGCAGCATCCAGCGTCACCACTTCTTCTTCAAAGACCACATCGAATACCTGCTGGCTTTCCGGAATTTCTTCCTCCACCTGCACCGGCACATATTTCACTTCTACCGCATGGCCGGAATCCTCACTGGTGCTGCTTATTTGACTCCCGTTCACCCTGCCTGTCAATGATTGCTTCATCGTTGGGCGATACCCCCTTATCACAACTTCCGCATCATCTTCCACAATTTGAAGAAGTTCGGTAATACCCGTGGACGAAAAGAACGTGTCATACGTCCAGCCGGGCACGCGATACGAATGCCGCGGAAAATCAAAACGGAGAGACATCGACGATTCTCGGCTCCACTGCCTGTAGATAGTGGGGAAGGCATAGCCGCAATGCACGTGCAGCCCTTGATAACACTGGAATAACTTATCCAGCGAAGCATCGTAGAGCATGGCCAGCATCTCGGCAGACGCAGGCAGTCCGTCGGGCCGCTTCACCGTCAGCTTCCATTCTTCTTCCTGCCCCGGACGCAAGCGGTCGCGGAACACACTCCATTGCATAGCCAACTCCCGTTGCGGCTGCTTATGTTTCAGGAATACCTGCTTTTCGTAGACTTTACCGTTCTTTACAAATGTAAAATGTACGGTAAGCCCCTTGCCGTAGGTTTCCCGGTAAGGATATTCCATACGCATCAGCGTGTCTGTGAGTTGCAGCACACGGCTTTCTATCCGCTTGCGCTGACAGAACACATCCATCAGCACATAGGCCTCGCGATGCGACGTACCGAAGTACCATACCGCCGGCTGTGAAGCATCAAACTCTTCCTGCTCCTCTTGATAGAATAGATCCGTAAAGACCGGCAGCTTGCGGTCGTTCTTGGAAAACAGCATAAACGAAAGTTCCCGGTCGTAATCGCCCGGATAAGTCTGCCTGCTGTTCAACGAATCGCGCACGGTGAGTTGCAAACGGTACTTTCCGGAAGGCAACTCACTCCACGAAGAAAAGTCAGCCGGCCGGTTGGCCTGGAAGTCACCCTGCCATACGGGATTCTTTGCATCCTCTCTATACAGATACGCCTGTCCGCTAACCGCCTGCTTCACTCCAGCCGCATTGGTCACACGCACCATAGGCCGCAAGGTATCTTCTTTACAAAGCACATCGGGCAATCCGATACTGATTTCATAGCGGTGCTGCGCAGCATTGAACCGGCTGGTTGCCGTCTGCGTCTCTCCCCCCTCGTCCGTCACCGTAGCCTCCACCACATAGCGATAGGCAAACGGCGTATTCTTGTCATAAGCCGGTAGCTGTACCGGTATTTCAAAACGTCCCTGTGCATCGAGCGTCACCGTATCGTGTTTCAAGGTCTCCTCACCCATCCAATGCACATAGCCCGGCATGATGCGCTGGTTGGTACGCTTCAATGTATAGGCCAGCGGCAACTCCTGCACACTGCGTCCGCTGAAAGCCTTCACTTCACCTTTCAGCACCACCTGCTCGCCCAGACAAAACGCCTTCTCAACAGGAGAGAAGTTGATTTCAAACGTAGGCCGCCTGTATTCTTCCACCTGGATAACCCTTGATGCCAGTCGTCCGCGCACCTGCAACTGGAGCCTACCGTTCAGGCAGGCCGTAGGCAACACAAACTTGGTGGCAAACGAACCAAACTCATTGGTCTGCAACTTACGGGCGGCTATCTCCTTCCGGTTAGCATCCAACAGAACCACTTCATACGAAGCATTTTTCCGCACCTGTGCCTCCCATCCTTTCTGCCGATAAGCCACCCCCTTTACATACACCGTCTGTCCGGGACGATAGATGGAACGGTCGGTCAGCAGCGTGAGGAGTTCCTCCTCCCTCTCCTCTTCATCCCGATAAATCACATCCACTCCTGCCATCTGACGAAGCATAGCGGCATCCTTATCCTTACGTACCGAGTAACTACGTACATCCTTATGGGTAAAACAAGCCTTTCCCTCGGCATTGGTAGTCAGCCTTTGCAGCACTTTCTCTTTTCTACCGGGATGATAACTGTCATACCCCACCACTTCGGCACCGGCTATGGGATGCCCCGTACGGCCATCCAGCACCACCACTTCCCTACGCTCTTCGCCCAAAGAAAGTACCATCGAACGGAAACGAGTTACCACGAAGAAGCCCGCCTCCATGGCAGCTTTTCCGCCATCGGGCACCATCTGCAATACATAAACCCCCGTTTCATCCGGCACAGGCACCCTGAACAAGGTGTCCGACCGCATATAGTTCCATTCCGCAGCCGGGCGTCCCGCCTTCGGGGCAGGCTTCAAATCCCGGTGCAGCGTAGCCACCCGGCGGCCATGCTGCCGGATAAAAGCCTCATCTATTACCCCCTCCAGCTGAGGAACCTCGGCATATGCCGTGCGATACAGATGCAGTGTAAATCCCTTCAGATTGCGGTGCATCACCTCCAAACGCATTGTATCGCCCGGATAACATTGCGAAACAACCGTGCCCGACAAAAGCGGCTCGGTCACTTCCTCCCGGATACGCTTCAATTCATTGATTCTGCTGTATTTCGGATAGCGTTTCAGCCCTTCCTCGCACGTCTGCAAACAATCCAGCAACGAACCGTTGCGAACATTCTTCAGCCAGGAGGCCTTCCGGATATATGCCTCGGCACATACCTCCTGCGCCCCATAACGTTGAATCAGACTGTCCAACTGCTCCACATACCGTTTGCCGGCTTCCTGCTCCACTTCGCGCCACCGCTGAGCAGACGCTTTCCGGACGGCCTCATCGCGCAGCTGCTTCACCCAGTCCAGGGCAGTAAGCAACGCAGCCTCTTCACACCCCGGACGACGGGCATACACCGTAGCCATCCGCTCGTAAATCCCGGATACTGTAGCATGCCTCAACGAATCGGGCAGGTATCCCCCAATCGCTTCATACTTCTTCAAGGCCCGGTGCGCCAACAGATGATACATATCGTGCGCATAATACCGGCTCTCATCCCCCATAATCACAAACGGCTGATAATCTTTCGAAGAAGCCATCAACAAGGCCTCCTCATCCTGCAAAGAAGCCCTGCACAGCGCATCCACCTTCCGGGCGAACAGATTGCCCGTCCACTGACGAATGTCTGTCGGCACTTCCTCCAATTCCAAATCGGTCAAGGCATCGTTCAGCCGCTCGCTCTTCCACATGGCATCTGCATAACGGTCGGCCAGCAGGGAATGAAGAATAGCCCGGTGCACCGGATTCTGTTCTTGGGCAGCCCATGCCTCCATGTGCCGGATGCCGGCATACAGGCTGTCGGGTGTCAGGCGACTCTGCACATACTCTCCCCACACCGTGGCTTTCAGCAGCTGCGGAGCATTCTGTTCGCGCTCGGCCTTCTGAATAATCTGATCCGCTATCCGAATCATGGTCTGAGGCAGACTCTTATCACGAGCCTGTTCCAACTGCTTCCATAGTTTGTCATACGACTGTGCCATAGAGGAACATACACATCCCCACAGCAACACACCGATAGCTAAGATTTTCTGAGTCTTTTTCATAACCATCTTCTTTTAAAATTAGCCAATAACAAAGTAAAGCAATCTTATTAAAATAAACGTTCCTTTTTAACTAAAAAAACTTGCATAGAAAAAAAAAAGAGGGATTTCCCTTTAACAAAAGAGAAATCCCTCCTATCTATTCGAATCAAATCATCCAAGCAGTGCAAAAGCATCGCTTGCATGCCATCATCAAGCCCATCAGGGTTATTTCAGTCTATATCCCATCTTCAACATTTCATTACGACCTACTTCGGCCAAAATGCGTCTGAATGTACTTACTACTTTTTTCATAACGTTTCCTTTCTTAAACTAATACCATTCTTACACAATTTTTTTTCAATTCTCTCATTTCGCTGCTGTATGAGCACCCAGGGTAGCATATCCCCAAACATCTACATTAGCATTGCTCACACGATTCATAATTTTCTTCAACATTTTCATTTTGTTATCCTCCTAATTAAATTGTTATCCTTAGGAACCTTTATCGGTTCCTTCTTTTTACCCAGCCTTTCGGCTCTTTTCTAATACCTTTTTAAAAACGATCACTTGTTTTTTGTTTTCGCTCGTTCTAAAACCTCATCGGTTTCATTTAAGACAACGCAAAAGTAATGCCTTTGTTCATAACTTAGTCCTTCAAAACCTCAAAAAACATGTTATACAACATATTTCTTGACCTGCATCAAAAAGTGTAGGCCTATGTATGACAAAAGAGTACAGCAAAAGCCATATTGGCAGTTCTGCTGTACTCTTTTATCCTACTGACACTGTCAGTAATGTCGGTTACTTACATCTATTTTTATTCTTTTACGGGAGTCTGCTCCAAAGTAGCTACCAAGAAGTCATAAAACTTGGCTACGGTAGGAATCAAGGCACGTTCATCGGGTGAGTGAGGCGAACGCAGCGTAGGACCAAAGGAAATCATATCCAATCCCGGACAATTAGCACCAATAATACCACATTCCAAGCCGGCATGTATCACCTTCACAGCAGGTTCTACACCAAACTGCTGCTTATACGACAACTTCATGGCATGCAGAATCGGAGAATTTACATTCGGCTGCCAGCCAGAATAAGCACCACTGAGTTCCACCTTCATACCTGCCATAGAGAAGCAAGCCGTCAGGCTATCCGTCAGGAAGTCCTTCATGGTGTCGCAGGAACTGCGCGCCAGAATCTTCACATTGGCCTTACCCTCACCGATATATACAATAGCCAAATTTGAAGAAGTTTCCACCGTATCGGGCACGGTAGGAATCATACGCATCACCCCATTCTGACAAGCCATCAAGGCATCAATCAGATTATCCTGAATTTCTTGTGGCACAACCGATTCCGACATAGCCACCTCTTCTATTTTCAGGCTGATACCGCTTTCAATGGTTTCATATTCAGCTGCAATCTGTGCTTCATACTCCTGAATATAATTATTCAGGTCTTCCATATCTTCCGGATTGAACACCAGTACAGCGTGTGCTTCGCGCGGGATGGCATTGCGCATATTACCGCCTTCGAAGGCAGCCAACTGACAATCAAACTCTATCAGTAAATCATGCACCACACGTGCCAGTAATTTGTTGGCATTGCCACGTCCTTGATTGATTTCCAGACCGGAATGTCCGCCTCTCAATCCTTTCAGGGTAATTCGTCGAGCCACCCATCCTTCAGCAGGAGCCTCTTCTTTATATTCCAGCGTAGCCGTGAAATCCACTCCACCGGCGCAACCAATATAAAGTTCACCTTCATCTTCCGAATCCAAATTTAAGAGAATCTCCCCCTGCAACGTGCCCGGTTTCAAACCGAAAGCACCAAACATTCCCGTTTCCTCGTCTTTGGTAATCAAGGCTTCCAGCGGTCCGTGCTTCAAATTCTGAGCTTCCAATACTGCCATGATAGCTGCTACCCCCATACCGTTGTCAGCGCCCAGAGTAGTACCCTTCGCCTTCACCCAATCGCCATCCACATACGTCTGAATGGGGTCTGTAGTAAAGTCGTGTACAGTATCATTGTTCTTCTGCGGCACCATATCCATGTGCGCTTGCAGAATAACTCCCTTACGGTTTTCCATGCCTGGAGTGGCAGGCTTGCGGATAATCACATTACCCGCTTCATCTACCAACGCTTCCAAACCCAGTCCTTTACCGAAATTAACCAGAAAATCGGTAATCTTCTCCATATGTCCGGATGGACGGGGAATCTGCGTCAGTGCATAAAAATGCTTCCACACATTCTGCGGAGCTAATTCTAAGATTGTACTCATAATGCTAAAAATTAGTTTTCGCAAATATAAGATTTATTTTTCAGAAAACACTTATATTATTTATCTTTGCCATAGTAAGTACCCAATAAGCACCACTGCCATGCTAGAAGATTACAGAAGATTTCCGGAACTCTTCCGTATCAGCCCCGAAGATTCTCCACGTATAAGTACCTCTGAGCGGAGGTGATACGGAGCTGTTCATGCCCTGTTCCCTCTGAGAGCCGGAGAAGACCTGCGTGGTATCACCACAACACCTGCGCCCCCAGCTTCCGAGAAATTCTGCCTGCCTGCAGGTTTCCCAATCTATGACTATGGGTATACTACGACAAAAAGTCTCTATAAATTCACCCCAATAAATGTGCTGATTCATTTATAATCCTTATTTTTGCAAAAGAATAGACCAGCTAATAATGAATACTTAAAGCCTAAAACAGAATGGAAGAACAGCAAAATCAAACCAAGAGCAACCGTTTTTTCTACCTGGCAGGAGCCCTTTTAGTGCTGTTGCTAATCGGAGTAACCTCTTTATTATTCCTTGAAAAAAAGACCAATAACGAACTGGTACAGGAATTCCAATTGGAAAAAGAGGATTTGGAGAATGAATATACTCACTTTGCCAAACAATACGATGAATTGAAACTGACTGTTTCTAACGACTCATTGGCACAACTGCTGGAAAAAGAGCAACTGAAAACTCAGCGACTGCTGGAAGAACTGCGTACGGTAAAAAGCAGCAATGCCACAGAAATAAGAAGACTGAAGAAAGAACTGGCCACCCTGCGCAAAGTAATGGTGAGCTACATCAATCAGATAGACTCGCTGAACCGGCTTACCGCCCACCAAAAGGAGGTCATCGCTGAGGTAACCAAAAAATACAATGCGGCATCTCGCCAGATAAGCAACCTATCGGAAGAGAAGAAGAACCTGAATAAGAAGGTTACGCTGGCTGCCCAACTGGATGCCACTGCCATTCAGATAGAAGCGGTGAACAAGCGCGGCAAACGGGCCCGCCGGGTGAAGGATGTCACCAAACTGAAGATAGGCTTCACCATCGTGAAGAACATCACAGCCGAAACAGGTGAACGCACTTTATATCTTCGGATTGCCCAACCGGACAACAGCGTGCTGACCAAGGATGCCAGCCATACCTTTACGTATGAAAACCGGGATTTATCCTACTCTATCAAGAAATACATAGAATATACGGGCGAAGAACAGCGAGTACAGGTGTATTGGGATGTAGAAGAATTCCTCTATGCAGGCACTTATACGGTGTACATCTTTGCCGAAGGAACCATGATTGGCTCACAGCAGTTCACGCTGGAATAAGCCCCATCAGCCTTCTTCACGTTTCACCCTTCATCCCTTTCAGGCTAACTATCAGCACGAAAAGAATGAAGGGTGAAACATAAAGAAGGCATCTACTTTAATCCGCTTTCCTCCTTACATTCCACAGAAGGATTTTACCGCAATCCGTTTGCGAATATCAAAAAAAATTGCAAATATTGCATACAGGTTGTGCATAAGGTGATTGCATAGAACTAAACATATCATACAATCACCTTATGTACAACCTGTTTTTATCATCTAACAAATTAATGAACCTGACATGAAAAAGAAAATTCTAATTGCCACGATGTGCTTAGGATTATGGGCGCCTGTCACCCTCTCTGCACAATCTTCAGACAACGTAGAATGGAAGGAAGTGAATGGAGTATCCGTTCCCGTTCCTCCGGCAACAGTACACCCCAGATTATATCTGCGCGCTTCCGACATACCGGAACTGAAAGAAAGAATGAAACATCCGGAAATTAAAAAGACGCTCGACAAACTGGCTGCATTGAGCAAAGACCGCACGCCGGAAGAAGAAGCCAAAGCACCCGACAAATCGGGATTCAGATATTATGCAGAAATGAGAGGGGTAACCAGCCGGGTGCAACTGGATGCCCTGGATTACCTGTTGAACAAAAACAAGAAAAAAGCGAGAAAGGCTATTGTAGCCATGCTGGATACCCTGCAGAACACCGAGTACGGACGCAAGGGCGACCTCTCCAGAGCCAGCGGTTCTATGCTGATGTGCGGAGCCATGGTATACGATTGGTGCTATGACCAAATGAAAGAAGCTGAGAAGAAGGCATATATACAGGAATTCGTAAGAATAGCCAAGACCATGGAATGTGGCTATCCGCCCAAGAACACCGAACCGATAGCCGGACACACGTCGGAATGGATGGTGCTAAGGGATATGCTTTCGGCCGGTATCGCCGTCTACGACGAATACCCTGATATGTATAATCATGTAATCAGTATGCTGCATAAAGACTATGTGCCGGTGAGAAACTTTATCTATGCCGGACATAACTACCACCAGGGTACCAGCTATGCCAACGTGCGATTCAGCAACGACCTGATTTCGCAATGGATTTTATCCAGAATGGGGGCCGGAAACACCTACGACCCTGCGCAGCAATTTGTGCTGTATGACTTTCTTTACAGAAGACGCCCCGACGGCTTTGTGCTGCCGGCAGGCGATGTAAATCCCGGTATCGGTGGCTCTTACGGACTGCCTGCCATGCTGGCATACAGTTATTATAAAGACCCCTACCTGGCTTATGAATACCAGCGCAGCCCCAAGATTGATAATCACTGCCTGATATTTGACGTGCTTTGGAGAGACCTGGAAGTGAAACCGCAAAGTCCGGAAACACTGCCGCTCACCAAGTATTCCGGCACTCCGTATGGATGGATGATAGCACGTACCGGATGGGGAGACAACAGCGTCATTGCAGAAATGAAAATCAACGAGCACTTTGTGGGCAACCACCAGCACATGGATGCCGGCGCCTTCCAGATATACTACAAGGGCCCGCTGGCCATCGATGCAGGTGCTTATCACGGCAGTTCAGGCGGATATAACAGCCCGCACAACAAGAACTTCTTCAAACGTACCGTGGCCCACAACTCTTTACTGATTTACGACCCTGCCGAGAAGTTTGCCTGCTGGAACTACGGTGGTGCAGGTAAAACGGAGTTTGCTACCAACGATGGCGGACAAAGAATGCCGGGCGACCGTTGGGAGGTATGCCGTTCGTTCCGGGAATTGCTCAGCGAAGAATATACGGTAGGAAAGACATTGGCACACGGTACGTCGGACAACGGCATGAATCCGGATTACTCTTACCTGAAAGGGGATATCACGAAAGCATATTCTGATAAAGTAAAAGAGGTGAAACGCTCTTTCGTATTCCTGAACTTCAAGTCGGATGATATTCCGGCTGCCCTGATTGTCTTCGACAAGATTGTATCCAGCCAACCGGATTTCAAGAAGACCTGGCTGCTACATAGCATAGAAGAGCCGGAACTGCAAGACCAGGCATTCGTGGTGAAAAGAACGAAAGATGGAGACTCGGGTATGCTGCACAATACGGTGCTGCTGCCGGAACAAGAGAATCTGTCCATCACCTCTATCGGTGGAAAGGGCAAGGAGTTTTGGGTAAACGGTGTGAACTATGAAAATAATCCCCAGAAGAACAGACCCGACCCCAGAAACGAGCGTGGAGAATGGAGAGTGGAACTTTCTCCCAAGCAACCTGCTGCCGAGGATTATTTCCTGAATGTCATCCAGGTATCGGACAACCAATGCAAGAAACTGCATAACGTACAGTTAATCAAAGGTTCTCAAATGACGGGAGCCGTTATCAACAACCGCATTGTGACATTCAGCAACACGGGAAATACTGTTACCGGACAGGCCACCCTGGAGGTGAAAGAAAAAGGTACGTTCCGGTTTATCCTTACGGATATGAAACCGGGCACCTGGCAGGTGAAGAAAGACGGAAAAGTTCTTATTCCATACCAGTATGTCAGTGCAGAAGACGGCATTCTGTCGTTCGAAGGTGGACAGGGACATTATGAGTTCCTGCGATAACTTCCCGTCAGTTGAACTGCATCACAAAGGTGGTCTCCTTACCCGTCTGTAAGGACAGGCTGCCGTCTGAAAGTCGCATGATTTGACGAGATACACTCAGGCCGATCCCGCTTCCTCCTTCTTTGGTAGTAAAGAAAGGAATGAAGATGTGGTCGGCCACTTCTTTAGGTATGGCAGGCCCGTTGTTGCTGATACTGATCAGTACCGATTCGGCTTCGTTGCAAAAGGCTTGTATACGAATGACTCCCGGCTGGGAAGAAGGTTCGGATTCTATGGCTTGAATGGCATTTTTCAACAGGTTGATCACTACCTGCCCTATCAGATTCTCGTCTGCATGAAGAATCAGGTCGCCGGGAGTTACTGCTACCTGAAAATCAATGCCGGCTTCGGGGTATTGATGCCTGGCCAGTGCCACCATCCGCTGCAAGAAACCCTTCACATAGAATAAGGTAGGTTCCGGGGTAGGAATCCGGGTAAATTTACGATAGTTCTCTACAAAAGCCAGCAATCCCTTTCCGGTAGAACTGATGGTTTGAAGGCCTTTGCGCACTTCCGCTTCCTGACCGCTGTGCTGCATCAACCCCTGTAGCGTATCGCTCAACGAGGTGATGGGAGTAACCGAGTTCATAATCTCATGCGTCAGCACCCGGGTAAGCCTTATCCAGGAATCTATTTCTTTCTCATCGAGTTCGCTGTTGATGTCATTCAAGGCCACAATGCGAAGATGCTCTTCGTGAATACGGATATCGCTGACTCTGACCGACAGATGCACCGTGCCCCGTTCATTCTGGAAATTCATCTGCAACTTATCTCCTACCCTACAGCCTTCCAGCATGGCAGCCAACGAGGCATCTACTCGCCGCAATTGGTGTACGTGCGTAAACACCTCCAAGCCCAACAGACGCAAGGCTTCCCCGTTCTTCTGATAGACCGCTCCCTGGTCATTGAGCACTATGATACCGGTATTGACGCAATCCAATATCAGTTCATAATACTTTTCACGCTGCATGGTGTCGTGCTTAGCCTGGTGCAGGATATGAGCTACCTTGTTCAGGGCACGGTTCACCAGAAACTGATTGCTGCCCTTCATTTCTTCGGAAAAATGAATGGAAGTATCATTGTTTTCAATGGCCTCCAGCAGAAACAGCACATTCCGGAGGTTATTTTCGTACAACCGATGCTGCCAGATGACCAGCCAAACAACTAGAACGGCCAGCAACACCGCTCCTAACACATAACCCATGCACCAACAGTAAACAGTTGCTGCCACTGCCAGCAGGCACAGGCTGAGACGGAACCCGTAACACATCCGAATATCTTTCATACCCCCTCTTTTTACAAACCGTATTTCTTCATTTTATTATATAAAGTCTGCCGGGTGATACCCAACTGTGCCGCAACCGCCGACAGATTGCCCCGACAAGAGTGCAAAGCCTTGCCTATCATATCCCGTTCCATTTCTTCCAGGGTGGACACCTCTCCGCCGGATGCGGGAACAGAAACGGCTGGAAGGGCAAACAATTCGGCAGGCAAGGAAGGCCCGTCGCAAATGATGACCGCTTTCTCGATGATATGCTCCAGTTCGCGGATGTTGCCCGGCCAGGAATGATGCTGCAAAGCGGTTGCAGCCTGCGGAGTCAGTTCCACCAACGGTTTGTCGTACTGCTTACAGAAGCGGGCGATAAAAAGTTCTGCCAACGGCAGAATATCTTCCGTGCGATTCCTCAAAGGCGGAATCTCCAGATGAATGGTATTGATGCGATACAGCAAATCTTCCCGAAACTCTCCACGCTGCACCATCTCTTGCAGATTACGGTTGGTGGCACAAATCAGCCGGATATCCACCGGAACAGGCCGGTTGCTCCCTACCCGTACGACGCTGCGCCGCTGCAAGGCCGTCAGCAGTTTGGCCTGCTGATGATAAGGCAGATTCCCTATTTCATCCAAAAAAAGAGTGGAATGCTGGGCTGTTTCGAATTTTCCGGCCCGGTCGGCACGGGCATCGGTAAACGCCCCTTTTACATGGCCGAACAATTCGCTTTCAAAAAGACTTTCGGGCACGGCTCCCATATCTACACTCACCATCTCTTCTTCCCTACGGCGCGACAAGGTATGTATCTCACGTGCCAGCATTTCCTTGCCTGTACCATTTTCTCCGGTAATCAATACGTTGGCATCCGTTACTGCTACCTTTTCTACCAGCAAACGTAAGCGTTGCATGGCCGCACTGGTGCCCCAATACATCCCGCTTTTTCCGCCCGCTTCTTCCGGGTGGTTTCCGGGAGTGCCCGACACATTCCGGGCGGCACGCAGCAGGGTCTCCACCAGTTTCCCGTTATCCCACGGCTTCACTATAAAATCTACCGCCCCTTCTTTCATCCCCCTTACTGCCAAATCTATGTCGCCATACGCAGTGAAAAGCACTACGGGTAAGTGGGGTTGGTATTTCTTTACCTCATGCAGCCAATAGATTCCCTCATTGCCTGTATTGATACCCGAAGTGAAATTCATATCGAGCAGCAGAACGTGCCAGCTTTCCTCGCGCAACACACTGGGCAAGGTGACAGGCGAAGCCAGCAACCTGATTTCCTGGAAGTAAGGCTTCAATAAGAGTTGCAGGGCTGCAAGCACGCCCCGATTATCGTCTACTATCAGTATTTTAAGCGTTTTTCTAGCCATAACCGGTTTGTTGTTTATACACAGCAAAGGTAGGTAAAATAGTCTATTGGCAAAGAAAGATATACATTTATTGAAAAGTTTGTCTAAAGATTAGACAGAGGTGTCTATTTTTTAGACACTTCTGCCAATGGGTATAATTGATAATTCTATATGAATCAAGCCATTATATAGAATGGCACGGTTTTGGCATACTGTTTTTCAGTAGAAAAATAAAAAACGAACAACTATGCAATCCATTCATTACGCCTTTAAAACCTTGCTGCACCGATGCAGTTCGAATGTCATCAAAGTGATTTCCATAGCCCTGGGCATCACGATGAGTGTACTCCTTTTCAGCCGTGTGGCCTACGAACAGAGTTTTGATACCTGCTTCCGCGAGAACGACCGCCTGATGCAACTATGGATGCAGTGGACGGTGAACCAACAAAAGAGCGACAAACAAGAACAGTGTGTAGGCAAATTGGCCGGCACCCTGTATGAAGCCATGCCCGATGTATTCGAAGGGGCCACTACCATCGGTTATTGGATGTTCAATGCCCCCCTTTACCGGGGGAATGTACGCTTCAACGACCTCAAAATAACGGCCGACTCGCTCTTCTTTCAGACCATGGGCATTGATGTACTGAAAGGCAATGCCGTACAAGACTTGGCACAGAAGGATGTTATCTACCTCAGCGAACGGCTGGCCCGGAAGATATTCGGCGATGAAAATCCCATCGGCCAAGTGGTGCAGTACAACAAACAGATTCCCCTGACTGTACGCGGCATCTACGCCGATATTCCCGAAAATGCCACCGTACGGCCCGAAGCCGTGGTTTCCATGCCTTCGGTGTGGAGCCGAGGCATAGGATATTACAGTCTGCAAGGGGGTGACAGTTGGCCCTCGTATATGCGGCTGAAAGCCGATGCTCCCGACCTGGAAACCATCAACCGACGCATCGGACAGTTACTGGCAGAACGGATGCCGCCCGGCAATGGCATAGAAGTAGGTGCTTTCATTGCCCCCCTGCGCGATACCTACCGCAGCCATGAGTACGTGCAACGTATGAGCCGCATCCTCTTTATTCTGGCGGCGGCCATCCTCTTCATCACCGCCTTGAACTATGTACTTATTTCGATTTCCTCGCTCAGCCGGCGCGCCAAAGCCATCGGTGTACACAAGTGTAGCGGTGCCGAGGCTGGCACTGTGTTCGGTATGTTTGTCTGGGAAACCGTATTCCTCTTTGCTGCCGCCCTGCTGCTCAGCGCAGCCTTGCTCTATGCCTTCCGGGATTTTGTGGAAGATACCATCGCGGCCAAGTTGGACAGTATCTTCACGACAGACCTTCTTTGGGTGCCTGTTACGGTACTCGCCGTGCTTTTCCTCATCAGTACCGTCTTGCCCGGCCGCCTCTTTGCCCGCATCCCCGTATCGCTGGTATTCCGCCGCTACACCGAGGGCAAACAGGGCTGGAAACGGCCGCTGCTTTTCATTCAGTTTGCCGGCGTTACCTTCGTCCTTGGGTTGCTCTGCACCGTGTGGCTGCAATACCAATATGTGATGAACAAAGACACGGGCTACAATCCCGAGCGCATCGTAATGAATTACCACGAGGTAAGAAATTGGGACGAAGCAGAGAAAATCCGCACGTTCTACACGCCCCTGCCCTACGTGGAAGAAATCACTTCTTCTTTGCAGTATCCCTGCGGCGGCTACAGCGGCGAAATGATTCCCGATGAAGCCGGCAACAATCTGTTCTCTACCCGCTATGATTATGGCTGCGAGAATTATACCAAAGTGATGGGTATGACGATTCTTCAAGGCCGCCCGCAACGCGAAAAGAATGAAGTATTGGTGAACGAGGAATTTGCCCGCCTCATGCATTGGGGCGATGACGTGCTGGGACGCACCTTCTCGTCCGAAGGCGGTAAGGTAAAAGTGGTGGGTCTGCTGAAAAATTTCCAGATAGGCAGCTTCCACAGTGGTCCCCTGCCCTACGTATTGCACTATATGCCCCAATTAGCCTATCAGCTTTCCATCCGGCTGAAAGAGCCTTTTGCCGAAAATCTGCAACGGCTGAACAAAGAAGCTGCCGAGGCTTTCAGCGGACAGACGGTGGAATTTGAAAGCATGGAAAAGCTGATGGCTGAAAACTACAACAGCGTAAGGGTGTTCCGAAACGCAACTTTGGTAGCTACTGTCTGCATCCTTTTCATCACCTTGATGGGCCTCATCGGCTACATCAATGATGAGATGCAACGCCGCAGCAAGGAAATAGCCATCCGCAAGGTGAACGGGGCCGAAGCTTCGCACATTCTGGAAATGTTCTCCAGAGACATCAGCCGCATTTCACTGCCTGCCGTCATCCTGGGGGCCGTTGCCGCCTGGTATGTGGGCAAACTCTGGATGGAGCAGTTTGCCGTGCAGGTGGATTACCTCACTGCCTACTACCTGCTGAGTGCCCTCATGATATGGGGATTGATTATCGCCTGCGTGGTGGTGCAAGCCTGGAAGATAGCCAACGAAAACCCGGTACTCAGCTTGAAGAGTGAATAAAAACATTAAAAAACAAACGATATGATTGAAATCAACAACCTCAGTAAAGTGTTTCGTACTTCAGAAGTAGAAACCGTAGCGTTAAACCGTGTCAACCTGGAAGTGAAAGAAGGAGAATTTGTAGCCATCATGGGGCCCTCAGGGTGCGGTAAATCCACCCTGCTCAACATCCTCGGTCTGCTGGATAATCCCACAGAAGGCAGCTATCGGCTCTTGGGTCAGGAAGTAGCACAGTTACAGGAAAAGGAGCGTACCCGGATGCGCAAGGGCAAGCTGGGCTTCGTGTTCCAAAGTTTCAACCTCATCGACGAACTGAATGTATTTGAGAATGTGGAACTGCCACTTACTTATCTGGGTGTTTCGGCCAGCGAACGCAAGGAGCGGGTAAATGAAATACTGAAACGGATGAACATCAGCCACCGTGCCAAGCATATGCCGCAACAGCTCTCCGGTGGTCAGCAGCAACGGGTGGCTATTGCCCGCGCCCTGATTACGCATCCCAAACTGATTCTGGCCGACGAACCTACCGGTAACCTCGACTCCAAGAACGGCAAGGAAGTGATGGAGCTGCTTACCGAGCTGAACAAGGAAGGTACCACCATTCTGATGGTGACGCACTCACAGCACGATGCCTCGTATGCCCACCGCACCATCCATCTCTTCGACGGCAGCATCGTGGCCAATGTGAACAGTAATTTAATGCAGCAGTTATGAGACAATTCCACTATATCCTACAGACACTCTTACGGGGGAAAGGCGGCAACGTAGTGAAGCTTATCTCGCTGACGCTGGGTCTCACCGTGGGCGTGCTGCTTTTCTCGCAGATAGCCTACGAGCTTCACTACGATACTTTTTATAAAGAGCATGAGAAGCTGGCGATGTTCGGCACCCGCATGATAAAGAAAACCGGCGAAATCACCCACTGGGATTACGACACTTTCCGCCCGGCAGCGGCAGCCCTCATGGAGTCACTGCCCGAAGAGGTGGAATGTGCCACTCCCTTCATCATGTTCATACAACCGGATATCTATAAGAATGACAACAAGCTGGAAGATACGGAAGTACTTTTCGGAGACACGCTGTACTTCCGCACGATGGGCATCGACTTGCTGCAGGGCGATCCGCAGTACCTGGCACAGAGTGGCAATATATTTCTCAGTCAAAGCAAGGCGCGGGAATGGTTTGGCGATGAAAGCCCTATCGGGAAAACCCTGAATATGAATAAACGCCAGAAGCTGACCGTGCGGGGTATCTATGAAGACATCCCCGGCAACGTGCTGTTCCGCCACAACGTAGTCATTTCCCTGCCGACTTTTGAAGAAGGCTACGGACAAGGCACCTGGGACAGCAATGATATGTATATGATATATGTCCGCCTGCGCGAAGCCAATGCCATTGACCGCATCAATGCCCGGATGCCGGATATTTTAGGAAGATATACGGCAGTAAAGGAACGCTGGGACGGCTCTACCCTGGAAGGGAAACTCTTGCCGGCCACCGATTACTACCTCTCCCACCCATCCAACGTGCAACGCCTGGTCATCCTGTTTGTATTGGGATTCTCCATCTTCTTTGTATCAGGTATGAACTATGTGCTGGCTGCCATCGCCACCCTGGGCCGCCGCGCCAAAATGGTGGGTGTACATAAATGCTGCGGTGCCGAAACCGGCCATATCTTCGGAATGTTTCTCACGGAAACCGGACTGCTGCTGATGCTGGCCCTGCTGGGCTGTGTCGGACTGCTGTACCTGTTCAGCGAACAGATAGAAGACCTCACCGGCATCTACCGCTTGAGTGAACTCTTCACCTGGCAGACTTTGTGGGTGCCGCTGACCACCGTGCTAGTGCTTTTCCTGCTGGCAGGCGTATTGCCTGGCCGGATGTTTGCCCGCATCCCCGTGACCCAGGTATTCCGCCGCTACACCGACGACAAACGCAGCTGGAAGCGCGGCCTGCTCTTCGTGCAGTTCATCGGGGTATCGTTTATCTTGGGATTACTCCTGACCTCCGCCTGGCAGTTCCATCGGCTGATGACCTTGGACGTAGGTTTCCATACAGAACGCCTGACCGTAGGTACTGCCGTTGCCGGATTCGGACAATACGGCACCGAGTTTGCAGAAGGAGCACAGCGTGTGGCCGATGACCTGCGCCGCCAACCCTTTGTGGAAGAAGTGGGTGTAAGCGAGCAGAACCTGCTGAGCCACTACAGCACCCGCCCCTTACGCATCCCGGGCAGCGAAGCTTTCTGCATAGTACATCACCAATATTTTGCCAAAGGTTTTCCGCAAGCGGTGGGTATGGAACTAGTAGAAGGCCGCTGGCCGGAACACATAGGCGAGGCAGTGGTTACCGAACACCTCGTAAAAGAAATGAATTGGGGTGACCAGGTGGTAGGACGGGAAATGGAAGGTATACCGATTCTTCAGGATTCACCCTCCTATGGGAATGTCCGGGTGGCAGGTGTCATCCGCGATGTGCGCAACATGGGGTTCTTTAATCCCATATATAGCGTGGCCTATATCCTCAGACCCTATCTTTCCGCCACCTTCCACGTGCGCCTCAAGACACCCGACAGCGACAACCTGATGCGCCTCAACCAGTATGTGAAAGACACCTACCCGCAGTTGGGACTAACGTTCCTAAGCTACAAAGACATCCGCCGCGAACAAAACGAAAGCGTATCGCGCTTCCGCAACATCGTGAGCGTAACTTCGCTCTGCATCTTCTTCATCGTACTGATGGGATTGATAGGCTATGTGAGCAATGAGACCCAACGCCGCAGCAAGGAAATAGCCATCCGCAAGGTAAACGGAGCTGAAGCAACCGACATCCTGCGCCTGCTGAGCAAGGATATTCTAAAAGTAGCCATGGGTGCCGTAGTGCTGGGTATTGGCAGTGCCTACTACGTATCCGGCATCTGGATGGAACAATTTCCCGAAAGTACCCTGCCGTCTGTCTTTTGGTTCCTCATTCTGCTATGCATCATCCTGCTCCTCATCGTAGGTACAGTCATAATCAAAGCCTGGAAGATAGCCAATGAAAATCCGGTATTGAGTTTAAAGAGCGAGTAAGCCCCATACTATATAACCCATAAAAAAAAGGCAGGATAAGCAAAACGCTTCCTGCCTTTTCAGTATACTATGAATAGGGATTACTTACAGCAATTACGCGGTTTCAGCTGTTTGAAGAAGTCGTTACCCTTGTCATCCACCAAGATAAATGCCGGGAAATCTTCCACCTCGATTTTCCAGATGGCTTCCATACCCAATTCCGGGTATTCCACGCATTCAATGCTCTTGATATTATTCTGTGCCAGAATAGCAGCCGGACCACCAATGGAACCCAAATAGAAGCCACCATGCTTTTTACAAGCATCCGTTACCTGCTGGCTACGATTACCCTTGGCCAACATAATCATACTGCCACCATGACTTTGGAACAAGTCTACATACGGGTCCATACGTCCTGCTGTAGTGGGGCCCATAGAGCCACACGCCATACCAGCCGGAGTCTTAGCCGGACCTGCGTAATAGATAGGATGATCCTTGATATATTGCGGCAATTCTTCACCACGGTCCAAACGCTCTTTCAGTTTGGCGTGCGCAATATCACGACCTACGATAATGGTACCGTTCAATGACAGACGGGTAGCCACCGGATATTTGGTCAGTTCCTTCAAGATTTCAGACATCGGCTGATTCAGGTCAATCTTCACAGCATCGCCTTCGCCTGCTTCGCGAAGTTCTGCCGGAATCAGCTCACCCGGTTTATCATCCATCTTCTCAATCCAGATACCATCCTTATTAATCTTACACTTGATATTACGGTCGGCAGAGCAAGATACGCCTAAACCAATCGGGCAAGAAGCACCGTGGCGCGGCAAACGGATGATACGTACATCATGAGCCATGTATTTACCACCAAACTGAGCACCCAAACCAATGTTATACGCTTCTTCCAATACTTTCTTTTCCAATTCCACATCACGGAATGCACGGCCATATTCATTACCTGTAGTAGGCAGTTCATCGTAATAATGCGTAGAAGCCAGTTTCACAGTCAGCAGGTTCTTTTCAGCCGAAGTACCCCCGATAACGAATGCAATGTGATACGGAGGACAAGCCGCAGTACCCAGCGACTTCATCTTCTCTACCAGGAACGGCACCAATGTATCCGGATTCAACACAGCCTTGGTTTCCTGATATAAGTAAGTCTTATTGGCAGAACCTCCACCCTTAGTCACACACAAGAAGCGATACTCCATTCCTTCCGTAGCCTCCAGGTCAATCTGAGCCGGCAAGTTACACTTTGTATTTACCTCTTCATACATCGTCAACGGTGCATTCTGAGAATAGCGCAGATTTTCTTCTGTATATGTCTTATATACTCCCAATGACAGAGCTTCTTCATCGCAATAGCCGGTCCATACCTGCTGACCTTTTTCACCATGAATGATAGCAGTACCCGTATCCTGGCACAATGGCAATTTGCCCTTTGCAGAAACTTCCGCATTACGCAAGAAAGTCAAAGCCACGTATTTATCATTATCACTTGCTTCCGGGTCAGTCAGAATCTTAGCTACCTGCTCATTGTGAGCACGGCGCAACAAGAAGGAAACATCACGAAAAGCCGCATTGGCCATAGCCGTCAAGCCCTCTTTTTCAATTTTCAGGATAGGTTTTCCCTCAAACTCGCTTACAGACACATAGTCTTTAGTAAGCAGATAATACTCGGTCTTATCTGCTCCATGTTCAAACATAGGCTGATACTTAAACGGAGGTATTGTTGCCATAATTACTTGTTTATAGATTGTTTAAAGATTTATTTAGTACAAAAATAAGCATAAAGGGAATAGACACAAAAGAAAAAGCTACAAAATTATACCTTGTTCACTTTCTGCATTCGTGCTATCAATTCATCGCCCAAAGCCGTCTTCACCTCAATATGCTTCAGCACCGCTGTTACAAACGGATTACTCTCAAAATCTCCCCTTACTTGCTCAAAATCCTGTTCTTTCTCTATGCGAGAGCCGTCTGCCCCGAATCCGGTCATAGAAGCCAGTGAAAATTCTTTTTTGGCATCTTCATACACCATACGATCCAGTCCTACTACGGCCATTTTCCACTGTTCAACGATGTGAATGATATCCGCTGCCGTCATTTCCGAAGGATGTACGCCGTAATATTCTTCCAACTTTTCATACGCCCACGTCCACTCATACGTATAATAGTTCTGGTGCATCCGCTCGAACTCGGCATTGATAGACTTCAATCGGTTTATTTCTCCCGATTCTATACGTTCTATCAGTGCATCCACCTCACTCTTCGGAGCAATCAGTCCCGAAATATCCACCCATTCGCCTGTTCCTACGGAAGTATCAGGCTTCAAGCGTTCACGAATATCTTCATCAGTATGGAAATCAATCTCTTCCAGACGTTTGATAACTGAATTACCCAAGAACTTATGAATGGCTGTTTCATAGAATCCAATGCCTTTCTTCAAGGCCGAATTCCGAATTTTAGCACTGTGGAAAGAATAGATATCAGATAGTTCACCCGAAGCACGACGAAGACTCCAAAGTATTTCACGTCCCTTGAACATCTTCTGCACAGTGTAGGGGCTCAGCAGATTATAATTGATAAAATCCAAACGGTTAGAATCTTTCCGGTTATCTCTTTTCGGCCACTTCTGGGCATCACGTATCGTACCCACACTACGCAGATTAACTCCTGGTACCAGGAATGTGGTATTATTCTGTTCAATCAAGTACGAGAATGGAAGATTCGAAGTATCTGAATGATTCACATGGCGCCCCATAACCAAAGAAAAAGCTCCTACACGCGCCGGCCACAGAATATAAGAATCTGAAGTAGTCTTGGCACCACGCTCCAGTGTACCCTGATGGATAGGACCTAATTTATACATGTGGTTACTTTGATTAGAACCCGAACCAGCATTCATAAAAGAAAACATACCCGCAATCAGCAGCGTAGATTTATGGTGGGTCACCGTAAACGGTCCGGCAAAGATGGCACAAGCTTCTCCATTTTCACCTTGGCAATTGCTGAAAAACAAGGAATCGGAAGCAGAATAGTTATGCCCCAACTTACAAGCCTGCCCTATAAAACACCGTGTAAGCATGGCTCCATCGTCTACCGATGAACCGGATGAGATAATAAAATCATCACATATCACCCCATCACCGATGTGTACCGGAGCCTCCTCATTACTGTTGATACTACCGTTGTAGAGCCTGCAGGTGCCACTGATACGACAGTAATCACCCACACGCACATTTTTGATAGAACCGGTATTTAGAATCATTACATGACTGCCCACCGTACCCACTGCAGAAGCATGCTTATTGGAGTAAAAATCCGTAATAGCCTTTATGCGGGCAATTAAATCCGGACGATGACGATAAAGTGTAGTAATATAAGCCAGGTGGGCAGAAAGCTTATCATTAATCAAGACCTCTCTTCCCCCCGTTTCATTCAGTACCGCTACCTCTACGCCATTGCCAAATTTAGAGATACCGTCCACCAGCATAATATCCACATTTTCGATAAATGTGTCGTGGCCTATTTCATAATTGGCAATGTAATTCTGCACATTTTCAATGCAGCAATTATCACCCACCGTTACATGATGCAGCGTTACATGACGCAGTCCGGCATGCTTTCGTATACCTCCCGGCAACAGAAATTCGGTTTCAAATACACCTAACCTCACTTCCCCAGAAAAGCGTGTATGATGCACATATTCAGTAGTAAACTTTTCTGCTACCCAAACCTTTCTCCAGTCATCAGCCAAACACGACTGACTTTTTAACTGAAGCACTTCGTCTTCTGTTAAATGTCTGTAATCCATAACCTTAAAATTAGTTCAATAACCTATAATCCAGATTCAGGCTATGCACACTCATGCCCTTCCTGAATCAATATTCACCATTTTCATCGTAAGTCTGATAAAGAAAATCATTATAGGGATACTTCTGTACATGCAGTTCACGAATGCGTTTATACACCTCATTCTTGAATTCTTCCATATTCAGTCGCTCGCGGGCAGAGATAAAGAGGCAATTATCCTCCATTTTCGCCATCCACGTCTTCATCAGTTCTTCGAGTGTTAAGTTTTCCTTGGTTCTGGGGGTAAGGTCATCAGCCGCTTTTTCCACATAGGTATAAGCGTCTATTTTATTGAATACAAGCACCATGGGTTTACCGGCCGCACCGATATCAGCCAATGTCTTGTTCACTACTTCTATCTGTTCTTCAAAATCCGGATGTGAGATGTCTACTACATGCAACAGCAAATCGGCTTCGCGCACCTCATCCAGCGTAGATTTAAAAGAGTCCACCAGGTCGGTAGGCAATTTACGTATAAATCCTACTGTATCCGAAAGCAAGAAAGGCAAATTCTCGATAATTACTTTTCTCACGGTGGTATCCAACGTAGCAAAAAGTTTGTTTTCTGCAAATACTTCACTCTTGGAAAGTAACGTCATCAAAGTAGATTTACCCACATTGGTATACCCCACCAATGCCACACGAATCAAGCGGCCCCGATTCTTACGCTGAGTGGATTTCTGCTTATCAATTTCAGCCAGACGTTCCTTCAGCAGCGACATACGATTCAGGATAATACGACGGTCCATTTCCAGCTGCGTTTCACCCGGTCCACGCAGACCTACGGAACCTTTACCACCGCCGGCACCCGAACCACCGCCCTGACGTTCCAAGTGTGTCCAAAGACGCTGCAAACGCGGAAGCATGTATTTATATTGAGCCAATTCCACCTGCGTTTTGGCATTGGCCGTTTGCGCACGCATGGCAAAGATATCCAGAATCAGTGACGTACGGTCTAAGATCTTTATTTTCAGTTCAGCCTCAATATTGCGGATTTGCTTGGCCGAAAGTTCATCATCAAAAATCACCATACCCACTTCACGTTCAGCCTCTTCTTCATCCTTGATATATTGCTTTATTTCTTCCAGTTTACCTTTACCCACATAGGTCACCGAGTTCGCCTGGTCCAACCTTTGGGTAAATCTCTTCACTACTTCCGCCCCGGCTGTCTCAGCCAGGAAAGCCAGTTCATCGAGGTATTCATTGGTCTTACGCTCATCCTGTGTCTTCGTAATCAAACCTACCAATACCGCCGTTTCCACCTGTGCTTCGGAAATTACAAATTCTTTCATTGCCATAAATTCTATACCTTCTTAAATTCTAATCTGTTTTTATAGGGGGCAAATATAAGGATTTATCAGCAAAGATAAGGCTATAGAGAAATAAAAAAAGGGTGCGTCTGTGACACACCCTTTTTAATATCAGAAAATAAACTATATTAATTGTTTACTTGCAATAAAGTCTTGGCATTCATGACATAAGTCATCGGTTTTCCATCATTGTCAATCATGTGTACCAATTTACCGAGATCGAAAGTCTTGGAATCTTCATTGTAGGTTCCTAACGGATATTTGGTTTGTTCTATCTGGAAGTTGCCGTATACAGAGCCGAATGTATCCCATTCTACATCAGCAGCCGGACCCTTACCATTGACCATCTTCCAACCAGTTTTCACCATCGGAACGAAATAGAATCCCGGATACTTTTCACCATCCAGATAAACATAAGGTGTTTCAAATCCGTCAGGTATCACCGGTGTGCCAAACAACCCATTCAAATATTCATTTGTATAAGGACACAAGAAGCGATAAAGATTTTTTTCCGGATGCTTCTCCAGTTTGATGCCTTCGAGCGGAATACCTGCACGACCAAAAGGTTCGAACATATTATCAATCAAAGTGGCGTTTTCGCTGACTACATTCCAGATAAGCGGACAAACCACGATGAACGACTGAGAAGAAACCGCATAAGGAGTACTTTCCTTGGCAGCAATTGATACTTGATATTCTACGTCACGTTCCAAATTCTGATAGGAAACAACCAAAGTTGTCTTATTTTGACCCTCTTTGAAAGTAACTGTGGTAGGAACAGTGAACAATCCTGCGGCACCTTCTCCCAAGCTCACGGTCAATTCAGCCTGATTGTTGTCAGTTACATTTGAACGGTACACATCAAGACTAAAAGTACCATCAGTTTCATCCAATGTGATGTTGGCACTCTGTGAAGAAGAGAAATAAATTCCTGCTCCTTCAGCCTGAGGCCCGGGAGTATAATCATCATCCGAACATGAAGTGAGAACTCCTAAATTGAATACGGACAGGCACATCAGCGCCATCATCCATTTAACTATATTCTTCATACTCATTACATTCTAAAAATTGTCTATAGCTAGCCTCCTGAAGCAGGAGGCTATAATTGAAATAAATTAATTACCCGGAGCAAATTCACCGATCGGAGTTGGACGTACCGGAATGGCACCCGACGGGTCGGGGTTATTCATACCTTGCAGAGCTACGTTAGAGTCCACCTCATCCTTCGGAATAACCAATGTCCAGTTGGGCTTGCCACCTTTGCAGTTAATCTTCAAGATATCTTCCTTGTAGTTAGTACCTTCATAATTCTGAATCACATCCGGTTTCAGACGTTTAGCGGTGGGGAAAGCAACTCCTTCACCCCAGAATTCGATACGCATCTGCTTCAGTACTTCCAGCTGGAAAGTTTCCAGACTAGGAGACAAGCAATTATAATCTTTCTGGCGATACTGTTTCATAAAGTCGGTCAGCAGTTTCTTACCGGCATCCAGACCCTGACTAGCTCCTACCGCTTCGGCTTCAATCAAATACATTTCTTCTACACGCATCACTGGAATATCTACTGCTGCGCCAGCCTGGAATGTCTTGTAATCACCACCGGCACAACGGAATTTCAGCGACAGATAATCGGGCTGTTCATCCAGCCAGTCTTGCCCTTTAACCGATTCATAGTTATAAAAACTTCTATCCGGATCTAAGAAAGCATATTTACGGAAGTCTGTTTTGGGTATCATGTCATACAGATTGCGGGCAATCTGCAATTTCGACAAAGAGCCATATCCCCAGTCAGCTTCACTTGATATGTGACCCGTAAAATTAGCCAGGTTACCCATATTGGCTTCTGTGGGATGCAGATACCACATCCAGGCAGAAGTGGCCGTGTTGAAACCGGTAGTCGGGTCTAGCCATTCCTGTTGAGTCATCGGAGTTGCCCCTGATGTTTCAATTGCCTTACGGGCAAACTTAGCAGCTTCTGCATAATTCTTGTCCCACAGATGTACTTTGGCCATCAAGCCATAAACCACAGCCAGGCTGGGGAAATTCTTGGTAGCCGGTGTAAAATCTTCCAGCCCGATTTCAGCTTTCGCCAAATCTTCCAGAATGAACTTCACCATCTCATCATGAGGGAGGCGCGGATTATTCTTAGCTATATCATTAGTAGTCTCTTCCGTTACCTTAGGAACGGTAAGCCCCATCACCTTGCTGCAGTCCGTATAGATGTTTTCCATCGGTTCGAACAGCACCATCAAATTGTAGTAATTGAATGCACGGAATGCATGTGCCATACCGCCATATCCCCGCATATCCGATGAGATAGACGGATCGGTTACATCCACTGCTGCAATCACGTCATTGGCTGATTTGATGAATTTATACAAGGTAAAATAAGGCAAGAATGATGCGTAGCTGTTATCAGCCATCTGAAGATTAGCACTAAAGGGCCACCACCAGTCGTAACCATAATCTAGAGCTACCATATCACCCAATAATTCAGTCTGTGCCAGCATCAGGGAAGGATAAGCCAGGTCTGTTTCATGTGTCTGTTTTCCGTAAACCAGATATCCTTGCACCATTTGAGAAGGCATACCGTTTACGGCTGCTTCGAGCGCCGTAGCCGAAGCACCAATTTGCTCAGAAGTTGCCTGTGAACTTTCTGGAAGCACTTCTTCAATACAACTGGAGAACATAAATGTCGATGCAGCTGCTAAAGAAAGGAGTTTTACTATATTCTTTTTCATACGATTATATGCTTTGTATAGGTTTAGAATTCAAATGACACACCACCGGAGATGGTACGCATCGGTGAATAATTAGTTGCATTGGATGCAGCGCTATAAGACTGACGCGGGTCAAATCCCTTACGCTTAGACCAATAGAAGACATTTTCAGCCGACATATAAACACGCAGCGCATTGATAGCCAGCTTCTTTGTCCACTTAGAAGGCAATGTATAACCTACATTGATGTTCTGGATATTCAGGTAGCTGGCATTTGTCAAGAAGCGAGTAGAGGTAGCTGCCGAATATTGGTCATTCATCTGGAAGCGAGGAATGTTGCTGTTCGGATTATCCGGAGTCCACGCCTTATACAAGTCCTTGTGGTAGTTAGAGCCCGGTGTACCTGATGGAGAAGACATGAAGTAAGCATACGTACCGTCTACCGATTTACCACCAAGCTGATAAGTAAAGTTGATACCGAAGTCGATGCCATACACTTTCAATTTAGTACCGAAACCACCAAATACTTTTGGAATACTGGATTCTTCTGTAATGTAATAGTCCGCTTTACTCCAGTTGGTTGTCGTTTCACGACCGATGATATTACCTGCTTCATCTTTCTTGTTGATGTACCACATAGATTCACCGTTTTCATTCACACCGGCATAATCTTTCAAACGCCAAGTGTACATAGAAAGGTCTTCTGCGATAAAGAACGAACCACTGGAGTAGCCTTTATAAGCCTTTCCGTCAGCGGTATATTCGGTAGAAACCTTTTTATCATTGTCCAACGTTTTCAGTCTGTTCTTCAGTGTTGACATGTTCAAGTTCACATCCCATGTAAAGTTGCGTTTGTCGAAAAGGTTAATATTGACATCCATTTCAACACCAGTATTGATCATGCTACCTACGTTGTCCAGATAAGAAGCGTAACCTAAAGAAGGAGCTACCGAGAAGGAGAACAACATATCAGAAGTCTTGCGGTAATAATATTCAATGCTACCGGTTACGCGGTTCCACAACTGGAATTCAGCACCGATATTGAAGTTGGTGTTGGTTTCCCAAGTGATGTCTTTTGTACCCTTGGCTGCAAAGGAAGTACCGATGTGGTTATCAGAGTTCACAATGTTGAACACATCTGTGTAACGGAAGTTACCGATATTATCGTTACCTTGAGAACCCACAGAAGCTTTCACTTTCAGTTCTTGTACCCAATCGGCATCAAACCAGCTTTCCTTGTTGATCAGCCAAGCACCACCTACTGACCAGAACGTACCCCAACGGTGATCCGGATGGAAGCGAGACGATGCATCACGACGCAAAGAAGCAGAACCGAAGATGCGCTCATCATAATTATATTGCAAACGTCCGAAATAACCTTCGTTGTTAACACGTGCGATGCTAGAATAAGCACGTTTACCATCGATTACGGCACCATCCAATTCCTTGTTATCCTGTGAGAACATGTTAGACTTGCTACCACCTAATACATAACCACGGTTATCATAATATTCGTGACCCAGCAAGATGTCAAAGTTGTTATTGCCAAATGAACGAGCATACGAAATCAACTGTTGCAAGTTGTAGTCATAGGTACGTTGATGTTCCTTACTTACTGTACCACCGGTTGAATCAAACTGACCATAATAAGGATTGTGTACAATAGTGAAACGTGTTTCATCCAGGTTGAATGCACCGTTGATAGTAATCTTCAAGCCTTCAATCGGAGTGATGTCTACAAAACCGTTTACGTTGAAGGCATTACCTTCTGCGTTGTTCGTATTCAAGCGGTTATCCTGAATCGGGTTAGCATCCGAGATAAAAGGACGAATCATACCCGCATTGATACCACTACCGTAGTCCATCATTTCAAGACCGTTCTTATCCAGCATGATGCTACCGTCGGCATTACGTACGAAAGCCGGATAGATAGGAGCCATCTGAGAAGTAAAGGCCCATACATTGGCTGTAGAAGAGCTGTTACCATTTTCGCTCAAAGAGTTCGTATCAAAACGAGCGTAAGAGATTGTACCACCCACTTTCATCCATTTCTTAGCCTGATAGTCTGCTCTCAAGCGGGCAGTCAGACGTTTCAGGTCAGAACCATAGGTAATACCTTCATTTTCCAAGTAACCTAATGAAGCATAGAATGAAGATTTTTCATTGGCAGCACTTACAGAGAAGTTGTATTCCTGACGCATACCGGTACGAGTACCTACATCTTCCCAATCATCGGGAGTCAGCAAATAATCGCGTCCCTTATAATTAACCACTCTACCCAACGTAGCAGCCGGATTCAAACGACCGTTCAAACCAATCAGATACTGTCCTTCAGGAACGGTATATACATTGTAACCCAAACCACCGTTGGCACCACACAGATTCTTGTTGGCTTCCATCCAAGCATCCTGAGCGCTCATACCCTTACCATTCATATAGTAATTGTTCATGGCTCTATAGTGCATTTCGTAAAATTCACCCGGATTGTCGATGACATCGTATTTCTGCAAAGCACGGGTATTAGCACCCCACTTGGCATCAAACTTAACGACCGCTTCGCCACGAGAGTTAGCCTTTTTCGTAGTAATGATAATTACACCATTGGCACCACGTGCACCATACAATGCATTGGAAGCAGCATCTTTCAAAACAGTCATAGACTCCACGTCGTTAGGATTGATATTATTGATATCCCCACTGTAAGGAGAACCATCCACCACAATCAAGGGGTCGTTACCAGCATTCAAAGAGCTGAAACCACGAATCTTTATAGAAGAGGTAGCACCCGGAGCACCGTTGCTTGAAGTCATGGTAACACCCGGCACAGCACCAGCCAGTGCTTCAGTAACGCTAGTCACCTGCGACTGCTCCAGCTTTTCAGAGCCCACTACCTTAGCAGAACCGGTAAAAGCCGATTTCTTAGCGGTACCGAAAGCCACTACCATTACTTCGTCCAGCATTTCAGAGTCTGATTTCATCATTACTTTTACATTCGGCTTGATGACTACTTCCTGTGTTTGCATTCCGATGTAGGAAACTTGCAGAGTTTTTGCCGAACTTGGTACATTGGGTAAGTTGAACTTACCATGTTGCTTATAAAACTCATGGCTATCCTGTGAAAACTATAAACGGCATCGCCGTTTATATAAACGACGCCGCTGTTTGTATAAACGACAGTGCCGTTTGTAAAAACGGCGATGCCGTTTATAGTTTATATATGTATTCTCGAATATTACCGATAATATAAAGAACTTTATCCTATTGCTATCAGTTTATTCTCAATCAATCTTTCCGGTGAAGCACTTCCCCAAATCATGGATAATTGTTTGGTCCAATATTGCAGAATATAGCTGGGTGGTTTTTATACTTTTATGCCCCAATAATTTCTGCACAGTAGTGATGTTTACACCTATATATATTAATAAGGTAGCATTGGTATGTCTGGCCGTATGAAAAGTAACTGTCGTGTGCAATCCTGCCAGTCTCGCAATTCGATTCAGTTCTTTATTTACATTGGAATTATCTTTCAGGCAAAAAAATGAATTCAAATCTATTCTATATTTTTCTAATATACACATTGGCTTTCCATGAAACAGCAAAGAAAGAGGTAAACGAACACATGCACCTGTCTTTACAGATGTATATTCCAGCCAATTGCCTTCTTTTAAATTAGAGTAGCTGAGGTGGGTAAAATCAGAATACCTCATGCCAGTATAGCAACAAAATAAAAAGGCATCCAATGTCTTTTGCAGGTTTAGGTGTTTACCTGCCAACTCTAACTTTTCTAATTTATACAGTTCATCAGGCATGAGAAATGTATGATGAGAGTCTACAGCCTTGATTTTATAATGTCTAAAAGGATACTGTTCCCATGAAATATATCCTTTATGCACAGCTAAATTTACATAACGCTTTAATTGCTTCATATGCTTGGCAATAGTATTGGTATGAAGGCCTTGGTTCTGCATGAAATAGTCAAAACGAGTGAGAAAATCAAAAGTTAACTCTGCAAAAGCAATGGAGGACTGAAAGGTTTGCAGAAGATTCCACGTGGTGAAGTGATTCCTTTTTGTGCTAGATTTAATGGATGCTAATTCTATCTCATGAGAAAAAAAAGAGAGAAAATCATCTTTTTCTCGTTTACGCTTGCAAACTGTTAAATACGCATATGAGACTCTGCTTTTACATAAGCATACAATTTTAAATACAATACGATTCATATCTATTAAAACTTAAATGTAACCGATACATAATATATAAGATGAATCTATAAAGTTCTTCTAGTTTATTACAAAACTATGATGATATGAGTTGATTATTTAATAGAAACGTAAATGGTGGCAGAAACAATTTAGCATACATATATTGTATGCTTTAGGAAATCTCGTTACAAAAAGCTTCTTAGTATTAAAATTAACAGATTGAAATGTTAATTTTTAAATCTGATAACTAAAGATAGATATTTTTATTTTGCCTTTTTGATTATTTTTATAATGGACATATGACTACTAGATTTGAAATCATCTGCTATAAAACATAAAAACGAATACTTTAATATCAAAATGAAAGTAATAGTATGATTTATTCTTTGCGATTGTTGTATATTTCATATTTATTAATATATTTGCACTTTTGTTAGAGTAGAGAGAATTTTAATATATATAGTTAAACTTTAAGAGAGAATTTATGGAAAGAAAATTAATGCTGTTATTGGCCTGTCTTTTTATGAGCATAGGCTTAGTAACTGCCCAGACTCAGAAAGTCACGGGTATCGTGATTTCCGAAGAAGACGGGCAGCCAGTGATTGGTGCTTCTGTATTGGTAAAAGGTACGCAACTGGGTACAATTACCGATGTGGACGGTAAGTTCAACTTACCCAATGTACCAAGTTCGGCAAAAACTCTACAAGTTTCTTACATCGGTATGCAAACACAGGAAGTGGCTATCAAGCCGAATGTAAAAGTAATGATGAAATCGGATACGGAGGTGTTGGATGAAGTAATGGTAGTGGCTTTCGGTACTGCTAAGAAATCGGCTTTTACCGGTTCTGCAGCAGTGGTAGGAAACGAAGAGTTATCTAAACGCATCACTACAAATGTATCGGATGCATTGGTAGGTTCGGTTGCGGGCTTGCAAATCCGCGGCAATTCTGGTGCACCGGGCGACAACAATAACAAAATCAACATCCGTGGTATTGCCTCTATGTACGCCAGTACAGACCCGCTGGTCATTGTAGACGGTGCTCCTTACACAGCCAGCCTTTCAAACATTCCGCAAGGTGACATCGAATCTATCTCGGTACTGAAAGATGCCGCTTCTGCTGCACTGTATGGTGCCCGTGGTGCTGCTGGTGTTATCATTGTAACCACCAAGAAAGGCCAGACTCAAGATGCTGTAGTAAACGTGGATATGAAATGGGGTGTAAACTCACGCGCCGTACAAGATTATGATGTAATTACCGATCCGGGTGAGTATTATGAAGCGTACTATTCACAATTGTATAACTACGCTTTCTATGGCCAAGGCAACACGGCTTCTGCAGCGAATGCGTATGCAAACAAGACCATGCTTAATCATTTGGGATACAACGTATATACATTGCCTGAAGGTGAAATGCTGATTGGAATGGATGGCAAATTAAACCCCAATGCAACATTGGGACGAAAAATCAGTAATAACGGACAAGATTATTACCTGACTCCGGATGATTGGCAAGACTTGGCATACCGTAACTCACTGAGACAAGAATATAACGTAAGCGTTAATGGTGGAAATGACCGTTCTTCCTTCTATGCTAGCTTGGGCTACTTAAATGATGAAGGTATCATTGTAAACTCCGACTATGAACGCCTCAGCGCACGCATCCGTGCAGACTATAAGGTGAAAAAATGGCTGAAATTGGGTGCCAATGTGGCTTATAACCACTCCATGCAGCACTCTATTCCGAACCAAAGTACTCAGGCCAACAGTATGAACATGATGTACTTCACCGGAAGTATTGCGCCCATCTATCCGGCTTATGTACGCGGATACGACGAAAATGGCAATGTGGTAATACTGAAAGACGAAAATGGCCGCGATATGTACGACTTTGGCGGTCCGGGCAGTGGCTACGGTCTGAACCGTCCGTTCATGGCTACCGCCAACCCATTGGCTGCCAACCAATATGATGTAACAGAATCGGGCGGCAACCAGTTGAACGGAACCTTTACAGCAGACGTGAACATCACCAGCTTTTTGAAAGCCAATGCTACCAGCACCGTAATCTGGGGAGAAACCAATTACTACAATTACGGGAATCCCTTCTATGGTTCCAAAACGGGCGTTAACGGAGAACTGAATAAGCAGTCTACTTCAGCTCTGCGCTCCAATCACGTGCAGACACTTACCTATTTTCAAGATTTTGGCGAACATAGCGTAAGCGTAATGGCCGGTCATGAATACTATCGCACAACAACGAAGTTCTTGGGAGCTATGGCACAGGGCGGATACTCACCTGGAGTGCCCGAAATCGATGCATTCGCTAAAGTTATAGATGGCTCCTCTTATAAGAGCGAATATAATGTGGAAGGTTTCTTCGGAAGCGCACAGTATGATTACGATGACAAGTATTTTGCTTCGGCTTCGTTCCGTCGCGACGCATCATCCAACTTTGCCAAGGAAAACCGCTGGGGTAATTTCTGGTCATTAGGTACAGCTTGGATCATCACAAAAGAAAAGTTTATGGAAAGCACATCCGACTGGCTGGATATGTTGAAACTGAAATTTTCTGTAGGACAGCAGGGTAACGATAACATTGGAGCCTATGCTTATACCGATTTATATGGACTGGCTCCCACAGGCGATACCTCTATGGGTGCAACCTTTATGCGTATGGGTAACCCGGATATTACATGGGAAACTACCACTAACTACAACGTAGGTTTGGAATTTGGCCTTTGGAAAGGTCGTCTTACCGGTAACATTGACTTCTACAATAAGAAGACTAGCGACTTGCTGTTCTGGCTGTCAGTACCGGAATCATCGGGTACACGAGGCTATTACAGCAATGTGGGCGACATCCGCAACAGAGGTGTGGAAGTGGCTTTGACGGGCAACATCATCAAATCTAACTTGGTAGACTGGAGTCTATCGGCCAACCTGTCGCACAACAAGACTGAAATTCTGAGCCTACCCGCTGCAAAGACTGCGGCCATGGGCGGTTTCAACGAGACCAACAGCACCGGAATGGGCGGTAACTGGTATGAAGTGGGCGGTCCACTGTATAACGCCTACTGTATAGAGTATGCCGGAGTGAACGAAAAGGGTGAGGCACTCTATTGGGTGGACGACAATCTGAAACTTCCTGGTGCTCCCGGTGAGAATCGAACCTCTACTACCACCAACCCCAATGAAGCTACCTACTATAAACAAGGAAGTATATTGCCTAAAGTATTCGGTGGCTTCAGCACTACCTTGCGCGTAGGCGGATTTGATGCCTCGCTTTCGTTCGACTATCAAATTGGCGGTAAGGTGCAAGACTTCCGCTATGCCAGCATGATGAGTCCGCAAGAAACTTCGAATGGTGCCGGTGGTGCCATCCACAAAGACTATATCAAATCCTGGAGCCCGAACAACACACGAAGCGACATTCCGCGTTGGCAGTATGGTGACCAGTTCACGGTATTTGCCGCATCAGACCGCTTCTTGACAGATGCCAGCTACCTGAACTTCCAGTCGTTTACAGTAGGCTATACGTTGCCCAAGAAATGGACGAAATACTTCTCCAAGCTGCGCATCTATGTAGCTGGTGAAAACCTCTGCTTCTGGTCGGCACGCAAGGGTCTGGATCCTCGTTATTCTTACGACGGAAATTCGAGCATCGCCACATATTCACCGGCACGCAATATTTCCGGTGGCTTCCAAATTACATTCTAATGATTTTAAAACAAGAAATATATGAAGAATAAAATATTTTTATTAGCCGTAGCAGCGGCAGGAATGTCGTTGATGACCGGCTGTATGAAAGAATTCTCTCCGCAGACTAGCTATGTGTCTAAAGACCAGGCTGCCGAAGCCCCCAACTCATTCCAGGGCTTTGTAGACGGAATCACCTCTACCATGGTTGGAAAAATTCTGTACAATTCCAAATATCCTTTTGATTTTGGTTACCCTAGTTTCTTCCTGATGCGTGATGTAATGGGACAGGATATAGTCATAGACGATGCCGGCCACTGGTTCAGTACATGGTACACTTGTAGTACCGGTCTGGGACCCCGCTATGCTATTTGCCAATATCCCTGGACCATCTATTACAGTTGGATAAAGAACTGCAATACGGTAATCTCATTGGCAGGTGATACCCCTTCGGAAGCTCAAAGAGCCGGTGTGGGCATCGCTTATGCCATGCGTGCGTTCTATTACATGGACTTGGCACGTATGTTTGCCTGCAAGACCTATGCGCTTGATAAAAATGCCGAAACCGTACCTTATATCTCTGACAAAACCACGCCTGCAGAAATGGCTAATAATCCGCGGGCTACCAACGAGGTGATGTGGGGAAAAATAATAGAAGACCTGAACAAGGCAGAAGAGTTTCTAACCGGTTATGAACGCAAGGACAAGACTACGCCTGACCTCTCAGTGGTATACGGACTAAAAGCCCGCGCTTATCAGGTAATGGAAGACTGGCCCAATGCCGAGAATTATGCCAAACTGGCTCAGAAAGGATATACCCCGATGAACGAGCAGCAATACCTGGACAGAGCTACTGCCTTTAACACGCCTAACGATTCATGGATGCTGTACATGCAGCACAAGGCTACCGACGACGTGTTTGTAAGTAACGATGCCGACGGAAGTTGGGGTTCATTCATGTTTCTGGAAGTAAACGGCTCCCAGTGTGGTTACGCTTCCAGCTACGGCTATCAGTTGAGCATCGACCGCCACTTGTATGAAACCATTCCGGCTACAGACTTCCGCAAGAAATGCTTCGTAGACTTTGCCATAGACGGTTTGGCCACACCGGAAGACAAGATTGAAGCCCTCAAAGCTTATTCAGACTATGCAGACGATGTGTATTACTCCGGTTATGGGGGCGGCCCCAATAAGACAGGAGCTGTAGGCTCAAAAGCCGTGGGCGGATTCTCTCTGAAATTCCGGGCTGCCGGCGGTGCGGAAGGACATTCTAACCAGTACATCGGCTTCAATTGTGCCGTACCTTTGATGCGTGTGGAAGAAATGCAGCTCATTGAGATAGAAGCAGCCGGTATGCAGGATGAAAGCCGCGGGAAAACATTGCTGGAGGCCTTTGCCAAAACACGCGACTCAAAGTTTGAATACGGCAAGCACCATGATACCTACTACAATCAGTCTACTTCTGCTTTCCAAAATGAAGTGTGGTGGCAACGTCGTGTGGAATTATGGGGAGAAGGCTTTGCTACATTTGATATCAAACGTCTGAACAAAGGTATTATCCGCAGTTATGCCAACACCAACCATCTAGAAACGTTCCGCTGGAATGTTCAGACTCCTCCCGATTGGATGAACTTATGTATTGTAGAAACGGAGACTATGAACAATACAGCTTGTACCAACAACCCGACCCCGATAGCTCCTACAGCTGACTCGGAAGAATACATTTGGTAAGTCTTCATAAACAATTAATTTACATATATAAAAAGAGCACGTTATGAAAAATAAATTATATAACCTACTAATGCTGGTTGCTGTTCTCTTTATGACAGCTTGCTCGGCAGATGAAGGTACCAGTATAGGAGGAGACTCCATGCCTTCAATCATAGCTTATACATATAACCCCGGCGAAGGATACAATGCAGACAATGACGTAAGAGTGCGCTTTGTAACCAACAACTGTACGGAATCAGCCTATTACCTTACAGAACTGACTTCGGCCAAAGAGGCTTATATAGCCGAACACGGAGAAGCCGCCTATGCAGATAAAGTAATCAAAGAAGGTACAAAGTTACAGAGCATCCAAGGAGAATCGACACAAGATGTAATAATAACAGGCATCTTTGGCGAAAACACAATTACTGCTGTCGCAGTAAGCGGAAACGAGAAGCACTCATCCAGCGTGTCTTTCTTTGGTATTAAATGGAACAGCATAGGACAGTGCGTATGGATTTCCTTTTTCTTTGCCCAAGAAGGACAACCTGCACAAATACCCGTTATGGTAGACAAAGCCGACCATGCAGAATGGTATCGCGTGAATGACCTTTACGAAGAAGGTCTGCCAATGATTATCAAAGGAGACGGTTCTACATTCACGGTAGATAAACAAAATGTATTTACAGACGGTCAATACGGAGCATCATACGCTGAAGGTTCAGGTCAAATGATAGAAAATGGCATCCTGTTTGTATTGAAGTTTACTTGTGCAGCCGGTTCATTCGGAGAAGCACAGGAAAAGCTTGTACTTCCGTCTAGCCAAAAATAATACATAAAAAAGCCGTTATTAATAGGCTGATTAAGAAAGAGAGAACGCATTATAGGATGATACGTTCTCTCTTTTCTGTTGTTAGATACACATAGTTTCATTCACCCTCGTAGAATGAAATGAATTGTAATAAGAATCAGAATGGCATGTATGTAAAAATAAACGCAACTCCAAAGAGAAAAATTCTCTGTTTTTCATGTTATGCAAACACCTTTATAGCAGCTGCAATTAATTTTACATACTAGAAGATTTTTCACAAAATGTGCTGCTATTTCATAAAATATAAAAGAACGTATTAGAAGAACTAGAAAACCTAGTTCTTCTATTTTTTTATAGAAATCAGCCCTATATCTTTAACGTTTTTACAGATTTAACCACGTATAAACTCGCAAATTTCGGTTCCTTATTATAACAAAATGTCAGGAAAGAAAAGGATTTTTCATATTATACTAGACTAAAAGCATCCTAAAAAACACAATAAGCCAACTACAACAAAGTAACATTTTGACAAAATTAGAATATTTTTCTAGCAAATAGTAACATTTTAGAATTCAAACCTTACTTTTGCATTAGACTTTAATCAAGAAACTATTCGTTGATGATTTAAAATTTAGAGAGAATTTATGAAAAGAAAAATGATGTTATTTCTGGCCTTCCTAAGTGTAGGTATCGGCCTGGTAACTGCCCAAGACGTAAAGGTCACAGGTGTTGTGATATCGGAAGAAGACGGGCAGACGGTAATCGGTGCTTCCGTATTGGTAAAAGGCACCCAAGTAGGAGCTATCACAGATATAGATGGCAAGTTTGAACTTTCTAATGTACCAAACAGTGCTAAAACTTTGGTTATTTCATATATTGGAATGCAAACCCAAGAAGTGGCTATTAAACCGGAAGTAAAGGTTCTTATGAAATCGGATGCAGAAATGCTGGACGAAGTGGTGGTAACAGGCTACGGGGTGCAACGTAAAGCGGCCTTTACCGGTGCTGCAGCCGTGGTGGGCAAAGACGTGATTGCCAAAAAGACGGATGCCAACTTTGTAAAATCACTGGAAGGTGCCGTACCGGGTATTCAAATGAACAATTCCAGCAGTATGCCGGGAGTATGGGGCTCTATCTATGTACGTGGACGCGGCTCACTGAACTCTGGTACGCAGCCTCTGTATGTAATCGATGGCATGCCTATATCATCGGATACAGACGAGAATGGACTGACTGCCAAGAATAACAACTCGGTGGACCCGATGTCGTCTATCAACCCGGCGGATATAGAAAATATCACCGTGCTGAAAGATGCAGCTGCAACAGCCATCTATGGTTCACGGGCTGCCAATGGAGTCATCGTGATTACTACTAAAAAAGGTGCAGAAGGCAAATTCAATATCAACCTGGATATCAAGCAGGGATTTGTAGCAATGGGCAACAACAACATGGACTTTGCCAATGCACAGGAATCTATGAACCTCTTCGCTGACGGTCTGACTGCTGCCAAAGGGGGAAAGTGGGAAGATAACTACAAGTTTCTGTCCAATGATTACTTTAATTGGGATGGAAAATCTTCTTACGACTGGATGGATGCCATCACTCGAAAGGGATATTATCAGGATTATAACCTGAATGTACAAGGCAATATGGGCAAAACCAGCTATTATGTAGGTATGGGGTATCTGAATACAGAAGGCTTGGTTATCGGCTCTGACATGGAACGCTTCTCTGGACGTATCAACTTGGAAAGCAAATTCAATTGGGCTCGCATCGGTGTGAATTCATCGTACAGCTACTCTACCCAAAACGGATTCTCACTTTCTACCAACGGTTCTATGAGCAGCCCGCTTACGGCAGCTATCTCTAGCATGACCCCCATGAATCCCTTCTATACAGAAGATGGAAGCTATGCCAACATCAACAACTACAACCCGCTGGCTATTATGGATAAAACAGCCGGTGACCTGAATGAAAACAAAACACAGATGATTAATCTGAATCCCTATCTGCAGATTGATTTCGGATGGGGAATCTATGCTAAAACTACGTTGGGTGTCAACATCAACGACTTACGCCAATACCAGTATTGGAGTGCATTATACAATCCACAAGGAATGGGCTATAATGGTTTGGGACAACAGCATAATTCCCGTAACACCGTAGTGACTTGGAACAACATATTCGGATGGAACTATACATTCGACAACAAGCACAATATTGGTTTGATGCTGGGACAGGAAATGCAGAAGAAATCGTATTTCTTTGAATATTATGCCAAGTCAGACTTTCCGTTTGCCGGATCAGGCATGCGTGACCTGACTACAGCAGGTACAGACCAAGGAAACCAATACTACAAGAAAGAAGCTCGCCTGGCCTCTTATTTCAGCGATTTACATTACTCATATGCAGATAAGTACTACTTGTCGGCTTCCTTCCGCCGTGACGGTTCTTCGGCTTTCGGAAGCAACAACCGCTGGGGTAACTTCTGGTCGGTAGGTGCTAAGTGGCGTATTTCCGGTGAATCATTCCTGGCCAATAACCCGGTAATTACCAATGCTACACTTAGAGCTTCTTACGGTACAGTAGGTAATCAAGATATTGACTGGTATGCTGCACGAGGACTTTATACTACCGGATATAACTACAACCAACGTCCGGGCATGATTCCTACCAGCATCACCAACCGCGACCTTACCTGGGAAACATCCAAGAAGTTTGATATTGGCTTTGATTTATCATTGATCAATCGCATTCATCTGACTTTCGACTTCTATAATGAAAAGACTTCGGATGCTCTTTTTGAAATTCCGCTCTCTATGACTTCAGGACTTTCCAGCACGTTCATGAACATTGGATCTATCCGAAACCGCGGTATTGAATTCTCGGCCAATGCTTCACTGATACAAAATAAGGATTGGAGTTGGAATGTGTTTGCTAACTTAACTTGGAACAAGAACGAAGTTATCAAGCTATCAACTGATAAACCCATCGAATCAACTTTCCAAATCATAGAACAGGGACGTCCGTATAACCAGTTCTATATGAAGGAATATGCCGGTGTGGACCGTGAAACAGGAAAACCTCTGTGGTATCTTAATGAGGAAGGCAGCGAAACTACTTCGGAGTACAATAAAGCAGCCAAACGCTATTTAGGAAGTGCCGACCCGAAAATCTTGGGTGGATTCGGTACAAACCTGAATTGGAAAGACCTGGACTTCAGCCTCAACTTCAACTATCGAATCGGTGGAAAAGTGTATGATTCCGGTGCTCCGTTTACAGGTTTTGGCATGGCATTCCGTACGCCGCTGAAAGAAGTAGCCCTCAACTCCTGGACAGAACAAAACAAAGATGCCAAATACCCGCAGTATATTTATAACGACCCGCATAACTCTACCGCAGATTCTTCCCGCTTCTTGTACAACGGAAATTACCTGCGCATCAGCAATGTAACCTTGGGATATACCCTGCCTAAGAGCTGGATGGAAAAAATCTTCGTACAGAGATTGCGTGCCTATATTTCAGTGGACAACCTGTATACCTTTGCTGCCGGTGATTTTATCGGATATAATCCGGAAACATCTGCCAACGGTATCATTGCATGGCAATATCCGGCTGCACGCACCTTTATCGGAGGTATTCAACTTACCTTCTAAAGATGCAACAACTATTGTCTAACTAAACAAGCATTACATCATGAGAAAAAAAATAGCAAACCTGTTGATGGCCCTGACACTGACTGCGGGGTTTTCTAGCTGTGGAAACAGTTTCCTGAACACTGATTACTATAACGGAACTGATTTGGAGAACGGATTGACTTCTGTAGAAAAAATATCGACTGCACTAAACGGTACCTACTACGACTTGTACTATTATAAGTTTGCAGGAAATTATGCGCTGAATATAGCCGATATTCCTACAGATATCAGCTATTGGAACGGTAAAACCGGACACTTTAACCGTATCTACACATTTACGTTTACAGATACAGAAGTCTATCTGAACGATATTTGGGAGTACGGCTATAAGACTGCCGACAATGCAGCCCGCATCATAGAAGGTATTCAAGCCTTGTATGACAAGGTCAATGAGGCTGATAAAAAGAAACTGGACATCTACATGGCCGAGGCTTACGCCTTGAGAGGATATGCCCAACTGTTGCTGACCAATATCTTTGCGCACCAAATCAAGGTGAACGGCCAGGACTTTTCGGATGAGCCCGGCATCGTAGTGATAGACAAGCCTATTCCGGCACATTCCAAAGTGAGCCGCACCACAGTAGGAAAAAGCTACGAAGCTGTAGTGGGCGACTTTACCAATGCCATCCAGCATTTTGAAAATGCCAAGGCAGATAGAGAAACACTTATCTATTTGAATAAAGCAGCTGTATATGGACTATTGGCACGCACTTATCTCTACATGGAAGATTGGGACAATGCCATCAGCTATGCTGATAAAGCGCTGAAAGCCAAAAACATTTCCACATTGACATATGGAAAGGAATATAAGTCGCTCTATAACAACAGCACATCTAATAAAGAAAGTTTCTTTGCACTGGCCATTACACAGACCAATAACTGGTCGGCCAATTCAAGCGGAACGCTGTGGTCTACTTATAATATCAGCCCGAGCCCCAAACTGCAAAAACTCTTCGGAGAACAAGATTGTCGTACTACCATCTTTGACTGGAGTCCTAAATCTACGCAAGAGACTCCGATATTTGCCGGAGGTAAATTCTCGCACTTTGACTCTGGTAATGCTGCTTATGGTACAAATTACATTGTAAATGCACCGGAAATGTTTCTGATTTTGGCCGAAGCTAATCTGAAAAGTAGCAAAGGCTCACTGGAACATGCTAAAAATGCCTTGCTTACAGTGGCCAAACGAAATGCTGCCATCCAATCTGTAGCCGACCTGCCAGCCGAAAAAGAAGAGCTGATCAAATTCTTGAAAGATGAACGTGCCCGTGAATTGTTTCAGGAAGGTATGCGCCTATACGACTTAAGACGCTGGGATGAAAAAGCCGAAGTATATGCTACCGGAGCTCCAAACGTGCAGTTTACTTACCAGGATTACCAGATATCTAAGTTGGTATTTCCTATTCCAAATGCAGAAATCAACTCCGGATTTGGTGTAGAACAAAACGAATGGGCCAATACACTGCCACAGAGATAAGTTGAAAGATAAACCTATCTGAGAATAAACAAGGCGGTTGTATCTCTAATGGATACAACCGCCTTTACTATGTCTGCTACTTTTTCAATCAGACTGTAGCAGTCTTTATTATTTCAATCAATATCGGCTTTACACCACTTACAAAACATTCTACAGCAATTACCATCAAGATTAACCCCATCAGTCGCATCATAACATTATTGCCCACTTCACCTAGAAAATTCACCAGACGAGTGGAAGCACGCAGTATAAAATAGGTAAGCAAATAGATAAAGGCTATCATACCGATAAGCACTCCTTTCATTTCGAAAGAATGAGCGTCTTGCATCAAGACAATACCATTGGCTATAGCCCCTGGGCCACACAGCATAGGAATACCCAGAGGAGTAATGGAAATATCATCTGCATACGTTTTGATTTCTTCATCTTTCAGTTTCATGGGGGTGTATCGTGCCTGCAACATATCAAAACCAATCTTAAAGATGATGAATCCGCCGGCTATACGAAAGCCATTGGTGGATATGCCAAAGAACTTGAAAAGAAACTGTCCGGCAAAGGTAAACACCATGATGGTGATAAAAGCTACCCACGTGGCGCGTGTAATTACGGCTTTGCGTTCTTTCTCGTTCATGCCTTGCGTCATGGTGAGAAATACAGGCATAGTGCCCAACGGATTGGTCAACGTAAAAAATGAAGTGAAGCATAACAATGCAAAAGGTATCAAGGTATCCATAACGCAGAAATTTAGATATTTAACTTAGTGCAACACCTGAAAAGAGTGTAATCGCAGACAAATGTACATAATATATTCGGCATTCCTACAAGAACTGTAGCAACTCTTTTAAGTCTCTCACCTGAAAGGTGGGTAGAAAAGGAGTGGTTGGTATATCGTTTACATTATAAAACACCTGATGCATTCCTACTCCGGCGGCTCCAGCCACATCATTCTCCCAACTGTCGCCTATCATGAGCGACTCGTGTAGCTGCGACTGGGTAGCTGAAAGGGCAAAATGAAAAATCTCCGGCCATGTTTTCAACACTCCGATATCATCAGACAAAATTACTTTCTTGAAATAAGCGTCGATACCTGCCGAATGCATCTTATGGCACTGTAACTCCTGAAAACCATTGGAGAGTATATACAGATTATACCGCCCCGACAGTTCTTGAAGAACTTCACGGGCATGAGGCATCAATTTACGTTTGGTAGGAATTACTTCAAAAAAATCACGGGCAAATTCTCTGGATAAAGCCTCGTCTACCACACCTACCTCCTGCAAAGGGTAAAGAAAGCGTTGGCGATTCAGTTCGTCCTTATCTACCAGCCCCTGCCCATACTCCCTCCATAATTCACGATTACGGCGTTCATAGAGTTGGTAAAAATGTTCGAATGAGTGAAAAAAACGATGGTATCCGTATTTTTGATACATTTCCTCAAAAGTGTCGCGTGCATTCTGCGAAAACGCCCACAATGTATCATCCAGATCGAAAAAGAGATTCTTATATGGCATGCTCTTAATTATATGAAAAAACGTTTATCAATATACTTCGTTCAAACATAGCAAACGCGGATGACACGGATTATTAGGAAGGATTTTTATAACCAAATCGGAATAATCGTCTGTATCATCCGCGTTTGAAGCGTCTGAAGAATAGGCGGTCTGTACACATATCTACATGCTTTCCGCCATTCTGTATAGTAGGTTTATCTTACCTGAATAACCAAGTATTTAGATACTCCCCAGAATTCCTTGGGGTTAGTAATCTTCAGAGAAAGTTGTCCTTTATCATCTTCTGCCAAGGTATAAGATGCGGAAGGGTGATTGGTCAGCAACTTGGCTGATTTAGAATACAGTTTGATTTCATTGGTAGTACGAATATCAATTTTCGTGAAATAGTCCTTATTCACATCGGCTTCTTTCATTACTTCACCATTCTTCAGAATCTTCTGATCCTTCAATTCCTTGCGAGTGCCAAATACAAACCATGCCGTATTCAAAGCCTTATCTTGCTCGGCTACCGTCTTTGATTTTGCTTCATTCTCGGACACCAGTTGTTCTTTGGTAGCCGTGAGATCGGTAACTGCTGCATCTAATTCCTGTATACGAATATTCTTGGAAGCCAATTCCGTCTGCAACTCTTCGATGCGTTGGGCCTTAGCTACCAATTCTTGATTCAAGGCATCAATTGCCTTTTTCAACTGAGCAGAATTATACTTGCTATTCTTCAGCATAGACTGCAGTTTGGCAATCTGCTCCTTATTTTCTTCCATCTGCTTACGGATAAACTCTATGTCGGAAGTTATCTTCTGCTTAGCAGTCTTTGACCCTTCGGCCACGGCACCGCGCTGCAAATCCACCCGGTTCTCTGCCGCATTAATTAAGCGGAAACCTTCAGATATTTCATTGAAGGTGCCCATCATTTCATCCAACTCTGCATTGCGCTGAGTAAGTTCCATCATCAAGGAATCATTTTCAGCCTGCAACTTGTTTTTATTACTTCCTGAAAAGCTGTCACATGAAGCTACTAAAGCTGCACATGCACATAATAAAACTAGCTTTTTCATACGCTTTCGTTTTTACGTTTAGTTAATGAAGTTTTTATTTAATCGTCTATTCCTGCTACTACTATCACAATTTCGCCCCGCGGTTCATTGGCCGTAAAATGAGCTATCAATTCAGCCAGTGTGCCACGTACCGTTTCCTCATGAATTTTGGATATTTCCCGGGATACGGAAGCCTGACGTTCTTCACCAAAAAATTCAGCAAACTGTGTCAAGGCCTTAACCAACCTGTGGGGAGATTCATAGAACACCATTGTACGCTGCTCTTCAACCAGCGCTTTCAGCCGTGTCATCCTGCCCTTCTTCTGCGGCAGAAATCCTTCGAAGCAGAAGCGATCGTTAGGCAAACCCGAAGCAACCAGTGCCGGTACAAAGGCTGTGGCACCGGGTAGACATTGCACTTCTATGCCGTTTCGTACACACTCACGTACCACCAGAAAACCGGGGTCGGAAATACCGGGGGTACCTGCATCGGATACCAATGCTACCGTTTCTCCTCCCTTTATTCTATTAACAACACTTTCCACCATCTTATGTTCATTAAATTTATGGTGAGATTGCATGGCATTCTTTATCTCAAAATGCTTCAATAAAATACCAGAAGTACGGGTATCTTCTGCTAGCACCAAATCCACCTCCTTCAAGATGCGGATGGCTCGAAAAGTCATGTCTTCTAAATTGCCTACTGGAGTAGGTACCACATATAATTTTCCCATGGTTATTCTATCACATTACTTCCGCAAATGTAGAAATAAATAATGAAAAAATGCTGCAAAGCCAACAAAAGTGTTACTTTTGTGCCTAAATATAATGTTGAACAGATATCATGGTACTATTCTCAGAAGATCATATCCAGGAAACCAGACAAAGAGGAAGAATTGAAGTGATTTGCGGCTCCATGTTTTCCGGAAAAACCGAGGAGCTTATCCGCCGCCTGAAACGCGCTAAATTTGCCCGCCAACGGGTAGAAATCTACAAACCGGCTATCGATACTCGCTATTCAGAAGAAGATGTAGTATCGCACGAAGGTCATACCATCTCTTCTACGCCCATCGATTCATCGGCCAGCATCTTGTTATTCACTTCGGAAGTAGACGTAGTAGGCATTGACGAAGCCCAGTTCTTTGATGAAGGCTTGGTGGATGTATGCAACCAATTAGCCAATAACGGTGTGCGGGTTATCGTAGCCGGATTGGACATGGATTTCCGCGGCAAACCTTTCGGCCCGATGCCTGCCCTGTGCGCCATAGCCGATGAAGTATCCAAGGTGCATGCCATCTGTGTGAAATGCGGACAGTTGGCTTCTTTTTCACACCGCACAGTAAAGAACGATAAACAGGTACTGCTGGGTGAAACAGAAGAATATGAGCCTCTGTGCCGGGAATGTTACTTAAGAGCTATCAAAAAGGATAACTCGGAGCAATAGAAAGAATAGCTTTAAGCAAGGGAAAGGATAACTCTGAACAAGGGGAAATGTAGCTTAACGAACAAACTGAATCATGGAACGTAAGAAAATCACATTCGACAGTTTTATAAGAGGAGTCATCATCGGACTCATCATTATCGGTGTGCTGATGCTGGTACAACGACTGAGCAGTGTGCTGCTGCCTTTCTTCATCGCGTGGCTTATAGCTTATCTCATCTATCCGCTAGTGACGTTCTTTCAGTACAAACTTAAATTGAAGAATAGGGTAGCTTCTATCTTCTGCGCCTTATGCACGCTCACGGCCATCGGCACAGCCGGCTTTCTACTATTGGTACCTCCTATGATAGAGGAATTCGGACGAATGAAAGATTTATTGATGGTGTATTTCTCGAGCGGAGGCAATAACAGCAATGTGCCACACACCCTGACGGAATTTCTACGCGAGAACATCGACTTGCAAACTTTGGATCGATTGTTCAACGAAAAAGATCTGATGTCGGCCATCAAAAATATGTTGCCACGAGTATGGGTGCTTCTTTCAGAATCCATCAACCTTCTGTTCAGTATCTTCACAGTATTCATCATCTTGCTCTACATTGTATTCATTCTGCTCGATTATGAAAGCATCGCTGATGGCTTTGCTCAATTAGTGCCGATGAAATACCGCACTTTCACCACAGGACTGTTCAACGATGTAAAAGAAGGTATGAACCGATATTTCCGCGGACAGGCACTAGTAGCCCTCTGTGTAGGCATCCTATTCAGCATCGGCTTTCTAATTATAGACTTTCCACTAGCTATCGGCTTGGGAATGTTTATCGGGCTACTGAACATGGTACCTTATCTGCAAATTATCGGTATGATTCCTACCATTGTACTGGCCATCCTTAAAGCAGCTGATACGGGTGGTAATTTCTGGATTATCATGGCTTCGGCTATGGCCGTATTTGCCATAGTACAGATGATACAAGACGGCTTCATTGTCCCTAGAGTCATGGGAAAGATTACAGGGCTCAATCCTGCCATCATTCTACTCTCACTCTCAATCTGGGGTTCGCTAATGGGTATGCTCGGTATGATTATTGCATTACCACTCACCACCTTGATGTTATCATACTATCATAGATTCATTATCCGGCGTGAAAAAATAAGCAATACGCATTCAGCTGATAATCAACCAACAAACGAATAACAAGCAAAAAACAAGCAAAAAAAACTCCGAAAAAGTTTGCAAGTTAACAAAAAGTACCTATCTTTGCACCCGCTAACAGCAAATAAGGATTGATTCGCTAGCTCAGCAGGTAGAGCACAACACTTTTAATGTTGGGGTCTTGGGTTCGAGCCCCAAGCGGATCACAGAAGAGAGAACGTATAAAATTTATACGTTCTCTCTTTTTTGTTACCTATAAAATGTATAGATACAAAAGAATATCCCCAGTTTTAGAAAAATTCTACTCAAAGCAGAAATCTCTAAAACTGGGGATTTACCTTATTCTACCTACAGATATAATGCTATAAAGTAGCAGATATATCAGGTATTATTTAATATCCTTCAACTCCCATCCCAGTGCGCTGGCACCTAATACGGCAGCATCCGAATCTTTCAATTCTGAAATCAGCAATTTGGTCTTTCCTTTATAGATATTCAGAATATTTTCATCCACTGCTTTCAAAATAGGCTTCATGATATATTCACCCGATTTTGCCAAGCCACCAAACAATACGATAGCTTCCGGACTAGAGAAAGCAATAAAGTCTGCCAATGCTTCGCCCAAAATCGTACCGGTAAAATCAAAGATATCCTTAGCCAATGCATCGCCCTTCACTGCAGCATCGTATACATCCTTCGAAGTAATGCTTTCTGCCGGAATAGCGCGGAGCAAACTTTCTTCTGTACGCGCAGTGAGGAATTCACGAGCCGTACGTGCCACACCCGTAGCCGAGCAGTAAGTTTCCAGACATCCCTTACGTCCACATCCGCAGATGCGGCCATTTTCACGACGGATGATTGTGTGTCCTAATTCACCGGCAAAGCCATCATGTCCGTATACCACCTGACCATTGATAACAATACCGCTACCAACACCAGTGCCTAGTGTAATCATGATGAAATCCTTCATACCGCGCGCTGCACCATAAGTCATCTCACCTACAGCAGCCGCATTGGCATCATTCGTCAGTGCAGTAGGAATTCCCAATCGCTCTTCAAACATAGCTGCCAAAGGAATTACTCCCTTCCAAGGCAAGTTCGGAGCAAACTCTATAGTACCGTTATAGTAATTACCGTTAGGCGCACCTACACCGATACCTTTAATTTTATCTACACCACCGTTTTCAATAATCAACGGCAACAGATTCTTACAAACTTCATCTACATATTCGTTGACATCAGCATAAGCACCAGTCTTTACAGAGCCCATAGAAACGATTGTTCCACGTGCATCCACTACACCAAAGACAGTATTTGTTCCGCCTATATCAATACCCACTACATAGGGCTTCTCCATATTAGAATTCATGATATCAATTTGTTTAAAGGGTTAGTTAATTATTATGGTTACAAAAGTCACAAAGAAAAATGAGAATGCAAAATCTTTTGCTAAAAAGTTCATCTTAAATGCAACTTTTTTATCCGAGCCATCGTCTAATGAAATATAAATCGGTTCTATTTAAATATTAATAACGTGATACAACTAAAAAACATTCATAAGACCTATCACAATGGGGCCCCTCTACATGTTTTGAAGGGGATCGATTTACGGATAGAAAAAGGTGAATTCGTATCCATTATGGGAGCCTCAGGATCGGGCAAATCTACTTTGCTCAACATATTGGGTATACTCGATAATTACGATGCCGGTGAATATCTACTAAACAACACACTCATCAAGAATCTCAGTGAAACACAAGCTGCCGTCTACCGCAACCGAATGATAGGCTTCATCTTCCAATCGTTCAACTTGATACCCTTTAAAAATGCGATAGAGAACGTAGCTCTTCCCTTATTTTATCAAGGCGTAGGACGAAAAGCGCGCAATGCCTTAGCATTGGAATATTTAGATCGATTGGGGCTGAAAGAATGGGCCCACCATATGCCCAACGAAATGTCTGGCGGACAAAAACAGCGGGTAGCCATTGCCCGTGCCTTGATAACCCAACCGCAAATTATCCTGGCTGACGAGCCTACGGGAGCCCTCGACAGCAAGACTTCAGTAGAAGTGATGCAGATTCTAAAAGAACTGCATGATACAGGAATGACCATCGTAGTGGTGACACACGAGAGTGGAGTGGCCAACCAGACTAACAAAATCATTCATATAAAAGATGGCATAATAGAAAGTATAGAAGAGAATCTGTCGCATGACGCCAGCCCATTTGGACAAAACGGATGGATGAAATAAAAAACACACTCAATTATGATTGACCTTTGGCAAGAAATATACGGAACTGTACGACGCAACAAACTGCGTACGGTGCTTACCGGATGTGCCGTAGCATGGGGAATCTTTATTCTCATCGTGCTGCTGGGTGCAGGCAACGGACTGCTGAATGCACAGACCGAGCAAATGTCATCACTGGCCATGAATTCCCTGAAAATAGGCGCAGGATGGACCAGTAAGCCCTACGACGGTCTGAAACAGGGACGACGCATACAATTGAACAACGGCGACCTGGAAATCAGTAGTCGAATGAAAGAACATGTGATAACTGCAGGAGCCATACTGTATCAAGGAAATACAAACATTAGCTTCGGAGCAGAATACATCAATGAAAGCCTACGGGGAGTACATCCAAACTACCTGGAAATAAACCGCCCGAAAATAGTGGAAGGGAGATTTATCAACGCATTGGACATCCAAGAAAGCAGAAAGGTGGCTGTCATTCACAAACTGTCGGCAGAGATTCTTTTTAAACAGCCGGAGCAGGCACTGGGAAAGATGCTGAACATAGGCGGCATCATGTATCAAGTAATAGGTATTTATCAGGATTTGGGCAACAGCTATGAACGCAGCGTATTTCTACCGTTCAGCACACTGCAGCTGATATACAACAAAGGAGATAAACTGCACAACATTCTGCTATCTATCAAAGACCTGAATACAGAAGAAGAGAACCAAGCTTTTGAAGCTGACTACCGGGCAGCTATCGGAGCCCATCAACGATTCGACAAAGAAGACTATAGCGCTATCTGGATATGGAACCGCTTTACACAAATGCTGCAGATGAACGAAGGCAGTAACTATATCCGCATGGCTATCTGGATTATCGGACTATTCACTTTACTCAGCGGTGTAGTAGGCGTATCAAATATCATGCTGATTACCGTAAAAGAACGTACTCGGGAATTTGGCATCCGTAAAGCATTGGGAGCCACTCCACTGTCTATCCTTCAACTGGTAATAGCAGAAAGCATTGCCATCACGGCCCTATTCGGATATCTGGGCATGCTGGCCGGTATCGGTGTAACCGAATACATGAACATCGTGGCGGGTAGACAGGTGACGGATATGGGATTCGGGCAAGCCACCACTTTTCTGAATCCTACCGTCGATATCGGAGTAGCCATCAAAGCTACTGTTACCTTGATGGTGGCTGGCACACTGGCCGGACTATTTCCCGCACTGAAAGCCGTTCGCACACGTCCCATCGAGGCCTTGAGAGCAGAATAAGCGCATATAATGACCATAAGAAACTCATCATCATCATGAAATTTGACGCAGATACTTTACAAGAAATCATCCTCACCATCACACGCAACAAAACGCGAAGCTTTCTCACTGCATTCGGCGTATTTTGGGGCATCTTCATGCTGGTCACCTTACTGGGTGGAGGCAATGGCTTTAGAGGATTGATGAATGATACCTTTGGCGGATTCGCCCAAAATTCCGTCTTCATCTGGCCACAGAATACCAGCGAGGCCTATAAAGGATTCCGCAAGGGACGCTGGTGGCATCTGGAACAGGCGGATATGGATCGGATACGCCACACAGAAGGAATAGACGTTGTAACCTGCCTGCAAACCCGGTGGGGAACCACTGCAGTATATCAAGACAAAAAAAGCGAAGGTGTCATTGTAAAAGGATTGTATCCGGCATACAACGACATCGAACAACAACGGGTGAAATATGGCCGGTTCATCAATGACATTGACGTTTTAGAGAAACGAAAAGTATGCTTTCTGGGGAAAAAAGTCAGTGAAGATCTATTTGGCAAAGACGTCAATCCATGCGGTAAGCTTATCCGGTCGGATGGAATCTACTATCAAGTCATCGGCATGTCGGAGGATTCCAACAATAACATTCAGCTGAATGGCAATGCCGACGAGTCTATCAGCATTCCTTTCACCACCTTTGCCACTGCCTACAACATAGGCGATGACATTGGAATGATGTGTGTCACCATGAAACCGGGCTACCGAGTCACAGACAGACAGCCCTACATAGAAGGTATATTGAAAAAGCACCACCTTATTCACCCTAATGACCGGCAAGCCATTATGATGCTGAATGCCGAAGCCATGTTTTCGATGGTAGACTCTCTGTTTCAAGGCATCAACCTGCTGATATGGCTGATTGGTATAGGCACGTTACTCAGCGGCATTATCGGAGTGTCCAATATTATGATGGTTACCGTAAAGGAACGTACCACAGAAATAGGAATCCGACGAGCTATCGGAGCTACACCTCGCCTCATCATGGAACAGATTCTCACTGAGAGTATGGTCCTTACGTTAATAGCCGGAATGAGCGGCATCTCATTTTCTGTAGGCATACTGCAATTAATGGATATGGGAATGGAAAGCAGTGGAAAACCTGCCTGTTTTCAAGTAGATTTCGGATTGGCCGTTGGAGCGGCAGTCCTCGTGGTTTTACTTGGCATCACGGCCGGCATAGCTCCGGCCTTCCGAGCCATGACCATTAAGCCCATCGAAGCCATCCGTGATGAGTAGGCATATGATTGCCTCCTCTATAAAGTTAGTATAATCAAACTAAAAATAAGAAAGAAACAATGAAAAGCAAGAAGTTCTTTAAATTAGCCCTCATTACAAGCATCACTGTCCTGTTTATCTGGACCTTTGTGTTCCTCTATCAGAAATCGCAGCCTCAGACAGTAGTGTACGAACTGATTACACCAGAAATCGCCGACTTGGAAAAGACCACAGTGGCTACCGGAAAGGTGGAACCCAGAGACGAAGTACTGATCAAGCCTCAAATATCAGGCATTATCTCGGAAGTATACAAAGAGGCAGGAGAACAAGTGAAACAAGGCGAAGTAATAGCCAAAGTAAAAGTAATACCCGAACTAGGAACGCTCAACGCTGCGGAAAGTCGTTTACGACTGGCAACGCTCAATGCCCGACAGGCTGAAACTAATTTTTCACGCAGCCAACAATTGTTTGATGAAAAACTTATCAGCCGTGAAGAATATGAAAAAGAAGAAATCAGTGTAAAACAAGCACGCGAAGAACTACAAACAGCTCAGGATAATCTACAAATAGTTAAAGAAGGTATCACACAAAGCAGTGCCTCGTTTAGCAGCACACTCATCCGATCTACAATTGATGGGTTAATTCTGGATGTTCCCGTCAAAGTGGGAAACTCAGTAATTATGAGCAACACGTTCAATGATGGTACAACTATTGCCACTATTGCCAACATGAACGACTTGATTTTCAAAGGTAAAATAGATGAGACAGAGGTAGGAAGGTTACATGAAGGTATGCCGGTAAAACTAACCATCGGTGCCCTGCAAAACCTGTCCTTCCCAGCCACATTGGAATATATCTCCCCAAAAGGAGTGGAAGAAAATGGCGCCAACCAGTTTGAAATCAGAGCGGCCCTGCAAGCTCCTGATAGCATAACCATCCGATCGGGCTATTCGGCCAACGCAGAAATTGTCCTAGAGCGTGCCCAACAAGTGCTAACCATTCCGGAAAAAGCCGTGGAATTCAGTGGAGATACTACCTATATATATGTGCTGACTGACAGTGTACCTCAGCAACAATTCCGCAGACAAACCATTCAAATAGGCATGAGCGACGGAATACGCATTGCTGTGAACAATGGCATCCATACCAATGAGAAAATACGCGGAAGTGAAATCAAACAAGCAAACGAATAGTTATGAATAAAAGACTTTCTATCCTGACACTGCTTTCTGCCTGCCTTTCATTGCAGGCTCAGCAGACATGGACCCTACGTCAATGCATAGAGCATGCCATTGACCACAACATTGCCATCCAGCAAGGAGCTAATCAAGTAGAACAAACCAAGGTAGCTGTAAATACAGCTAAGTGGGCCCGTCTGCCTAACCTAAACGGAAATGCCGGACAAAGCTGGAACTGGGGACGCACACAAACAGCCGTCAAGAACGAAGATACAGGCAACTATTCTACCGTCTATGTAAACAGCAGCAGTCACAGCACCAGTTTGAATCTGAACACAAACATTCCTTTATTCACCGGACTGGAGATTCCTCATCAGTATGCCTTGGCTAAACTAAACCTACAAGCAGCCTTGTCTGATTTGGCAAAAGCCAAAGAAGAAATGGCTATCCAAGTAGCTTCTGCGTATCTACAAGTGCTATTCAATCAAGAACTGCATGAAATATCCAACCAACAAGTAGATCTGAGCACCGAACAATGCCAACGTATCATCCGGCTAGAATCGCTAGGCAAGGCTTCACCCGCCGAAGTAGCTGAAGCAAAAGCACGCATGGCACAAGATGAAATGAATGCCGTACAAGCAAATAACAACTATCGCTTAGCATTGCTAGAACTCAGCCAGCTCATAGAATTGCCTTCACCCGAAGGACTTAGCCTACAGAAGCCTACTGAAGAAATACAATCTGTATCACTGATTCCAGCCGATGAAATCTTCCACACAGCCCTTAATCAGAAAGCGGCAGTGCAGGCTGCACAGCACAGATTGGCCGGGAGTAAACATGCCATCCGCATTGCCCAAAGCGGGTACTACCCCCAACTCAGTCTAAACGGAAGCCTAGGTACCAATTATTACTCTACTATCAACCGCTCCTTCCATCAGCAGATGAACGATAATTTCAGTAAATATGTTGGCTTGAGCCTCAGTGTGCCCCTTTTCAACCGTCTGAACACCCGTAATCGGGTTCGTACAGCCAAACTTCAACAACGTCACTATGCACTGGAGCTAGAGCAGGTTAAAAAGACACTCTACAAAGAAATACAGCAAGCATGGTATAATGCCGTAGCTTCAGAAAGCAAATACCGAAGCAGCCACAGCGCCATGATGGCCAATCTTGCTTCTTTCGAACTGATGAATGAAAAATACACGCAGGGCAAAGCAGCAGCTGTAGAATACAACGAAGCCAAACTGAACTTACTAAAGGCACAAAGCGATGCATTGCAAGCCAAATATGATTACCTGTTCCGTTGTAAAATTTTAGATTTCTATCGCGGAATCCCTATCAACTAGCTTGAAGTTATTTTAGCTGTTATTCAGAAAGCATTTTATTCTGGCTTTATCCGATATTGTATTCGGTCTCTCTCCAGAATGTATATCTACACATAACTCACTATACACTTCTAAACATCACAGAGAAAGTCCTCAAAAACAATTCTTTGCAATAAAAGAATAAAAATTAAGCAGCTTCTTGGTCAGAATAAGCAGAATGATAAAACAAACGCAGGGGATAGTGATTCTTCTTATACCTTGGTAAGAATCCCATCCCCTGCGTTGCATCTAATTTCTTCTAATCAGGTAAAGGTCTATAGCATTCGCATACCGTCCTTTTCTAACACGATAAGACGTTTTTTATACAAATCCCCCACAGCCTTTTTGAAAGTCTTTTTGCTGACTCCGAACAAAGCATAAATTTCATCTGCCGGCGACTTGTCGTTCATCGGAGTAAAACCTCCCTGCTCACGGATATAATCCAACAGAATCTTAGAGAAATCCTCTACCTTACCCATGCCAGGCCTTTGAATCATCAGGTCAATCTTACCATCTTCGCGTACCTGCTTCACATAAGCCTTCAAACGCATGCCAGTATGCAGCGGCTGAAACACTTCACTTTCATAAATCAGTCCACTATACTCATTATTGATAATTGCCTTAAATCCCAAATCTGTTTTCTGCCAGATTAATACATCCACTTCCTGTCCAGACGCATACGGAGCTTTTTCCTTAGACAAGTAGCGATCCACCTTGGCCGACGCCACAATACGATAACTTTCATCATCCAGGTGTGCATGAATCACATATTTCTTCCCTACCTGCATTTTCATCTTCTGTTCACGGAAAGGCACGAAAAGATCTTTCATGAGTCCCCAATTCAGAAAGGCACCGTACTGATTTACCCAAGCTACTTCCAGATAAGCAAACTCACCTACCTGAACCAATGGAGTCAAGGTTGTGGCCACCAAACGCTCCTCATTATCCAAATAGAGGAACACATTCAGTTCATCACCTATCTCACAGCCTTCCGGTACATATCGTGCAGGCAGCAAAATTTCACCCTCTTCGCCACCATCGAGATACATGCCGAAATCCACGGACTTTACCACTTTCAATCTGTTGAATTTTCCTAGTTCAATACTCATAGCATACTATTTTGCCTACAAAGATAAAAAATATTTCAGATGCCTGCAGAGTATACATAACTTTTCAGAAAGCTGCATAACTTTTTTCTATATACAAGTAATCTAAATAACCCCTACTTTTGTTATTGAAAAAAGAACAGAGATTATTCACCTTTAAATAATTAAGATTATGGAATTTCTGACAACAGACAAATTGACCATCGTCGGCGCAGCCGGTATGATTGGCTCTAACATGGCACAAACCGCCATCATGATGCACCTTACTCCAAACATCTGTCTATACGACCCCTATGGCCCAGGATTGGAAGGAGTAGCCGAAGAAATGTATCACTGCGGTTTTGAGGGACTAAACCTTACTTTCACCTCAGACATAAAGGAAGCCCTGACAGGAGCATCTTACGTGGTGTCTTCTGGAGGTGCTGCACGAAAAGCCGGCATGACACGCGAAGATTTGCTGAAAGGAAATGCAGCCATTGCCGAAGAGTTTGGTAAAAACGTAAAAGCCTATTGCCCCGATGTGAAGCACGTGGTTGTTATCTTCAACCCTGCCGACATCACAGGCCTCATCACCTTGCTTTACTCAGGCTTAAAACCCTCTCAGGTTACCACATTGGCAGCACTCGACAGTACGCGCCTTCGCAGTGAGCTATCCAAACACTTCCAGCTGGCTCCGGACAAGATTGTCAACTGCCGCACCTATGGAGGACATGGAGAGCAAATGGCTGTCTATGCTTCTACAGCTACTGTTGACGGAACTCCCTTGAGCAGCTTGATAGGAACTCAGGCACTGAGTAAAGAACAATGGGCTGAGATTCAAACCAAAGTTATCAAAGGAGGAGCAAACATTATCGCGCTGCGCGGCCGTTCTTCTTTCCAAAGCCCAGCCTATATCTCCATTGAAATGATAGCAGCAGCTATGGGTGGCAAACCATTCCGCTGGCCTGCAGGTACCTATGTGCACAGCCATGGATTCAACCATATAATGATGGCTATGGAAACGGAAATCTCCAGCAATGGCGTACACTATAAAGAGCTGAAAGGTACTCCGGAAGAAGAAGCCAAGTTACAAGAAAGCTATCAGCATCTCTGCAACCTTCGTGATGAAGTCATTGGTATGGGAGTACTACCTCCGATTGATCAATGGCACAGCATCAATCCTAATATTGATTAAGTTAAATTGATATAGTTGTTTGTTTGACTAGTTGAAAGCGCAGATTTTACCCTAACCATTCTCCTTAGACCAGGGTATTATTCTGCGCTTTTCATTCTTTTTTTGCGTTAAAAGTATTTTTTTCTGCGAAAGATTTGGTTATTCTAAAAAAAGAATCTATCTTTGCACCCGCAAACGAGAAACAAAGGTGCCATAGCTCAGTTGGTAGAGCAAAGGACTGAAAATCCTTGTGTCCCCGGTTCGATTCCTGGTGGCACCACTATGCAAATCCCTAAGTGCTTAATTTTCAAGTATTTAGGGATTTTCTTTTTGTAGGAACATAAAGAATTGTAGGAACATTGTAGGAACACTCATTAAAAAAGGTCTGCAAACCTCGCTCGGCTAACAGACCTTAATAGTAATGATAAAACCTCGAATTGAGATTCTTTGGCAAATATAGAAATTTAATTCTATTCAGCAAAGGTTATCCATCTTCGTATTGCTTCTTCCTCTCTTCCTCCTTCCGCTTCTTCTCCTTATTATAAAGGTCGCACATGTGACAAGTGACAGGAAGGTAAAAGTGAACTGTGTTATCTTCCGCAATATTTTCCTCCTGCTTCATACGTTGCAGGTCTGCTATCTTCATAAGCAAATCTGCTCGGTCTTTCCCCGACACATACGGAAGCTCGGCAATTAGAGCATCCAAAACCTCTTCCTTGGTACGGTAGCTCCCTCTAGCGTTTTCCCTTGCTGAATCCTTTCTGCCGTTTAGTTCCGTTCTTCTTGTCGCTAAGTATTCCGCTACGTGCTTTAAGCGGATATACCTTAACGCCATCTTATGAAATGTATCTACTTGGCAATCCTTATCTGTGCGTCCTGTGGCTAGCTGATAGCATAGGTCCGCATCTTCATTCAGTAGGTAAGCATCTAAACAGAATCTTTCCCTAGCCGTAAGGTCTGCTGCAATCTTTTTTCTTCGTTCTCTCATATCAAAAGAATTTAGTGGGCAGACTATCAATCTGCCCAAATTAAACATTACTTCTTCTTCACGATAAACTTGCTAGCCACCATTTCCAAGAAAACTTCCTCGGAGCATCCTTCCTGAATGTACTTCATGATATTAGTTTCTCTTGGAGGAATGGCTATTCCTGCGGCCTGCGCTTCATAATACGCTTTCCCAAGGTAGATGTATTTCTCTGAAGTTAGGGATTCTGTAAGGTTATGCCGTTTTTCAAAGTTCTTAATTTCTTGCAATGCATCTTTGACGGCTAATACCAAATTGTAGTATTCCTCTACGGAAGCTGTATCTACCTCTTTGGTGTATTTAGTTCGTAACGCTTCTTCCGTACCTGCATCATCAATAGTCACAACTCCGTCAACTTCTACCAATTTGAAGCCGTAGTGTGAAAAACCTGTCTGTAATGACTTGATTGCTGGCAATGTTCTCTCAAAGAGCTGCTGATATAATTCTGCGATGCGGATTCTTTCCTCTCTCAAAACAAAACCTAGCTTCCCGATGTACTCTTTTAGCATACCTCCAATGAAGTTGTGCCAGTCCTCATCAGAGAGTGAGAGATACTTCTTCACTGCCTTCAATGATACTTCCAAACCCTCTTCTTTTAGGTCTTTTAGGTTACTCATAAATACCTCTCTAGCAAGCTGATAAGCTTCTAATTCCTTCTTGAATCCCGCTGATTCAAACAATTCTTTTTCAAATCTGTTTTTCATATCTGTTTCCTCCTGTTATTTCTTTAATTGTATTCCGTTATAATTTCTCTCAATTTCTTTTCCTTTCTTGGGTAATTTACCCTTGCTTCTCATTCTCTCTCTGAAAAACTCTCTTCTTGCAAGTTGTTCTGCTGTGGGTTGCGTCTTTTCTTCTTCCATGATAATAATAATAATTAAATTGTTAATGATAGCTCCCTGCTTCGATGCAGGAGCAGGGAATGTTAGTTTCTTAGTCAATAATAGATTCTTTTATTTGATTCAGCATCAGTCGTATCAGCCGTAAAGCATTTTCCCTGCTGATAATGTACGGCTGTGTACCTTCTTCGGGCAAAATGTGGATTTCCCTCATAACTTCTGTGTTCGGCTGCAAGAGGAAACCTATCAATGTTGAATCTTCGGGGTTCTTTCCGATGACCACCGGCTCGAAGCTTCCTGCTTCATCAAAGAAAGGTCGCTTTTCTTCAAGGTCGTAGCGGTCTGCAAATGCAGCTTGCAAGATGTCTGCTGCAAGGTCAATGGCCTGCTGTTTGGTAAACTCTAGTTGAATGGAATACTCGTCCAACAAATCATAAGGATTCTCCAATATCAAACCTACACTATCGGGTTCTTCACGCTTGCCGTCTGCATCTTCTACCATGTTTTCATACGCTACCAAACGAAGGTCGGCTGCGCTCTCATTCTGAATCTTTTTCTCTTTAAATTTTTCCATTTCTTTAATTGTTTAAGTGATTAATATAATTGTGTTCGTGCTATTTAGATACGTTCTAAATTAATGTCTTTTTCGGCTCTATTTTGCACGTTCTTTAGTTATCCTAAACTCGTATCATCTTCCCCCAAATCCTCTCTTAAAAAGCCTTATTCCGCTTCAATCAGTTGGCAATCGAAAACCGTAATCAAATCCATGATAGCAGGGCTCTTCTTCTTAAATTCAGCAAGTGTTAACTCTGCTTTGCTTAGCTCTTTCCTTACCACTTCCACCGCTTCTAGTTGCTGAATCAATAAATCTGCAAGGTCTATCTTATTGGCTCGGTCGGTGTCGGACGCTGACTTCTCCAACAGGTCGGACACAACCACATTTACACCTGCTTTTCTCATTTCCTCGGCTTTTTCTCTCCAATAGTCGTAGGCGTCAATATCTGGAAACATTATTACTTGCTTTCCTCGAAGTGCTGCTAACTTCTCCATACTCATGTTGCTTTTCCCTCCTGTGGCAAGCCAATTAAATTGGGGATAAACTCCCGCTGCTATGATAGCAGATTTCTCAGATTCCGTTAAGCAGATAAGCCTATCGGGGTGCATTGCAATCAGGTGTTCTCCGAAAAGACACTGTGTTAGTTCCCATTCAGCAGGTAATAATCCTTTCTTCTTCATTGTTGTATGAATCCACTGAACTGCGCCTGCTTCCTTGGTGCGATGTCCTGTTTCCTTGTTGTACCGCATCACTTTGCCTGTGCGGACTTTTCCGTGAGCATCAATTTGCCAAAAGATTACATTGCCATCCTTTGTTGCTCCGATGGCATATTGCTGAATCAGATTCTCAATCGTAGGACTTTCCAATACATATTTATCGAATAGTCCGCAGAGGAAATAAATAAAGTCGCTGTTGGTTGAAGCCGATTCTTCAACGTACCGAAAAGGTATTGTACATATCTGCCGAATTTCCTTTTTCTTCACATTGGTGGCGCATTGAACTGAAACCCGTTCTTCGGTATAAAACAGATTTGTATCTACACCTGCTCTTTGTGCCATCCATACCAATGTGGATATATCTGTTCTGCTGTTGCTTCTCAAGGCATCATCAAACTTTCTGTCAGATTCTCTTTGATTGTATTTTTCTGATAGGCTACTGATAGCATGGAACAAACTGCGTCCCTCTTCGCCTAAAGTACTTAATGAAAATGCCATCTTCGTCCAATCTTCAAATGATTCAGCAAGGTTAATACCTTGATTAACAATATATTGCACTAATGCTTGATAATTGTATTTATTCATGATTCCTCCTTTCTGTCCCACCTGTCCCACTGTCCCACCCTTGGGACGCTGGGACACTTGGGACACTTTGGGACACTTCTACTTTTTACAGATTCTTCCTACCTTTGACTTGCTGATATTCAACTGATTAGCTATATCCCGAATGGATTTCCCTTGCTGAAAAAGCCGCTTAATCTCCTCAGTCTGCTGGGACACATCTTTCTCCGACATCTCTTTCAAATGCTCCATTTCCGTAGCATAGCCGATATTAACGAATTGTAGAAAGCTGCCTACTTTCTCAATAGTGCTTACTATCACATTATCGGCGTCGTACTCATAGCTGCCGAATCTTACTTTTAGCTGCTTAATATAACGGAGATTGCTATCTTTAGCACTCTTCCCTATGGCAAATACGCTATCAAAAAAATTATACAATTTCTTGCTACCTGCAAGGTCGTTTTGGGTGATTGGATTTGAAAGTGCCCGCTTGGGAGTGTGCGCCAATATGAGCAAAGATAGGTCGTATTTTCTCTTTAGGTGCATTAGCCTCATCATCAAACTGCCTGCTGCATCTCCTTTTTCCGTTGCGATTGAGAGGTACGTAATGTTGTCAATTATAAAAACCTTAGCATTAGTTTGCTTGGCTGCTTCTTCCAAGTTAGCTATTACAGCTTCCTCGAAGTCACCCGCACCCAAGGAATCACGATTTATTTCCACCCTGTATAGGTTATTCGGGAATTGGTATAGATTTCCCTGCGCATCCGTGTAGCGAAGCTGAAACTGCTTGTCGGATAATTCAAAATCAAAGTACAAAACTTTCTGAGATTCAGCGATTTGTGTAGCTATTTGTACCGCATAAATGCTCTTCCCAAGATTTGAATCTGCAAACAGACAACAGCACTCTCCTTCATACCAAAGGGACAACCAAAGCGCATTCGGGTTCGGCCGTAAAGCTGCTTCTTTAATTGTTTGATTGGCGGATTTTATTAAGAATAAACCTATATTGGTAGGTATGGATTCAGCAAGCTGTGAGCATCTATCCAATTCTGCTCCGATGGCAGAAATATAGTCTATTCCTTGCTGAATTGTCTGATTATTAGTATCTTTGCCCATGTCTGTTGGGGCGGCTTCGGTCGCCTTTTTTTCATCTATCATTCTTCTTTCCTCCTATTTTTTTGTCGTGACCATGTAGAATAAAGTCAGGATTTTGCATTAACTCTCTTATTAATGAGCCAATCTGCTTCGGCTCGTTACTCGGCTGTGTTTGTGTGTTTTTGTTCATTTGCGTAGATATTTGATATTAATATTAGAATCAATCACTTGCTGAATCTGTTCAGCATCGAAAAGTATTCTCCTGTCGCCCATCTTAATAGGTTGCAGTAGTCCATTATCTGATAGCTTTTTTAGGGTAGGTTTGCTTATACGCAGCAAATCACACACTTCTTCACGAGAGTATAATTTCTGCTCTACTCTTTTGGGTTCTCTAATAATCGGGATAATCTTTTCAGCTACCTTTTCCGCTATGATGTTCAGAAAAGGTTCGATGATTGGCATCAGTGCCATAATTTGCGTTTGAGTTATCATATCTTTGGTGTTTAATGATTATGACACAAAGATATGCGTGAAAAAAAGGAAGGGAAAAAGGTTGGCAAGGTTGGCAGGAATGTTGGCAAAGTTGGCAGGAATAGGAAAAAAAATAAGGCATATCCAACAGATACACCTTATTAATTTATAAATAATCTCTGAATGTTCGTTCCGATAAACTTAGAAATCCAGCTTCTTTTAGTAACCTTGCAAATTTCGCCCGATTGTTATCGCTTGGATTTTCAATTAAGGTTCTCCCTCGCTCGTCTTGCTTCTTCGCCCATGCTTTTATCTTCTTGGCTTTATCCCTATCGGGCAAGCCTTTTAACTCATTCAATAGTTCAACGTGATTTCGGAAAAGGTTAAGTAATTCAGCAGGATAGTTATTTTTGATACCTTGCTGAATCCCTACGCCAATACTACCAAGGTCGCTTTTTAGTCCCCGAAGAGAATTTCGGAGAAAAGCAGTAATCTCGTTTACCTTATTAAGATAGGTATGTACATCATTATCGCTCATTCCTTCATCTGATAACCGCTCACAAAGACCCTCCCAAAAATCCATAACTATTCCGTCTGCCTTGACAGCTCCTGTAAACGCATCACACTCTAATAGGTTAGATATTGGTTGCAGATATAGATTTTCATGTTCCCGGTAATTGTCATCGCTAAGAATATCAGCAATCACATCTTCGGGGTGGCAGTATTCGTTTAGGTTATCGTAGATTATCTGTAACTCTTCATAGTTCGGCAAAGGGAAATGTTTGTTATCCAGCCTTGCCAGTACGTTCACGGCTTCTGCCATGTACCGCCTATATTTTATTAATTGTTTTAGCTCTGCCATACTTCTAAAAAATCAGAAAAAAAATTTTGAACAGCATCGAAACACCCTCCACACAGACCACCCATCGGGGGGGGGTGGGTAGTCTGTTTTTACCTCTTTAGAAAAGCTCACTATTATCAGCTTCCTTCTGCCGTTGCAGGATTATATCGGCTATCTCGTCCGAAGATAACTTAATATATTCGGTGAAGGTCTTTGCGTCCTTATGCCCACTCACGGCCATCATCTGAAAAGTATCGTAATTTCCTGTGAGATAGAGGTTTGTTATCCCTGTTCTACGTGCTGAATGTGTAGAAATAAGGTCGTATCTTGGCTTCACTGCCCTACCTTCTTCGTCACGTTGGAAGGTTATCTCACCTCGTTCTTCCTTGGCTATCTCTTTTTGGGTTAATACGGTGGGAAGCATCACAGCAAGGGAAGGCACAGATTCAGATAAATCTTTGAGTATCAGTTTGATATATCTGTTCAGAATCACATCGGACACCTTCGGCAGGTTGTAATTATATCTTTTTGCAATGTTCAACAGATTATCATTCATCACAGGTATAACTATCTGATTCTTTGTCTTTTGCTGAATCAACCTTATCACCCTGTTACCCTTTGCAGTAGTGGAAAAGTTCTCCGCTCGTATCTCGCTGTAATCAGAATAACGTTGGCAAGTATAGACACCCACTAGGAAGGAATCACGGACTTCTGCTCGCTTGCCTGTCAAAGGCATATCATAGAGAGCCTGCACCTCATCGGCAGTAAGATATATCTCGGTCGCTTTGTGATTCTCCAGCACCTTCTTCTTCTTTTTCTTAAAAGCTGCCATCAATTCAGAGCCTATCACCTTCTTATCTACTGCACGCTGAGCAATGGCACGGAAGCAAATAAGATACTTGTTTTGGCTCTTCACCATGTATTCGCCATTTTCGAGGAAGCGTATAAAGCCGTTCACTACATCTTCGGAAAGCTCGTTCCACTGGAAGGGATATTTATCGAAGAATCTTTGGAATATACCAAGGAAGCTCATCCACACCTTACAGGTATTCGGGGAATAGTGTTCCGCTCCGTTAAGAATCTCACCCTTCTTTATACCTTCCACAAATTCAGTAAGGAAAAGCACAGGGTTAAGCTTCCGTTCACGTTCTTCTTCTTGTTCTGCCTTAATCTTAGCTTCCTGCCGTTTCTGTTCTTCCTCTCTGACTTCACGGAAAACTATGTTATCTACCGCTTCATCGTAGTACTTCTTATCGGGTACTTCCAATGTCAGTAGGTTAGATATAGCTTCGTCTATATCCTTCATGCGCTGATAGGTTTTGGATTCAGCAGTTATCCATTTATCCCATTGCTTTGCATCCTCTTTGGCTTTGTACCACTTGGCAATATCTACTACTACCTTCGTGTTAATCGTGAAGCTGATAGAAGGTGTTCTTCTACGTGCATACACATACAGGCTCGCTTGTCCTTCGGTCTTCGTTGTTCTCAGAAAAAAATCTCTCATAATTCATTTGTTTTATCATTACACCACAAAGATACGAAAGTTTTTTCTTGTAGGAACATTGTAGGAACATTTTTTTCTTTTGCTTTTTTCTAATTATCCATCAAATATCATTAATCACTATTTATCAGACAGTTACGTGATTTCCAAAAACAAATAAAAACAAGGAAAACCAATATTTGTAGTGCTGGTGGCACCACCAGCAAAACTCCGAAATGCTTCATTATCAAGCATTTCGGAGTTTTTTTCGTTTTAGTCACTACACCCAATAGTCACTACAAAAGTCGGCTCAGTAGAATTTTCGTGGGGATTATTTTCTATACTCGTGAAGTATTGCTTAC
>Mya_p2__coassemble_465_pt1 | contig 85712 bp, 62 predicted proteins | sample Mya_p2__metabat2_high_PE_003 | metagenome-assembled genome bin Mya_p2
GCAAGCGGCTGCATGGCCCTTAGCAAGCGGTTGTAAGAGCCGATGCAACCGCTTGCTAAGGGCCATGCAGCTATATGACAGTAAAACTAGGGAGCAGTACCCGCTGCAAATACTATTTTATTCTTCCCGGCCCACTCCAGCAGTTTCAGCCAAAGGCCATCCATATCCTGCATACAGCAGAGATGAATCTTCTCTCCCTCTAGGGTCTCTATCCTTATATGCCCATTGAGAGATACCACCACTCTGACAACCGACGAAGCGGCTACAACGCGCTTCTTATGAAACAGCCTCGTTTCTATCAGACTATCCTTATCTACGGAAAGCCGATAATAGAAAGTCCCCACCAATACCAAACAAACTATTGAGAAGAATGCGACAGAACCTCCCCAAAACAAACAAGAACATCCCAAAGACACATTGCACCACTGAATCCACCACAATACAACCAAATAAAAATTCAACTGTACTGACAAACCAAACCAATCTATCCGCTTTCTGAATATGCCGGCTATGGCAGCATTCTTACTTTCCATCTTAGTATCCATAACACTTTACTGTTTTTTGTATTACACCTTGTATGAATCACACCTAGTCTACAAAAATAGCCTGCCAAAACTGTTCAGCAAGTACAAAAAGTGCCCGATTCTAACCCGATATGCCATTTTGCGCATTTTTCAAGTCTTCTTTTAAGGAAAAAAGGACCTCTTTAAGCAGCAAATTCTTAGAGTGACCCATTCTCATAGCCAACTCCCGTGCCTTTAACTGAATGGTGCTTCGGGCATACCCGTTCACAAAATGCCCGATATGCTTCACAGGTATCCGGACTAGATAGAGCGCGCAAATCTTGATTTCCTCTGGTGACAGTTGAAAAGTATCTCTTAAATAACTGAGCATATGATAACACGAAACATCTATTTTATGAAGCAGCTCTTCCCATTCTTCGACTGTAAGGCATTCATCGGTCTCTACCCTGGATAAAGTACGCACGATGTCTTTCAGCTTTAAGAAGACAGCAGAGGTTTCATAACTTTTTTCCAAGGAGGAACAGGCAGCCGGAATTTCATAGCCGGCCACTTCACGCAGACTCCTCGTTAAATCATCAGCAGCAGACTTCCGCCTTTTTCGGAAATGTACCACCAGCAATGCCAACAAGCAGTTGAACACCAGTATCGAGCAAACAATTACCCACATAAGCCATTTGAATAAATCGGAAAAACAGAACAATTTCACACCCTCTTCGGGACTTCTCCCAACCAAGTCCCTACCAACTCCTAACCAACTCCCAGTTCTTAGACTCGGAGCAGACCCCTTTCTGATACGAGAATGCCCCCTGTCAGCAGGGGGCATACCAGAAAAATAGAATAGTTTTTAAAGTTGGTTACAGCACTTCTTCGCCTTTCAATGTAGCCGAACTGGATTCGGTGATACGCACCCGCACAAAGTCGCCCACACGGTGAGTGCCGCGGTCGAACACCACTACGCGATTCTGCTCGGTACGGCCAAAAAGCTGTTCGCGACTGCGCTTGCTCACCCCTTCTACCAGTACTTCATACGTCCGGCCAATGCAGCGGGCATTGGCTTCGGCCGACAGACGGTTCTGCAAGGCGATGATTTCATTTAAGCGGCGGATTTTCACTTCTTCGGGCACATCGTCGGGCAATTTCTTGCTGGCATAGGTACCCGGACGTTCGGAATATTTAAACATAAAGGCTGCATCGTAGGCACAAGCCTCCATCAGCGACAAGGATTGCTGATGGTCTTCCTCGGTCTCGCTATGGAAGCCGGAGAAAATATCGGTAGACAAGCCACAGTCCGGAATGATGCGGCGGATGGCATCCACCCGCTCCAAGTACCATTCACGGTCGTACTTACGGTTCATCAGTTTCAGGATACGACTGCTGCCGCTCTGCACCGGCAGGTGGATATGCTTGCACACATTGGGCATTTCGGCTATCACCTGAAGCGTTTCGTCGCTCATATCCTTAGGATGTGACGTAGTGAAGCGGATACGCACACCCGGAGCGGCCTGTGCCACGGTGCGCAGCAGCATCGGGAAGGTAATCACCTCGCCGTCGGGACGTTCAAAACGGTAAGAATTGACATTCTGTCCCAGCAAGGTAATTTCTTTATATCCCTTGCTCACCAGGTCGGCCACTTCGTTCAGAATACTTTCCACATCACGGCTGCGTTCTCTGCCGCGTGTATAGGGCACAATGCAGTAGGTACAGAAATTATTGCATCCGCGCATAATGGATACAAAGCCCGAAATGTGATTGCCACAGATACGCGAAGGAATCACATCGCGATAGGTTTCGGTGGTGGAGAGTTCCACATTGATGGCCTTTTCGCCCGCTTCTACCGAAGCAATCAGTTCCGGCAACGACAGATAAGCATCGGGTCCCACTACCAAGTCTACATGATGCTGGGTAATCAGTTCATCTTTCACCCGTTCGGCCATGCAACCCAACACGCCCACAATCAGCCCCTTTTTCTTCTTTTTCATAGAATGGAAGAACTCCAGGCGATTGAAAATCTTTTGCTCGGCATTGTCGCGGATAGAACAAGTGTTCATAAACACGGCATCGGCCTCTTCCAGCGTGTCGGCCATATCATATCCGGCCATCTTCATCACCGATGCAATTACTTCACTGTCGGCCACATTCATCTGGCAGCCATACGTCTCGATAAACAATTTCTTGTCTTCTGCAGTTGCAGATTTAAAGTCTGCTCCCGTTTTCTTTTCCATAAATCTTCTTCTAATTTTTAAATTTCGACTACAAAGATACGCTTTCCACCCCAAAAAAGTAATGAAGTGAAAGAAAAATAATACATAGAACATGCATTTAGAGATATTCATGCTAATTATTGTTAACAATCAAAACAAAAATAGACTGTTAATTTGGTTCAAAAAAAAGAAATTCACATTTTTGTGAAATGAAAGAAACATTAGATTTTTTCATAGTTAAGGTTTAGGTTAAAAAATTAAAGGGAGCTGTGAAGCTGCCCTTTTTTCTTGCCCTAGCCTCGTTGCATACAGTAGCCGGAATGAAGATTCCCACACCCCCCTAAAAAAGGCATCGCAGCACTTCTAAATAGTTGGAGAAATATTGCAGGTAATCAGATTAAATACTTATCTTTGGCGATGATTAACTAAGAATGGGAATATGGAAGACATCTTGAAAATTCTATTCGTAGTCGGCATTTTGCTCTACGAAATAGTGCGACGCATCCGGAAAGAAGATTCCGGGCAGGCTGCTTCTCTGGAAGAGGACCTGCCGGAACCGGAAGATATACCTGTGCCTCTAGATGAACCCGACGCTACCTGCGTGTTCACGCCGGAAGAAGAGGAAAAACCTGCCGACCCACTTCCGCCAACCCCCAAGCCCCAGCGTAAGAAGCCCCAAACTTACCAACCGCTGCCGGATGCCCCAGCCACTCCACCCACACCGGATATTACCGCCGCTCAGGAAGATGAATACCGCATCCTCTCGGCAGAAGAAGCCCGCAAAGCTATTATCTGGGGGGAAATACTGCAACGTAAATACTAACGATTTGTTTGACACTCAAAAATATAACAAGAAGACATTATGGCATTTAATTACATCTCAGCAGAAGAAGCTGCTAGCCTCATCAAGCATGGCTATAACATTGGATTAAGCGGATTTACTCCCGCAGGTACCGCCAAAGCTGTGACGCACGCATTGGCCGGCATTGCCGAAGCAGAACACGCCAAAGGCAACCCTTTTCAGGTAGGAATCTTTACCGGAGCCTCTACCGGTGATGCCTGCGACGGTATTCTGGCTCGCGCCAAAGCTATCCGCTACCGTGCACCGTATACTACCAACCCCGATTTCCGCAAGGCTGTGAACAACGGTGAAATAGCCTACAACGACATTCACCTCTCACAAATGGCTCAGGAACTGCGCTATGGATTCATGGGCAAGGTAAACGTGGCTATCATCGAAGCTTGCGAGGTGACGCCCGACGGTAAAATCTATCTGACAGCAGCCGGAGGCATCGCTCCTACCATCTGCCGACTGGCCGACCAGATTATCATCGAACTGAATGCGGCCCACAGTAAAAATGCCATGGGACTGCACGACGTATACGAGCCGCTCGACCCGCCTTATCGCCGTGACATTCCTATCTACAAACCGAGCGACCGCATCGGATTGCCGTATGTACAGGTGGACCCGAAGAAGATAGTAGGCATCGTGGAAACCAACTGGCCCGACGAAGCCCGCAGCTTTGCGGATGCCGACCCGCTGACCGACAAAATCGGACAAAATGTGGCCGACTTCCTGGCTGCCGACATGAAACGGGGCATCATTCCTCCCAGCTTCCTGCCGCTGCAATCGGGTGTGGGCAACATTGCCAACGCGGTATTGGGAGCCTTGGGCCGCGACAAGACCATTCCTCCGTTCGAAATGTATACAGAGGTTATCCAGAACTCGGTTATCGGCCTGATTCGTGAAGGACGCATCAAATTTGGCAGTGCCTGCTCACTGACTGTAACCAACGATTGCCTCAACGGCATCTACGAAGATATGGACTTCTTCCGCGACAAGTTGGTGCTGCGCCCGTCGGAAATCTCCAACAGCCCGGAAGTGGTACGCCGACTGGGTATCATCTCTATCAATACCGCTATCGAGGCCGACCTTTACGGCAACGTAAACTCTACACACATCGGCGGTACCAAGATGATGAACGGCATCGGTGGTTCGGGCGACTTTACCCGCAATGCCTATATCTCTATCTTTACTTGTCCGTCGGTGGCCAAGGAAGGCAAAATCAGTGCCATTGTGCCGATGGTATCACACCATGACCACACCGAACACGATGTGAACATCATCATTACCGAACAGGGTGTGGCCGACCTGCGCGGCAAGAGCCCGAAGGAACGTGCACAGACCATCATAGAAAACTGTGTACACCCCGACTACAAGAACATCCTGTGGGATTACCTGAAACTGACCGACGGCAAGGCTCAGACCCCGCACGCCGTGCGCGCTGCCCTGGCCATGCACGCCGAACTGGCCAAGAGCGGCGACATGAAGAATGTGGATTGGGCGCAATATAAATAAGCATCCTTACTACAGGAAAATCATCCATAAAGCGAGAGTGTCTCCGGACGCTCTCGCTCATTTTTTTACCACATCAAAAAAATCAATCCATGGATTCAGAATCGTAAATCCATGGATTCAGAATTGTAAATCCATGGATTCAATGCTCTAACCTACAGCTTTACAAAATTCTATTGCCTTAAAAAAATCAGAAACCTACAGCTAAAATATAGGAAAAAACGACTTCTCTGATTTCATCCATTAAAAAGTATACACCCTTCACCTTTCACCTTTCACCTGCTGATTATCAGCATAAAAGTGGTGAAACATTCACTACCTATCTGCTAAAGACACCTTTCATGCCAGGCAACAATCTTGCTAAAAACAACGAATAAGCACATCGCATACAGCATCCTGAAACCTGCGAGCCTCCCTACCCGACAACACATTCTGATTCATAATGGCAAAAGCCAACTGATGACCACTGCCGGCACGCAGATAACCTGCCAGACAATTGATTCCCGTAAAGGAACCGGTCTTGGCGTGTACGTTGCGAAACGAAGGTGTGTCCGGATGCATGCGGTATTGCAGCGTACCGTCTATACCGCCAATGGGCAAGGCCTTGTAGAGCTTCTGAAACACATCGGTACGGGAATAAGCATACCGCAAAAAAGCCACCAGCAATTCGGGAGATATGAAATTATAATTAGACAGTCCGCAGCCGTCGGCCAGGTTATAGTCGTCGGGGCGATACCCCAGTTTACGTATCAAGGCACGAATGGCCGACAAACCAGCCTCGGCAGAAAGATGCTTTTCACCGGTGGTCTGTGCGCCGAGCCGGCACAACAATGCTTCAGCATTCAGGTTATCACTTTCCTTCATAATCTCTTTTACCACAGTCGCTACAGAAGTTTCGCACACAGCCAAGCGAACCGATACAGAATCGGGCCGGAACTCTTTAAAGGCGTAAGAAATGCCTGACGCATCCTGCCACACCACCCCGGCAGCCCGCAACCGCTCTGCCAAGGTGTGCATGAAAAAATCCTGCGAAGCATGCAGATTAACGGAAGCAGTACACCTTCCTTCTACAGAGCCCGACACCATCACCCGGTTACCGTTCTCCAGCCAGTTACGCGTCACACGAAACCGCCCGGCCTTTTGACTTTTGCTGACCGTACGATTTTCCACCTGATAATACGTAGAAACCGGGACACACTGCAACATAGCCGCCTCGCCGGGCTGTCCGGGTACCGCAGTAACCTTTACACATCCTTTACAGAGCATCAGCGGCGACAGGTAAGGCTGAAACGAAGAGGGATTATCGTCCCACAGCCACCCGCTGCCCCAATACAGAGAGTCTTTCATAGATACATCGCCATAAACCTGCCCCGTTATCACCGAAAAATCTGCATCCGATACGCTACGCACCAAGGTATCCAGCATTTCCTCATCAAATTCGGGATCAAAGCCCCCTACTACATACAAATCGCCATACAGCGTATCTTGCCTGATGATACCTTGGGCCCATACCTCGGTACGGAAAGGTTCGTCTGCTTTCTCTTGTGCCAACGCCGTGATGGTGGTAAGCAGTTTCATGGTAGAGGCAGGATGCGACAGCTTATCTGCCTGATAAGCATACAGCACACTGTCGGCCGTCAGGTCGTAGACTGAAATCCCAACCTGCGAACCCTTCGGTAACTGTCTGTGCAACAACTGATGTATCTGTTGCACAGATGACATACCTTGCTTTCCCGACTGCGCCGCCAAGGAAAGCAAATGCAGACTCATACATACCAACCAAACAAACCTTTTCATACCCTTTCTATCTGATTATCCCAATGCCTCCTTGAAGATTTCACCCACGGTAGGATGCGGGAAGACTATCTTCTTCCAGTCGGCAGCTTTCAGTTTCAGTTCGATAGCCATACCGGCAGCCACAATAATTTCAGAAGCCGGATTACCCAAAACATGAGCACCCAATACCGTATCGTCTTCGCCCAGCAGCAACTTACATACGCCATTGACTCCTTCATTCTCGGCTACAAACCGACCGCTGAAAGCCATTGGAAGTTTGGAGACCCGATAGGCTATGCCTTTTTTCTGCAAGGATTCTTCGGTCTCGCCCACGCCGGCTATTTCGGGATTGGTATATACCACACCCGGAATGGCCCGATAACTCATGGCATCTGCCTGACCTGTGATATGGTGTACCGCCACTTCGGCCTCGCGTACGGCAGTATGGGCCAGCAAAGAGAAACCGGTCAAATCGCCACAGGCATACACGGTAGGTTCGGAAGTCTGCATCTGCGCATTCACCACCACATTCCCCCGTTCGTTCTTGTCTAAATGCAGATTCTCTAATCCGAATCCTTGCATTACCGGACGACGACCCACACTCATCAGCAGTTTTTCGGCTGCCACCGCACCACCAGTTCCGTCGGACAATTCATAATGAACCTGCACCTGGCCGTCCTCAGCCCTATCCAGCGACACCACCTTGGTGCTGAGCATAAACCGAATACCCCGCTTGGCATATTCGGCCCGTAGCAGTCCGGAAAGCTCCTTGTCCATACCTCCCAGAATCTCGTCCATCATTTCTATCACCGTGACCTCTACCCCCAGACTATTAAAGAACGAGGCAAACTCCATACCAATTACTCCCCCGCCTATAATGGCCAGTGAAGCCGGCAATTCCTTATTATTCAAGGCATCGCGATGCGTCCAATAAGGCACTTTCTCCACACCGGGAATAGGAGGAATAAACGTGTCGGACCCTGTACACAGCAAAAGATAGTCGCACTCGTACACCTCTTCTCCGCACTGTACATGATGCTTGTCCACTACAGACGCCTCGCCGGTAACCAGCGTCACCCCGTGAGAAGTCAGCTTACCCTTCACCCCCAACACAAGTTTACGCACCACCTTTTGCTTGCGGGCTATTATTTTCGGCAAGTCAAAGCTAAGCTCTGCCGCCCCGATAGCATACTTCTGTGCATGACGCGCACCATCGTACGTCTTGGCCGAATAAAGCAACGTCTTAGTAGGAATACATCCCTCATTAAGACAGACACCTCCCACATTCTGTTTCTCGAACAATACCACACTCAAACCCGCCTTTCCGGCAGCTTCGGCAGCCGTATATCCCGCAGGACCTCCACCGATAATGGCCACTTGAAATTTCATAGTTTCTGTTTATTTAAGCTGTTATACATTGGTTTCTGCTTGCATCCGCTTCTTCAATGCACGGATAAATGCTTCTTCATTGACCGGTGTAACCACTTCGCACCGGCCGGCTCCATGCCTCACCAGCACATAATGCATCACTGCCCATCTTCCTATCTTCATGGAAGAAGTCTGCTCCACCGAAACAATCTCCTTGATAAGAATCTCTTTACTACGCATAAAACGGCCCCGATACAGCAGCAGCCTGCCGTCTGAAGTCAACGTATAGGTAGTATGAATCAATTTCTCAATGCACACCACCAACAAAAGCATAAACAACACCGCACTCAGCAGTTCTTTATGCCAAAACCCCCAAACCGTAATAAAGGTCATCAACCCCAAAGCAATGTATTGCCCCGCTACAATGCGTGCATGAAACAAGCGATTCATCATCATCTCTGCTTTTCTATTTACTTTTTTATATTAGATTGCTAAAATAGAGATTGTTTAGAACTTTATCAAGAAAAAAGATACAAAGAATGTGGTAATTTTGTAGTTTTGCAACCATTAAACACTATACGTATGGTAAGAAAGTTCGATTTCCTCGTTATCGGCTCCGGAATTGCCGGTATGAGTTTCGCGCTCAAAGTGGCGCACAAAGGAAGTGTAGCCCTCATCTGCAAGGCAGGTCTGGAAGAAGCTAACACCTATTTTGCCCAAGGAGGCATCGCCTCTGTCACCAATCTGGCAGTAGACAACTTCGAGAAACATATAGAAGATACCATGATTGCCGGCGACTGGATAAGCGACCGTGCAGCGGTAGAAAAAGTAGTACGCAATGCTCCGGCACAGATTGAAGAACTTATCCACTGGGGAGTGAATTTCGACAAAAAGGAAGATGGGGATTTCGACTTGCACAAGGAAGGCGGACACAGCGAATTCCGTATCCTACACCATAAAGACAATACGGGTGCAGAAATACAGACCAGCCTGATAAAAGCTGTACAGAATCATCCGAACATCACTGTGCTGAAAGAACATTATGCAGTAGAGATCATCACACAGCATCATCAGGGAATCATCGTGACGCGCTATACACCGGGTATCAAATGCTACGGTGCCTATGTACTCAATGAAAATACAGGCGAAGTGGATACCTTCCTCTCTAAAGTTACGGTGATGGCTACCGGAGGATGTGAAGCTGTATATCGACACACCACCAATCCATTGGTAGCTACCGGAGACGGTATAGCTATGGTGTATCGTGCCAAAGGTGCCGTAAAGGACATGGAATTTATCCAGTTCCACCCCACTGCCTTGTATCATCCGGGCGACCGACCCTCGTTCCTGATTACCGAAGCTATGCGTGGCTACGGCGGTGTGCTTCGCACCAAGGATGGCAAAGAATTCATGCAGAAATACGACCCGCGCCTCTCGTTGGCTCCACGCGATATTGTGGCACGTGCCATAGACAATGAAATGAAGCTCCGCGGTGAAGATCATGTCTATCTGGATGTAACTCATAAAGACCCGGAAGAAACCAAGAAGCATTTCCCGAATATCTACAAGAAATGTCTGAGCATAGGTATTGATATTACCAAAGATTATATTCCTGTGGCCCCGGCTGCACACTATCTGTGCGGAGGTATCAAGGTAGACCTGGACGGACAAAGCAGCATCCGACGCCTGTATGCCATCGGCGAATGTTCTTGCACCGGTCTGCACGGAGGTAACCGTCTGGCCAGCAACTCGCTGATTGAAGCCGTAGTATATGCCGATGCAGCAGCCAAGCATGCACTGAGCGTACTGGACCGTTATGATTTCAATGAGGATATTCCCGAATGGAACGATGAAGGTACTATCTCGAACGAAGAACGGGTATTGATTACCCAAAGCATGAAAGAAGTGAACCAGATAATGGAGGCGTATGTGGGTATCGTGCGTAGCAATACCCGCCTGACACGTGCCTGGAACCGCTTGGATATTCTGTATGAGGAGACTGAAAAACTTTTCAAGAGCAGTAAGGCTACCCGCGAACTCTGCGAACTGCGCAACATGATTAATGTGGGCTATCTTATCACCCGTCAGGCTATGGAGCGCAAAGAAAGCCGCGGTCTGCACTATACTATCGATTATCCGCGTGTGAAGGAATAAACTTTTTCATGCGTTGCTGATAACTATCCCATTCCTCCTGTGTCATCAAGGGTGCGCAGGAGGATTTTTTTGTTCCTACCTCATCGGCACGCTGATAAATCCACCGGCTGCGCTTTTCTGAATCGGGATGGGTACTGATCCATTCGGCAAAAGACGGTAATTCTTCGTCAGCTGAAATGCGCAACAGGAAATCGCCCAACGGACGAGGGTCTACCCCGGATTGCAGCAGGTAAGTGATAGCCAACTGGTCGGCTTCCCGCTCCAATGAACGGTCGTAAGCGGTAGAGGAAAGTACACGCATCACTTCGCCGAAAGCCTCACCACCACCGTTGCCTGATACCAGTACCGTCAGTGTGGTAAGCCCTATTTCCTTGATTAACTTACGCATCACGTGTCCTGAGGTGATATGTGCCAGCTCGTGGGCCAGCACGCCACACAACTCTTCCGGCCGGGTGCAAGCCCTCACCAGCGAAGTATACACTACCAGGTGGTCGCCCGGACAGGCATACGCATTGATTTCCTCGCTTTGCACCAGATGCAGTTGCACCCTGTTGCGATCGATGCCGTTGGCACGGCAAAGCACGGCCAGCATGGAATCTACCGGAGCCACTGCTTCGGGCTGCTCGATAAACTCTTCCGAATGGGAAAACAAATCCCAATATACATCGCCCAACTTCTCTTCGATGATGCTGTGATGCAGGCCGAATACCCGCATCCAGTCTACCTGAGCAAACACCAGCAGCACAGCCAGAAAACAAAGAAGCGAAACAAAAGTCTGCTTGATCAACGTACGTACCATAAGCCTTTTTCTTTTAGGGTTTACAAAGCAAATGCGTCAAAGGGCCATAGACATACCATTCCACCTGCTTGCCTTGACGCACAGCAATCATGGTATGAATAGTAGCTATAAAATCAATGAAATTAAACAGAAGCACCGTGAAAAGATAAGCAAAATAGAAGGAAGACAGCGAAGTCCACCCTATCAATACCCGCACCGTCCACCAAAACAAAATACTGTTGGTGCAAAACAGTGGCAGTTGAGATACCAGTGCCTGCATACAATGCCAACGCACAAAATACGTCTGCCTGCGGTTGGCTAAAAAGAAAATAATGGTAGCTATCAGATTTACTATCGGAAAAGGCAAGCCTATCATAGCCACCAGCAAAGACATCAGATAGCTGTTGGAGGCAGCCTCCAATTCATGTTCATGAGGTTTTTCCATCGTTCTAAACCATTTTACCAAATCCACCACCAATTGACGATTATTGCCCCGGCAAACAGGATAAACACCGCTTTACGGTGCAAATAGGCATCAACCCGAAGAAACAGACTGTAAAGACAACGACGCTGCCGAAGACCGTCGTACGGAAGCATAACGGTAAGCAGCAGCAACAATACAAACAATACGATACCCAACGGGTTCCATGCCAACGATTCCTGCAAATGTCCGTGCAGCAAAGCTACGATAGCCCGCGTAGAGCCGCACGCCGGACAAGGAATATGGAAAAACTGTTTCATCAGACAGCCTTTCCATACCCCGGATCCAAACCGGCTCATGGCCAGGGCTATCCATACCCAGCCCCCCAAGCAACCAGCCGCACAAAGCGCGTAAAAACGGCTTGGAGACATCGGTACAGACGAATTAAAGGGCAGTCTGCAATTTCTGCATATTGGCATTGCGGGCAGCCCCCATAATCAGGAACCAGTCTACAATGGCCCAAATGCCAAATCCGCCGCAAGTAATCAGCTTGCCTACACCCAATCCCATATTACCGATAAAGAAGCGGTCTATACCCAAACTTCCGCCAATCAGCGAAATAATCAACGCAATGGTAGGGTCTTTAAACTGAAGTGTCTGAATCAATGTCCATTTGCTGTCGTCGGCAGCCAGCAAGAGTTCGCGAATGGCACCAATCTGATAATCATGGAAGAACTTATTGTTTGCCATGATAAAGGAATCTACTTTTTGTACATCCATAGTAATCTTTTTGTTTAGATGTTAAGAATACTGCAAACTTATAAAAAATATTCAAATGTATTTCTTTGAAACCTTTTTTTTTTTTCTTCAAAAGCTAAAAAAAAGAAGCTGTTGGTTCCTTACTCAAACAGCTTCTTGACAAGATGGAAACACTTAATAATTCTCTTTCCTTACTTCAAAATAAGCTTGTGGATGCAAACAAGCCGGACATTGTTCGGGAGCTTCCTTACCTACATGGATGTATCCGCAATTGCGGCACTGCCATACCACCTCTCCTTCTTTGGCAAAGACACTGGCAGTTTCTATATTCTTCACAAAAGCCCGGTAACGCTCTTCGTGCGCTTTCTCGGCCACGGCAATAGTACGATACATAGCCGCTATTTCCGGAAATCCCTCAGCATCGGCTATATCGGCAAATCTGGGATAATCCTGCGACCATTCTTCGTGTTCGCCTGCCGCTGCAGCCTGCAGATTATCCAGCGTTCTGCCAATCACTCCTGCCGGATAGCTGGCAGTAATCTCTACCATACCTCCTTCCAGCCACTTGAACATACGCTTGGCGTGTTCTTTCTCTTGCTCGGCAGTTTCCGTAAAAATGGCGGCAATCTGTTCATAGCCTTCCTTCTTGGCAGCACTGGCAAAGAAGGTATAGCGCATTCTAGCTTGTGATTCACCCGCAAATGATGTCAACAGATTCTTTTCGGTCTGTGTTCCTTGAATACTTTTAGCCATCTTATTCTCCTTTCTTATGATGAAACATTGGGTTATCCGCACCTTGCTGGCACGGCTCTCCTACAAAAATACACAAAAAAATATAATGGCAAAAGATGCTTAACATGATTTAGTCAAAACCGGAACAGAGCCGGAACTCCTCCGTATCAGCCCCGGAGATTCTCCGTGCAGAGGTACTTACGCATGGGAAAGCTACGGAGTTGTCAGAGGGCTGTTGCACTTCTGTTCCGATGCAGGGGCGATGCTATGGCCTTTCCAAAGTAAAAATAGGCAAAATCCATAAAACCATGAGAATATTGCAATCATTTGCAAAAATTTAGCTAATTTTGCAACCGCAAAGCATCGAAATCAACAATAGGTAATATAAAGTTTTTAACGAAAATGAAAGCGTTCGAATTCAAGCCAAAGCTATACACAGCTTTGAAAAACTACTCGAAAGATTTATTTATGGCCGACCTCATGGCAGGTATCATCGTGGGCATCGTGGCTTTGCCGCTGGCCATCGCCTTTGGTATCGCCTCAGGTGTATCGCCAGAAAAAGGCATTATTACAGCCATCATCGCCGGTTTTATCATTTCACTGCTCGGCGGAAGCAAGGTACAGATTGGCGGACCTACAGGCGCCTTTATCGTAATCATCTACGGCATCATCCAACAATATGGCGAAGCCGGACTGATTGTAGCCACCTTACTGGCAGGTATCATTCTTATTCTGCTGGGAGTATTCAAGTTGGGAGCCGTCATCAAGTTCATTCCCTACCCCATCATCGTGGGCTTTACCAGCGGTATTGCTGTTACCATCTTTACTACACAGATAGCCGACGTATTCGGACTGACTTTCGGTGACGAAAAAGTGCCAGGCGACTTCGTGGGAAAATGGATGATGTATTTCCGCCATTTTGATACCATCAACTGGTGGAATACGGTAGTAAGCATAGCCAGTGTGGCCATTATAGCACTCACTCCCCGCTTCTCGAAAAAAATTCCTGGCTCATTGATTGCCATTGTAGTGATTACCGTCGTGGTATATCTACTGAAAATGTATGCCGGAATAGACTGTATCGATACCATCGGCGACCGCTTCAGTATCAAGGCGGAACTGCCCGATGCAACCATCCCTACCCTAAATTGGGAGGCTATGCAAGACCTCTTTCCGGTGGCTGTGACTATCGCCGTATTGGGTGCTATAGAGTCTCTGCTTTCAGCCACTGTAGCCGATGGTGTAATCAGCGACAAACACGATTCCAATACGGAACTGATAGCGCAAGGAGTGGCCAATATGGTGACACCTCTCTTCGGCGGTATACCAGCTACAGGGGCCATTGCCCGCACCATGGCCAACATCAATAATGGAGGTAAGACTCCGGTGGCCGGCATTGTACATGCCATCGTACTCTTGCTCATCTTGCTGTTGCTGATGCCTTTGGCACAATACATTCCTATGGGCTGTCTGGCCGGTGTATTGGTCGTGGTATCGTATAACATGAGCGGTTGGCGCACCTTCAAGGGATTGCTGAAAAGTCCGAAATCGGATGTTACCGTACTGCTTATCACATTCTTCCTGACTGTGATTTTCGACTTGACCATCGCCATTGAAATCGGTCTGGTCATTGCTTGTGTACTCTTCATGCGCCGTGTGATGGAAACTACCGAAATCTCGGTTATTAAAGATGAAATCGACCCGAACGCAGAATTGGATATTACCACACACGAAGAACACCTTACCATTCCTAAAGGAGTAGAAGTATATGAAATCAACGGTCCCTACTTTTTCGGTATCGCTACTAAATTCGAGGAAACCATGGCTCAACTAGGCGACCGCCCCAAAGTGCGTATCATCCGTATGCGTAAGGTACCTTTTATTGACTCTACCGGTATTCATAATCTGGAAAGTTTGTGCCGTATGTCGCAAAAGGAAAAGATTACGATTGTATTGTCAGGTGTAAATGAAAAAGTACATACAGTATTGGAAAAATCAGGGTTCTATGAACTGCTGGGTCAGGAAAACATCTGCCCCAACATTAATGTGGCACTGGAAAGAGCACAACAACTGATTAACAAGAATTAATTCTCTCTGCTATGGCTGCAAAAAAGAATTCATCTTCAAAGAGTGTATACTATTTCATAGCTTTCTTATGTTTAGTATGCCTGGTATACGAGCCAATAACTAAAGCACTTTCGGAACGAGGTATTTCTCTGCCGCAAGGCCTGAAGACTAAAGAAATTACCACACCGGTAAGCCAGACAGAAAAAACGGCTGCAATACCCACTACTAACCAGCAGAAAGCAACAGCATCCAAGCGACAGACCAGTTCTGCAAAGAAACAGCAACCGCAAACAGCAACAGCTGCTTCCATACCTGCTCATGCACGCCTTGAACTGCCCGCCTCGCTGAAAGGAAAACGCTCGGAGTTAATTCTTCACCGCACAGGATATTCCGTGTCTTATAACCGTGACTGGAAAATACCCAATTGGGTAGCTTGGGAACTAAACCGCGAAAAGCTGATAGAACGCGAAAGCCGCTCTAACAAGTTTCTCCCCGACCCGGATTTAACTGTCCGAGAAGCAGTCACAACAGATGACTACAAACACAGCGGCTGGGATCGCGGACATATGTGTCCGGCAGGCGACAATCGCTGGCACTGGAAAGCCATGCAGGAAAGCTTCTACATGACCAATATCTGTCCGCAAAACAATAACCTGAACCGGGGAGACTGGAAAGAACTGGAAGAAGACTGCCGTAAATGGGCTGAAAAAGAAGGGAAAATCTACATTGTATGCGGCCCCATACTCTATAACATGAAGCATGAAGTCATTGGTAAGGAACACAAGATTATCGTACCGGAAGCTTTCTTTAAGGTGATACTCTGCACTACCAGCCAACCGGCCAAAGCTATCGGATTTATCTATAAAAATACTTCCGGAAACCGGCCACTAGATGCCTATGTGAATTCTGTAGACGAGGTGGAACGCATTACCGGTATCGACTTCTTCCCTGCCCTGCCCGACGAACTGGAGAAGCAGGTGGAAGCCTCGTATAACCTTAAGCTGTGGAAGAAATAAACGAAGAAACAATCAGTAATATGTCATAAGGAGAGTGAAGCACAACTTCACTCTCCTTATTTGTATCTGACACAATTTCTAAAAGCTGCCGGGAAATGGTGTGAATAGTATGCAGAAAACATAAAATACGGCTTCTAATAAGACACACTTACCGAAATACCCGCATCTTGCACCAACTGCCCTATCCTATCCAACTCTTCATGCGTAGCTTTCTGCAAATCATGAGCGGGCGTTTCCCTATCTATCGTATAAATCATTACCTGCCGGGGAGCTATTTCTTTCACCACTTCCAGCCAAGGCAATACATAGGCATCCATGGTATTGTTCATATCCTTTCCCTGGTAACTTCCCTTCAGAAACATCGTCTGAATAATGCAGTTTCCACGGAACGCTTTCAATCCATCGATAATCTGTGCCACGGCATATTTTCCAGTGGGCCGATCCAATGCCTGAATATACGCTTCATCTACAGTATCCAGTTTCAAGATGTTGTTATCTACTTTATTCAATGCATCAAAGACAGCCGGTTTATGGATAAAGGTAGCATTGCTCAGCACACTGATTTTGGCTTGCGGAAAATAGCGGTCGCGCAAGGCCAAGGTATCGGCTATGATTTCCGGAAAATGCGGATGAGCTGTAGGTTCGCCATTGCCGGCAAACGTCAGCACATCGGGAGCTGGACCATTTTGTTTCATGTCCTGCAAGCGGGCTTCCAATGCCTCACGCACCTCTTCACGGGTAGGTCTGGCTTGTTTCGGACGAAAATCCGCATTGAACCCACACTCGCAATAAATGCAATCGAACGTGCAAAGCTTGCCGTCGCCCGGCATCAGATTGATTCCCAAAGATACTCCCAAGCGGCGGGAATGCACAGGACCGAATATGGGAGAAGGATAAATGACTGTCATCGTTTTATCAGATTAAATTCATAGTCAAAGATACAATAAAAGACAGGAAAGAGAGGTATTTCAGCGAAAAAAACAACCGGTTTTCTAAGAAGCTATCCTATTGGTGAGGAAAGCATATTATCCAGCTGCTAAAATTTCACCCGCAGTTGCAGTTGTAAATCAGTCTTTCTGTTGCTGGCTATCAAATCATTACCCGAACCTATTTCCTTCCGGTCCAAATAACGGGTATGCCCCACTTTAAGCAACAGCATCAGATGCTCATTCCAATCACAACGCACATGAACAGACCCACGGTATCCCTTGCCATAATACGCTGGCGTATAAAAAGTATTGAGCAGGCCTTTTTCATACGCATATACCCGGCTGTCGTAATCGGTGGTATGAAACCACGTACCCTGCAAAGTGACCGATAGCGGCCACCCCGGCACTAGATATCCACAAGCTTGAGACACCTGCCACCCGCGTTCGGGCCTGCATCCTTCCGAATGAAAATGTACCCAGTCGGCTGTAGTTTTCAGCAACCAACAACCCGGTTGATAACTCAATCTTCCTCGCCATTTATGCCGATGTGTAGTACGAATATCCTTTCCCCCCGAACCTGTCATGTCTCTATCTTTCTGCTTATACTGATAATTCACCGTAATCAGCCCGTGAGCAAACGGTGTATACGTGGCCTGCCACCTACCTTCCCATCCTTGAGAAGGCCTGCTGATGCGGTATTTCCACCAAGGAAATGAAAAGAAATCCAGTGAGCCGAAAAAACGCCACTTAGCCCAAGGAGCTATATCAACTGCCACATACCACCCATTTTCGTTTTGAGGCGTACTGCTTTCTCCCCAGCCATGTGCAAAGAAAGCCCAGTAATCATGTGAATAGTAACGATGAAGTACCATTACCCGATAATCGGATGAAAAGGCAATCTGCAACCTGTTCAGCGCAGCCACTCCTTTTTTTCCTTTAGCCACCTCGCCCGAAGCCATAAGTTTACCAAAACAAAAACGATAATCCAATCCTACATTATAGAAACGATTGCCCTGCAGGTTATGACGGGCATACTTGTTTAAACGCGGTTGATAACTATGGTTGAAAAAATAATAGATACCGGTAGCTCCCACTCTAAAAGCCCCTTTTTCAAACGTCAGATTTCCACCGGTCATCTGCATGGTCAGTGCATGCTTTTTGTCTGCTTCCGCCTGACTACGGTGTAATCCGGTCTTATAGATAGAGGTAATCTTTCCGTCCTTGATTACTCCATCCAGGGCACGATGGGAATAGAATGCAGAAAGATGCAGTTTTTTCCCTATAAGCAAAGTTCCAGCCACCCCCCTGAAATAATTATATTCATCAGTAGAAGCATGCTTTCTAATACCGTAGCTACGATAGTCGGAAGTGGCCAATGAAAATGATTTTCCTGTTCCAAAACCATTCCCCAATACTAACCCCTGACCAAAACTCAACCGATAATTTCCCAACGCCAATGCTTCAATAGGCCCCAGATGCTGCATAAACAGATAATAGGAATAAAAATCATATCCTTGGGAATTATTCAGGGCAAACATAGGTTCTCCGGCATCTTTCTCTCCAGAAAACCCTACCTGCATATACTCTCCATAATGAAAATTATATCGAAGCGAATGATACAGTGAAGGCCCCAGATAGGTTTTCTGATAACCCTTACGGGTGTAGAAAGGCACATCCAGCCTGGTAAGTACCTGATGTTTACCATAACGAGCCATCGTCTTGATAGAAGGATAGACAGTATTCTCTTCCAAGGGTTTCACACAGACAAAGGGCGACAACAGGCGAATGGTCTGTATATCCATCCCCTCTACTGCCTGCAATTCATATACCGTCTGCATTTCCCCGTGAATATACAGGTAAGCTAATATGTTCTCTATTTGCCAATCGCTTAAAAAAGGAAACCGTTCTAACTGACGACGGGTGACGCCATTCAGATTGATAGGTTCATGCAGTTGCCTGGATAGCTCCTCCAATTCGTCTTCCCACGCATTATCTTCTTCCCTATCCATGGCAAGCTCTTCCAGATTATCTTCAAGCAGCAGCAAGCTGGTAGCTTGCTGAGAATCACCGGATGATACATCCAATACGTTTTGGGCATTTATCCACAGACTTATCAACAGCATTATTAGACTCAATACAAATTTCGTTATCTTCATAGGTATCTTTAAGGTCTTTATACAAACAAAGTTACCTTAATTTAGTTAATACCCCAATAGAAAACAAAATAAATTTATACGAAATCAAGATAATCACTTATTTTTGCAGCATGAAGATACCGTATAACTTAGTCATACTTACACTATTTCTATGTTGGTTTGGTACACAGTGTCTTGCACAAAATATCAAACAAAACGAAGATATATCCTCTCAGGTGTATCTCACCCCCATGTGTTTGTATGAGGGTGATACCATTCCTTCCGTAAAACTGCCCACGGTATATATATTCAAACCACTGGTATTTAAGAATAAAAGACAATCCAGACATTACAGCCGATTGGTACGAGACGTGAAAAAAGTATTGCCTATAGCCAAGGAAATCAATCGGGCCATCATTGAAACCTATGAATATCTGCAGACATTACCCAACGACAACGCCAGAAATAACCACATGAAGGCTGTAGAAAAAGGACTAAAGGAACAATATACCCCCCGCATGAAGAAATTAACTTTCCGACAGGGAAAGCTGTTAATTAAATTGGTAGACCGACAGACCAATTCTACCGGTTATGAACTGGTAAAAGCTTTCATGGGACCCTTTAAAGCAGGATTCTATCAAGCCTTTGCTGCCTTGTTTGGAGCCAGCCTTAAAAAAGAATACGATGCTCAGGGAGAAGATGCCCTGACAGAACGAGTCATCCTATTGGTAGAAAGCGGACAACTCTAATCCGGATACATCATTCCGGCTCCACTTCTCCTTTTTCTGGCAACGGCTTCCATCCTTCCCCAAAGGTATCATAAGCATCGGTTACTATCACAAAAGAGCGAGGATCTGCCTCACGAATCTTTTGCTTTACGCCTGCCACTTCTTTATAACTAACCACAAGAAAAATCATTTCCTTATCCGCACCGGTATACAGGCCGCTACTCTTAATACAAGTAGCTGTACGGTCCAGGTCGTGCAAGATGTAATCATGCAGGTCATGCAGCTTATTGTCACTGATTACAAAAATCAGCTTATCGTTCTTAGCCCCCGTAATCACCCGTGCCAAGACTCTGGAACAAATAAAGATAGCTATCAGAGAATACAGAGAAAGATGCCAGGAAGCCTGCTGTCCTTCATCCTCTATACCTATACCAAAACCGATTACTACCAGTCCAAAAGCCACTACCACCGTGTCTACCAGCAAAATGGCTGTAGAAAACTTAATATGAAAATACTTCTGAATAATCATGGCTACAATATCGCTGCCTCCCGTAGTAGCCTGATTGCGCACCACGATTCCTTGACCAATACCGATAATGGTAGCTCCCATCAAAGTAGTCAGCATCAAATGGTCGGTCATATTCATGGTTCCCCCTAACATCTGCGCAGGATCCAAAGCTTCTAAAGCAGCTTGTGAAGGATAAACCAACCACGAAATGGCATTCATAATAAAAGGAGTGGATAACGCAGCTGCAATGGTTCTCCCACCTAACTTAGAACCAAGCAACACGACTGAAAGAATCAATAACGGTATATCGAACATGTATCCAAAAGTACCTACTTGAATAGTAGGAAACAAACTATGAAGCACGATACTGGCCCCATATACACCTCCCGGCACTATTCCATAGGGGTTGATAAATAATACAAATCCAGCTGCCATAATGGTGCAACCTAGAAAAATACCCAACCATGAGGTTACTTGCTTCTTGATGTCCTTCATAATCCTTTTGTTTATATATCCAACAAATATACAAAAAGAAAATGGCTCCCTTATACAGAAGTGGCACTTTTTTTAAAAAGGAATCCTCTTAACTGGTTATCAACCGTTTTTCCACCCATTAATATATGGTTAATAACAATGTGAATAATCAGTTACTTAAATTTATAAATCACTGATATAAAGACACATACATTGGTTAACAACTCATACATCAATGGTGTATAAAGTTGTAAGAAACAGATTTATACACCAGTCAATTTCTTGAATAAATCCCAGATTACAATACCGGCAGTAACCGATACATTTAAGGAATGCTTAGTACCATATTGAGGAATTTCAATACACCCATCCGAGTGATCAATAACTTCTTGTTGAACTCCCTTCACTTCGTTTCCCATCACCACAGCATATTTCTTTTGGCGATCTAACTCTATGTTATTCAACATAATACTTCCCTCAGCCTGTTCTACAGCATACACCACATATCCTTCACGTTTTAAGTTATCAACAGCTTCTACCGTGTTATTCACATATTTCCAGTTCACTGTGAATTCTGCCCCTAAGGCAGTCTTGTGCATTTCCGGATGGGGCGGGGTAGCAGTAATCCCACACAAATAGATTGATTCTATACGAAAAGCATCTGAGGTACGAAATACAGACCCAATGTTGTGCAAACTACGAATATTATCTAATACAATGATTAAAGGCAATTTATCAGCCTCTTTAAACTCCTCTACACTGATGCGGTTCAGTTCTGTAATCTTTAGTTTTCTATGTTCCATATACCTTACTATAATGTCGAAATGCTATTCCGTGTGCAAAGATACTTTTTTCCGTTCACATCCTGGTTAATAACGGTTGAAAAGCAGTCAATAGATAAGGGAAAGATTTTAAAATAAAGTACTTGCATAAATCAAAAGAAACTGCATAACACAGATGTAATGAACATTACAAATAAGTTAAACAGATTTTTCAAGAAGAGTATCAACAGATTTTTCAGCCTTGATAACATGATATATCACCGGAAAGTTATTAACTTTGCAATTTATCAACCAGGTGTTGATGAATGGGAAAAAGGTTTAGATAGAAAGCTTATTATCAGGTAATAGAGAACTAAAGCAAGGCGTTAATAAAGTATGCACAGCTTTTTCTCTAAAACTAATAACTTTAAAAGCAAAAAAATAAAGATTAATTTCTCCACCTTATCAACAGCCTATTATCACTATCAATAGATTTTTTTCTTAGAAGAAGAATTAAACAATATAATTATGGATAATCTGATAGAAGCAATCAAACAGCTGAAGAAAGAGAAAAATGCAGTTATTCTGGGGCATTACTACCAGAAAGGTGAAATTCAAGATATCGCCGATTACGTAGGCGATAGTCTGGCTTTGGCTCAATGGGCTGCCAAAACGGAAGCCGATATCATTGTGATGTGTGGAGTACACTTTATGGGCGAAACAGCGAAAGTGTTGTGTCCGGATAAGAAGGTACTGGTACCTGATATGGCTGCCGGTTGTTCATTAGCCGACAGTTGTCCTGCAGACGAGTTTGCACAATTTGTCAAAGAACATCCTGGATATACCGTTATCTCTTATGTGAATACTACCGCGGCAGTGAAGGCTGTGACAGATGTGGTGGTTACCTCTACCAATGCCCGTCAGATAGTGGAAAGTTTTCCCAAAGATGAAAAAATTATTTTTGGTCCCGATAGAAATCTTGGAAATTATATCAACTCAGTCACCGGTCGGAATATGTTATTATGGAACGGAGCTTGCCATGTACATGAGCAATTCTCGGTGGAAAAGATAGTTGAAATAAAACGTGAACATCCCGATGCTGTAATTCTGGCTCATCCAGAATGCAAGGGCGCCGTATTGAAGTTGGCCGATGTAGTAGGGTCTACTGCTGCTTTGCTGAAATATGCAGTGGCCCATCCAGAGAAGAAATACATTGTGGCTACAGAGTCGGGTATATTGCATGAGATGCAGAAACAATGTCCGGATACCCTGTTTATACCGGCACCTCCCGAAGATGGTACTTGTGCCTGCAATGAATGTAATTATATGCGGTTGAACACTTTACAGAAGTTATATGATTGTCTAAAGAGCGAGTCTCCTGAAATTATAGTAGAGCCGGAAGTGGCCGAAAAGGCTGTCAAGCCCATTAAGCGGATGTTAGAGATTTCTGCCAAACTGGGGTTGTAACAAGATATAAATTTAAAAAGTGTGCCTCTCATCCGTAGTAGGAGAGAGGCACACTTTTTATTTTCTTCCTAAGAATTTGCAGAGCTTTTGTGTAGCAATGGCTCGGTGACTGATTTTATTTTTTTCAGCATTGCCCATTTCCGCAAACGTCTGTGTATATCCTTTGGGTACAAAGATAGGATCGTAGCCAAATCCGGAAGTTCCTTTTCTCACCGATACGATTTCTCCATTGACGATTCCCTCAAACAGGTGTTCCTTTCCATCGATAATCAGTGCAAATACGGTTCTGAACCGGGCATTACGATTATTCACCCCTTTCAATTCTTCCAGCAGTTTTCGCATATTGTTTTCTGAGTTATGATTATTTCCCGCATATCTTGCAGAGTATACTCCCGGTGCTCCATGGAGTGCCTCCACTTCCAGGCCGGTATCATCAGCAAAACAATCTGTATGATAACGTTCGTAGATATAGCGTGCCTTCAGCAGTGCATTTCCCTCTAGTGTATCAGCTGTTTCCGGGATTTCATCATGGCATTCTATATCTTTTAGACTCAACAATTCTATTTTGTTACCAAGTATACTCATCACTTCTTCCAGTTTATGTGCATTATTGGTAGCAAATACAAATTTCTTTTTCATCATTTACCTTTCAATTTATCAAATCCTTCTCCATATACACCGATGACAGAACTTTGTGAAATAAAGGCATTGGGATCTATGTCTTTCACCAGGCGGAAAATTTCTACCGACTGCCGTTTATAGGCCAATACCACCAGCACCTTCACGTTTCCTTTGCTGTACCATCCGGTACCGTCGAGTACAGTGACTCCCCGGTGTGTATCTTTTATAATGCGATCGGCTATCTTATCATATTCTTTAGAGAAGATGAAGAACTGTACCGACTGGCGAGCACTGTTTACGATGTAGTCTAATACAAAACCGATGACGAATAGGGTGACAAAACCGAATATCACACGTCGCCAATCCTGGAAGATGAAGTAGCAGGAAGTAATGATAATTACGTCACAAGCCATAATCATTCTGCCCAGTGTCACATCCTTGTATTTATGTACGATGGCTGCTATGATATCCGTACCGCCCGTGCTTCCGTTACAGTTGAACACCATACCTAAGCCTACACCGCACATGGCCGCACCTATCAAGCAGGCCATAAAGTCCTGTCCTTCACCTAATACCAGCGGTGGAATGCCATCTTCACCGTTTACTATCAGCTGGAACAGCCAAAGCAAAAAGGTAAGCATAAAGATAGCATACGTAGTCTTGATACTGAATTTCGGCCCTAGAATTTTGATGGCAAAAGTCATCAGTACGGCATTGATCAAGAAGTACGACCATTGGATGGGGAATCCGGTGGCGTAATAGATGATGGCTCCGATACCGGTGGTTCCTCCCGTGGTAATCTGATAAGGAATCAGAAAGGCTGCCCAACCCATGGAGTAGCTGATTAGCCCGATTGTGATGAGGATATAATCCTTAAATTCCCTCATCACAGCTGCCTTAGATGGTTTGTTTACTTGCATATATTTTTATTACTTGATAACGATGTTGACAATCTTCTTCGGCACTAAGATGACTTTCACTACGCTTTTACCTTCCATCCATTTGGCAGAACGTTCGTCGGCCAGTACGGTGGTCTGAATGGTGTCGGCCGAAGCATCTGCCGGGAACTCCATGTTGAAACGTGCCTTTCCGTTGAAAGAGATAGTGTAGTTCACACTGCTTTCCACCAGATATTCCTCGTTGAATGCAGGCCAGTGGGCATCGCATACCGAACCCTCGTTGCCCAGCATTTCCCACAATTCCTCGCACACATGCGGCGCAAAAGGAGCCAAGATTACGATAAACTGATTCAGAATCTCCTTCTTGCTGCATTTCAGGGCGGCCAATTCGTTTACACAAATCATGAATGCACTGATGCTGGTATTGTAAGAGAACTGTTCTATGTCGCCAGTCACTTTCTTAATCAATTTGTGCAAGGCTTTCAGTTCGTCCTTAGTAGCAGGTTCGTCTGTCACCAGGTAATTGTCATTGCGATCGTAGAATAGGTTCCAGAATTTGCGGATAAAGCGATGAACTCCGTCGATACCATTGGTATCCCAAGGTTTGGATTGTTCTACCGGGCCCAGGAACATTTCATACATACGCAGGGTATCTGCACCGTATTTTTCCACAATCATATCCGGATTCACTACGTTGAACATCGATTTGCTCATCTTTTCCACTGCCCATCCACAGATGTATTTTCCATCTTCCAGGATAAATTCAGCGTTGTGGTATTCCGGACGCCAAGCTTTGAAAGCTTCCACATCCAATACATCGTTGGATACGATGTTCACATCCACATGGAGTGGGGTAGTATCGTATTGGTTCTTCAGGTTCAGCGATACGAAAGTATTGGTATCCTTGATGCGGTATACAAAGTTGCTGCGTCCTTGAATCATACCTTGGTTTACCAACTTTTGGAACGGTTCTTCAGCGATGGATACCCCCATGTCGTGCAGGAACTTATTCCAGAAGCGAGAGTAGATCAAGTGTCCGGTAGCATGTTCCGTACCGCCCACATAGAGGTCTACATTTTTCCAGTACGCATCTACCTTTCCGTCTACCAATGCCTGATGGTTGCGCGGATCCATGTAGCGCAGGTAATAGGCGCTAGAGCCAGCAAAGCCCGGCATGGTGTTCAGTTCCAGCGGGAAGATGGTTTGTTGGTCGATTTTCTCGTTTTCCACGATGCAGTTATTCACCGTATCCCATGCCCATTTCTTGGCATGTCCCAACGGCGGTTCTCCGGTTTCTGTAGGCAAGAATTTCTCTACTTCGGGCAATTCCAGCGGCAAGCAGTTTTCCGGAATCATATACGGCATGCCCTCTTTATAATATACCGGGAAAGGTTCTCCCCAATAGCGTTGGCGAGAGAAGATAGCGTCTCGTAAGCGATAGTTTACCTTTACGCGTCCTAAAGCATGCTCTTTCACATATTTTTTGGTAGCGGCGATGGCTTCCTGAATGGTCAGCCCGTTCAGCACCAGGTCACAGTAGGGAGTTACCCCTTCCTTGGGAGAGTTGCATACAATGCCTTCCTTGGCATCGAAACTTTCTTCGCTTACGTCGCATCCTTCTACCAGCGGACGGATTTCCAGTCCGAAGTGTTTGGCAAAGGCATAGTCACGGCTGTCGTGTGCCGGTACGGCCATGATGGCTCCCGTGCCATATCCTGCCAATACATAGTCGCTGATCCATACGGGTACCGCCTCGCCGGTTACGGGATTCACGGCATAGCTGCCCGAGAATACACCCGTTACGCTGCGGTCGGCTATGCGTTCACGTTCTGTACGCTTCTTGGTGCGTTCTAAGTAGGCTTCTACTTCAGCTTTCTGAGTTTCTGTAGTCAACTGAGCTACCAGTTCACTTTCGGGCGCCAGTACCATGAAGGTTACCCCAAACATAGTATCTGCACGGGTGGTAAAGATGGTAAATTCCAGGTCACTGTCTTTCACCTTGAATTGTACTTCAGCTCCTTCACTGCGTCCTATCCAGTTCTTTTGAGTTTCTTTCAGAGAGTCGGTCCAGTCGATACGGTCTAATCCGTCTAGCAATCGTTGTGCATAGGCAGAAACGCGCAAGCACCACTGGCGCATCTTTTTCTGCACCACCGGATATCCTCCACGTTCCGATACCCCGTCTACTACCTCATCGTTGGCCAATACAGTGCCCAGCTGCGGACACCAGTTTACCATGGTTTCTCCCAGGTAAGCTATGCGGTAGTTCATCAGGATTTCCTGCTGTTCTTTTTCGCTTTTTGCTTTCCATTCTTCTGCCGTGAAGTGGTATTCTTCGCTGCAGGCCACATCCAGTCCTTCAGTGCCTTGTTGGTCGAAGTGTTCTATCAGCAAGTTGATGGGTTTGGCTTGTGCACAGCTGTTACAGTAGAAGCTGTTGAACATTTTTTGGAATGCCCATTGTGTCCATTGGTAATATTCCGGGTCGCAGGTACGTATTTCGCGGTTCCAGTCGAACGAGAACCCAATTTTGTCCAGCTGTTCGCGGTAGCGGTTGATATTATTGACGGTTGTAATTGCAGGGTGTTGTCCAGTTTGTATGGCATACTGTTCGGCTGGCAGTCCGTAGGCATCGTATCCCATCGGATTCAGTACATTGAAACCTTGCAGTCGTTTGTATCGTGCGTAGATGTCCGAAGCGATATATCCCAGTGGATGTCCTACATGCAGTCCGGCTCCGCTCGGGTAAGGGAACATGTTGAGCACATAGAATTTTTCTTTCGTTTCGTCTTCCGTCACTTGGTAGGTTTTGTTGTCAGCCCACCGTTTCTGCCATTTCTTTTCAATCTCCCTGAAATTATATTCCATACTGTTTGTTATTAGTATATTGTTGAAAACATTGTTTATTCTGTGGTTAAATCCGGTTAGTAGCCGGTTGATAACGCATGCAAATGTACGGGTTTATTTTTAGATATATAGCGAAAAGAATTAAAAAAACTGCGCTAAAAGCTTGATAATTGCTATTTTGTTCTTTATATTTGTCAAGTGCTTTTTAAAACTAATTTTTTGTTTGTAATACAAGAATGGTAATAATCATTCAATAGGTTGAAATTGAAAGTCGTTTTTAGGATGGAATACCGGGGATGAAATCTGCGAAGATTTCATCCTTTTTCATCTCTTTTGATATAATGAGATATACTCAGGCGGTATTTTCTTTATCTTTGCATCCCGAAAGTTTAAGTAGTATGCAGTGCAGTAAACCGATTCTTTTTCATCTGATGGCCGTTCTGATTGTAGGCGTATGGGGAGTGACCTTCATTTCCACCAAAGTGCTGATAGGGTATGGCCTTTCTCCACAAGAGATTTTTTTGGTGCGTTTTCTAGTAGCCTATCTAGGTATTTGGTTGATTGCCCCCAAGAAGCGCTGGGCCGATAGTTGGAAAGATGAAGGGTGGCTGCTCTTGGGTGGTGTAACAGGAGGCTCGTTCTATTTTCTTACCGAGAACACAGCCTTAGGCATTACGCTGGCCACGAATGTCTCGTTTATCGTCTGCACGGCTCCTTTGCTCACTACATTGCTTTCTTTGGCTATCTATCGTCAAGAACGAGCCACCTCCCGTTTGCTGGGTGGTTCTCTGCTGGCCTTGGTGGGCGTAGCCCTAGTCGTCTACAACGGCAGTTTTGTGCTAAAGATTTCTCCTTTGGGTGATTTCCTCACCTTGCTGGCTGCCTTATCCTGGGCATTCTATAGTCTGATAATGAAAAAGATGATTGCCCGTTACCCATCGGCTTTTGTCACCCGTAAAGTATTTTTCTATGGAGTGCTTACCATTTTGCCGGCCTTCATCTTTCATCCCTGGCAATTCCCGTTGGCTGGATTCTTGCGGTGGGAAGTTCTTTTCAATTTGGTATTTTTAGGAGTGGTGGCTTCTCTGGTATGCTATGCCCTGTGGAATGTGGTACTGGTGCGGCTGGGCACTTTGCGGGCTTCCAACTATATCTATCTGAATCCGGTGTTCACTATGCTAGGTTCTTCGTTATTGATAGGCGAACAGATCACACCGATTTCAGTAATGGGAATCGTGCTGATTCTCTCCGGTGTCTATTGGGCTGGTCAGCGCTGAAGTGCTATACCTACCAACTCCCTACCAAGTCCGTACCAAGTCCCTACCAAGTCCAAGTGATAGGGTCTGGAGAAAACACGTGCCGGATGCGGGTCAGAATATTTTATGAACCGGTCCTGATTTCAGTACATTTTCTATAGAAAGGTGTAAAAAGATGGTAGAATCTATGTGCGATACAAATAATTTCAGTAGTTTTGCTCACGATGCAAACAGTGATTATACTAAACAGCATAAACGATTAATTTAAGATAGTTGATTAAATGAGTGAAAAATTCGAAGTAACTTACAGAAAACTGTTTCGTACATACTATGGCAATCTTCTTTTCTATGCCAAGCGCATAGTGGGGGAGGAAGAGGCGGCAGATGTGGTTCAGGATGTTTTTGTGGAATTATGGCACAAAAAAGATACCATCGAAATAGGCGAACAGATACAAGCTTTTCTGTATAGGGCGGTGTATACGCGTGCTTTGAATGTGCTGAAGCATCGGGAAGTAAAAGACAATTATGAAGCGCTTGTGCAGGAAATCCATGAGAAACGAGTGGATTTTTACAGACCAGACAACAATGATGTCATCAAGCGCATGGAGAATACAGAATTGAGAAAAGAGATAGCTGACGCTATCAATGAATTGCCCGATAAATGCAAGGTAGTCTTTAAACTGAGTTATTTGCATGATATGAAAAATAAAGCGATAGCCGAAGCGCTGGGTATCTCACAGCGTACGGTAGAGTCGCACATGTATAAGGCATTGAGACTGCTGCGTAGCAGATTGCAAAATATACATGTACTTTTTTTCATTTTTATACTTAATGAAATAAGTATATTTTTAAGGTACATTGTTTTAATTACATGGTAACTAAGGATAATTACATGTTGGATGAGGTATTAATTGCAAAATTCCTGGTGGGAGAATGCACGGAAGACGAACTACGAAAGGTAAAAAGATGGATGGATGAATCGGATGAACACGCATCGGATTTATTCCAACTGGAAGAAATATATCACGCTGGTAAAATAAATTCTGCCGAACAAACTCTTGAACTGGATGCAGCCGAAAGTCGGTTGTTCCAACGATTGGAGAAAGATTCCCGGCCTGCAGTCAGACTGTGGAGCGTACGCAGATGGATGCAGTATGCAGCTATGCTGATTGGCGTTTTTTTGTTGGGCGGAGCGATGTGGTTCACCGGGCAGCAGTCCGAAATTTGGAGTGAACCCCTGGTGGCTGTATCTACCGGAGAGGAAATCAAACAACTTATCTTATCGGATGGCACCAAAGTGTGGCTCAACAAGCATACCCGTTTCCGCTATCCTGAAACTTTTGAAGAAGAGGGTAGGGAAGTCTACCTGGAAGGTGAAGGCTATTTTGAGGTAGCTAAGAATCCCGCTAAGCCTTTTGTGGTACACAGCAATGCCATGAAGGTAAAAGTGCTGGGTACAGTATTCAACTTAAAGACCGACGAACAGCGTAAGTCGGCTGTGGCCACCTTGCTGCAAGGTGAGATAGAAGTGAAGGGCAATCATGATGAAGGAGGCATTGTATTGGCTCCCAAACAGCAAGCCGAACTCGACGGTATCAACCACCGTCTGGTGGTGCGTCAGCTCACTACCGGTATAGAAAATTGGCACAACAGTTCTTTTGTGTTTCAAGGTGCCGATATCTTTACCATCGGCCGTACCTTGGAGCAGTATTATAATATAAATATTGTGTTATCGTCCGATTTTAATACGAAAAGTACCTATTCTGGTGTGCTGATTAAATCGGCTCGGATAGAAGATGTATTGAAGTCAATCAACCACGTTATACCAGTGAAGTATAGGATAGATGGACGCACAGTTTATTTGTCGCCTCAATCTTCTATTTAATGTATATATACGAAGAAATAAACGTAATTTTTCAGATAGACATATTTTAGGTGTATTTTATAATACGTTGGGAACTAGGACAGTATAACCGTCTTAGTTCCTTTTTTTTTGAAAAAAAAGAATTTTTTAAAAAAAAGTTCTTTTTTGAGTAAGTTTATTTTTGGTTTGAATTGTTATAATAAGGTACGCTTCCTAGGATGAATCCTATAGGAAAGGCACGTTAACTCATGTTTAATTTTAAATTTTGTTTATGAAAAACAATCATGTTTCTCATGCCCCATGGATCATGCGGGTTTCAATGATGTTGTTGTTCATGGCATTTTCTGTCCAGTGGACATTTGCTCAGCTGGATTTGAATGTTTCTCAGACCACTCTCGGAAAGGTCATTGAACAAATTAAGTCTCAATCCAGTTACAACTTTTTCTACGACGATAAGCTGGCGTCTTTGTCGGTAGGAAATGTAAAACTATCCAATGCTTCTATCGAAAAAGTATTGAATACAGTGCTCAAAGGAAAGAACATCTCTTTCAAGATCGAAGGAAATGTAGTTTATTTATCAGAAAAGAATCAAACTCCTCAAAACGGTGTTCAGCAAGGTAAGGAACGCACCATTACCGGTACCGTATCCGATGATATGGGTCCGCTGATTGGTGTAAACGTGTTGGTAAAAGGTACTACCGTAGGTGCCATTACCGATATGGACGGTAATTTTACCTTGGTTACTACTGAAGCCAATCCGGTGCTGCAGATTTCTTATATCGGCTACACCACGCAGGAAATAGCAGTGAAGGGTAATACTCCACTGGCAGTGAAACTGGCTACAGACTCTCAGTTGATTGATGAAGTAGTGGTTACTGCCTTGGGTATCAAACGTGCAGAAAAGGCATTGAGCTATAACGTTACCCAGGTAGATGCAGAATCGGCTTTAGCTGTGAAAGATGCCAACTTCATAAACTCTCTGAATGGTAAGGTAGCCGGTCTGAACATCAATGCTTCTTCTTCTGGTATCGGTGGTGCCAGCAAGGTAGTGATGCGTGGTTCCAGAGGTATCGAGCAGTCTTCCAATGCGTTGTATGTAATCGACGGTATTCCGATGTATAACTTAAGTTCTACCGGAGGTGGCAAGGAATTTGACTCTCAGGGTTCTACCGAAGCCATTGCTGACCTCAACCCCGAAGATATCGAATCAATGTCAGTATTGTCGGGTGCTGCTGCAGCCGCTTTGTATGGTAGCAATGCTTCTAACGGTGCTATTGTGATTACTACTAAGAAAGGTAAAGTAGGTCGCGTATCGCTGACGGTATCCAGCAACACTGAAATGCTGAACCCCTTTGTAATGCCTGAGTTCCAGAATCGTTACGGTACTTCCGGTACAGATGCCAGCTGGGGTAAAAAACTGAACGATGCCAATTACCGTGGTTACGACCCGAAAGACGATTATATGCAAACTGGTATTATCGGTACAGAAACCGTTACTTTGTCTACTGGTACGGAGAAAAACCAGACATATCTGTCGGCTGCTGCTGTAAACTCTCGCGGTATCATCCCCAACAACAAGTACGACCGTTACAACTTTACATTCCGTAATACTACTTCTTTCTTGGACGATAAAATGAAGTTGGATGTAGGTGCACAGTACGTGATGCAGAAAGACCGCAACATGACCAACCAAGGTATTTATGCCAACCCATTGTCATCGGCTTATCTGTTCCCGCGTGGTAACGATTGGGAAGATTATAAGATGTATGAACGTTATGATTTAGAGCGTAATATCTATACACAATATTGGCCGCAAGGTGGTGGTTCCTTCCGTTTGCAGAACCCGTATTGGATCAACTACCGTAACTTGCGTGAAAACGACAAGAACCGTTATATGTTGAGCGCTGGTTTGAGCTACGATATCTTGAGCTGGTTGAACGTAAGCGGACGTGTTCGTATCGATAACTCTTACAACGACTATACGCAGAAGTATTATGCTTCTACTGAAACAACCATTGCTGAAGGCCAGAACGGTTATTACGGCATTACTCGTATGCACGATAAGCAGACCTATGCAGACTTCTTGGTAAACATCAACAAGAATTTTGGCGACGACTGGAGCTTGACTGCTAATATCGGTGCTTCTTATTCAGATAATATTTCGGAATCATTGGCCGTGAAAGGTCCCATTGCATCCAATGGTTTGCCTAACTTCTTCTCTGTATCTCAGCTTGATAAGCAAACTACTAAACGCGAAGAAGTAGGTTATCGTGAACAGACTCAATCTGTATTTGCTTCGGCTGAAGTAGGTTATAAGAATGCTTATTACTTGACACTGACGGGTCGTAACGACTGGCCTTCTCAGTTGGCTGGTCCTAACTCTAAGCAGAGTTCTTTCTTCTATCCTTCAGTAGGTACTTCTATTTTGCTGTCTGAAATCTTTAACTTGCCGGAAAGCATCTCTTATTTAAAATTGCGTGCTTCTTGGGCTTCTGTAGGTTTGCCTTTCGGTCGCTTCCTGGCTAACCCGACTTTCGAATGGGATCCTTCTACCGGTGCCTACAAGTCACAGGCTGCTTATCCGTTGTATGAATTGAAACCCGAACGTACAGAGTCTTGGGAAGTAGGTTTGACAGCTCGTTTCTTGAAGTATTTTAATCTTGATGTATCATTCTATAACACAAAAACTTATAATCAGACAGTCGATGCACAGTTGTCTCCGACAGGTGGTTATAATAAGTTCTATGCTCAGACTGGTGAAGTACGTAACCGTGGTGTAGAATTGTCACTTGGCTTCAAGAACACTTGGAATAAATTCACTTGGAACTCTAACTATACTTTCAGTGCCAATAAGAATAAGATTCTGAGTTTGATTGATGGGTATGTAAACCCGGTTACCGGTGAAACCATTTCTAAAGAACGTTTGGAAGTAGGTGGTTTGTCGAATGCTAAATTCTTGCTGAAAGTAGGTGGCTCTTTGGGTGACCTTTACTCAGTAAAAGATTTGGTTCGCGATTCTAACAACAATATCTACGTAGACGAAGAAGGTAAGGTAGCTGTTAATGAAAAGGCTGGTGACATCTTCTTGGGTTCAGTATTCCCGAAAGCCAACATGGCTTGGCGTAACGATTTCCAATATGGAAATTGGGGTCTGGGCTTCTTGCTCACTGCTCGCTTAGGTGGTGTGGTTTATTCAGCTACACAAGCTGTGTTAGACTCTTACGGTGTATCTGAAGCTTCGGCTGCTGCCCGTGATAACGGTGGTGTATGGGTGAACGGAACCGATCAGGTAGACGCTCAAAACTGGTATACGGTGGTAGGTGCCGACAGTGGTATTCCTCAATACTATACTTACAGCGCAACGAACTTACGTCTGCAGGAAGCTTCTATCAGCTATACTATTCCTAGAGCGAAGCTGAAAAACGTAATGGATATCACCTTGTCATTGGTAGGCCGCAACTTGTGGATGATTTACAGCAAGGCTCCGTTTGACCCTGAAGCAGTGGCCAGCACCGGTAATTATTACCAAGGTATCGACTACTTCATGATGCCTAGCCTTCGCAGCGTGGGATTCAATTTGAAACTTAAATTCTAAAAAAGATACAGATGAAAAAGAATACAATATTACAGTTGGTTGCGGGTATGTTCCTTTTTGGAACTACAGCTTGTACCAGCAATTTCGAAGACTATAATAAAAATCCCCATGAACCCGATACAGAGGATATGGGTGCCGATTTGTATTTGGTGAAAGCACTGGTGCTGAACCTCCAGGACTTGATGATGCCCGAGCATGAAAACTTCGCTCAGTATGTAGAGTGTTTGATGGCTGGTAACTTGGGAGGTTATGTTGCCGACTCTAACTTGGGTACAGGTTGGTCTGGTCGTTATGCCACATTCAATCCTTCTGAAGCTTGGCAGGCCATTCCGTTCAATGATTTCTATCAGAAATTTTATCCTACCTATTTTAACCTGACTTCTCAGAGTCAAGAAGAATTGTACTTGTCATTGGCAGAATTGTATCGTATCGCTGTGATGTTGCGTGTTACCGATACTTATGGTCCTATTCCTTATTCTAAGGTAGGTGTGGCCAATGCCATCAAGTCGCCGTACGACTCTCAGAAAGATATCTATACCAAGATGTTCCAGGATTTGGATAAGGTTATTGCTGTGTTAGGTAAATACGCCAGTCAGAACTTCAGTGCAGGTGCCGATAAAATTTATGAAGGTAACACTGCTGCTTGGGTGAAATTTGCTAACTCTTTGAAGTTGCGTATGGCTATGCGTACTTGCTATGTAAGCGGATTCACTGTAGATGGTAAGACTTCTCAGCAGTTGGCCGAAGAAGCTGTAGCCGGTGGAGTAATGACTACTGCAGCCGACGGTGCTTATCGTAAAGTGGCCGACCACAATCCGTGGCAACGCTTCATGGTTATGTGGAATGATGCTCGCATTGCTGCCGATTTGACTTGCTACATGAATGCTTTCAATGACCCTCGTCGGGATGCCTATTATGGAAAAAATACATTTGGTGAAGTTTCTGGCGACAATTACACAGGTGACAGAAGATTATATGTAGGCTTGCGTCGCGGTATCCGTCAGGGTGAGTTCAATTCTTGGTCGCATGGTTATTCTACTATGAAAGTGGCCGAAAATACTGATATTGTAGTGTTCCGTGCTTCAGAAGTGGCTTTCCTTCGTGCCGAAGGTGCGCTCCGCGGATGGAACATGGGTGGTGATGCCAAGAGTTTGTACGAAGAAGGTATCCGCATTTCTTTCGAGGAAAACGGTATCTCTGAAGGTTTGAACGCATACCTGGCCAACAAAAGCAAGGTGTCTAATTATGTAGATCCTTTGAAAGGTCAAAACAAGCAGGACTATGATTATTCAGCACCGCTTAATACCAATGTGACTGTGGCTTGGCAAGACGGTGATTTCGAACAATCATTGGAACGTATTATCACTCAAAAATGGATTGCCAACTTCCCCAATGGTATGGAAGCTTGGTCTGAATACCGTCGTACAGGCTATCCGAAACTCATGCCGATGGCTGCTAATGAAAGCAAGGGTGTGGTAGACGATCAAGAAGGTGCTCGCCGTATGTCCTATCCGGTAAATGAATACCGTGAGAATAAAGAATATGTGGAAGCAGCTGCTGCTACATTGGACGAGGAATCTAATACGAAAAAAGGAGATACCATGGCCACACACGTATGGTGGGATTGTAAATAATTGGATTTTAAATGACTATTACGAATATGAAAAGAAATATCAGAAACGGCCTGTTCAAGACATTGCTCTCTGGAGTGGTGTTGGTGGCCGCCACTTCTTGCTCGGACTGGACAGAAGTGGAAAGCTTGGAGTTGAATACTCCTACCTTGGAATCTCAGAATCCCGAGCTTTATGCACAATACCTGCAATCGCTGGTGGATTTCAAGAATACAGATCATCAGGTGGTGATTGCTTCTTTCAATAATCAGGGAGGTATACCTACTAACCGCAGTCAGCATCTTTGCGACATGCCCGACAGCTTGGACTACATTTGTTTTACTAATGTCTTGGAAGTAAGTCAGGTAAATAAAGATGAAATGCCCGAGGTTCGCAAAAAAGGTACCAAAGTCATTGGTCTGATAGACTTCGATAAGATTGATAGTGACTGGAAGGCTATCTTGGAAGCTGAAGCCAACCAACAGCCTGCTCCTGCAGAAGAAGGACAGGAAGGTACAGAGGGTGAAGGCGATGTAGTGGTAGACAATGCTACTCGTTTCATCGAATTCTGCAAGGCTGAAACAACCAAGGCTCTGGATGCCTGCACTGCTTTGGGAGTAGACGGTATCGAAATGAACTTTACCGGATACGATTTGAATTCTTTGGTAGAAGAAGAAGCCATTGCAGCTGAAACAGCCCGTCAGGGTGCATTCTTCGATTTGATTGCTGCCTGGAAAGCTGCGAATGCCGACAAAGAATTGCTGTTCAAAGGACTTCCGCAGAACGTGATGACCAAGAGCATTCTGGCTGAATGCAAATACATCATTGTATATGCACATCATGCAGTAAATCTCTCTCAAATGTCTTATTTGGTTCATATGGGTATTGTGAAGGATGTACCTACCGACCGTTTTGTAATCGGTGTTTCTACTCCGTATAAGACAGCTTCAGGCGATGCCTATGGTAAGTTTGTAGACGGTACTTCCAGTATCATTGGTGCTGCTACTTGGGCTTTGGGTACATCGGATGTATTTACCAGAGTCGGTATCTCTGTAGAAAATATCGAAAAGGATTATTTCAATGCAGCACGTATTTATCCTACATTGAGAGATGCTATCAATATCATAAGTCCCACTGTAAAATAATGATTATCTATGAAAATCAATAAACTATTATTCACTGCTGTAACCGGCTTTGCCGCATTGCTGGTCGGTTGCCAAGAGTATGATGAAGACAAGCATCATTACGACAACCAGCTTTACATTTCATCTTCTATCTTTACGAAAGAAATTAAATTTAAAGCGGGCGATGATAAGGTACAAGATGGTTTGTCTGTAGCTATTGCCAAGCCGGAAGCTTATGACATTAAAGTAATTATGGCGCCGGCTCCAGAATTACTGCCTACTTATCGCATGGCTTACTACGATGAAAATGCCATTTTGCTGCCCGAAGAATACTATTCTATGCCGGAAACTTCTACGGTGATTTCATCGGGTGCTGTGGCCAGTGCCAAACTGCCGATTGAGTTCAACAACATCGGCAACTTGGATAGAAACGAAACGTATGTATTGCCGGTAAGTGTGCAGTCGGCCGACGGTATCGGCATTCTGCAGAGTGCCAAGAATTACTACTACGTGTTCCGCGGTGCTTCACTGGTGAATGTGGTTTGTAGCCTTAGCAAGAATAGAGCTTATCCAGACTTTAATAACGATGCTAAGTTCAATAACCTCTCTCAGCAGACGATGGAAATATTGTTCAAGGCCAACGCATTCCCTAATGAGTTGAACACCCTGATGGGTATTGAAGAGCATTACTTGCTTCGTTTGGGTGATTCCAGTCTGCCTTCTAATCAGTTGCAGATTGCTACCCCTGATGTTAACTTGACCAGTCCTGATTTGACGTTCGAAAGCAACAAATGGTATCACCTGGCTGTAACCTTCAACCGTGGTAATATCAAGGTATACGTGAATGGTGAAGAAAAATATGCAGGTAATGTACCCATGTCTTCAGTTAGTTTAGGTGCTAAACATCATAATGAAGACAATGGCGACCGTGTGTTCTGGGTAGGTTATTCTTATGCTTCAGACCGTTTCTTCGACGGTGTAGTATCTGAAGTCAGAATCTGGAACAAGGAACTGACTGCTGATGAAATCAAGGCTCCAGCTCACTTCTATACGGTAGATCCCGCATCAGACGGACTGATTTCTTACTGGAAGTTCGACGACGGTGCCGGTCAGACGGTTAAAGATCATACAGCCAACGGTTATGATTTGACCATCGAAAAAGAAGCTACTTGGGTGCCGGTTTCTTTGCCTGAAAATTAATTCTTTAACGATTTAACTTATGAATATGAAAAACAATTTGAAATATACCTTCCTGTCAATGCTGCTGTGTGGCATGGCGTTTACAGCGTGCGATGACGATGTGACTGTGGGTCAGGAAGTGAATGAATCTCAATATGAAAATGTCACAAAATTGCAGGGACTGCTGGTAGATCAGTCTACCAATAAGAACAGCTCTGTAATTGAGATGAGAGGCAATGTACACAGCACAGACATATCTTTCCGCTTGTCTAAACTGCCCCAAAAGGGAGTAGATGTAAAGATTGCGGTAGACGAAGCCTATGCTGCCGAATACAATGCTATTCATAATACTACGTATGAAGTATTTCCCGCTGCCAATGTGAAGATTGCCAACGACGGTGTGTTTGTATTGGCTCCCGATGATAAGGCTACACCGAGTATTAAGGTAACGCTGAATGCTTTCGATGGTATGAAGGAAGATAAGACTTACATTGTGCCCATCACGGCTACTTCTAGCACTGAAGGTGTAAGCTTTACTAAAGAATCTCAACACATGGTGTTGCTGGTTACTGATAGCCGCAACAAGCCCAGCAACTTCAAAGGCGACGGTGCTGTGACTATGGTGTTGTATTTCGAGGTGAATGATACCAACCCGCTGAACGCATTGGAATTCTTGACTGAAAGCGGTAAATATTATTTCGATCACGTAGTGCTCTTTGCTGCCAATATCAACTGGGACCCCGTGAAGAAGCGTGTATATTTGGCCAATAACCCCAACGTACAGTTCTTGCTGGATAATAATGAAGAATATCTGCAACCGTTGCGTAGAGCCGGTATGAAAGTGATTCTGAGTATTCTGGGTAATCACGACGAGGCTGGAGTAGCTCAGCTGTCGGATATGGGTGCCCGTGAGTTTGCTAAGGAATTGGCTGCTTGCTGCCGTGCTTATAACTTGGATGGTGTAGCATTCGATGATGAATATTCTGATTATCCTGATTTGGACAATCCTTGGTTGGCTCGTCATTCAGCGTATGCAGGTTCTCGTCTGATGTATGAGTGTAAGTTGGCTATGCCCGAGAAGATTGTATCTCTTTACAACTTGGGAGCTATGTATTCTAATGAACTAGAGATTATTGATGGGGTAGACCCTGGTCAGTATTGTGATTATGCAGTAGCCGACTACGGTGGCGCTGCTAGCCCAGGTACCGGTATGACATTGAAACAATGCGGAGGTATGTCCATCGAACTTCGTCGCGGTAGCGGTGATTTTAGTGAAGAAACTGCTAGACGTAAAAAAGAACAAGGATACGGCTATTACATGTTCTTTGCCTTGGATCCTTCTTTGTATGGTATACAAGTAGAGCGCCTTCAATCTGTATGTAAGGGATTGTACAACGAAGAATTGAAGTATCCTACACATAAATACAAAAAGAACAGTACCGAACGTATTCCGGTCAATGCAGAATAATTAAGTTCAACCAAAGAAAAGTAAAACATGAAATTTTTGAAAAACATAATGATGACATTGTTAGCAGCAACCCTTTTCTGGGGTTGCTCTGACGATGATGAGTCAACAACAGAGGCCAATGCCTCTATTTCGTTGTCAACCGAAGTACTCCAAGCAGAACAAAAAGGGGGTGAAGTAAGTGTAACCGTAACCAGCTCGGCAGATTGGCGTTTGGCTGGTGTGTGCGATTGGGCTCATCCATCCGCTACTTCCGGTAAAAACGGCGATGTAGTAACCTTTACTGTAGATCCTAACGAAGAAAACGTATACCGTAGCTTTACCTTTAAATTCTTTACCGGTTCTCAAGTTGCTCCGTTAAAGGTTGAATCTCAAACCGGTTATATGATGAAACTTATTTCTGAAGAATCGGTATCCATGAGCAGAGATAAAGGAACTCTTGCCATTCTGTTAAATTCTAATATTGTAGAGCCTACTGTTTCTTTTACTGAGGGTGGTGAGCAATGGCTTACATTCCAAAAGAGTTCTGAATTTGGTGGCAAAGTATCCATGCAGTTCGAAGTGGATGCAAATGCAGCTTACAAGAGCCGCGCTACTAAAATAACTATTTCTAGTCCTTTAGTAGAGAATAAAGTAACAGTAGATGTATTACAGAAACAGACAGATGCCATTAATGTCGATAATAAATCATTGGTGTTTGATGATTTGTCGGCTAGAACTATCTCTTTTGAATTAAAATACAATGTACCCTATGGAATTTCTGTTCCTAAAGGTAGTAGTTGGATTACTAATCAGAAGATTTCTGAACCTATAGTAGGAGAAGATGGCTTGTCTACTGTAACAGTAAGTTATGATTTGAAAGAAGGAACTGTGACTCGTGGTGGTACAATTGATATCAATCAGGAAAATGGCCCTATTTCCCAAACAATAGTAGTTACCCAAAAAGATGCAAATGCTAAAGAAATTAATTTTCCCGATGCTGTTTTCAGACAACTATGCATTGATAAGGGTTGGGTTATGCCGGCAGGCGCAACCACTTGTATTGTAGTAGAAGATGGTGTGAAGGCTACTTCTTTTGTAAATACTGAATATTGGAAACGTATTTCAGATTTGACAGGTATTGAATCATTTCCAAATTTGGAAACTATTGATTTGGCTAATGTAGATGATATGACGAAACTTGATATTTCAGGTCTACATAAAGTAAGATCGCTTACCTTCTCTTCAAATCGTAAAATAGAAGTTTATAATTTGGGTGATAATCCTGTTGCAAATTTTGTACTAAGTCGCTATTCTTTAGATTGTCCTCATATTAAGATTATCTCTTCAGTGATTGATAATTTGAATTTAGGTATGGAGGTATGGTACGAAGATTATGATGGAGTAGAATCTATTGATGTATCTGAGTGTCCTGCATTGAAGACATTAAACGTAAGTCGTGGTCCTAAATTGAAGACTCTATATTTGAAGACAGGACAAGTAATTCCTAATTTGACCAAGAAAGAACATACTCAAATCGTATACAAATAATAGGAATTAGATTTTATACCTGAAGGTATTTCATATATTTGGGGGGATTTAGCTATCAATGGCTAAATCCCCCCATTTTTTTGTAGAATATCTCTAGTCTTGTAGTTTGATATTGATTGGTTATTGTTCACCCAGCTGTATCTGTAGTTTTTTTATAAACGCCGCCGTCGTTTGTATTTCTCTCTGTAGTTTTTCATTGGTGAAACTATAGCTTATTTTAGATAAATCATTCTACATAAAATCTATTAGATAACCCGCTACAGAAATGTAGCTATCTGCTATGTCGGTAGCAGCTATCTGCATCAGGCATAGCAGATAGCTGCTTGGAAAGATGCAGTTTTGATGATTTAGATGATTTTCATTACCTTTGTAGAAACCAATCAAGAGGACTTGAAGAAGGCATGAATATAGGACGTGCCGAAAGGGAAAAGCATAAAGCCATAGAAGTGGTTCGTTTTCTGAAATCATCCGGCTCTTCCGTCGAGCTGATTGCAGGAGCTACCGGACTGAGCAGAGAAGAAATAGAGGGTTTATAAGTAATGCTACCATAATCAAAACAAAATTGATATAACCCCTGAAAGTTAGACAAAAAACTTTCGGGGGCATATCATTATATGCTAACAGCATCTTAAACACTTTTTTAACGGACTATTATGACAGTTACGGCATAAAATATTTAGGAAAATGTAAAAACATGAGACTGAATGCCAATACTACTTGCAGATAAATTGCCACCAAACACAGAAGTTAAACACTCAAATATACCATACAGAGATTAAAAAAGATGCCATAAATCCTCATCTTTCCAATCTACAGGGAAGCCCATAGCTGCAATATCTATTGATGGAAAATCTGCCAACAAGCCCGAAAGTTGTTCGTTGAAATTATTGTTGGGAGAAACCGAGGAAAGGAAATAACGGAGCATACACAAGCGATAGTAAATCCTCTTCTTATCCACTTTTGAAGTGTCAATCCATACTTTTGAAGTTTTTCGTGGCTCTGCTGGATTGAGCATAAAGTCCCTGTTCCAAATTCTTGCATGATGGCAGCACATATTGCGTAAGTTGGCAAGTACGGTCAACCATGATGTGAAAACCTGTGGCTTCAGACCGAAATAACCGGAAATATGTTTCATCAGATGATTGCTAGATATATTGGAATAGATATAGTTCAAATTTCCAAAAGACAATACTTCTGTTATCATCCATGCAGGAGGGTATGTTTCAATGAAATTTTGTCGAAAATCCTCAATGTAATCTTCTTTGCTCGAAGCCAGTTCCTTTTCTATGAAGACCAGTGTTTGGTTAAACTTATCTGCATTGGCAAAATATTCCGGCTTTGTTATCCAATACCTATCATTCAGTTCCTGACATCCGATATTTGCCAGTACACTGCGGATGGCTACTTCTATTTTCTCTATCTCGTTGAAAAGAAGGATACGTAATTTCTTATCGAAGCGGTAGAGGGTTAAGATCTGTTCAAAAGTTGTTCCCTCTTTTAGCACCAATTCACTCTTGGGGCTTTTATAGAAAGGGTAAATATATGCGGATAAGCGATGATAACCGATATTCATCAGATAATTTTCCACCCTATTCTCATCTTTCATGAGCATTCCCCTTGATTTCAGTGTCTGAACAATCTGTCCCGGAGAAGAATATGGTTTGGCAAAACTAGTTTTCATGCAGGTATAATAAAAAAACGACCCGCCGATTTGAGCATTGTGAAGAGGCTTGGCAGGTTCTAATGGTACAAAGGTAGTAAAACTATTGGAAGTAGCCCAATAATCTGTGTATTATTTTCCTAAAACGTAATAAATGATTGTCTGGAATGTATGTTAACTGAATTATCCTGTATTAGACGGAATATGAGCCGGATTTTAATGCTATTATCATAAAGGTTAAATAGCGGTGCTAAAATGGTACTAAATCGTAAAATCACTCTTATTATATCATTATAAATTACGTAATATCAATCGGACTGAGCAGAGAAGAAATAGAGAGTTTATAAGGGCAAAAAAAAAGGAGTACCGCTGTACTCCAACCTTTGTTAACCTTAAATCTAATACTATGAAAAACACAGTGCAAAGGTACGGCTTTTTCGGTTATCTCCAAATTATTCAAAGAAAATAGTATGTTTTATAACATGCTTTAATATAGCTGCAGATTCATTAAAGGTTTTAGGCTGTGAATTTATCAGTTATCAGTTATCAGCCATTTATGGCGTTTTTCCTGAAAGCTTTATATTATAAGAATAGGGGTATATAGATGGGTATACTTCAGCCACAGTCTTTGATTTATAGACGAATATACGCATTATTGCCGTTTTTCACCAAATGTTTGGTGGTGTCTTTCACGTATGGGCAAAAAAAAAGGAGTACCGCTGTACTCCAACCTTTGTTAACCTTAAATCTAATACTATGAAAAACACAGTGCAAAGGTACGGCTTTTTCGGTTATCTCCAAATTATTCAAAGAAAATAGCATGTTTTATAACATGCTTTAATATAGTTGCAGATTCATTAATGATTGTAGGCTGTGAATTTATCACTATCAAGCAGCTTTTCTAAAAATAATATCTTATATTTGGCATTAATTATTTTAAAAAGTAACTGAAGATTATGGGAACTACAGTAAAATCAACTTTGAAAGTAGGATTATCGGGCATCGTGCTGATTGGTGTGCTGGTATTATTCTTAGCTATGTATTCTATCGAACGGATAGATTCCGGACAGACGGGTATCATTGTGAACCTGGCCGGGAGTGAACGCGGAGTGGATGACGCCAAAGTAGAAACGGGCTGGGTGATGTACAACCGCTTTGTGAAGCAGTTGTTCGAATATCCGGCTTTTGCACAGATTGTAGACTATGAACCGTTTGATATTCAGGATAAGAAGGGTACTATCTTTAAGACCGACCCCACCATTGAGTATTACATAGAACGGGAAAATGCCAAGGTGGTGTTTTTGCGCTATAGAAAGACAACCGAAGAGCTGGAAAAATCGGTGATTCTGACCGAGGTGAAGAATGCCTATAAGGATATTGCGGGATTATATGAGACAGACTCGTTGATTAATAATCGTCCTGCCTTTGAGAAAGAGGTGGAAAATCTCCTGAAAGAGCGTCTCAGTCTGCGTGGGTTTACCTTTAGTAATATTCAGTCGTCCGTCAAGCCGAATGATGTGCTGCAGGCAGCTATTGATGCCAAGAATACGGCGGTGCAGAATGCCTTGAAAGTGGAGAATGAGAAGAAAGCGGCTATTGCTGAAGCCGAAAAGGTGGTGGCGGCTGCCAAAGGTAAGGCAGATGCCAACCGCATTTTGCAGCAATCCATTACACCGGAACTGATTCAGCTGAAAGCGGTGGAGAAATGGGACGGTAAGCTACCTCTTTCCACCAGTGGTAATACGCTTCCTTTCTTGAAACTTCAATAATCTCTCAGACTCATGAAGCAGTCGTTGGGTGTGTGGGCGTTCTGTCTGCTGGGTTTGTGGGCCTGTGAGCAGGAGGAAAGAGAACTGGCCGACGGAGAAGTCGGCCGGTCATTGTCGAAAATCGTGTTGCAGGAAGTACAAACTTTGGATGCGATTCCCGTCACGCTGACGCAGACGTATCTTTATGAAGAGAATGCGCGGCTGGTGTCCTATCAGATGAAGCAGCAATATGCGGCCGTAGAGCCAGAGGAATTGACAGGAGGTCTTACTCTGACGTATCACGACCGGGAAGTTACGGTGAAGGATGAAATAGGAAATGAGTGGGTTTATGCGTGGAATGCAGAGCTGCAAGCGGCCGATGCTTGTGTGTATCGCAGCATCGGAGGCAGTGTGCGCAGCTATGTGTTTACATACAGTGGGGTAGCAGGAAAGACCTATCTTTCGGGAGTGACAGAATACCTGGAAGATGCCGGTCAGCCTTTTGCTATGCTCGAAATCGATTATTCCAATCCGGAATATCCGCTGGTTACGAAGCGCATGTATGAGGAGGTACAGCAGTTCCGGTTAGATTGTTCGCTTGCGGATGGGGTGCCCAATCCGGCACAGTTGCCGGTACATTTCTACACCGAACTATATCCGCTGTCGTTTCATCATGCAGCCTTGTATGCCCGTTTGCTGGGCGATGCGCCCGATGTGTTGCCCCGATGTGTGCAGACGCTGGGCAGCCCGTATCAGGAACAGTGTACGTACGAATATCAGTTGAAAAACCATTTGCCTGTATCTTGTAAGATTGTACATTCTGAATGGGGGACGCGAACGGTGTCTTATCTGCTGGAGGAGTAGGGGGTAGGATAGGTATAGGCAAAAAAAAGGAGTACCGCTGTACTCCAACCTTTGTTAACCTTAAATCTAATACTATGAAAAACACAGTGCAAAGGTACGGCTTTTTTGGTTATCTCCAAATAAATCAAGAAAAAAGCTGTGTTTTATAACATGTTTTTGCTAAATCGTCGGCTTTGTTAAGGCTTCCTAAGGATTAAACGGGGGCGATAGAGGGTATTTAAAAATAAATTATCTTTGTATTTCTGAAAAATGAAATCGTAAAGTATATGTCCGAAGATATTGTTCTTACCCCCATGATGAAGCAGTTCCTGGAACTGAAAGCCAAGCACCCCGATGCAGTGATGCTGTTTCGTTGCGGTGACTTTTATGAAACGTATTCTACCGATGCCATTGTGGCTTCTGAAATCTTGGGTATTACCCTGACCAAACGTGCCAACGGCAAGGGAAAGACCATCGAAATGGCCGGATTTCCGCATCATGCGCTGGAAACGTATCTGCCCAAACTGGTGCGTGCCGGTAAGCGGGTAGCTATCTGTGATCAGCTGGAAGACCCGAAACTGACCAAGAAACTGGTGAAGCGGGGAATTACTGAACTGGTTACTCCGGGGGTGTCTATCAACGATAATGTGCTGAATTATAAAGAGAATAACTTTCTGGCTGCGGTTCATTTTGGGAAGAATAACTGTGGAGTGGCTTTTCTGGACATCTCTACCGGTGAGTTTCTTACGGCCGAGGGTACGTTCGATTACGTGGATAAACTATTGAATAACTTCGCTCCGAAAGAGGTGTTGTTTGAGCGTGGTAAGCGTTTGATGTTTGAGGGTAATTTCGGCAATAAATTCTTTACTTTCGAACTGGAAGACTGGGTCTTTACCGAAACTACGGCACGCGAAAAACTATTGAAGCATTTCGAGGTGAAGAACTTGAAAGGATTTGGAGTGGAACATCTGAAAAACGGTATCATCGCTTCCGGGGCTATTCTGCAATACCTCATTATGACGCAGCACACGCAGATAGGTCATATCACTTCATTGGCTCGTATCGAAGAAGAGCGTTACGTGAGGCTGGATAAGTTTACGGTGCGTAGCCTGGAGTTGGTGGGCAGCATGAACGAAGGGGGAAGCAGTCTGCTGAACGTAATCGACAAGACCATCAGTCCCATGGGAGCCCGTCTGCTGAAACGCTGGATGGTGTTTCCACTGAAAGAGGTGAAACCCATTAACGACCGTCTGAATGTGGTGGAGTATTTTTTCCGCCATCCGGATTTCAAGGAACTGATAGAGGAACAGATGCATCGGATAGGCGACTTGGAACGCATCTTGTCGAAAGTGGCTGTGGGACGTGTCAGTCCGCGCGAAGTGGTGGCACTGAAAGTGGCGCTGCAAGCTGTGGAACCCATCAAAGCAGCCTGTGCCGATGCCGATAATGCCAGTCTGAACCGAATAGCCGAGCAACTGAATGTGTGCCAGTCTATCCGCGACCGTATAGACCGTGAAATCAATAATGATCCGCCGTTGCTGGTCAATAAAGGCGGGGTGGTGAAAGAAGGGGTGAATCCGGAACTGGATGAGTTGCGCCGCATTGCCTATTCGGGCAAGGATTATCTGTTGCAGGTGCAGCAGCGCGAGAGTGAACTGACGGGTATTCCCAGCCTGAAAATAGGCTATAACAATGTGTTCGGCTATTACATTGAGGTGAGAAATGTACATAAGGACAAGGTGCCGCAGGAATGGATCCGGAAACAGACATTGGTGAATGCCGAGCGTTATATCACTCAGGAACTGAAAGAGTATGAAGAGAAGATTCTGGGGGCAGAAGACAAGATTCTGATTCTGGAAACTCAACTCTATACCGACTTGGTGCAGTCGCTGAACGAATACATTCCTGCCATTCAGATTAATGCTAACCAATTGGCACGTCTGGACTGTTTGCTGGCGTTTGCCAACGTAGCCCGCGAGAATAATTATATACGTCCGGTGATAGCCGACGATGATGTGCTCGACATCCGGCAGGGACGTCATCCGGTCATCGAGAAGCAACTTCCGGTGGGAGAAAAATACATCGCCAATGATGTGATGCTGGATAGTCAGACTCAGCAGGTAATCATCATTACCGGACCGAATATGGCGGGTAAGTCGGCCTTGCTGAGGCAGACGGCACTGATTACACTGCTGGCTCAGATTGGCTGTTTTGTGCCTGCCGAGAGTGCACATATCGGACTGGTAGATAAAATCTTTACCCGAGTGGGGGCCAGCGATAATATTTCGGTAGGTGAATCTACCTTTATGGTGGAAATGAACGAGGCGGCCGATATCTTGAATAATCTTTCATCCCGAAGTCTGGTGCTGTTCGATGAATTGGGCAGAGGTACCTCTACTTACGATGGTATCTCTATTGCTTGGGCCATCGTGGAGTATATTCACGAGCATCCTAAAGCCAGGGCCAGGACACTCTTTGCTACGCACTATCATGAACTGAACGAGATGGAGAAGACTTTTCAGCGCATCAAGAATTACAATGTGGCGGTGAAAGAGGTGGACAACAAGGTGATTTTCTTACGCAAACTGGAACGTGGAGGCAGCGAACACTCATTCGGTATTCATGTGGCCAAGATGGCCGGTATGCCTAAAAGCATAGTGAAGCGGGCAGGGGTTATTCTGAAGCAATTGGAGAGTGAAAATCGCCAGGGAGGAACGGTGGCAGGAAAGCAACTGGCCGAAAGTACTGCTTCGGCTGGAGGTATGCAGCTGAGCTTCTTCCAGTTGGATGACCCTATATTGTGCCAGATTCGGGATGAAATTCTGCATCTGGATGTGAATAACCTGACACCGCTGGAGGCCTTGAATAAACTCAATGACATCAAGCGTATAGTCAAGGGGAAATAGCAATCTATTATCATTTATTTTATATACCATGAAAAAACTTTTATGTTCAATGCTCTTGCTGGGGGTATGTGTATCGCATACCGTAGCGCAGGATTATTACGAGAAACATCTGGTGTTTCCTCCGGAAGCTACACTGAGTGAAAAGGTGGAGATGGCTGCCAGATTGGTGCCTACCGAGCAGCAGTTGAAGTGGCAACAGATGGAACTGACGGCTTTTCTGCATTTTGGTATCAATACGTTTACTGGCCGTGAGTGGGGAGATGGAAAAGAAGATCCGGCTTTGTTTAACCCCGTTTCGCTGGATTGTGAGCAATGGGTACGTGCCTTGAAAGCCGGAGGGTTTAAAATGGCTATCCTCACTGCCAAACATCACGATGGTTTCTGTCTGTGGCCCACCAAGACTACTAAGCATTCGGTGGCATCTTCTCCTTGGAAAGATGGGAAAGGCGATGTGGTGCGCGAACTGCGCGATGCTTGCCGCAAATATGGACTGAAATTCGGGGTATATCTCTCTCCGTGGGATAGAAATGCGGAATGCTATGGCCAAGGGGAGGCGTATAATCAATTCTTTATTGAACAATTGACGGAACTCTTGACCAACTATGGCGAAGTGCACGAGGTGTGGTTTGACGGTGCCAACGGTGAAGGACCTAACGGAAAGAAACAGGAGTACGACTGGGAGGCTGTGGAGCAGACTATTCGCAGGTTGCAGCCTAAGGCAGTAACTGCCATCATGGGGGATGATGTGCGCTGGGTAGGTAATGAGAAAGGCATAGGACGTGAAACAGAGTGGAGCGCTACGGTATTGGCACCGGGTATCTATACCCGTGCAGAGGAACAGAATCAGCGACTGGGTGTATCGTCCACGGCTAAGGATTTGGGTGGACGAAAAGTATTGGCCGATGCAAAGGAGTTGTTCTGGTATCCTTCCGAAGTAGATGTTTCCATCCGTCCGGGATGGTTCTATCATACCGACCAGGATAACCAGGTGAAATCATTGGCTCATCTGGCCGATATTTATTTTCAGTCGGTAGGATATAATTCGGTCTTGCTGTTGAATATTCCTCCCGATAAGAATGGCTTGATACATGAAACGGATGCCCGAAGGTTGGAAGAGTTGGCCACATATCTGCGTCATACGTTTGATGATAATTATCTGAAAAAGGGGAATGCTCGCTGGATGGCCAGATCGGGCGATTTTAAGGAGTTTCAGGTAAAGAAGAATGCTTTGGTTAATACTTTATTGATACAAGAAGACATTGCTAAAGGACAGCGTATAGAGCGTTTCTTGCTGGAAGGCTGTGTGGAAGGCAATTGGCAAAAATTAGCCGAAGGTACTACGGTAGGGTATAAGCGGCTGGTACGTTTTGCTGCCTGTCAGCCCGACAGTATCCGACTGACGGTTCTTTCTGCCCGTGATGAGGCTCGTGTATTGCGTATGGGGTTGTATTATGCTCGCCAGCTGATGGAGCAGGATACTAATGTGGCGTTGGGTAATGTGCCGTCGGGGCAGTGTAGCATAGTAGGAGGCAACGAAGAGAGTGCCAAGGCTATAGATGGTGACCGGAACACGGTATGGCGTACGGATGGATTGGTGCCTCTGGTAGTGGATTTGGGTCAGGAAGCTGAAATTACCGGTTTTACGTATGCACCGGCTGCCGATGACCACCTGGAAGGAACGCTGTATAAATACGCATTTTATGTGAGTCGTGATGGGGAATCCTGGACTTTGTGCGATACCAACGGTGAGTTCAGCAACATCATGCATAATCCTGTACCCTATGCCGTGCAGTTCGAGCGTAGTTATCGAGGACGTTATGTAAAGTTGGTGCCTCTGGCCGAAATAGCTGGAAAATCATCCACCTCGGTAGCTGAATTAGGGGTGTTTGCAGTTTATTGAAAGCGTCTGTCGCCTATCAGGTAAGTATATAACAAGAGGCGTGCTAATCTGCCCATACGCAGACTTGCACGCCTCTTGTTATTTTATAGCCGGTTATTCTTTCTTTAGCATTGTCAACGGTCTTTTATTTCTTCTTTCCGTAGAAGCACATAAAATACAGGCCGATAATTACAAACGGCACGCTGAGCCATTGTCCCATATTGAATGTCATACTGTCTTCAAAGTTCACCTGGTTTTCTTTCAGGAATTCGATGAAGAAGCGGAAAACAAAGATTTCGGTAAGACACAGCCCGAAGAAAAAGCCCCGGTGATAGGTCTGCTGCCGTTTATACAGATACATCATACCCAAGAAGAAAAGGAAATAAGCCAAGGCTTCATAGAGCTGTGCTGGATGACGTGGAACCATATCCACTCTCTCGAATACGAAAGCCCAGGGCACATCCGTAGCTTTTCCGATAATTTCAGAGTTCATCAGATTGGCCAGGCGGATGCAGCAGGCTGTGATGGGAGTGGCCACGGCTATCATGTCGAGCACATCCATGTAATGCATCTTGGTCTTTTTACAATAGAGCCACAGGGCGATAATCAGGCCCAGTGTGCCGCCATGGCTGGCCAGTCCTTCATAACCGGTGAATTTCCATCCGCCATCAGGCAAGAACTTAATGGGTAAAATCATTTCCCAGAAGTGGTGTAGGTAATAGTCGGGCTGATAAAACAAACAATGTCCCAGCCGCGCACCTATCAGAATACCAAAGAAACAGTAGAACAACAGGGGATCAAACTGTTCATCGGGTATTTTCTTATCCCGGTATTGCCTCTGTACCACGAAGTAAGCCAGAGCAATTCCTATCACCCACAGTAAGCCGTAGTACCGGAGTGAGAAACTCCCGATGTGGAAGATTTCCGGATCGGGATTCCAATGAATGGTCAGCAATGATATCATATCTCTGGAATATTATACGTTGAAGCGGAAGTGCATGATGTCGCCGTCTTGCACCACATATTCTTTTCCTTCTACACCCATCTTGCCGGCTTCGCGAACGGCTGCTTCACTGCCGTATTTGATGTAGTCTTCATATTTGATTACTTCTGCCCGGATAAATCCTTTCTCGAAGTCGGTGTGGATTACTCCGGCGCATTGCGGAGCTTTCCAGCCTTTGCGGTAGGTCCATGCCTTGACTTCCATTTCGCCGGCTGTGATAAATGTCTCCAGATTCAGCAGGCTGTAGATGGCTTTGATAAGGCGGTTGCATCCGCTTTCTTTCAAGCCCAAGTCTTCCAGGAACATTTGCTTTTCCTCGTAGGTTTCCAGTTCGGCAATGTCGGCCTCGGTCTGTGCAGAGATGATAATCAGTTCGGCATTTTCTCCCTGAATGGCTGCGCGTACCTGCTCCACATATTGGTTGCCGGCAGCCGCACTGCTGTCGTCCACATTGCATACATACAGCACCGGTTTGGTGGTCAGCAGAAACATCTGTTTGGCACACTGCTCTTCATCTTCGTTGAGCAGTTCCACGGTACGTGCGCTTTGTCCCTGTTCCAGTGCATCTTTATAGCGCAGCAGCAGGTCATATTCTATTTTGGCTGTTTTGTCACCGCCCACTTTAGCTACTTTTTCCACACGTTTAATGCGGTTTTCCACCGTTTCCAGATCCTTCAGTTGTAATTCTGTATCAATGATTTCCTTGTCGCGTACGGGGTCTACCGAGCCGTCCACATGAACGATGTTGCCGTTGTCGAAACAGCGCAATACGTGTATGATAGCGTCGCACTCGCGGATATTTCCCAGAAACTGGTTACCCAATCCTTCTCCTTTGCTGGCTCCTTTTACCAGTCCGGCAATGTCTACAATGTCGCACACGGCGGGTACGATTCGTCCCGGATGCACGATTTCCGCCAGTTTGGTGAGGCGTTCATCGGGCACGGATACTTGCCCCATTTGCGCGTCGATTGTACAGAATGGAAAGTTGGCTGCCTGCGCCTTGGCGCTAGAGAGGCAGTTGAAAAGAGTTGATTTCCCTACGTTGGGAAGTCCTACTATACCTGCTTTTAATGCCATAATTATATGATGTTTTATATTTAAATCATTGATAATGAAAAATATAAAAGAGGGGTTAAAAGTAAGCGGGTAACAAACTAGTAACAAAAGCCATTCTTTTAACGTTTGGCAACCCTCTTTTATGCTGCAAAGATACTCATTTGGGAAATATAAGCAAAGCAAGTATTCTTCTATCTGATATTTTTGATTCTGTCATGAACAAATGATTTTTTTAAGCTTTTTATTGAACCTACTTTAAAAATAATAGTCCGTTAAAAATTCAACATATTGGCTAAGCGGCTTCTGCCTCTATGCCAAAGAGTTCTTTGATAAGTTTAGCATTAAATGTTCTGTTCGGCTTCATACCGGACTTGCTGAAAATTCTTTTGAGCATATAAGTGTTGCTCAGATAGGCTTTTAGCAGTCCGATGGAGAGCGACGGATAGTATCGTTGGCGCATGACCTTTGCGATGTTTACCGAAGCCAGTGATGCATTGAAAGCGAAGTCAAGTTTCTTCAAGTCTCTTGCCTGGCAATCATTGAGTCCAGTAAACTGTTTGGAATCCCGGAAGCAGTTATGATAAGCTTTATATAAGCTTTTTTATGATAAGTATATCGTTATGAGAAGTGACCAGAAAAGTACTATTAATTATCAATATGATAGAAGAATACTTCTCCGTTCGACTTCTCATAACGAAGATTACTTTTTCAGTCCTTTGAGCCAATCTCTGAGATTTTTATTGCCTTCCCAAGACTTATCAGAATCTCGGTTAGGTGTCAGATTTATATATGCTTTCTCAAGAGCTTCACGTTTTGCCTTTGAGTCTGCACGTGCATAGATATCGGTTGTTTGAATCGAGACATGTCCAAGTAAATCTCTGATATAAATTAGATTGACACCAGCCTGTAGTTATCTGAAATCCTCTTTACCGCTGGCCTATATTCAGACGATGATATGTATTTCCCACAGGCTGATGAATGGAGACCAGGAAGGTTCGGAACCTTATTCCTACTATTTCATCAAGATGCCTCCCACTGCGAGGAAGTTGACCGAAGGCCGGGCGATGATTGTATATGATTCGACTAATATTCCGGAAGTCCGGTAGGCTATTCCTGCTTTATTTTAAGACGTAACTTTTTTATGCACGAGATGTATATCTCATGTGTCTCGAAATGTGTATCTCGTGCATAGAAAGACCGGTTGATAGAAGAATGAGGGTTATACCTTCATTCCTGAGAGGTATAATCCTCATATAATAGGCTAAGTAGCCCGCCCTTCTATTTGCCATATTCGCTCGGACTCACCCCGAACTGTTTCTTGAAGCTTTTCGAGAAGTGGGACAGTGTGCTGAATCCCGTCAAGTCCGCAATTTCCGAGACGGTGTATATTCCTTCCGTTATCAGTTCAGCGGCACGGTTCAACTTGTAGGTCTTGAAGAAGGTGCTGGGGTTTTCGCCGGTCAGTCCTTTTATTTTATAGTAGAACTTGGTACGTGATATTCTCAGCAGTTCGGTCATGCGGGCAATGTCCAGTTCGGGGTTGGAAAGCTCGCTCTCCATCAGGTGGTAAAGTTCGGTCATGAAGACATTGTCTTGTGGGGAAAGGATGTTTTCTTCTATCTTGTCCGTCTGGGTGGCTCTGCCAAGCATGTTACGTGCTTTTTCACGGTTCTTGAGCAATGACTTGATGAGTGCCAGCAGATAGGTAGGGTCGAAAGGCTTGGTCACGTAGGCGTCGGCTCCGGTATTCAGTCCTTCCACTTGGTTTTCCATTGTGGCTTTAGCGGTTACCAGAATCACCGGCAGGTGGCAAAGCAGCAGGTCTTCCTTTATTTCCCGGCAGAGTTGGTAACCATCTTTTCCCGGCATTACCACATCGCTGAGGATGAGGTCGGGAGCTTCCTCGCGCATGGCTTTCAGTGCGTCGTCGGCATTGAAACGGCATATCACCTTATAGTGAGAGGAGAGGAGCATACGCAGGTAGTGTGCCACTTCGGTATCGTCGTCCACAACCAGTACGTTGGATTGCTTTTCGTCGGTGTCGGCCTTGTCTCCGGTAAGTTGCGAGGTAGAGGTGAGCGGGAAGGCTTCCGATTGGTTGCTTTGTTCGGTAGTCCGTTCATCATCGGCATACACTGCATCGTTGACGGGCAGTATGAAGGTGAATACGGCACCGCTTCCTTCGTCGGGCTGCCGGGCTTTCAGTTGTCCGTGATGAAGTACGGCCAGGCTGCGGGCATAGTATAAACCGATGCCGGTTCCCCAGTTGTAGGTTCCTTCTGCTTGGTTTCCTATCTGGTAATAGCGTTCGAAGATTTTCTCTATCTTGTCTTCAGGGATGTTCTGTCCCGTATTGGCTACGGATACTTTGATGTATTGTGTGGCTCTATCGTCCGGCTGCAGGCTGAAGGATTGCGAGGCATTGGCACGGCTTATCACGTCGAAGTTGACGTTGATTTTCCCGCCTTGGGGAGTAAACTTCAGGGCATTGGACATCAGGTTGTTGAAGATTTTCTCCACTTTGTCTTCGTCCAGCCACATAAGGAAGGTATCTTCCAGCCCATGGGTGCTCAGGTCGATGCATTTGTCACCGGCATTTACTTGAAAGACGCTCACTTGCCGTTGCAGGCAAGCGATGATGTCGGTACGTTTTACTTGCAGGCGCAAGGTGTCGTTCTCCAGTTTGTTGAAGTCCATCATCTGGTTGACAAGCCTTAGCATGCGGTTTACGCTACGCTGTACGATGAGGAGCAGGTTTTTGTCCTCGCCTTCTATCTGGGAGCTGTTGCAGAGTTGCGTTACCGGTCCGGAAATCATGGTAAGGGGAGTACGGAATTCGTGTGAGATGTTAGCAAAGAAACTCATGTTCATTCGGTTAACCCGTTTTTCTTGCTCTTTTTCCTGTCGTGCATGCCGTGCAGCTTTTTTTTCTGCCCTGATGCGTAAAAGGGCACGCAGGAAGAGAAGGGCGAGGGTGGTTGCCAGCATGAAGTAGATGCTGTATGCCCACCATGTACGCCAAGGGGCAGGATATACTTTGATGCGGATGGAGTTTTCGGCTTCTACAATGCTTTTGTCATTGTTGGTAATCTTGACATGGAAGATATATTCTCCGACGGGTAGGTTGGCATAGTAGGCTTCTCGATTGTTTCGGGCGTCTATCCAGTAGTTGTCGAAACCTTCCAGATGATATTGATAGTGTACACGGTCAAATTCGCTATAGTCTAAGGCGGCGAAGGAGATGCTGAAACTGTTCTGGTCGTGTTCTAGATGGATGTCGGGGCAATAAGAGAGGTGTTTCTCGATGGTTTGTCCGCTTTGTTGGGGGCGTATCAGCTTGTTGTGTATCTTCAGGTCGCAGAACAGCAAGGGGATGCTGCGCTTTATGGTCACATCGATGGGATTGAAGAAAGTAAGCCCGTGTGTGCCGCCAAAGACCAGTGTCCCGTCGGACAAGCGGCAGGATGCGCGGTCGTAGAACTGGTTTCCGCCTATGCCGTCGGCGGCGTAATAGTTGGTGAAGTGCTCTGTCGTGCGGTCGTATTTGCTCAGTCCGTATTGCGTGCTTATCCAGAGGTTGCCTTGCAGGTCTTCCTCAATGCCCGATATGTCGAGGCAGGAAGTGCCGGGTACGGGTGTCATCCTGCCCGTTTGGGGTTGGTAGCACATCAGGCCGTTGCTGACAGTCCCTATCCAGATGGTTCCATACGTGTCTTTGTGCAGGGCGGTGGGGATGAAGACGGAGCGGCGGATGCAGGCTTTCCGGTCTTCCTCCGTAATCTCCACCGGACTGGCTGTCAAGTCTTCGATGTTAATCTGCTTCAGTGGCTGGTAGAATCCTACTGCCAGTAGCCGGTGATTGTCTATCATCTCCAGACCGGGAACGAAGGTGAATCCTTCAAAGAGTTTCATCCCCTTGAATTCCTTTTCGCCAGGGCGTAGCGCATAGACATTGATTGTGGCGGTCCCTATCCAAATGGTACCGTCGGGTGACTGTGTGATAGACATGGGCAGGAAAATCCGGTGTCGTTCTTCTATTTTCACTTGTCCGTCGGGGGTGTATCTCACTTTCAGCACTTCGTGGTTGGTGCTTGTCATCCAGATGGCGTTGCTGTTGTCTACCATCAGCTGGTTCACATAGACTGCCTTTTGTTTCTCTTGTGTGAAGAGCGTTTCAGGGTCGATGTGTTTGATTTTGCGGTTCCGGGTGTCATAGATGTACACACCGTCCATGAGCGTAGATATCCACAGCTTGTTGTCTTTGTCGGCACTGAGGGAGACGACTGATTTGTTGTTCAGTTCGGAGCGGAGGTAGTTGTCGTTGTTGAAGCGTTCTTTGTAATGGTAGCATACGGTGTATCCTTGGTCCACGGAGCCTATCCATAGGTTTTGTTGCGAGTCGGTGAACAGCTGGCTGATTTTGAAGCGGGGCATCTCGAAGGGGAATCCGTTTTCGCCTTGGCGAGTCACGTTTCCGGTACCTGGGTTGTAGTAGAACATGCCGTGTTTGGCGGTGTTCAGCAACAGACAGTTGTTGCCGTAGGGATGTATATAGTCGATGTCGGCATTGCATAGCATGGCGTTTTGGGAAATGGGATTCGGCAACGGCTTGAAGCTGCGTGTACGGGTGTCGAAGATGTTGATGGTCCGGTTGCCGGTTATCCACAGCTCGTTATTGTGCAGATAAGAATAGTAGGGATATCCGTTAAGAGGGATGGATTCTTTCAGTTGCAGGGTGGAGAGGTTGTAGCGGTATAGCTTGTTGGAGGTCATAACCCAGAGGTTGTTGTCCGGGTCGATGTGGCATTGTGCGTAGAAAGTATGTCCGGGGCTGATGTCGGGCAGCACGCAGGTTATCTTTTCTACTTCGGGGTTGTAAGCATAGAGTTGGAAGCCGGTGTTCAGAAAGATGCGACCGTTGCGGTCTTCCATAATTTGCCTCACGTTCTTGTTGTTGGCTTCGACGGGAATTATCTGGAAGTTGTCCTTATCGGTATATAGGCACACGCCATTTACGGTAGCCACCCAGAAGCGGTTCTTCGAGTCGCGCAGCAGTTGGGTAATCTGGTTGTCGGGCAGTCCCAGCGAGTCGTCAGTACAGAAGTACTGGTGGTATTCGTGCACGTTGTATTTGTTCAGTCCCCGGAATGTACCTATCCATATATGGCCTTGTGCATCTTCGGCCATGGCGGTGACTTTTTGGTTGGAGAGGTCGTTGGCGATGACGGGGCTTTCGATCTCGGTATTCTGGTTTTCGGGCAAAGGCTCTTTAGCGTCGCATGCCAGCAGACTGACAGCGGCTAAAATACCGGTCAGCAAGTGGAACAATGTGCGGAGGTTAGATAAAGGCATATATGAAGTTTTTGAATTGTTTGCGAAAATAAGAATAAAAAATTGAATATAAGTTGCTTTGCAGCATGTTTTGAACAAAAGAACAAATGTTTGAACGTATGGGCAAGCGCTTTTAAACCTCCGGGCAAGTCCTTTGTACATGTCGGCCAGCCCTTCCGGCGCAATAGGTGTAATATTGCAACCGGAACAACTTAATTCTTTAAACTAATATGTAGCCATGAAAAAACAACATCTATCCATGCTGGCATTTGCATCCTTGCTTCTTCTTGCTTCCTGCGGACAGACAGTAGGCGTGAAAGTTTCCGGCACACATACAGCGGGCGAAATCATCGCCTCCTCCGAGACAGCCATCATCCAGACCGAATCTGGCAAAGTGGGAGGTTTTTTGCAAGACGGTATTTATATATATAAAGGCATTCCCTACGCCAAGGCGGAACGCTTCATGCCGCCCGTACCCGTGGAGAAGTGGGAGGGCATTCGCAGCAGCCGCATGTTCGGTCCCACCTGCCCCCAGGGAAAACGCGCAGGGTGGGGTGCCGACGAGCATGCTTTCGCCTTCCATTGGGACGACGGATTTTCCGGCGAAGACTGCCTGCGGGTCAACATTTGGACTCCGGGACTGAATGACGGCAAGAAGCGTCCTGTCATGGTGTGGCTCCACGGAGGAGGCTATTCTGCCGGAAGCGGTCAGGAACTGCCCTCTTACGATGGCTTCAACCTTGCCAAGAAAGGTGACGCGGTAGTGGTGACGCTGAACCATCGCCTCAACGTCCTCGGTTTCCTCGACCTTTCTGCCTACGGTGACAAATATGCCAAATCCGGCAATGCCGGTCTGCTCGATCTGGTAGCAGCACTTCAATGGGTAAATAAGAATATAGCGGCGTTCGGTGGTGACGCGCAGAATGTAACCATCTTCGGGCAGTCGGGCGGTGGCGGAAAGGTATCCACGCTGCTTGCCACTCCATCGGCAAAGGGACTCTACCACAAGGCTATCGTGCAGAGCGGTTCCATGCTTCGCACGATGGATGCCAAGTACTCGCGCCGCATCGGTGCTGCCGTGATGGACGAGTTGGGCTTGAAAGCCTCGCAGATAGACGAGTTGCAGCAGATGCCTTACGAGAAGCTGCTTGCCGCCGGCGAGAAGGCAGTGGCCAAGGTGAAGGCTGAGGCCGAGAAAGAGGACGGCGTATCTACCTTCATTTTCGGATGGGCGCCCACCGTGGATGGAGACGTGCTGCCCGCACAGCCTTTCGACCCGCAGGCTCCCGCGCAGAGCAAGGACGTGCCTGTGATGATAGGAACTACCTTGCACGAGTTCACCATGAGCACCTACGTGCCTGCTTTCCGTACCATCTCCAAAGAGAAAGCCGTGGAATTCCTGAAGCAGCGCTACGGCGACCGCACGGACGATTTCCTCGCTGCCTTTGAGAAAGCTTATCCCGGCTACCAGCCCAAGGACTTGGTGGATGTGGATTTCGTATTCCGTCCCAGTGCCGTGGAGCAGGCTAAACTGAAAGCTGCGCAGCAGGGGGCTCCGGTCTATATGTATATGTTTGCATGGGAGTCTCCGGTGCTCGACGGCATGTTCCGTAGCACGCACTGCATGGAGATACCTTTCGCCTTCAACAATGCTGTGCTCCACGCTTCCATGACGGGCGGCGGTGCCGCAGCGCAGGCCCTGGCCGAAAAGATGAGCAGCGCTTGGCTGAACTTCGCCCGTACCGGTAATCCCAATGCAGAGGGCCTGCCCCAGTGGGATGCTTATACCGAAGAGGGAGGAGCCACGATGTTCTTCAATAATACGTGTGAGGTGAAGCATCACCACGACAAGGAGTTGCTGGAGGTGGTAAGGGCGTTTCCGACACGGGGGTTCTGAATTTAGTTTATTGCCTTAATATGTTGACAGCCAGTGAATACTGGTGTCGGCGTGCTACCAAAAGGTTGGCAAGAAAGGCAAGATATATTTGACTTGTAACCAATGAATGTAACTATAAATCTAATTTTAAACTAACTAAAATGAAACGAATCATGAATCAAGCAGCCCGAAAGAGACTTGCCGCTATGGCACTCTTTCTCTTAATCTGCCTTCCTTTCTCTCTGGCACAAGCCCAGACCGTGAAAGTGACCGGCAAGGTGACTGACAACCTGAATGAACCGATGATTGGTGTAAGTATCGTAGAGAAAGGTACTACCAACGGTGTCATTACGGATATGGACGGCAACTACTCTTTGTCTGTAAAAGAAGGAGCGACGATTGTCTATTCCTACATCGGCTACCTGACACAAGAAAAGAAAGCAGTGGCAGGAGTAATGAATGTGATATTGAAAGAAGACACTAAAACGCTGGATGAAGTGGTGGTGGTAGGTTACGGCGTGCAGAAGAAAAGTTCACTGACCGGTGCCGTATCTTCGGTAAAATCAGAAGATATGGAAGCACGTACCATTACCCGTGCTGAGCAGGCATTGCAGGGTAAGACTGCCGGTGTGCAGGTGCTCAGTGCATCGGCCAAACCGGGTGCTTCTCCGCAGGTACGTATCCGTGGAATAAGCTCTAACGGTTCTTGTGACCCGTTGTATGTAGTGGATGGACGTATTGCCAGCGATATTGGTGGTATCGACCCTAATGACATTGAGTCTATGGAAGTTTTGAAGGATGGTGCTTCTGCAGCTATCTATGGCGCTGCTGCCGGTAACGGTGTAGTATTGATTACTACGAAGAAAGGAAAAGGAAACGGTAAAATCACATACGATTTTCAATATACTTCACAGAGTTTGGGTAAAGTACCCGAAGTAATGAATGCTGCGCAGTACAAGGAATTCTTCTTGGAAAACAAGAAGCTTACCCAGAGTGCTTTTGATACCTATTGGGATGGAAAAACCGATACGGATTGGGTCGATGAGGCTTTTGAAAACAGTTCGATGGTACGTCATAATGTGACTTTCCAAGGTGGTAGCGACAGAGGTTCTTTCTATCTGTCATTGTCCCATCTTGATAACGACGGTATGATTGTCGGCAATGCCGATACTTATGAACGACTCACGGGAATGGTAAATGCCAGCTGGAAAATCAAACCTTGGCTGGAGGTAGGTACCAATAATCAGATTGAGCACTACAAAACTCAGTCCGTAGCCGAGGGCAATGAGTATGGTAGCATGATGCTTTCTGTATTACAATTAGACCCTCTGACCAAGCCTCTTTATCCTATTGATGACTTGCCGTTGAATATGGCTACCATCTATAAGGATCATAAGAATATGTTGGGCGATGGAAACGGCAACCTTTATGGTGTATCAGCTTTCACTGGCAATGCCGAAGCTATCAATCCTTTTGCCATGCGTGACAACTCTTATACCAAAAACAGAGGCTTTAATATCAATGGTTCTACTTATTTGAATTTTATGCCTATCAAGGGGCTTACCGTTACTTCTCGTCTTTCTTATCGTTTGGCTTCAACTTCCTCTTATGGCGTGGGGCAATCTTATTACTATACTGACAAGGCTAAACGTGATTGGGTGGAGGTTTCGGCTTCGGATTATAGCCCAACCTATTATCAGTGGGAGAACTTTTTGAACTACACCCGTTCTTTTGGCAAACACAACGCAACATTGATGTTGGGAACTTCTTATAGTCAGAGCCGTTCTTATGGCGTTAGCGGAAGTAAGAAGGGATATAATGAAGATACTACAGATATGTGGGGAAATGTGATTAACAGAGTTTCGCATTTGGGTTTCTTGCAGAATGATCCTAATTTCTTCTACTTTGCCTATGCTACATCTGATGCTGTAAAGGATGTAAGTGGTGGTGAGCCTACCTATACTCGTAAATTATCTTACTTCGGACGTTTGAATTATGACTATGCCGGAAAGTACATGGCTCAGTTCTCACTGCGTGCCGATGCTGCTGACCTCTCTGTGTTGCCAAAGAACAAACGTTGGGGCTATTTCCCGGCAGTTTCTTTGGGTTGGGTTCTTTCGGAGGAAAATTTTATGAAAGGAACTGAAGACTGGCTGTCACAATTAAAGCTCCGTGCCAGTTGGGGACAGAATGGTTCTACTGCATCATTGGGCGGTTATAAATGGAATGTATCAATTGGTGCTACCGGGCATTTGGCTGTAGGTGATAATAATAATTTCTCTTACATCAATGGTTATGCTCCCTCTGCTACCGGTAATGACGGACTTAAATGGGAAACTTCTGAACAAACCAATATAGGTATTGATGCCCGTTTCTTGAATAGCCGTTTGACTGTTACAGCCGATTATTTCCATAAAAAGACAAAAGACCTGATTGTTTCGGGCATTAAGGCTTCAACTGTAGTAGGTAACAGTTTCTCGCCAGTTAATGCCGGTAATATTACGAACAAGGGGTTTGAATTGGAACTGGGATGGCAAGATCGTATTGGTGACTTTGCTTATGGTGTCCGTGCCAACGTTGCTACATTGAAGAATAAAGTGACCAAGATGCATGAGTCTTTATCAAGTATTGATGGGGCTACTTATGTGACTTATGGAGCCATTACTCGTTTTGAGGTAGGTAAGCCCGCGTGGTATTTTTATGGTTATGATTTCATGGGTGTGGATTCAAAAACCGGTGAGCCAATCTTTAGAGATATTGATGGTGTAGAAGGTATTACGGATAATGATAAGACAGAAATTGGTAAGGGAATTGCCGACTATACTTATGGTATTACCTTGAATGCAGCTTGGAAGGGATTTGATTTTATCTTGTTTGGTACGGGTTCTCAAGGTAACGATGTGTTCTGTGGCTTGAACCGTGTGGATTACAATTTGAATCAGCTGACTTATTTTACAAAAAACCGCTGGACAGAAAGCAATCGCAATGGGAAGACTCCTGCATCAGGCGCTACAGATTATACCAAGTATCTGACTTCTTCCGGTTGTGTATTTGACGGTTCTTATTTTAAAATTAAACAGATTCAGTTAGGTTATTCTTTCCCGAAGCAACTGATTAAGAAGGTAGCAATTGAAAATCTACGTATATATGGCTCACTTGAGGACTTCTTTACTTTTACAGACTATCCTGGTTTTGACCCTGAAGTTACCGGTGTCGGAAATTCATTAGGTGTGGATAAAGGTAGTTATCCTAATTCAAAGAAGGTTGTTCTTGGTTTGAGTGTGACATTCTGATTTTTATGAACTTATTAAAATGAAAAACATATGAAATTAAGATATTCTTTAATGCTCGGAGCGCTCCTTATATTGGCTGGCACTTCGTGTGAAGACAAATTGGATATACCTCAAAAAGGTGTATTGGACTTTTCCACTTATTATAAAACTGACGAACAAGCTCAAGCAGCGGCTGATGCGCTTTATATACAACTCAAGGGTACATACTATAACTATACGATGATGAAGAATGCCCTTTCGGACGATGTTTGGGCAGGTGGTGGTGGTCGTAATGACAATGCAGAGCTGGAAGGCTGTAATGAATATTCATTTGGCTCAGACCAAAGTTTTATCGGAGGCGTATGGGAAAGCTACTATCAGCTTATTTATAAGGCGAATGTGATTCTGGGACGTGTTGAGCCTGATACTGATTTGAAGAAGAAGGCTTGTGCTGAAGCCAAGTTCTTCCGTGCTTTTGCTTATTTTGATTTAGTTTCTATGTGGGGTGATGTACCATTGGTAGACCATGAACTTGATAAATCCGAATATCAGTTGGCTCGTTCGCCTAAGGCTGATATTTGGGCGTTGATAGAGCGGGACCTGACTGAAGCTATCAATTCAGGACTCTTGGAGGAAAAGAAGAGTGTAGATGATAAAACGACATGGCGTGTTACCAAGCAGTTGGCACAAGCTATATTGGGTAAAGCTTATTTATGGCAAGAAAAATTCCATGAAGCTGCTGTTGTCTTGAATGAGGTTAGAGCTAGCGGTAAGTATAAACTTTATGATGGAAATTATGAGGATATCTTGACCTACAAGGCTGAGTATAATTGTGAAAGTATGCTCGAAAGTAACCGTATTTTTGATGCAAGTAATTCCATGGATGACTTCAGTTTCTTTGAGGTGATGAATCATTGGCGCACTGATAAGTTGGATATGTCTGGCTCTAACAATCAGTTTAATGGTACCGGATGGGGATTTATGGTTCCTCAGAAAAAGTTGTATGATGCATTTGTTCAGGAAGAGGGTGTAGATGGTTATCGGTTGAATCAGACAATGAAAACCTATGACCAAATTTCTCAATTAGGTGTCAAGGTTGCCAAAGGGCAGAGTTTGATTAATGAAGGTTATTTCATGTGGAAGCGTCGCTTCTCGAATGTAGAATCTCCTGCTGGTTTTTGGTGTTCATATAATAACTATCGTTGGATGCGTTATGCTGAAGTCTTGTTACTGGCAGCTGAAGCAAACCTGAAGGATGGCAATCAATCCGAAGCTGATGCTTGCTTGAATGAGGTGCGTCAGCGTGCAAGATTGGATGCAAAGACGGCTACCTTGGATGCCATTAAATTGGAAAAGAGACTGGAACTCTGTTCTGAATATACCCGTTATCAGGATATTATCCGTTGGAAAGATGCGGAGGCTTTGCTTAAGGATCAGGGTGAAAGAACACCTATCTTGTCAAATAAGGCAGGAAAAGATGAGCCGGATAATGTAGCGGTAGAATACATTCAGTATAACAAGGATAAAACGCGTTATGGTTTCAAGGAAAGACATTATTTGTTGCCTATTCCGGCAAAGGAAATCCGCTTGAATCCGAATATGGAACAAAATGCAGGTTGGTAAAGCGCATAAAGAATCAAAATCTAACTTCGTCATCTGATGCAGATAGACAAAATTAGATTTTTCTAACTGATTAATTGTTTGTAGAAGAAGTCCCCCGTGGAAATCATCTAATTGTACGGGGGCTTCTTTTGTGGCTTTTTAAATATAATATATATGAGAAGATTGTCAATTACTTTATTTTCACTCTGTCTGGCATCTGCCTTGACTGCACAGACGACCGGTTCGAATCAGTCAGTCAGACTGCGTGCCGGCAACATTGACGAAGTGGTCAGCGCCATGACCCTTGAGGAGAAAGTACACATGGTTATCGGCTGCGGCATGTCGATGGGCAGTGACTCCAAGTTTCCCGGTACTGCCGGACGTACCTACGACATTCCTCGCCTGGGCATCCCATCGGCTTTCCTTGCCGACGGGCCGCACCGCCTGGCGATGGCTTCCAAGCGAGAGTTCGACAGCCGCACCTATCACGCCACCGAATTCCCTTCGAGCACCACGGTGGCAGCTACGTTCGATCCTGATGCTGCTTACCATGTAGGCCGGGCTCTGGGTACCGAAGTGAAAGACTACGGTATGGACGTGCTCCTCGCCCCCGGTGTCAACCTGATGCGTAACGCCCTCTGCGGACGAAACCACGAGTATTATGCCGAAGACCCCGTGCTGGTGGGCAAGATAGCCGCTGCCTACATCAACGGCATCCAGAGCGAAGGTACCGGCACCTGCCTGAAGCACTTCGCCGTGAACAACCAGGAAACCAATCGCAACAACAACGACTCCCGACTGACGCAGCGTCCCTTGCGCGAGCTTTATCTGAAATGCTTCGAGATAGCCGTCAAGGAGGCTCAGCCCTGGAGCGTGATGACCGCCTACAACAAGGTGAACGGCAAATACACCTGCGAAGACCGCGAACTGACCGAAGATATCCTCCGCGACGAATGGGGATTCAAGGGACTGGTGATGTCCGACTGGAATGCCGGACAGGATGCCGTGGCCTCCATAGCTGCCGGAAACGACATGTTGCAGCCGGGGCAGGAACGCCAGTACAACGCCATTCTGGAAGCCGTGAAGAACGGCACGCTGGATGAGGCGCTCCTCAACCTCAGCGTGAAGCGTGTGCTGGAGTTTGTGGTGAAGAGCCACACCTTTGCCGGTTACAATTATCCCAACGAGACCGACCTCAAAGCCCACGCGCAAGTGGACCGCCGGGTAGGTGCCGAGGGCATCGTGCTGCTGGATAACAAGAATGCGCTGCCTATGGCTGCCGGCATCAGGAAGGTAGCCCTTTACGGCACTACTTCTTACGACATGGTTCCTGCCGGTATGGGATTCGGCAGTACGGGCTTCGGATATTATACGGTCTCTATGGTAGAAGGCTTGCGCAATGCGGGCTATACGGTAGATAAGGATTTGCTGAACCGCTACAAGAAGCACATGGCCGACGAGCAGAAACGCCTCTTCCCCCACGGTCGTCCTCCTTTCGCGTTCACTCCGCTGCCCCGTGCCGAAGAGTTTCTGCCCACTGCCGAGGAACTGGCCGCACAAGTGAAAGCCAATGATATCGCCGTGCTTACGCTGGGACGTGTCAGTGGTGAAGGCTGCGACCGCCGTGTGGAAGATTTCCTCTTGAAGGAGAACGAACTGGCTCTGATAAAGCAAGTGTCTGCCGCCTATCGTGCCGCAGGCAAGAAACTGGTGGTGGTTCTCAACATCTGCAGCCCGGTGGAGACTGCTTCTTGGAAGGGACTGGCAGATGCAGTGGTTTGTGCCTTCCAGCCGGGACAAGAGGTGGGTAATTGTATCACGGACATCCTGACCGGAAAGGTGAATCCTTCGGGCAAGTTACCCATGACGTTTGCCGTGAAATATGGCGATGCGCCGTCGGATGCTAACTTCCCTTTTGATTACGAGTTCAAGATGCCGTCGTTTGCTATGGGTACCGGCATGAACTTCAAGTCCGAAAAGAAAGAGGAGAAACCGAAGGAACCGGAGAAAAATGTGGATTTCACCAACTATGAAGAGGGAATCTATGTGGGTTATCGCTATTTCGACACTTTCGGTAAAGAGGTTTCCTATCCGTTCGGTCATGGTTTGAGCTATACTGCTTTTGACTATGCGGTAGAGAACGCCAAAATGGATGCCGATCGCTGTGAGTTGAAAGTGAGCGTGAAGAACATCGGCAAGGTGGCAGGGCGTGAAGCTGTACAACTCTATGTGAAAGCTCCGAATGGGGGACTTGACAAGCCTGCCAAGGAGTTGAAGGCCTTCGGCAAAACTGCCTTGCTCCAGCCGGGCGAGAGCCAGACACTGATTCTGACTTGGAACGTGATGGACATGGCTTCCTTTAATGAGAAAAACAGCTCTTGGGAGTTGGCTAAGGGTGAATATCAGTGGATGGTTGCCGCATCTTCGGCCGATGTGCGTTGCACAGCGGTACAGAGGGTGACAAAGGCACGCAAGCAGAAAGTGCATGATGCCATGCGGGCGCAAGTGCCTGTGGCTGTGTATCCGATGGTGAAGAGATGAGGGGGATATGCGTGAAAAAACTGATATATATCAATTAGTTTTAGAGTGGAAAACGCTTATTTTGTAGTACATTTTTAAATCGATACCATGAAAAGATTGATACTCTCTCTTTTTGCCGTCTGCTTGCTGTGGATGGCAAATGCACAAAATCCTGCATGGGGACCGCAAAGCAAGGTAGTGACCGACAGCATCTACAGCCAGGTATTGAAAGCACACCGTGCCTACACCATCTATCTGCCGCAAAGCTATAGCAATGAAACGGATAGGAAATATCCTATCCTCTATTTGCTGCACGGCATGTCGGGGGTGAATACCAGTTGGTTTACAGACCAACGTGTGAAGGACGTGATGGACCAGTTGGTGGCATCGGGCGAGGCTTGCGAGATGATTATCGTCAGCCCCAATGCAGGAGGCAATCCGGCTACTTGCTGGAACGGCTACTTCAACATGCCGGGTTGGGCTTACGAAGATTTCTTCTATAAGGAGTTCCTTCCTTATATAGAGAAGACTTACCGGGTGAAAGGTGATAAGCGGCATCGTGCCATTGCCGGACTTTCTATGGGCGGAGGTGGAACGGCAAGCTATGCACAGCGCTATCCGGATATGTATTGTGCTGCTTATGCTATGAGTGCTTTGATGAACATCCCCGTTAGTGGTGAGGAGGTGGGAAGAGACCCCGACCCCACAAACAAGATGGCTGTACTGACGCGTTCTGTGCAGGAGCATAGTTGCATCAGGTATGTGGCTGAGGCAGATGTTGCGCGTAAGGCACAGCTTCGTACTGTACAGTGGTTTGTGGATTGCGGAGACGATGACTTTCTGCTGGACCGTAATATAGAGTTTTTCCAGGCGATGCGTAATGCCGGTATCCCTTGCCAGTTCCGTGTGCGGGATGGCGGACATACCAGCGAATATTGGCATTCGGCACTTTATATGTGCCTGCCTTTTGTAAGTCGCTGCTTTGCTAAATAACAAGAAGCTAATTCATTTAATATAAGAAATTATGAAAAGATTATTAAGTTTGGCAGCGATGCTGCTGGTCTGCTGTGTCACCCTTTTTGCACAGCAAGCTCTTTGGGGAGGTGCGGCAGTTGTCTCTCCTGATATTCATGACGACAACACGGTTACTTTTCGCTTGAAAGCTCCTAAGGCTGTAAGGGTGCAGATTACCGGTGATTTTCTGCCTCCACAAACTATTAAGACTCCTCGTGGCGATTATGATGCACCGGGCATTGCCGATTTGACAGAGGGGAAGGATGGCGTTTGGGAATTTACTACTCCCGAACCATTGAAGCCGGAACTTTATGGATACTCCTTTATTGTGGACGGATTGAGAATGATGGACCCGAGCAATGTTTACATGATTCGGGATGTGGCTACCGTGACCAATGTATTTATCATCGGTGGTGACCGTGCCGATTTGTATAAAGTGAATAAGGTACCCCATGGAACGGTAAGTCGCATGTGGTACAATAGTCCTTCGCTGGGAATGGACCGCCGTCTGACGATTTACACTCCGGCTGGTTATGAAACCAGCGGCAAGCGTTATCCGGTATTTTATCTGCTTCATGGTGCAGGTGGTGATGAGGAAGCTTGGATTGCTCTTGGCCGTACTTCGCAGATATTGGATAATCTCATTGCACAAGGCAAGGCTAAACCTATGATTGTGGTGATGACTAACGGCAATGCTTGGCAAGATGCTGCTGCAGGTGAATCTCCCAAGGGTTTTGTTGCCCCCTCCATGCGTCCCGACGAAAGAGCGAAGGTGGCGGAAGGTGCTTTTGAACTCTCGTTCCCCGAAATCGTGAAGTTCGTGGAGAAGAATTTCCGCACTCTTGCCAATAAGAAGAACCGTGCCATTGCCGGGCTTTCTATGGGTAGTTTCCACTCTTGCAATATTTCCAAGTATTACCCGGACATGTTCGACTATGTAGGTCTTTTCTCCGGTGCAAGTACCGGAAACGATAAATCGACTTGTCCGGTCTATACCGACTTCGAAGGTAAGCTGAAGACTCAGTTTGCCAAGAAACCGGCTCTTTACTTCATCGCATGCGGCAAGACGGACTTTGTTTATAAAGGTGTGGCCGATTTTCGCAAGTTGCTTGACGACAATGGTTATAAGTACGAGTATCTTGAAACGGGCGAGGGACATATCTGGAGGAACTGGCGAATCTATCTGACGGAGTTCGCGCCGAAGTTGTTCAAATAAGAGGATTTGGTATAACTAATTTAATAACAAAATAACATACGTATCATGAAAAGAATTTCTATTTTGTCAGCTCTGTTGCTGATGTGTGCGATGACTTTCGCGCAACAAGCTCTCTGGGGAGGCGCTCCCGTGGTCTCACCTGAGATACACGACAACAATACAGTAACTTTCCGCTTGAAGGCGCCGAAAGCCGTAAAGGTGCAAGTAACCGGCGACTTCCTGCCTACGCAGAAAATCAAGACTCCTTTTGGTGAGTTTGATGGTCCGGGTGTGGCAGATTTGAAAGAGAACAAGGACGGTGTGTGGGAATTCACTACTCCCGAACCGCTGAAACCGGAACTCTACAGCTACACTTTCCTGGTAGACGGACTGAAGATTAACGACCCTGCCAACGTCTATATGATTCGAGACGTGGCAAGCGTGACGAATGTATTCATCATCGGTGGTGACGAGCGCATCGACCTTTACAAAGTGAATAAAGTTCCTCATGGAACGGTATCTAAGGTATGGTACAACAGCCCTACGCTGGGTATGGACCGCCGTCTGACTGTCTATACGCCTGCCGGATATGAGACAAGCGGCAAGCGCTATCCTGTCTTCTACCTGCTGCACGGCATGGGTGGCGACGAGAACGCATGGAGCGAACTGGGACGTACGGCACAGATTCTGGATAACCTCATCGCCCAAGGCAAGGCCAAGCCGATGATTGTAGTAATGACCAACGGCAATGCCGCATTGGAGGCTGCTCCGGGTGAATCGTCATTGGGTTTTGCCGCTCCCAGCATGAATCTGCCCAAGACGATGGAAGGCTCTTTTGAGACTGCTTTCCCCGACGTGGTGAAGTTCATTGATAAGACTTACCGTACGCAGGCCAACAAGAAGGGGCGTGCCATTGCCGGATTGTCTATGGGCGGTTACCACTCCATGCACATCTCCAAGCAATATCCGGATATGTTCGACTATGTAGGGCTGTTCTCGGCAGCCATCATGCCCAACAAAGATGTGAAGTCTCCGATTTATGACAACCTTGAAGCCAAACTGAAAACCCAGTTTGCCAAGAAACCGGCACTCTATTACATTGCTATCGGTAATAAAGACTTCTTGTTCCAAGCCAACAGCGACTACCGCAAGATGTTGGACGAGAAGGGTTACAAATATGAATATTATGAAACCGGAGAAGGTCATATCTGGAAGAACTGGCGTATTTACCTGACAGAATTCGCACCGAAGATATTTAAATAAGATTATGAAGAAGAATATCATATCCATGGCAGCAGCAATGGCTGTTTTGTCAGCTTGCGGACCGGGTGTGCCGCAGCTTGGAAAGTCCTCTCTGGATGAGGTGATTGGCGCCATGACCTTGGAAGAAAAGGCGCATCTGGTAGTGGGTACCGGTATGGCAGGCTTCTCGGGTGACAGTGCCGTAATCGGTGCAACGAGAAAGCTGGTGCCGGGTGCGGCAGGAACCACATACCCGATTGAACGCCTCGGTATTCCCGCTGTGGTGCTGGCTGATGGTCCCGCTGGACTGCGTATCGACCCCAAGCGTGAGGGGGATTCGGCTACGTACTATTGTACTCATTTCCCTATCGGAACTTTGCTCGCCTCTACCTGGGACCAGGAACTGGTGGAAAGTGTAGGTCAATCCATCGGTAACGAAGTGCTGGAATACGGTGCGGACGTGCTGTTGGCTCCGGCGCTGAACATTCACCGTAACCCGCTTTGCGGACGTAACTTCGAGTATTATTCCGAAGACCCGTTGGTGTCGGGTAAGATTGCCGCCGCCTACGTACGTGGTGTGCAGAGCAACGGTGTGGGTACCAGTATCAAGCACTTTGCTGTGAACAACCAGGAAACCAACCGTATGGCTACGGATGCGCATGTATCTCCACGCGCTTTGCGCGAAATCTACTTGAAAGGGTTCGAGATTGCCGTGAAGGAATCCGCTCCTTGGACCGTGATGTCCTCATACAACTACCTGAACGGTGTCTACACTTCGGAAAACAAGGAGTTGCAGACAACGATGTTGCGCGACGAATGGGGCTTCAAGGGCATGGTGATGACCGACTGGTTTGGCGGCAAGGATGCCGTGGCACAGATGGTGGCAGGCAACGACATGTTGCAGCCCGGTCTGCCCAAGCAGTACGAAGCCATCGTGAAGGGTGTGCAGGACGGAGCGTTGGACGAAGCCATTCTCAATCAGAATGTGAAGCGCATTCTGGAAATGATTCTCCAGACCCCTCATTTCAAGGGATATAAATATTCCAACAAGCCTGATTTGAAAGCACATGCTGCCGTTACCCGCCAGTCGGCGACAGAAGGCATGGTATTGCTGAAGAACGATAACGGTGCTCTGCCGCTGGCTGCCGACGTGAAGAACGTGGCACTCTTCGGTTGCACTTCCTACGATTTCATTGCAGGCGGTACAGGTTCGGGCAATGTGAACCGCGCTTATACCGTTTCGCTATTGGACGGCTTGAAGAATGCCGGCTATGTGGTGGATGAAGCGCTGAAGAATAGCTATGAAGCTTACCTGAAAACCGAGAAAGAACGTCTGTCCAAAGATAAGAAAGAGTGGTTCATGCCCGATACCCGTCCGGCTGAGATGGCTGTTTCCGCACAAGTCATCCGCGAGCAGGCTGCCAAGGCCGATGTGGCACTGGTGACGCTGGGACGTACCTCCGGTGAGTTCCTTGACCGTATGGTAGCCGACTTCAACCTCACCAAAGAGGAGCTGGACATGCTGAAAACCGTGTCCGATGCTTTCCATGCTGCCGGAAAGAGGGTAGTGGTGGTACTCAACATCGGTGGTGTGATTGAAACCGCTTCTTGGAAATCTGTTCCCGATGCCATTCTTTGTGCATGGCAGGCAGGCCAGGAGGGAGGAAACAGTGTGGCTGACGTGCTGAGTGGCAAGGCTTCTCCTTCGGGCAAGCTGACAATGACTTTCCCGGTGAAGTTTGAAGATGCCGCTTCTTCTGCCAACTTCCCGATAGACATGCGCGTAAGCGTCGACCTCGTGAACAAAGGCGGGAAGAAGAACGACGTGAAGAATGTGGATTATACCAATTACGAAGAGGACATCTACGTGGGCTACCGTTACTTCGACACCTTCGGTAAGCAGGTTTCCTATCCTTTCGGTTACGGTCTTTCCTATACCACTTTTGCTTACGACAAGGCTGCTGTCAAGGCTGACAACGGCGTCTATACCGTATCTGTAGAAGTGAAGAACACCGGTAAGGTAGCAGGCAAGGAAGTGGTTCAGCTTTATGTATCCGCTCCCGATGCTGCAGACGCCAACAAGCCCGAAAAGGAGCTAAAAGCCTTTGCCAAAACCAAGGAACTGAAACCGGGCGAAGCTACTGTGGTGACGTTGAAAGTGAGTGCTGCCGACCTGGCTTCCTATGATGAGGCTGCATCTGCATGGGTGGTAACTCCCGGAAACTACAAGTTCCTCGTCGGAGCTTCCTCACGCGATATCAAAGCTACACTGGAGGCTGAAGTGGCTGCTTCGTCAGAGAAGACAAATGACATTCTGAAATTGCAAGAACCGATAAGTCTCTTGGAGAGATGAGACGGATTTGTCTGAAAAGATAACAAATCATACCCTAAAAAACATCCTGTTGTACCTTTCGGTATGGCAGGATGTTTATTTGTACCGCATATAAACAGATAGTGCAAACTATTATAAACTCTTTGGCATAGAGGCAGAAGCCGCACGCTTAGCCAATATGTTGAATTTTTAACGGACTATTCTTGGGTTTCATGTTCATTTTATCTTTTCCGGTGAATCTTGATGTGCGGGTCTATGAAATGTGGATGGAAGGTAGTACTTTTGCAGTTCGAAATACAAACTAATTTTAGATAGATTGGATCAATTATGAATGTAAAAGCCAAAGGTTATGCGCTGGGTGCCGTAGCAGCTGCTTCTTACGGCATGAATCCGCTGTTTGCCTTGCCTTTGTATAAGGCAGGTATGGACCCGGATTCTGTGTTGTTTTTCCGTTATTTGTTTGCCATTCCTCTGTTGGGCATCATGCTGAAACTCCGGGGTCGGAGTTTCCGGGTTCAGAAGACGGAGATTTTTCCGTTGATTGTTATGGGGCTGCTGGTGGCAGTGTCTTCCTTGACGTTGTTCGAGAGTTATAACTACATGGATGTGGGCATTGCTTCTACTTTACTGTTTGTTTACCCCATTATGGTGACTTTGATTATGGCACTGGTCTATAAGGAAAGGCTGACGGTGCAACTCGTTATCTGTATGCTTTTGGCATTGGTAGGTATAGCTTTGCTGTATAAAGGGAGCGATGGGGCTACCTTAAGTCTGGTGGGCACGCTGTTTGTCTTTGCTTCTTCTTTATCTTATGCCATCTATATTGTGGGTGTGAATAAGAGTGCTTTGAAAGATATGGCCACGTTGAAGGTTACTTTCTATGTGTTGCTTTTTGGTGTATCGCTGTTTGTGGTTCGTCTGTTGATGAAAGGGCAGTGCCATGTGCCTGAGGTAGATCAATGGTATCTATGGGCCAATCTGGTGGCTTTGGCTGTGTTTCCTACGGCTATCTCTTTCCTCTGCACTACCGGTGCCATCCAATATATCGGTTCCACCCCTACGGCTATTCTCGGAGCCTTGGAACCCGTTACGGCCGTATTTTTCGGTGTAGTGGTTTTTGGCGAGACGCTGTCACTTCGTGATATTTGTGGTTTGATATTGATTATTACGGCAGTAACCTTCGTGATAGCCGGAAGTAATATCACTACTTATCTGGTGAGATTTCGCAAGCTGTTTCCCAGAATTCCTCTGAAGCGTAAAGGATAAGAAGTATTTTGTCACGTAGCCTTGTTGTGCTTCTCAAGGCATCGCAGGAAATTAAAAAAATAAAAAAACGGGATGCATCACGCACCCCGTTTTTTTGAGTTTTAATAAAAAAGGTTTTTATTATTTTGTTGAGAGTATTAGTTAAATTTTTAGAGAGAGTTTTCTAGAGAAAGTAATTATTACATGTTGGGGTTATCCATGGTAACTGTCATTTCAGGAATCAAAGCATATTCCCCTTTTCTTTTGTTCCACTTGTAGTAAGTAGTAGTAATGGACTTTCCCTGATATGCATAGCGGATGCATACATCTTTTTCCCAAGTATGCTTGGTGTTGTTCCATTTTAAAGTTTCATTTTCAGTCATACGTTTCTGGTCGTCATACTTGTAGTTGTACTTCATGTAATTGGCCAGTAGACTACCTTCTGCTTTATAAACTGTCTGACCTACCATCACGCCATTTACTTCTTGCGAATTGTAAATTAGGTTGTTTTTGTTGTCAGCAGATGCATTCATACCACAAACTAAGAGAAGAGATGATAAAATCAAAGTTTTTAAAGTTTTCATGATACTTTTATTTAATATTTATAATTTACAATTTTCTATCTTGTTTCTTGATTTCGGGTGCAAATGTACGACATTTATTTGAATTACATATAGTGCAACAATAAATTTATGTCATTATGTCAATGCATAGTAGGCGTGTATAATTTCTTTTTGACAAGATATATAAATAAAAGAATATCCGGCTGAATCGAAGCCGGATATTCTTTTATGCAAACTGCCAATAGATTAGATTTCTTTGGTAGCTTTCTGATTGTAAGTTAAATATTGTTATATGCAGATTAATGGGCCTCTAGCCAGTTGTTTCCCCAGCCACAATCGGCTTTTAGAGGCACCTGCATGGGGTATGCTCTTTCCATTTCTTCGATAACAATTTTTTCTACAAGCTCTTTTTCTGCCACTGGAACGCTGAAATTTAGTTCATCGTGTACCTGCAGAATCATTTTAGCTTTTAGATTGTAACTTCTGAAGCGTTCATCGATGCGTGCCATGGCCACTTTGATGATGTCGGCTGCGCTTCCTTGGATCGGTGCATTGATGGCATTTCGTTCGGCATATCCTCTTACCACAGCATTTTTTGAATTGATGTCCGGCAAATAGCGTTTGCGCTGGAAGATGGTTTCCACATAGCCGTTTTCACGTGCCACCAGGATGCTTTTATCCATATACTCCTTTACTTGCGGGTAGGTCTGGAAGTATCCTTCTATTAATTCTTTCGCTTCTTTGCGGTCTACATTCATTCTTTCGGCCAATCCGAAAACCGAAATTCCGTAGATGATGCCGAAGTTGGCAGTCTTGGCTTTGCGTCGCATATCGCTGGTTACCTCTTCTATATTTACCTTATATATTTTAGCAGCTGTAGCAGCGTGAATGTCGTGTCCGCTACAGAAGGCATCTATCATATTCCGGTCTCCGCTCAGGTGAGCCATGATGCGTAATTCTATTTGCGAATAGTCGGCCGAGAAAAACAGGCAGTCGTTGTCGGGTATGAAAGCCTTTCGAATTTCCTTTCCGTCTTCATCGCGGATGGGGATGTTCTGTAGGTTCGGATTGCTGCTGCTCAGTCGTCCTGTAGCCGTAACGGCTTGGTTAAACGAAGTATGGATGCGCTGGGTGCGTGCATTGATAAGCAGTGGCAATGCATCAATATAGGTGCTCAAGAGTTTTTTCAGTCCTCTGTGTTCCAATATCTTTCCGATGATGGGGTGTTTGCTGCGCAGGCTTTCCAGCACTTCCTCACTGGTTACGTATTGTCCGGTCTTGGTTTTCTTGGCCTTTTCTACTATTTTCAGTTTGTCAAAAAGAATTTCTCCTACCTGTTTGGGTGAGGCGATGTTGAAAGTTTCACCGGCCAGTTCATAGATATGGTTTTCTATCTGTTGTAACCGTTCCGAGAAATGTTCCGAAGTTTTCTTCAAGGCTGCAGTATCTATGCGTACTCCATTGGTTTCGATATGCACCAATACGGGTACCAGCGGCATTTCTATGTCATAAAAGAGTTTTTCTACCTGTTGTTCCTTCAATTCTGTTTCCAGTACTTCTTTTAGTTGCAGAGTGATGTCAGCGTCTTCACAAGCATAGAGATAGACTTCTTCTGGTGCCAGATCGCGCATGTTTTTCTGGTTCTTTCCTTTAGGACCTATCAGTTCTTCTATGTGAATGGTTTCATATTGCAGATAGATTTCTGCCATATAGTCCATGTTGTGTCGCAGTTCTGGTTGTAGTACGTAGTGCGCCAACATGGTATCGAAGAGTTTGCCTTTTACCTGTACTCCATAATTTTGTAGCACGATGAGGTCGTACTTGATATTTTGTCCAATCTTGCACGAATGCTCGTTTTCATAGAGAGGTTTTAATCTATTTACAATTTTTAAGGCTTCTTCTCGATTATTAGGAACAGGTACATAATATGCCCGATTTTTTTCATCGCTGAAGCTCATTCCTACCAATTCAGCCTCCATGGGTTCAGTTCCCGTGGTTTCCGTATCTATTGCGAGATTTTTCTTTGTAAGTAACTTTTGAACTAATTCGTCTATTTTATCCTCATTATCAACGAGTTGATATACTACATCCTCCTTATTTAATCGCTTTAGATTTGAATATTTAGAATCATCTGTCCAGTTGTCCGTAGAATTTGCAAACAAATCGCCTTGTGCATGGCCGGTAGATTTTCCGTCATGTGAATTTGTCTGTGCGAACAGTGTTCCGGCAAAGAGGTCGGGATTTTGTGTAGAGGTCCCCGTTGTTTTTTGCGAAGCGGGTAGGGGAGAACTGTCTTTTCCCAGCACCCGCTGAATCAGTGTCCGGAATTCCAATTCTTCAAAGAGCGTCCGTAGTTCTTCCTCCTTGGGCTCTTTCCGCATCAGCATTTCCATATCCAGTTCGATGGGCACATCTGTTTTGATGGTTGCCAGAAATTTAGAGAACTTGATTTGCTCCCGGTTATTTTCCACTTTTGTCTTCAATGCCCCTTTCAGTTGGTCGGTATGCTCCAGCAAATTTTCTATGCTTCCGAATTGGGCCACGAGTTTTTGTGCCGTTTTTTCGCCTACACCGGGACATCCGGGAATATTGTCGGAAGCATCGCCCATCAGACCCAGCATGTCGATTACTTGCAAAGTATTCTCAATATCGAATTTTGCTTTGATTTCTTCGGTGCCCATAATTTCGAATCCACCGTTGTGTTTCGGTCTGTACATGTATACCTTATCCGAAACCAACTGACCATAGTCTTTGTCGGGAGTCATCATGTAGGTAGTAATTCCCTGCTTGCCAGCTTGGGTAGCCAGCGTACCGATTACATCATCAGCTTCGTATCCGGGTACTTCCAGGATAGGAATCTGGTACGCGCGGATTACATTTTTTATAATAGGTACCGACCAGCGAATCGCTTCAGGCGTCTCTTCTCGTTGGGCTTTATACTGTTCATAAGCTTCGTGTCTGAAGGTAGGTCCCGAAGGATCGAAAGCTACCCCAATATGTGTGGGCTGTTCTTTTTTCAGCACCTCTTCCAGCGTGTTTACAAATCCCAGTACAGCCGACGTATTAAATCCTTTAGAGTTGATACGGGGGCTTTTGATAAATGCATAATAAGCCCGGTAGATGAGTGCATAAGCATCCAATAAAAAGAGTTTATCTGTTGAATTCATATATATTAATTCTTTTTTTCTTGGTAAAAATACAAAAAAATACCGTATTAAGCGTTTTATTACTACTTTTGTACTCAAATAGTTATTTATGGACGTTTTATCACTCATTAAAAAACCGATTGTTACTGAGCTGGAAGAGTTCAAGACGCTTTTTAGTGACACATTATCCAGTTCCAATACCTTGCTGAATAGTGTGTTAGACCACATTTCGCAACAAAGTGGCAAGAGAATGCGTCCGATTCTCGTATTATTGATGGCGAAGTGTTGTGGAAAGGTGACTCCCGCCACCCTGCATGCCGCTATTGCCTTGGAATTATTGCATACTGCTAGTCTGGTGCACGATGATGTAGTAGATGAAAGCAATGAACGTCGCGGGCAATTGTCTGTCAATGCCATTTTCAACAATAAAGTATCTGTCTTGTCGGGTGATTACCTGTTGGCCACTGCTTTGGTTCAGGTATCGCAAACTGCCAATTTGGAAATTATCCACACTGTTTCGATGTTGGGGCAAGAGTTGGCGGAAGGAGAATTGCTGCAGTTAGCCAATGTAAGCAACCAGGATTTTTCGGAATCAGTCTATTTCGATGTGATTCGTAAAAAGACTGCTTCTCTGTTTGCTGCATGTACCAAAGCCGGTGCTTTATCTGTGGGTGCTTCCGATGAAAAGGTGGAAATAGCCCGTTTGTTTGGTGAATACATCGGCATCTGTTTCCAGGTGAAAGACGATATTTTTGATTATTATGAAGCCAAGGAAATAGGCAAGCCTACTGGCAATGACATGCGAGAGGGAAAGATTACGCTTCCTGCTCTTTATGTACTAAACACTACCCATGACGAAGAGGCATTGATGTGGGGAAAGAAGGTAAAACAAGGAACGGCTTCGACCGATGAAATAGAGCATTTGGTAGCCTTCACAAAACAGCATGGCGGAATAGACTATGCCGTTTCTGTGATGCAGGCTTATCGCGAGAAAGCTTTGGCGCTGCTTGATTTCTGTACAGATGCAGCAGTCGTACAGGCCTTGACAGCATATTTGAATTATGTAGTGATGCGGAATAAATGATGCCGTTCACTTTCAGCATAAAAAATACCTGCAACCGATGAAAGGTTGCAGGTATTTTTTTTAGAGTTTCGTGTTGACAAACTGATTAAAACTTATTCAGGAATAATCTTTCAACAGTTTCTTAGAAGAATTTTGTTTCTTCGCCTAAGATATCCGAGAGCAGGAGATTGGCCAGACGGCTTGTTCCCAGACGGAACAACTGGTTGGTGAGCCATTCTTCGCCCAACACCTCTTTAACGATGGTATAATAAATCAGCGCATCCTTCACACAGTTGATTCCACCTGCCGGTTTGAAGCCAATCTTGGTGCCCGTCTGTATGTAGTATTCTTTAATGGCCTGGCACATCACATAGGCAGCTTCCGGAGTAGCAGCAGGTTGTTGTTTGCCTGTAGAAGTCTTGATAAAATCAGCGCCTGCATACATCGATAAGATGGAAGCTTTTTTAATATTGGCAGCCGTTCCCAGTGCACCGGTTTCCAGAATCACTTTCAGGTGGTGGTCTTTACAGGTAGCTTTCAATTCCTGGATTTCATCGCACATCTCTTCATAGCTACCGTTCAGGAATTTGCCTACAGAAATCACGATATCTATTTCGTCTGCGCCTTCCATGATGGCCATGGCTGTTTCTGCCACTTTTACTTCCAGAAAAGTTTGTGAAGAGGGGAATCCGCCCGACACACAGGCAATGTTTACATCCTCCACTTCCAGCGTATCTTTTACCACTTCTGCAAAATTCGGATACACGCAAATGGCCGCTACATTTTTAAGGTCGGGATATTTTTCATCGAACAGGTTTACTTTCTGAGTAAATTTCATGACGCTTTCATCGCTGTCTTCACTTTTCAGTGTAGTGAGGTCGATGCAGTTGAACAGGAATTTTTTCACCTCTACCGTATCATTCTCATCCACCTTTTCAGCGATTATTTTCGCCACTTGAGCAGCTATATCTGCATCGTTGAGTTGCGTATTGTACTTGGCTAATGCCGCCTCATACTTGTTTTGGGGGGATACATTTTTCTCCATAACTCAGTTGTTTTTTTGATGTAACATACAGGTTTATTTTAATTTCTCGTTGTTCAGGTGTCGTTTGTTGTCCCGCCGGGTCTTTTTTTCCAGCGAGTCCTGAAAGGCCCGGGTGATATCCGTACCCGTTTGGTTGGCAATGCAGAGCAGCACCCATAGCACGTCGGCCACTTCTTCTGCCAGGTTGTCTTTTTCTCCTTCCTTAAACGACTGGTCGCCGTATTTCCGAGCCATGATGCGAGCCAGTTCGCCCACTTCCTCGGTCAATACAGCCATATTGGTCAGTTCGCTGAAGTAGCGCACACCGTATTGCTTTATCCATTGATCTACCAGTTCCTGTGCTTCTTTCAGGGTGGGTGAAAACGTTGGTTCCATAGGCATCTTATTCTTTACGTTTCGTATCTATACAGATGGTTACCGGCCCATCATTCAAGAGTTCCACCTTCATATCCGCTCCAAATTCTCCTGTTTTCACAGGCTGTCCTAAAGCCTGGCTCAAATCTTTGCAGAACTGTTCATACAGGGGGATTGAGATTTCCGGTTTGGCTGCATGTATGTATGAAGGGCGGTTGCCTTTCTTGGTAGATGCGTGCAGGGTGAATTGGCTCACCACCAGAATTTCTCCTTCGATATCCGTTACAGAACGGTTCATCACTCCGTTTTCATCGTCGAATATGCGTAAATTCACAATCTTCTTGCACAGCCAGTCGATGTCTTCCTGACCGTCGGTTTCTTCTATTCCCACCAGAATCATCAACCCTTTTCCGATGGCCGACTTGCAATTTCCATCAATGGTAACCGAAGCATGTCCGGCTCGTTGTATCACTACTCTCATTCCATCCTTTTATTTAGTCCAACAACAAAGATAAGAATTAATTTGTTTTCTTCTTGAAATATTCCTCAATGATTTTACCTTTCGCCTTTCCCACTATCCTGCTTACGTCTTCGACCGAAGCCTCACGGATGCGCTTCACACTTTTGAATTCCTTGAGTAAGGCTTGTTTGGTCTTCTCGCCTATACCTGCGATGGCATCCAGTTCAGAGCCCGTTTGCCTTTTGCTTCGTTTATCGCGGTGGAAGGTGATGGCATACCGGTGTACTTCGTCTTGAATCTGAGTCAGCAGTTGAAACAAGGGAGTGTTTTGCTTCAAGCCCACTGTTTGTGGTGGAAATCCGTAGAGCAGTTCCGATGTGCGGTGTTTGTTGTCCTTTGCCAGACCCGCTATGGGAATGGTCAGTTGCAGTTCCTCCAGCACTTCTTTTACGGCGCTCATTTGTCCCTTTCCACCGTCGGTAATCAAGAGGTCGGGCAGGGGGGTGCTCTCTTCTATGGCCCGCTGATAACGCCGTCGTACCACTTCTTTCATCGAGGCATAATCATCCGGCCCTTCTACTGTCTTGATGAGGTATTTTCGGTAGTCTTTTTTCGAGGGCTTTCCGTTGACAAAGACCACGCATCCGGCCACCGCATCCGCTCCTTGAATGTTAGAGTTGTCGAAGCATTCTATCCGTATGGGCGGCGAATCCAGGTGAAGCAATTGCTGTATTTCTTTCAGCAGACGCATGCTTCGCTGTTCAGGGTTCAGCTTATCTGTTTGTTTCAAACGATCCAACTTGTATTGCTTCACATTGAGTAACGACAGCTCCAGAAGTTTCTTTTTATCCCCTTTGACCGGAATGGTAAAGGTGACATTCTTCAGCTCAATATCGGGCTCAAAGGGTACGATGATTTCGCGCGACAGACTCTGGTATCGTTCACGCATTTCAGCGATGCCCAATGCCAGCAACTCCTCTTTGCTTTCATTCAGCCGCTTTTTATATTCAAATGTGAAAGCCTGGTTGATGGCACCGTTTGTGATGTGCAGGTAATTGATGAAAGCACTGTTTTCCTCGGTATCTTCTTCGATGGAAAACACATCAATGTTGTGTAGCACGTTGCTTACCACTTCCGATTTCGCACGGTAGTTTTCCAGCAGCACATACTTTTCCTTTATCTTCTGTGCCTCTTCAAAGCGCATTTCTTCGGCCAAATCCTGCATTTGTGTCAGCAGCATTTGTTCCACTTCTTTCAAGTTTCCCTTCAGAATCTCTTTGATTTCATCGATGTTCTTCTGATACTCTTCCAGGCTCTGCTTGCCTACGCACGGCGCTGCACAATTCTTGATGTGGTATTCCAGACACACCTTGAATTTGCCCGCACGGATGTTTTCGGGCGTCAGATTCAACTTGCAGGTGCGTAGCGGATACAGTTGCTTTATCAGTTGCAATACCGCATTCATCGAAGGAAGGTGGCTATACGGTCCATAGTATACCGACCCGTTGCGAATCACCTTTCGCGTCTTGAACACCCGGGGGAAATACTCGTTTTGCACACAGATGGAAGGATACGTTTTGTCATCCTTCAGCAGCACATTGTAGCGCGGCTTGTACTTCTTGATGAGATTATTCTCCAGCAGCAGCGCATCCTCCTCGCTGTTCACCACGATGTAGCGAATGTCGGCTATTTTGCTGACCAGCACCCGCGTCTTTCCCGGCTCGTGTTCTCTATTGAAGTAAGACGACACCCGCTTCTTCAGGTTCTTGGCTTTCCCCACGTAGATAATGGTACCCTCGGTATTCAGGTACTGGTAGATTCCCGGCCCGTCGGGCAGGTTGAGCACAATGTTTTTCAGGTAATCGTTTGTTCTGAGTTCTTCTATCATGGCAGTACGATTGAAATGATTAAGACGCAGATTACGCGGTTTAATCGTGTGTTGGAGGATGTTTTCCTCCTTGCATCATCCGCATAATCTGCGTCCGGTTCGGTAGAGACGGCACTTGTCCGTTAGGGAGTATGGTACCTGTTTATCGTCCCTTTTAGAGCGACAGTACTGTTTCTACTTCTATGTCTTCGTCGAACAGTTTTCTTCCTTGCAGTTCTTTCAGTTCGATGATGAAGTTTGCCATCACCTTTTTCGGGTTCATTTGCTTCACCAGATTACAGGCTGCTTTCATGGTGCCTCCTGTAGCCAGCAGGTCGTCGTGCAGCAAGATTACATCATCTTCGTTGATGGCATCTTTGTGCATCTGAACGGTATCCTTTCCGTACTCTTTATCATAGCTTTCTTCGATGGTTTCGGCAGGCAGCTTGCCCGGCTTGCGGATGGGCACAAAGCCTGCTCCCAATCTGGTGGCAAGGATAGGCCCCATGATGAATCCTCTCGATTCGATGCCCACTACCTTGGTAATGCCCTTGTCCTTGTACATCTCGTACAGCGTATCCGATAATTCTTGTAGTGCTGCGGGGTCTTTGAACAAGGTGGTGACATCATAAAACAGAATACCTGGAATGGGGAAATCGGGTATTTCCCGAATGTTTTTTGCGAGTGTTTCTTTGCTCATAATCAATATCTTTTGTTTATTTGTTGAATCATTTGTTTCACGTGGAACGGCCCGGTTTTATCGGCCGCATAGCACCAGCAACACGTTGATGTCGCTGGGCGACACACCTGGTATTCGGCTGGCTTGAGCAATGGTTTCCGGGTCTATCTTTACCAGTTTCTGTCGGGCTTCGGTAGACAGAGACTGGAGGTTGGCATAATCAAACTTTCCTTTGATTTTGATACTTTCCAGACGAGCCAGCTTATCTGCTATGATTCGCTCGCGTCCGATGTAGCCTTCATATTTGATTAGAATCTCGGCAGCTTCCATGATTTCCTCTTTTCTCTCGGTAACCTTATCCAGCTCCCGTTTGAAGGCGCTTACATGTTCAGCCATGTTGCCGATGGTGATTTGCGGGCGGTTAATCAGATCTACCAATTTGCATCCTTGACGCAGCGGAGTAGTACCCAGTGATTCCAACACCGGATTGATGAGAGCCGGTTTCATGGAGAAAGTACGGGCAAAGTTTACGATGGATTCGATAGATTCCCGCTTTCTTTTCAGCAGCTCATACCGGTCGTTCTTGGCCAATCCCAGCTTCCAGGATTTTTCGGTCAGTCGCATATCCGCATCATCCATGCGGAGCAGGATGCGGTATTCGGCGCGCGAGGTAAACATACGGTAGGGCTCATCCACACCTTTGGTCACCAGGTCGTCGATGAGTACGCCGATATAAGCCTCGTCGCGTGCCAGGGTAAAGGGCTCTCCACCGTGGCAATTGATGTGCGCATTGATACCCGCTATGATACCCTGTCCGGCAGCTTCTTCGTAGCCGGTGGTTCCGTTCACCTGTCCGGCAAAGAACAGATTCTTGATTTTCTTCGTTTCCAACGTATGTTTCAGTTGGGTAGGGTCGAAGTAATCGTACTCAATGGCATAGCCCGGTCGGTACACCACCAAATCTCTGAAGGCCGGAATCTTCTTCAGAGCCTCCAACTGGATGTCCATTGGCAGTGAAGAAGAGAAGCCGTTCAGATAAAGTTCCTGGGTGGTTTCTCCTTCCGGTTCCAGAAATAACTGATGTTGTTCTTTATCCGGGAAGGTCACGATTTTGGTTTCTATGCTGGGGCAATAACGGGGACCGATGCTTTGAATTTGTCCGTTGAAAAGGGGAGAATCGGCCAGTCCGTTGCGCAGAATCTCATGCGCTTCTGCGTTGGTGAAGCACGTCCAGCAGGGCAACTGTTTCAGGTGCCGCACCCCCGTGTTCATGAACGAGAATTTATGGAAATCATTTTCTCCTTCCTGTATTTCCATCTCCTCATAATGCACGCTTCGTCCGTCTATTCTCACCGGTGTTCCGGTCTTCATGCGTCCGTAGGTAATGCCGTGCCGGGCGATGGATTCGGTCAATTGATACGATGCCGGTTCTGCCATGCGTCCGCCGGGCAGCATGGTTTTTCCCACGTGCATCAGTCCGTTCAGGAAAGTGCCCGCAGTCAGGATTACGCACTTGGCATGGAACGTTACGCCCCATACCGTTTTTACCCCCTTCACCTCACCGTCTTCTACGATGGCTTCGCACACGGTATCTTGCCAGATATGCAGGTTGGGGATATTTTCCAGAATCTCTCTCCAGGCCCAGATAAACTTGGCCCGGTCGCATTGTGCCCGTGGGCTCCACATGGCCGGTCCTTTCGAGCGGTTCAGAATTCTAAACTGGATGGCCGTGCTGTCGGTCACCAGTCCGGTATAACCACCCAAGGCATCGATTTCGCGTACAATCTGTCCTTTGGCAATTCCTCCAATGGCAGGGTTGCAACTCATTTGGGCAATCTTGTTCATGTCCATGGTGATGAGACACGTCTTCGAACCAAGATTGGCCGCTGCTGCCGCAGCTTCGCAACCGGCATGTCCTGCGCCGATTACAATCACGTCGTATTTAAACTCCATTCGTTCAGATTATTTTTATGGCTGCAAATTTACGAAAAAAGTTGTGGTTCTGAGATGGTGTGTTTAGAATAGTTGTCCGATTCCTTATTTTCTAATTCTTCAGAATGGCGTATTTCGCCCCGTTGGTCGGGCCGGCTTTGAATTTTAAAACGTTTTTCCGTATCTTGCTGAAAAGTAGGCGAATATCAAAATGCTTACAAAAAAAATAGAAAAAATCAGCTTTGTCCGCTTTACTTTCCTGTTTTTTGCGGGTCTTATATACAGAGCGCCCCTTCAAAAGGCGTTCTACACAGCAATAAAGAAAGAAATACAGTAGGATAGTTATGAAACGATTTACTAAAACATATCAGCAATGGCAGTCCACGATAAGGAGATAGTTCATGCTTTGAAGCATTCGCCCGAGCAAGGGTTCCGGCTGCTGATGGCTGCCTATAAGGAACCCATCTATTGGCATATTCGTCGGTTGGTGGTATCGCATGCCGATGCACAGGATGTGGCACAGGAAACGTTTGTCCGTGTGTTTCGTCATTGGGAACAGTGTGAAGGGCAGTACTCCTTGTCGGCCTGGATCTACCGCATAGCCACGCATGAAGCACTCCGGCTGTTGGAACGCCGGCAGCAGGAGCAAATCTCTCTGGAGGGAGCCGCCGTACAGGTGGATTCACTGGCAGCCGATGAATACTTCGACTATACCGATTTGGAAGCTGTTCGGTT
>Mya_p2__coassemble_468_pt1 | contig 84188 bp, 61 predicted proteins | sample Mya_p2__metabat2_high_PE_003 | metagenome-assembled genome bin Mya_p2
ATTCTTTCCACTCATAATTGGTACACATTTATTTGTTCATAATGTGTCTACCTATAGCAGTATAAGACACTTTTTATAGAGTAAGGAGCTTTCAACGGAAGATAATATTGGTAATCACTTGCGCCCCCACGTGGCGGTTCAAATTACGCACCAGCAAATCCCGGCTCATCATCAGTTCTTGCCGCAAAGCAGCGGAGGTAAGATGCACGTACAATACCTGATTCCGGATAAACAAGTCACGGGTATACGATGCAATGGTAGGCCCCAATACCTGAGGCCAAGCATTGATGAGCCTTCGCTCGTTCAGCGGAGACTCCAGACTTTCTTGACGAAGATAACGCTTCACTAATAATCCTATCTGCTCAGCATCATTTCGCTTCATACTGTTTCCTCCTTCGCCATCAAATCTGTCTTAGTCGTTTCAGTCACCACACCCTGCTCCACGCGAAACATCTTGTAATCACTGCTCACCTTTTGCAGAATATTGTCCAAATGCCCGCGATTCGTATCGGTAATGAATATCTGACCGAAATTATCACCAGCCACCAACTTCACAATCTGCTCTACCCGCAAAGCATCCAGTTTATCGAAAATATCATCGAGCAAGAGCAACGGTACAGTATGCCCGGTGCGCTTCAAGAAATCGAACTGAGCCAGTTTCAGAGCTACCAGATATGTTTTGTTCTGTCCTTGCGACCCTTCACGCTTGATGGGATAATCGCCCAACATCATATTCAGTTCATCCTTATGTATTCCTCGCAGTGAATACCCCATAATTCGATCTCGTGTACGACTCTCCTGGAGCACCTGCAACAGAGAGGCATCTCGAGCATGAGAAGTATAGGTCAGCCCCACCTGCTCTTTCTCTTGCGAAATATAAGCATAGAACGATTGGAAGATAGGAATGAACTCGCGGATAAAGGCTTCTCGCTTACGAAACACCTGTTCGCCCGCCTGTGCCATCATTTCTTCCCACACCAGAAAGAGTTCCTCTTCTACGGGTACTTCACTCTTCAGCAATGTATTCCGCTGTAGAAGAGCTTTGTTATATCGTATCAGCGCATCCAGATATTCCTTGTCGTACTGAGAGATAACCACATCCATAAACCTCCTACGCTCCTCACTGCCGCCCGCTATCAATTCCGCATCGGCAGGCGACACCATAACCAAAGGCAAGAAACCGATGTGATCGGACAAACGAGTATACTCCTTCTTATTGCGTTTGAACTGCTTCTTCTGCCTACGCTTCATGCCACAATAGATTTCTTCGGGCGAACCATCTTCCTCCTCATAAAAACCTTGAATGACAAAGAAATCAGCTTCATGACGAATATTCTGTGAATCAATGGGATTGGCCGCACTTTTACAAAATGACAAATAATAGACCGCGTCAAGCATGTTGGTCTTACCCATACCATTCTGTCCGAAAAAACAATTCAATTTGGTAGAAAAATCCAGCTCAACCTGCTCCAGATTCTTATAGTTGAGTACAGAGAGTCGTTTCAGTATCATAACAATCAATCAATCAGTTCGGCTGCAAAGATAGACTATCTTTCGCGAAAAGCGGGAAGAATTCGACAGTTTTCCAAGAATCAAACAAAAAAAATGCTGCTAAATTTCGCCAATCACCATAAAAAACTTACTTTTGCGGGTCGAAATCCGTATTAATAAGAATAATAACAAAAAAATAGATAAAATGGCAGAACAAAAGAAAACCAATGAGGCTCTGGACATGGAAGAAGCACTGACCCAGTCGGAAGCATTTCTCATTAAAAACAAAAAATCAATCATCGGTGCTTTAGTAGCTATCGTTGCTGTAATAGCCGGCATCGTGATGTACAACAACCTTTATGCCGGACCGCGAGAAGAAAAAGCACAAGCTGCACTTTTCAAAGGTCAGGAATACTTTGAAGCCGACCAATTTGCACAAGCACTGAACGGTGACAGTATCGGTTATGAAGGCTTCTTGAAAGTTGCTGAAAACTATAGCGGAACAGATGCTGCCAATCTGGCCAAAGCATATGCCGGTATTTGCTATGCTCACTTGGGCCAATATGAAGAAGCTGTCAAAGCATTGGATAGTTTCAGTGGCAACGACCAACTGGTAGCTCCTGCCATGCAGGCAGCAATAGGTAACTGCTATGCTCAAATGGGGCAATTGGACAAAGCCGCTTCTATCCTGATAGATGCTGCCGAAGCTGCCAACAGCAATGCACTCAGCCCTATCTATCTGCAACAAGCCGGTGAAATTCTGGTAAAACAAGGCAAGTACGATGCTGCTATCGAGGCATTCACTACCATCAAGGAAAAATATTTCCGCTCAGCACAAGCTTGGAGCATCGACAAGTATATCGAACAAGCAAAACAACTGAAGAAATAAGAATATATATACCTTATATTATATAGGAAATATTGAGAGGCACGTGAGAGTATCCGTGCCTTTTATTTTTTAATCACTTTATAAACCTCCCACTTAATTATTATGGCAACAGCTTATCACAACCTTTCTGAGTATGATTTCAACTCAGTGCCCAATGCAGAGAACATGAAATTCGGTATCGTAGTTTCTGAATGGAACTTCAATATTACCGGTGCCCTGTTAGAAGGAGCCATCAATACCTTAAAAAGACATGGAGCCAAAGAAGAAAACATCCAAGTAACCACTGTACCCGGAAGCTTCGAACTAACCTTTGGTTCAAACCAACTGATAAACAAAACCGACGTAGATGCCGTAATCGCCTTGGGATGTGTAGTGCGTGGCGATACCCCACACTTTGATTATGTATGCATGGGAGCTACCCAAGGCATCACCCAACTAAATACCCAAGGGGATGTTCCTGTCATTTTCGGACTCATCACAACCAACAATATGGAGCAGGCAGAAGACCGTGCAGGGGGCAAATTAGGCAATAAAGGGGACGAATGTGCAATTACTGCAATAAAAATGATCGATTTTGTTTGGAGATTAAAAAAATAGTCGTATCTTTGCATCGCAATTGAGAAACAAAGGTGCTCAACCAAAGTAATCAAGAGCGATTGGGCAAATACCAGAGTGGCCAAATGGGGCAGACTGTAAATCTGCTGGCTTACGCCTTCGGTGGTTCGAATCCATCTTTGCCCACTTAAATTGCGGAAGTAGCTCAGTTGATAGAGCATTAGCCTTCCAAGCTGAGGGTCGCGGGTTTGAGCCCCGTCTTCCGCTCTTAGAAAGTCAGGTAGTTATCGAAAGATTTCTACCTGATTTTTATTTTAAAAGAATCATAATTTCTCTTGCTGATTACTCCCCTAACGAGACTCTGTCTTTGCGAACCAAAGTTGTAATACCTGCAAAGCTGTCTGATTTAAATGTTGCAGAGCCACCTCTTTCTGCATAGCTTCTTCCTGCGCAATGATACGAGGATGGATAGGAAAAAGTGCAGTAAAACCTAAGTCATGCAATAATTCGACAGCTTCTATACTGCCACCCAATCCTACTACAGGAACCTGCTTGCCCTGAGCACGTTTCAACACACCACCCAGCGCCTTACCCATTCCGGTCTGTCCGTCAATTTTCCCCTCACCGGTCAACACCAAATCAGCATTCAGCAGAACCTCGTCGAAATGCACCAAATCCAGCAATATATCTATACCTGATTTCAATTCAGCATTCAAAAAAGGCAGCAATCCGCCTCCAATACCTCCGGCTGCCCCAGCTCCTGGTATATCAGCTACCCGATAACCTGTTTCACGCTCCAAAAAAGCTGCGTAAGTACGTAAACCACTATCCAACAACAATACCTGCTCGGGAGTAGCGCCTTTCTGCGGAGCATATACAAATGCCGCACCGTGTGTGCCATACAGTGGATTTTGCACATCACAAGCCAAAGTAAACGAGGCATCTTTTGCTTCAGGAAAGAATTTAGATATATCCATTCGTGCTATTTCACCTAAACTTCTACCTACCGGATGAAGTTCATTACCTGCTGCATCATAAAAACGTACCCCCAAGGCATACAGAATACCTATCCCAGCATCATTGGTGGCACTACCACCCAACCCTAGCACAAATTTACGATATCCTCTGCACAAAGCATCCCGTATCAGTTCTCCTGTCCCTAACGTAGTCGTTTCCAAAGGATTCCTATGTTCCTCATCTACCAAGGCATATCCACTAGCTGCCGCAGTTTCTAAAATGACTGTTCCATCGGATGTAACGACATAGGAAGCTGCCATTGGCTGCATCAATGGTCCATGTACCTGGCAAAGTATACGCTGCACAGGAAAATGATAAGCAATCATCTCAGCTGTTCCTTCCCCACCATCAGCGATGGGAAACCCATAAACCTGACAAGCCGGCCATTTCTGACGGATACTCCGAACAAGACTCTCGGTTATTTCAACAGAGCCAACCGATCCCTTAAATGAATCAAATGCTAAAATAATCTTACTCATACTACATCAATATTATTTTGACGCCACGGCCACCAGCCAAACTGACGTGGACAAAGATAACAAGTTTTTCGACTTAGCAGATGAATGAAGCAAAAGTTTGCTTATTCAGAAATAAATCTATTCCTTTGCATACAGACAACGAATTAAGACAAAAACATTATGTGGATACTGGTCATTAGCCTCATCGGATTGGCTATCGTTGCAGCAATTGCTGGAATTATCCGCAACCGAAAGCTGCAAAAGCAAATTGAAAATGGAGAACTGGATGCCATGCCCGAAGTGGTAGAGGTAGACCAAGAGTGCTGTGGACAGCACGAAATCTGTGAACGGGACAGCCTGCTGGCTGCCGTCAGCAAAAAAATCGAATATTATGACGATGAAGAACTAGACAGATACATCGGATTGGGCCCGGATGACTATACACCGGAACAAGAAGATGAGTTTAGAGACATATTCTACACTATGCAGGATACCGATGTAGCCGGATGGGTACGTAGCCTACAACTCAGAGGAATAGAACTTCCCAGCAATATTAAAGATGAGGTATTCCTTATTATCGGAGAGCGACGGATGAGCGGACAACATTAATTTACCTTTTACTAATCCTACTGTACACGTGGAACTCTTAGAATATACTTTCTTTCAACATGCGCTTATCGGCAGCCTGCTGGCCAGTATTGTCTGCGGACTGACAGGCACCTATATTGTAACCCGCCGATTGGTATTTATCAGTGGCGGACTAACTCATTCTTCCTTTGGCGGCATAGGATTAGGGCTCTACCTGGGCATTCCTCCTATTCTCTCAGCAGCACTCTTTGCCATACTATCGGCCTTTGGAGTGGAATGGCTCAGTAAGCGCAAAGACATGCGCGAAGATTCTGCCATCGCTGTATTCTGGACATTAGGTATGGCACTCGGCATTATCTTCACATTTCTGTCACCCGGATATGCGCCCGACCTATCAGCCTACCTATTTGGTAACATTCTGACCATTACCCGCGAAGACATCCTTCTTCTAGGAGGGCTGGCAATTGCACTGACCAGTTTTTTCACCCTCTATCTACGCCCCATCATTTACGTAGCATTCGACCGTGAATTTGCCCGTTCGCAAGGCATTCCCGTTCAAATACTGGAATATATACTAATGATGTTTATCGCCCTAACCATCGTATCTTGCCTGCGCATGGTAGGTATTGTATTGGTTATTTCCTTACTGACCATTCCACAGATGACCGCCAACCTGTTCTCAAATCGATTCTCACACATCATCTGGTTATCCATCGGATTGGGCTATGTCAGCTGCCTAGGTGGACTGCTCTTATCTTTTCACCTCAATGTTCCTTCCGGAGCATGCATCATATTCTTTTCCATCATAATTTACCTGCTTTGTAAAGAAGGAAAAAGTTTTTGGCTATATTTGCAACGTAGAATCCGGTAAATAAGTATCAACCGTAAAAAAAATATCAATCGAATAAATATGGAAATAAACATTCAATCCTTGGAACAAATCCATGAAGCTGCCAAAGAATTTGTAGCTGCTATGGGAGACAACACCGTATTTGCCTTTTACGGAAAAATGGGAGCTGGTAAGACCACTTTCATCAAAGCCGTATGCGAAGAACTGGGAGTATCCGATGTTATTACATCCCCTACGTTTGCCATTGTCAATGAATACCGTTCCGATTTGGCGGGTGAGCTGATTTATCATTTCGACTTCTACCGCATTAAAAAACTGGACGAAGTATACGATATGGGGTACGAAGACTATTTTTATAGCGGCTGCATCTGCTTTATAGAATGGCCAGAACTGATTGAAGAGCTACTTCCGGGAAATGCCGTAAAAGTAACTATAGAAGAAAATGAAGAAGGTACACGCAAACTAACATTGGAAGAATGCTGAGCCAATATCTTATTCAAGGAATTTTTGCCGCCACAGGGATTATTTCCCTATTGGCGGCAATAGGTAATTGGGACTGGTTCTTTACTGCCAGAAATACCCAATTCATTGTTCAGAATGTAGGAAGAAAACAAGCCCGATGGTTTTATGGCATTTTAGGAGGAATACTCATTGCCACCGCCTTGTACTTTTATCTCACTATTCAATTTCCAGTGATTCGGTAAATTCCAATTCTCCCTGCACTACAAAAAGAATTTCTTCCGGATCGTATTTACCCATTCCATCCTTATCAGCCTCGGCAACGATAAAATTTACAATCTCTGCCAAATCGATATCGATGCATCCGTCTGAATCAGGCTCTGCATCGAGTACACCACTAGTGGTGTAGTACTCATCTATCAAATCCAGGAAGTAGTAGAACTCGTCGTCAGAGAATTTCTCTTTCAATTCTTGCGGCAAATAATTCTTGATATACTCGATGGTCTTTTCATCGTCGATATCATTTTTCAGAAAATCTTCTTCCAATCCCATACTCAAAAATATTATAAAAGTGATTCTATTTTACTTGCATAGGTAGCTTTAGGAGCAGAACCTACTTGTTTGTCTACCAACTTGCCATCCTTAAAGAAGAGCACGGTAGGAATGTTACGGATACCAAACTCTGCCGCTACATCGTCGTTCTCATCCACATCACACTTACCGATCAATGCTTTTCCTTCATATTCGGCTGCCAATTCTTCTATTACTGGACCTACCATTTTGCAAGGTCCGCACCAGGGAGCCCAAAAATCAATTACAACCGGCTTACCTGCAGCCAGAAGGTCTTTGTAATTACTGTCTGTAATTTCTAATGCCATATCTGTTTTATAATTAAAAATTAAGATAATTCATACTGAGTCTAAAAGTTGTTTTCAGCTTTTCCTGAAAACAACTCCAGCTACTTCATCTCTGCGACAAAGATAATTAATTTATCCGGAAGTCTAGTTTCAGGTGGTCTTTTAATTTCGAAATAAACTGCCTGTTCACAGCGACCGACTTCTGGCGAGATACCATATCAATCATCAGATTCTTGTCGTCAGGATCTACAATTTTGAAATAAAGTTCCGTCGGTCCTCGATAGGTATCAGTCAATTCTCCTAATTCACTCACCAATAATCCGTTCAACTGATTCAAGGGAATCAACACCGTAACTTTCTTTATTAATTCATCCTTTACATTAGGCAATAAATCCATAGAAGTAATACGCAATTCCAATTCGTTCGGATTATATTTTCTAGGCTGACACACTGCCCGAATATATAAAAAGGTTCGCTCTCCTAAATACCCTTGATAAGTAACCCAATCATTACCAAAAAACGGAATCTCGGCCGAACCGGAGTAGTCTTCTATCTTAGCTATACCATACGGTTTACCACTCTTACTGATGCCCCTACGCACAGACGTTACAATTCCTCCCATAGAAATTTCTCGTCCTGCCAAGGCTGCCTTGTCTTCCAATTCGGTCATACGCGTATTACACACATGTTCCAAAACCACAGCAAACTCATCCAGCGGATGAGCAGAAAGATAGATTCCTACCAATTCTCGCTCCTTATTCAGCCGTTCCAAATCACTCCAAGATTCTGCTGACGGTATTTCTGGAGTAGCTATTTCCACTACATTTTCACCGCCGAACAAGGAATTGACAGCTGCTGCTTTATCCAATTGATAACGGTTGCCATAACGCACCAAAGTATCTAAAAACACTTCATTCTTAGCATTGACTGCAAAATACTGCTCCCGCTTCAGCTCAGTAAAATTATCAAATCCACCAGCCAAAGCCAGACACTCCAAATTTTTCTTATTACAAGCATTGAGGTTGACACGCTGCACAAAATCAAAGATTCCCGTATAAGGACCATTTTTCACACGTTCTTCCATAATGCTTTGTACCGCACTCTCGCCCACACCTTTTACAGCTCCCAGACCAAAACGGATATTTCCCTGCTGGTTCACAGTAAACTTCAGATTACTCTCGTTTACATCGGGTCCCAATACTTGAATTCCCATCGACTTACATTCATCCATCAGTTTGGTGATGGTAGTAATGTCCGACAAGCTTCGACTCATCACAGCCGCCATATATTCAGCCGGGTAATTCGCTTTCAGATAAGCCGTCTGATAAGCCACCCAAGAATAACAAGTAGCGTGTGATTTATTGAATGCATAGGAAGCAAATTTCTCCCAGTCGGCCCAAATCTTCTCCAGCACTTTAGGCTCGTGTCCGTTCTTCTGACCACCTGCAATGAATTTAGGCTTCATGTGATCCAGTTTGTCACGCAACTTCTTACCCATAGCTTTACGCAAGGCATCCGACTCTCCACGAGTAAAGTCAGCCAGCAGGCGCGACAAAAGCATCACCTGCTCCTGGTAGACAGTAATACCATACGTATCCTTGAGATATTTTTCCATAATAGGAATATCGTATTCTATCGGCTTCCTTCCCCATTTACGATCGATGAAGTCTGGAATGTAATCCATCGGTCCCGGGCGATAGAGAGCATTCATGGCAATCAGATCCTCAAATGTACTAGGCTGTAACTCACGCAAATATTTCTGCATACCTGCCGATTCAAACTGGAAAGTTCCAATGGTGCGACCATCACAATACAACTGATAAGTAGCCGGATCGCTGATAGAAATCTTATCGATATCTAAATTCACCCCCCGGTGTAGACGCACATTTTCTACCGCCTCCTTGATAATAGAAAGCGTCTTCAAGCCCAAGAAGTCCATTTTGATGAGCCCGGTATCTTCGATTACCGATCCTTCATATTGGGTAACCAGCATCTTTTCGCCTGTCTCTTTATCATCGGCCGTACTCACCGGTACCCAATCTGTAATATCATCCCTGCAGATAATAGTTCCACAAGCATGAACACCCGTTCCACGGACATTACCTTCCAACATCTTGGCATATTTCATGGTGTCGCGCACCAAAGGATCGGACGATGCTTCCGCAGCTTGCAACTCTGGGACATAGGCAATAGCATTCGGAAGATTCAATTTCTTATCAGGAATCTTATCAGGCACTAGTTTACACAGACGGTCCGACTCAGATAAGGGGAGTTTTTGCACACGAGCCACGTCCTTGATAGCCATTTTAGTAGCCATCGTTCCATAAGTAATGATGTGTGCCACTTTTTCCTGACCATACTTTTCAGTAACCCAACGCAATACTTCACCGCGCCCGTCATCATCGAAATCTACATCAATATCCGGCAAAGAAATACGGTCGGGATTCAAAAAACGTTCGAACAGCAAATCATATTGTATAGGGTCTATTTTAGTAATTCCCAAGCAATAAGCCACAGCAGAACCTGCAGCAGATCCACGTCCTGGCCCTACAGATACTCCCAATTGTGTACGCGCAGCATTAATAAAGTCTTGCACAATGAGGAAGTACCCAGGGAAACCCATGGTCTTCATGATATACAGTTCGAAATTCAAGCGTTCTTTTACCTCTTCGCTCAAGGGATCGCCGTATAGCCGCTTGGCCCCATCAAAAGCCAACTTAGCCAAATAATCACCCTCTAACTTAATACGATACAGTTTTTCATATCCTCCTAAGCGCTTAATTTTGGCATGAGCTGCCTCTTCATCCAACACAACGTTGCCATTCTCGTCTTGTGTAAACTCATCAAAGAGATCTTTCTCCGTAAATCGTTTACGATACTCCTCCTCTGTTCCAAAGTCTTCAGGAATGGCAAAAGTAGGCATAATCGGTGCATGATCGATGGAATAGAACTCTACTTTATCGAGAATTTCCAATGTATTCGACAAAGCCTCAGGAACATCTGCAAATACAGCATTCATTTCAGCCTTGGTTTTCATCCACTCCTGCTTGGTATATAACATACGCGTAGGATCGTCCAAATCCTTACCGGTACTTAGGCAAATCAAGCGATCGTGTGCTTCGGCATTCTCTTCATCAACAAAGTGTACATCATTGGTACAAATCACCTTGACTTGGTATTTTTCAGCCAGTTGCAAAATTTTTTCATTGACTTTCTGCTGCAGAGGATACGCTTCATGATTGGCGCGCGCCACAGTAGCCTTATGTCGCTGCAATTCCAGGTAATAATCCTCGCCAAACAGATTCTTGTACCACTGCACAGCTTCCTCGGCTTCTTCCAAACGGTCTTGAACAATCATCCGCGGCACCTCTCCACCCAAACAAGCTGAACAGACAATCAATCCTTCATGATAACGTTCCAGTTCATTACGGTCGGTACGCGGACGCATATAATATCCCTTAGTCCAAGCCCGGGAAACCAGTTTTATCAAATTATGATAGCCCTTTTCATTTTTAGCCAATACCACCAGATGGTAACCACCTTGATCGGGTTTTCCTTCTCTCTTATCCATGGTACGTCTGGCCACATACATTTCACATCCTATGATGGGCTTGAACAATTTTCCTTCGGCTTCTGCTATCTTTTCCCGGCAAGCTGCCAATTCAGCTTCTTTATCTTCACAGATAATAGATCCGCACTCGATACCGGCCAAGCGTTTCTTCCATTCCTTTATTTCTCCCTTTGGGCCACTGTTCTTCTTATTAACATAGTTCGTGAACTCCTTTATACCAAACATGTTGCCATGGTCGGTCACCGCAATGCCCTTCATTCCGTCTTTCATGGCCTTATCTACCAATCTGCTTACACTGGCTTGACCATCCAAAAGAGAATATTGGGTATGCACGTGCAAATGAATAAAATCCTGCATAATCAATTCGTTTGAGAGCATAAAAATACGACGGATTGTATTCTCCACAAAAAAAAAGTTCCAAAAGTTATCAACATATGCATTTCTCAGCTTGATTTCTTGCTTCATTTTCAAAATAAATCTATTTTTGCAGTCGAAATACTTTATTTAGAAGAATAGAAAAGAATGAGTCGACTAAAAAAACTGAAGAAAATACGTATTCACCGCGAAGGTACACACACGCTTGTAGGTAGTTTTTTGTTAATCTTAGCCATTAATGCTGCACTTTATTATGGACTGGAATGGAAGCTCCCGTTTTATATCGTAGCCACCATCAGTCTTGTTATATATGGCATACAAGTAAATTTCTTCCGATGCCCCATCCGTTTCTTTGAAGGGGATACTGAAAAAATCGTAGTAGCTCCGGCAGACGGGAAAATAGTAGTAATAGAAGAAGTGGAAGAAACAGAGTATTTCCATGACCGTCGCATCATGATTTCCATCTTCATGAGTTTGGTCAACGTGCATGCCAACTGGTATCCGGTAGATGGTACCGTAAAGAAGGTAGGACATCAAAACGGTAAGTTCATGAAAGCCTGGTTACCGAAAGCCAGCACAGACAACGAACGCTCCATGGTAGTGATAGAAACGCCCGAAGGCGTAGAGGTTATGGCACGCCAAATTGCAGGTGCCATGGCACGACGTATCGTGACTTATGCTGAGCCGGGTGAAGAGTGCTACATTGATGAACATATGGGATTCATTAAATTCGGATCTCGTGTGGATGTCTATCTTCCTTTAGGAACAGAAGTTTTGGTAAAGATGGGACAACTTACCACCGGTAACCAAACGATTATAGCAAAACTCAAATAATCTGCACTATGGCCAACTGTATCACCCGTCATATTCCTAACACACTGACTTGCCTGAACTTGTTTTCAGGCTGTCTAGGTGGTGTGATGGCATTTGAAGCCAACTATGAAGGTGCCTTGCTTTTCATCATGCTCAGTGCGCTGTTCGATTTCTTCGACGGATTAGCAGCCAGAGCCTTAAATGCACATTCTACCATTGGGAAAGATTTGGATTCATTGGCCGATGATGTAAGTTTCGGAGTAACTCCATCACTGGTGGTTTTTTCTTTATTCAAAGAAATGACATATCCTGCTTACCTTATGGGGATAGCCTCAATGCTGCCTTATACTGCTTTTTTAATTTCTGTATTTTCGGCACTGCGATTGGCAAAATTCAACAATGATACCCGCCAGACTACTTCTTTCATAGGACTTCCAGTACCGGCCAATGCTTTATTTTGGGGTTCTGTAGCCGTAGGATTGCACACCTGGATTACCTCTGCCTGCCATCCGCTGTTTTTATTAGTAGCAGTAGGTTTGTTCTCCTGGTTATTGGTATCAGAGATCCCCATGTTTTCTCTGAAATTCAAGAGTCTCAGTTGGAAAGACAACAAAGTGAGTTTCTGCTTTTTACTATTATGCATTCCGTTGCTCCTAGTTCTTCGCACCAGCGGATTTGCAGCTATTATAGTATGGTACATCCTGTTATCTATCCTTTGCAGAAAAAAATAAAGCACAAACTTTTTTTTGGCACAGATGTTGTATAGTCATTCAAAGTTATCAACTTAAAAGACTTAAAAACCCATGTTGCATTTTTTAGGATTTATCTTTATTATTATACTTGCCATTCTACTGATAGGCTTAGGAATAATCGCTAGTTTCGTTCTTAAACTATTCAAACTAAACCGACAGACACCCCCCAACAGACCATCGCAGACGTCTACAGAAGAATGGACGTCTACAGAGGAAGGAGAGCTGCATACCAACCGAAAAAAGATATTTGCCAAAGATGAAGGAGAATATGTGGATTATGAAGAGGTGTAATCTGCAGGATAATCACTCAACGACGTTTAGCCAAAAAGAAAGATTTCATTAAGGAAGCACATTCATCGGCCAATACCCCTTGTACAACTTCTGTTTTAGGATGCAAGGCCTGCGGAGCAAACCGTACATAACCGCGCTTTGCATCAGCTGCGCCAAAGACCAAACGCCCTAATTGCGACCAGCCGATAGCACCTGCACACATTATACAGGGTTCCACCGTAACATACAATGTACATTCATTCAAATATTTTCCACCTAAAAAAGAAGATGCTGCTGTAAGAGCCTGCATTTCTGCATGTGCTGTAACATCTGTCAGAGTTTCTGTCAGATTATGTGCACGGGCTATGACACGGTCTTTACAAACCACAACAGCACCTACCGGTACTTCTCCGCGCTCTGCTGCCATACGAGCCTCAGCCAGCGCTTGCTTCATATAGAATTCATCTTTCATCGCCGCATATCATGTTCTCCGAATAAGGTAGGATAATCCTCGTCCATATTCTTGTAAATAAACATCAGAATCGTTTCACGCAACCAACGGGATTTATTGGTTATCTTATATTTATCCAGATAATTATCCACTATGCGCACCTCCTCCTCACTCAGCAGGCAAACCATACGTTGATGACGCTTCGGTTCATCAGAAGGAAGCTTTGCATAAGCCTTATCTCTTTTTCTCATGGGGATAGTCAGTGTATATAATTGATTTTTCTGCAAAATTAGTCTTCATTCTGTAAAAACAAAGAAGAAAAAACATTAATTTTGTATTTTTGAACAATAAATCTTCTCAAAAGATGGCAGCGCACAATAAATTAGGAAAAGCAGGAGAAGAAGCAGCTGTTACTTATCTGCAAGAACATGGCTACTTGATTAGGCACCGCAATTGGCGAAAAAATCATTTAGAACTAGATATAGTAGCGGCCAAAGATCATGAGTTGGTAATAGTGGAAGTAAAAACACGCACCAACACCCAGTACCAAGAGCCACAAGAAGCTGTAAACTGGAAAAAAAGACGCAACATAATCATTGCTACAGATGCCTACTTGAAGCACTTCTGCCTGGATACTTATGTGCGATTTGATATTATTACCGTAGTAGGAGAAGAAGCCCCCTTTCATATCGAGCATATACAGGAAGCCTTTTACCCTACTCTATTTTAATTTATATAATAACCATTATGACAACCATACCTAACCAAACCTCTTTTCCTGTCATCGAGCTGCAGGAAATAGATTCTACTAACCGGTATCTTAGCCAATTGTGCAACGAATCAACCCACAATGTAGCAGAGTTTACCACGGTATACAGTCACTTTCAAACCGCTGGCAAAGGACAGCGAGGCAACCATTGGGAATCAGAGAAAGATAAGAATCTCTTGTTCAGTTTCGTACTTTATCCACTGTTCTTAGAAGCTAAACAGCAGTTTATCCTCTCGCAAATCATATCTTTATCCATCAAAGAAGTATTAGATAAATGGACAAACCACATCACCATTAAATGGCCCAATGATATTTATTATCGCGACAGAAAAATATGCGGTATTCTGATAGAGAATGATTTAAAAGGCTGCTATATCGGTCAATCTATTTGCGGCATCGGATTAAATATCAACCAAAAACAATTCTACAGCGATGCACCCAACCCCGTATCACTGAAACAAATTACAGGACAAGACCACAACTGCCAAGAGATATTAAACCTGATACTACAAAGAATCCATGATTACTACTACCGTCTGTCAACAGCAGATTTTAATGTATTCTCTAAAGATATACAGAACAGATACCACAGTGCACTGTTCCGTAAAAATGGTTTTCATGCCTATGAAGACCAAGAAGGCATTTTCAAGGCTCAACTAGTAGGCGTAGAGAATGACGGACGCTTCCTGCTACAAGATGAGCAAGGTCAAAAACGTTCTTACCTCTTTAAAGAAGTACAATATATCTTGTAATCAACATGAACACCCAAGACAAACAGATAATTCACATTGCACTTCCTTCTATTTTATCCAACATCACTGTTCCGCTGCTTGGATTGGTAGATGTGGCTATCGTAGGCCATCTGGGAGCCGCCAAATACATTGGAGCCATTGCCGTGGGCAGCATGCTATTCAACATCATCTACTGGATATTCGGTTTCCTACGGATGGGAACCAGCGGCATGACCTCACAAGCACTCGGACAGCGTGATTTGTCCGAAGCCATGCGCTTACTAGCACGTTCGCTAGGAATTGGCATGCTGACGGCTATTATCCTACTCTTCCTGCAAACCCCCATCTGCCAGTTTGCACTCTCTGTCATACGCCCTAGTGAGGATGTTGCCCAACTGGCTACCCTTTACTTTCATATCTGCATTTGGGGAGCTCCAGCTATGCTGGGACTATACGGATTGACAGGATGGTTCATCGGTATGCAAAACTCACGCATTCCAATGTTTATTGCCATTACTCAAAATATTGTCAACATACTGATTAGTCTTTGTCTGGTATTTGTAGGAGGGATGAAAGTAGAGGGAGTAGCTCTCGGGACCTTGGTAGCACAATATGCCGGTCTGGCTATGGGAGGGATACTTTGGATACGCCATTATGGTAAGCTCAGAAAATATCTGCACATACGGACAGACCAACTTTTATGGGCAAAAACAGCCATGAGCCGGTTCTTCCAAGTAAACCGGGATATTTTTCTCCGCACGCTATGTCTGGTATCTGTCACACTATTCTTTACCACAGCAGGAGCGTCGCAAGGAGAAACCATATTGGCGGTGAATACATTGCTGATGCAACTGTTCACACTGTTTTCTTATGTAATGGATGGATTTGCCTATGCTGGCGAAGCATTGAGCGGACGATACATCGGTGCCCGTAACCTACCCGCCTTTCAATCCATTATAAAAAGACTCTTTATATGGGGAGCTGCTGTAACAGGTATCTTCACCTTAATCTATACCTTGGGTGGAAACACCTTTCTCGCTCTTTTAACCAATGACAGACAAGTCATTCAAGCCACAGATGCTTATTTTTATTGGGCCATTGCCATCCCCGTCACCGGCGTAGCTGCCTTTATTTGGGACGGAGTTTTCATTGGTGCCACGGCCACCCGGGAAATGCTGCTTTCCATGGCCACTGCGGCAGCCTGCTTCTTTACCGTTTATTACGGCTTTCATTCCCAATGGGGAAATCACGCACTTTGGTTAGCCTTTCTCTGTTACCTGGGAGTTCGTGGTGTCGTACAAACTTGTTTATTGCCCAGAATTATTCGCCGCTACTTCCCGTAGTATTTCAGGCAGTTCCATTTCTCCACACTTAATCCGCTGAAGAACAGACTCTCCCTCTGAGGTGACAGAAAAATACATCTGCCGCTTATCTATTTTACCTAGCACCCTGGTTATGTATCCTTTGTCTTCAACGGAGCGAATCACCTTAGAAGCATTTGAATGAGATAATCCTAAAGCATCAGCCAATTCACCGGAAGAAAGCGTATTCACTTTACTCAAGGTACACAACAACATACCCTCGTTCAGCGTAAGCTGATATTGCTTTTCAAATGCTACTTCAAATGCTGCTATGGCACGGTAAATATCTCTGATTCTACATAATGACTCCATTTTACTCATCTTTCTATCCTAGTATATCGACTGTCAACAGTCTGTTAATAACCTTGCAAATGTAAGAAATATCTTTTATTTGCAAAAACGAAGAATACCGCATAGCAGAAGAGTTACCCTCCCTCTATGCGGCATAATATTTATACTCTGGCAGCAAATCACTCTACCAATTCCTTCAACTTTACCGTTTGGAAAGTCATGTGAGCCACACTACTTTCATACAAAATTCCAACTGTTTCCTTATCCACCATCGTCAGGCAAGAATACCCCCAACTAGTTCCCTCATCCAACAACACCTGATGCTGGGGCAACCAAGTATAACCATCATCCAGACTTACTTTAATGGTGATATTATTCCGATGTTGAGTAGAATTGGGATTCGAAAAGATAAGTAAATCTTTATTTAATACATTATCTTCAGCTTTCACCCGTATCAAACTGGCCATACATACCGGTTCTTGTAATGCCGTCCGCGAAGACTCATGCTCCTTCCATGTCCTACCCAAATCAGTTGTAGTATAGACAGCCCTGCTACCTCCACGGTTATCCCTCATATTCAACATCAATACCCCAGGTCCAATCTCCACCACCTGTGCCTCTGTAGTATTGGTACGGGCATGATTATGGATTTTCCAAGTATTCCCACCATCCTTACTATACATAATCCCGGCACAAGGAATGCGGTCGGCTGCGATATACTGAATCGGGAAAACCAAAGTTCCGTCACTCATCGTAATTCCCCGTCCGGGACCTTGCAGCAAAAAATACCAAGAAGGTTGTTTCACTTGTTGAGTTATGTTAATGGGGGCTGACCAGGTCTTTCCATCATCAGTGCTCTTGGCCATAACCAATTGCGCAGTCGTAGCTTGATCCATCCCCGGATGAGAACTCCACCACGCACGCTGATTACCCATACCATGCGTCCAAGCAGCAATTACCCAAACGGTATTCCTTTGGTCATCAAACAATATAGAAGGATCCCCCACCCCATTTTGTGCAGCTGGCAGTCCACCAGTTTCGCCAAAAGCTAAAGGTAAACGCATTTTTTCCCACGTTTTACCTCCATCCGTACTACGGCTCAACCCCACATCTACATGTTCTTGAAGGTCTACACTGCTATTATAGCGCACATCATATACCCCCAATAAAGTTCCTTTATTAGTAGTAACCAAACCGGGAATACGGAAAGCGGCCGAACCGTCGTCACCGGCATGACGCACTCCCACCCCCATGCGATGTTCTATCCCCAAACGGGAAGATAACCGTACGGGAACTTCTTTACCATTGATAGTAACAGAAGATACTTTTGCTACAACTTTCGTATCCAATTGGGCCGATGATTTCATCTGAAGACTGACCCAAAAGAAATTCACCCCAGGAAACAACTTTTGCTCTCCTGAAAAAATAACCTGCTGACCAGGGTTCTCTACCACTGCTTTCAAAATGGAGTATGAAGGATTAGCAGCCAATGTCTTACCCGGTGTATGACACGAGATATACTCTAAAGGAGCAAAGCGTTTTTTAGAAAGATCCTGCAAAGCTTCCGTTCCGCTATAATAGAGCTTAACAGATTGTATATCAGACAAGTTGACATTTTCTTTAAAATCTAGGACTACTCGTTGTAAAGTTTCATCTGCAGCTGCAGCAAACCGTAGTTTAAACAGTATATTGTCCTGCCTTTCAATCAAGACCGGAATCTGAGGTTCTTGCACATAAACGGTATCAACCGCCTTCATGGGCTGTAGCATACCCCATAAACACAATACTTGAATTATGATTTTTTTCATAAACAGCTATCCTCCAACGTTAAAATCAAATATATTAATCACTACTACCCATTTATTCCGCTCTCAATTTCAGCACAGCTTTCCTCAAACCAGCACCCGAGGCTTCCAATACCATTTCACCAGGCTTTCCATTGGAAGCAATGATTGCTGTCATCATGCCATTGAAAACTTTCATCTGAGGTTTCTGAAAACTTTCCAAAGAAGCAGGATTTCCATTAGCTCCTGCGCGATAGACGCCGGCACCCTTCACTTTAAAACGAATCTCATGTCCGGCCAACGGACAAAGATTGCCATCCTTATCCACTACTCTTACCGTTACAAAAGCCAAATCCTCTTCATCGGCTTTGATAACGCTACGATCGGCTTCCAACTCAAGATGATGAGGCTCACCTGCCGTATGAATCTCCTTCATTGCCATCGCTTTTCCATTCTCATCATAAGCTACCACCTTCACTGTACCGGGTTCGTACTTCGTATCCATCCACATCAAACGATAGCGCTGCTGACGTTTAAATTGAGCAGCTGCAAGTGAATCTTTACTATTATCTATACTTACAGACAAATCTTTAACACGCTTTCCCTGACTCTTACCATTGATAAAAAGCTCGGCAGAAGGGTAATTGGTATAAACGAAAACCGGAGTCACTTCACCCTCACGTCCTTCCCAATTCCAATGCGGAAGGATGTGTAAAGTTTCAACTTCAGGATTCCAATGACTACGATAAAGATAGTAACGATCTTTAGGCAATCCAGCTAAATCGACAATTCCAAACAAAGAAGAATGACTGGGCCAATCACTGTAATAAGGAGTAGGCTCACCCAAATAATCAAAACCGGTCCATACAAACTCACCAATACACCAAGGACAATCATCGTGCCAAATCCAGTCATCTTCAGGCAAATTACTCCAACCACAATGTTCCACATCATAGGAAGAGGATTGGTGGTCTGGATATTTCTGCATAGAACGACGTTCGACCGGGAATTTATATACGCCGCGTGAACTGACAGTGGATGCCGTCTCACTCCCCAAAACTATACATTGAGGCAACTTGTCATAATTTTCCTGATACTTATGAGGACGATAGTTAAAACCTGCTACATCCATCACAGCAGCCATATTATTATTGACTACAGCATCGGGAGCATCCATACCTTGGGTTACCGGACGCGTAGGATCTTCACGATGACAGATATCTTGTAATTTTCTAGACAATTTAGGACCTAGGAAGTTATTCCATTGGTCAGGAACTTCATTACCGATACACCACATCACAACACTCGGACTATTGCGATACTGACGAACCAGATTGACCAAATCTTTTTCCACCCACTCATCAAACAGTCGGTGATAGCCATTAGGCACCTTAGCCGATTTCCATTCATCAAAAGACTCCGCCATAACCATCATACCCATCTCGTCGCATACGCGAATCAATTCAGGAGCAGGCATATTATGAGAAGTACGAATAGCATTACACCCCATATCTTTCAAAATGCGAATCTGTCGGCGTATACCCGCTTCATTGGCAATTCCTCCTAAAGGGCCTAAATCATGATGATTACAAACTCCTTTGAATTTGGTCAATTCTCCATTCAGGAAAAAACCTTTATCGGGTACTAGCTGCAAAGAGCGGATACCAAAACGAGTAGTGTATTCGTCAACAAGCTGACTGCCTTCATAAACTTGGGTTGAAGCCGTATAGAGTACCGGCGACTCTGGCGACCACAGAGCCGGTTGTGCTACTGTAAACTTTTGATAAAAGAAACCTTCATCAAAAGTTTCTCCCAATCGTTCATCTGTAGCTACAACATTTCCTGTTGGATTCTTGATGACAGTTACGATACGGTAATCTGTCATCTGTTTCCCCTTTGGCATTTTCCATTCTGTCTTTAAATCAATGCGGGCATAATTCTCATTCACCACCGGAGTAGTCAGCACGGTACCCCAAGTAGGGATATGCGCTATTTCGTGAACCACCAAATGCACATTACGATATAGTCCGGCACCCGGATACCAGCGCGATGACTCATGCTCATTTTCCAGCCGTACAGCCAACGTATTGACTGCTCCAACCTTCAGATACGGAGTAGCGTCAATGACAAACGAATTATAACCATAAGGCCAATTACCTGCTTCTTGACCATTAATAAAGACTCGGGCATGACTCATGGCTCCATCAAATATCAATGTAGCCTTTTTCCCCTCCTTGAACGATGGAGATTTAAACTGCAAACGATACCATCCGGTACCCACAAAAGGTAATCCTCCTGTACGCCCGGCATGTTCCATTGCCTCTTTCTGTCCATCTTGCGTGATGGCTAGATTCTGCTTATCGTTATCTATACTAAACGGACCGTAGATAGCCCAATCATGCGGCACCGCCACCGACTGCCACTTTTCATCATTAAAATCTTTGGCACTGAAATCCATACGGTCTTCACGTGTAAACTTCCAGCCCTTCTTAAAAGTCTGTTGTGTACGCACTTGAGCGTGCATCCAGCCCGAAAAAACAAGCAGTAAAAGTGCTAAAAATTGAAATCTTCTAATCACGGTTCCCAATTACTTTTTCAATTTAAAATCTATTTGTCCGCTATTCACTAACTCATCATGGGTGATGCGGAATCCCTTATGACGTTTACCGCCAACCAACACTTCTTTTATATAATCGGCATGCACACCAGCTTCCGGCTCCATCTTGCGAATAACCAGTTCCTTCTGGGCATAATAACGGGGATCTAACTGAATTATTACTTTATCAAATGTCGGAGTAGTCAGCGTATAATCTGGAGTAGAAGGACAATCCGGATAAAAACCCATCATACTGAAAATAGCCCAAGCCGACATGGTTCCAGTATCATCATTGCCCGGAATACCTCCGGTCTGATTGGTAAAATAACGGGCCAACAAATCCTTTACTAACTTCTGTGTACGCCATTCCTCCCCTTTAAAGTAGCTGAACAAATAAGGATAAGCAATATCTGGTTCATTGGCAGGGTCATACAGGCCTTCATCAAACACCCGCTGTAGTTTATTCACGAAATTAGTCTTTCCCCCCATCAACTTTACCAGTCCAGGTATGTCATGAGGCACATAAAAAGTATAATTCCAAGAGTTGCCTTCATGGAAGCCTGGGCTAGGAGCGAAGTTAGCTCCTTCCATCGGGTCAAATGGGGTATAGAACGTACCGTCGGGCAAAATAGGACGAAGCGTTCCGAACTCTTTACAGTAATAATGTTTATAACCCATAGCACGATGACGGAAAAGTTTAGCATCCTCTTTCTTGCCCAGTGCCTCTGCAAAGCGGGAGAGCGCATCATCAGCAATGTAATACTCTAATGCATGCGATACCGAATTATCATACTGTTCACGCAAGGGTACATAACCCAAAGTATAATAATCATCCGCATCCGGGCGCATCAAGTTATCTTTGCCCGGTAAGGTGGCCGATTTATACATAGCTTCATAAGCAGCCTCAACATCAAAATTACGCAAACCTTTCATCCAAGTATCCACTATCACAGGAATAGACGGATCTCCTTCCATGGTTAAAGTTTCACGGCCAAACAACTCCCACTTGGGCAACCAGCCATGTTCACGATACATATCCACCATAGTACGCACCATTTCGAGTTGGCGGTCCGGGAAAAGCAAGGTCATCAACTGATGTACATTACGGTAAGTATCCCATAGAGAGAACACCGTGTAACGGTTTCCTTTAGTGGTACGGATTTCATTGCTTTCCATAGCCGGATATTGTCCGTTTACATCCTGCAAAATATTAGGATGAATCAGAAAGTGGTAAAGAGCTGTATAGAATACTTTACGCTGCTCTTCTGTACCACCTTCCACCATAATCCTACTTAAATCATCGTTCCAAGTCTTTCGGGCATTGGCTTGAATACTCTCGAATGTCTGCCCAGCTTGTTCTGTTTCCAGATTCTCACGGGCATTGGCAATACTGACAAAGGAAACCCCCATACTAATCTCCACCTGTTCACCTTCAGTTGCATTGAAAGTAAACCAGGCTCCAATGTCATCACCACTCATTTCCTTAGCGTATTTGGCATAGATTTTACGCGTACCGGCCGTACTATCCCATTCGGCCTCGGCTGTCATCGGTCGCATCTTCTTCCAATAACCATACTGGGCAGGTTTCCGATGGATTTTCATCACAAAATAAATGGGGAAAACGGCATCTGGATTATAACAAAACGTTCCCAACAACTTGCTACCTTCTAATTCTGTATCACTGACAAAACGAACTGTAGCACCACTTTCGTTAGTCAACCCCTCTCCCAAATTTAAAAGAATATTTGCCTGACCTGCCGGAAAAGTGAAACGTGTACGTCCCGAACGTGGAGTAGCTGTAACCTCTGTGCGGATATTATACTTGGTCAACACATTGCCATAATAGCCGGGAAAAGCCTGTTCATCCGTATAACCACTGCCATACTGCAGGTAATCCACATTCAGTTTGCCGGTCGTAGGCATAAGCAGTAAAGACCCCAACTCCGGACAACCTACGCCACTAAGATTTACATGCGCATATCCTGTAAAAAAACAATTCTCATTCTGATAAGAAGTAGACCACCAGCGACTGTCTTTATCCACATTACCGTTTACATCTCCCATCACATTAAAAGGAACTACCGACATCATCCCCTGTGGGCATACTGCTCCGGGATGGGTAGTTCCAAAATTGGTAGTTCCCACAAAAGGATTCACATAATCTACCGGCTGCAGACCAGCCGATGTTTGTACCGTCTGTGCATGCAATGAGACACACAGAGCAGTAGTCAAAGCCATATTTGTCCAAAACTTCTTCATATATTCTATAATTTAATTGATTACAATTTCATCTGTAAATATCCAGCCATTTACCGAAGAATCGGCATATGCCTGATAACGGACATAACGTGCCGATGCACTTCCTGTCCATTCGTATCGCCGAAAACAAATTGGATGATCCTTCGATACTGCATGATTGATGTGAATTAATGGATTAAAGTTTTTACCATCTACCGATACCGAAATAATTACTTCACCTGGTAAAAACACTTCCGGATTCACCACCTGCATAAAATCTGCAAATACCGAATGAATATCCTGTTCTTTTTCTAAATCCACCGTAACATCCAGACAATCTCCACCGATGAAACCCTGCCAGGCCCCGTCGGAATACGTCCAGCCACCACGAATACCATCTGTCAAAGTCTGTTCACCTTGAGCCTTGTAAGCCGGGCTATAAGGTGCATGATACACTACAGGTTTGCCAAGCCCCAAATGAGCAATAGATTGCCGGGCTTCCGGACGCTCACCAACTTCCTTTTCCAAAGGAAACGGATGATAACCTTGCTGCTGTAACCAAGTCACTTCGCGCAGCGCACGCCGATGAAAATCTGCATAACATTTCACTGCCGGACTGCTCCATCCTACTTCAGATATAGCCAACAGGCGGGGATACATCATATACTCATAATGTGCATCTGTAGGGATATATTCAGCCCACAAGTTACCTTGTACACCAGCAATGAACGAGGCTTGCTCTGCCGTGAAGTATGCTGGTACCGGATTATAAGAATACACTTTAGCCAAAGGCAGATAGCCTCCTATAGCCTCAGGCTGCGTATCAGGAGCATCCTGATAACTATCCAGATAGCAGAAAATACCAGGCGTCATTACCACTTTATGTCCTGCTTTGGCAGCCTTCAGTCCACCTTCTTCCCCACGCCAGGACATCACTGCAGCATTGGGGGCCAATCCTCCATCCATGATTTCATCCCAACCCAACAATTTTCGGCCATGCTTATTCAAGAACATCTCTATCCGATGAATCAGATAACTTTGTAATTCGTCTACATCTTTCAGGCCTTCCTCTTTCATCCGCTGCTGACACTTAGGGCATGATTTCCACGCTTGCTTTCCAGCCTCATCTCCCCCCACATGAATATACTCTGAGGGAAACAATTCCATCACTTCCGTCAAGACATTCTCTAAAAAAGTAAAAACATCCTCATTCCCTACACAAAAATCCGCATGTACATACGGTTGTCCTGTACACGATAACGACGGATAAGCAGCCAATACTTCTTCCGAATGCGAAGGCATTTCTATTTCAGGAACTAACGTTATGTGGCGTTGGGCTGCATATTGAAGCAACTCTTTAACTTCCTCCTGCGTATAATATCCTCCACTGGCTTGCGGATGCGTAGCATCGCAATACTTCCTACCACCAGGAGCCGTCCACCATTCTTTCCAATTCATCGCCGGACGCCAAGCTGCGAAATCCGTCAGACGTGGATACCGTTTGATTTCCAGACGCCAGCCGGCAGCATCAGTAAGATGCAGATGCAAACGGTTCAACTTATACCTGGCCATGGCATCTATCTGTTTCTTCACGAATTCCTTAGAACGGAAATGTCGGGAAACATCCATCATAAAACCACGGTATGCAAAACGCGGTGCATCGTCTATACGTCCCAACGGCAACATCCACTTTCCCTTAACGGTAGGTTCGGCTATTTGTTCCAGCGACTGCATGCCATAATACAAACCGGCATCCGACACTGCTGTTACCACGGCTCTACAAGAGTCGATTTCTACCACATATGCCTCCTCAAAATGCGTCTGTTCCTTCAATCGAGTCAATGCTCTGAATGCTTTTTCAGAAACCTTCCTTAACTCAATATCTTCTTGAGCTATGGCCAATGTACCAGGCCTCCAAGCTGAGTATTGAGGCATAGGCACAATACCCTTGGTTTGTGCCCAAGAAGGTATACACAAACCAAGGGAGATACTCATCGTAGCTACAGCTACTAACAATAAGTTATATGTAGATTTCACAAGTTACCTGCAATTTACGGTTGAACACCCCATTCTGTAGGATGGTTAGTCATCACAAAACGCAGTTCTCCACCTTCCATAAGCTGCTGATGTGTAAAATAAGGTTCAGACAGCGGAGTACCATTTAAGGAAACCGAAGCAATGTATTTATTTTCAGCTGAATTATTTTCGGCTATGATGACAAACTGCTTGCCACCCGGCAACTGGATAGTAGCTTTCGGAAACAACGGACGTCCGATAGAATACACCGGATTACCCGGACAGGGCTGATAAAATCCCATGGCGTTCAGTACATACCATGCCGACATCTGACCGCAATCTTCATTACCGGAGAGTCCGTCCGGATGATTGAAGTATTGTGAATGCAGCACGCTGTCTACCAACTGTTGCGTTTTCCAAGGCTGATTTACTTTATTATACAGATGCAGAATATGATGACTCGGTTCATTACCATGAGCATACTGCCCTATCAAGCCTGAAATATCAGCCGAAACCAATTCTCCCTCTAAAGCAGATTCTGCCGTAAACAAAGAATCCAGTTTACTGATGAATGCTTCCTTACCTCCCATCAGTTCCACCAGTCCGTCTACATCTTGTGGTACAAACCACGTCCACTGCCAGGCTGTACCTTCGCAATAATCGTCTTCGCGATGATTACTGGAGCGAGGATTGAATGGTGTGCGCCACTGCCCCTTGCTATCCTTACCACGCATGAAGCGTACACTCGGATCAAAGTAATGACGATAAGACTGACCAAACTTAGCGTATCGCTGCTGTATATCAGTCTGCCCCAAGGCACCCGCCAGCTGACTTATACACCAATCATTGTAAGCATATTCCAATCCTTTAGCCACCGACTCCCATTCTTTATCGCAAGGCACATACCCCAACGTATTTTTATAATATTTAGATATAGGCATCAAAGCAGCATGCTTCATATAGTCGGTAGTGGCAATCGGTGACAAGGTATCGTATTCTGCGCTCCGCAAACATGCCTTCAATGCCAACTGCGCGTCAAAGCTGCGATCGCCTTTCATATACGCATCCACTATCACCGGCACAGCATGGTAACCGATCATAGTACCCGTGTAATTACCAGCCAGTTCCCACATAGGCAGCATACCACCATCCTGATATTGCCGTAACAAGGCATTGATAAACTCCGCGTTCTGCTCCGGACTGATAATGGTAAGCAACGGATGCAACGCCCGGAACGTATCCCATAACGAGAAGATGGTATACATCGGCTTTCCGACTTCAGCCGTATGAATCTTACGGTCTATTCCACGATAACGTCCGTCTATATCGGTAAATAAACTCGGTGAAATAGCCGTGTGATACAAGGCTGTATAAAACACAGTACGCTGATCGGCATCCGCCGTCTGTACATCAATCTTGGCCAAATAAGCATTCCAGTCTGCACGAGCTTCCTGACAAACCCGGTCAAAGTTCCAATCAGGAATTTCTGCCAGATTCTTCTCTGCCCCCATCGCATCTACCGATGACAACGCTACCTTTACCAATACCTGCTCATCTTTCTGGGTATCAAAATGCAGCAAAGCTTTCTTTACCAGCTTCATGGGCATGCCTTTCCCTTGCGACAGGGAATCAGTTACAATATCGCATACAAAGGGTTTTGAGAATACCGCTTGAAAATACAGATCATGCTGCCATGCCCAACTTTTCGTATTCTTATATCCACGAATCGTAGAATCGTTGACCACTTCTATATCCAGCATTCGATTGTGTTGACCCTGCAATGCATAATCCACATCCAAAACAAAACCGGCTTCTTTACTTTCGGGGAAAGTATACCGATGCAAAGCCACTCGCTTAGAGGCTGTCAATTCAGCTTTCACCCCATAGGTATCAAGGAATACTGCATAATAACCAGGAGAAGCCGTTTCATTCTGATGGCTGAAGCGAGAAGCATACGGCAAAGTCTGCTCCTCAGCATTTCCGGTAGCAGCAAAAGAAAGCCCCTTCAGACCTGCGGTTTGCTCTTTAGTAATGTGTTGTGCCCCTACCGTAGGCATCAATAATATCTCACCATAATCACCACACCCCGTTCCGCTTAAATGCAGATGAGAGAATCCGTTGATTACAGTATCCGTGGTATAATAACCAGAGCAGGCATCCCAACCATAGATACGCGTATCCGGACTAGGTTGTATCATACCATTGGGTACCACAGCCCCAGGATACGTATGTCCATGACCACCTGTACCGATAAAAGGATTTACATACGATGCATAGTCTGGCTGCACCGGTGCAGCAGTGCAGGCAGCCAGTAAAGCAGCCCCTGCCATGCTCCATATAGAATAAATTTTCAGTTTCATATTCTAGAATCTAACATTTAAGAATCAACATTTCCTATTAATCAATCGATATTTCATCTACAAACAAGAAGGCAGGTTTACCCTTTCCTCCATGCCAAGTTGGCATAGCGTTTTCCGGATGAGCCATCACACGCACATAGCGAGCCTTTACCGGTGAAGCAAACTGCAACCGGTGTTCATGTACTCCATCGGCATCCTCTTGCTTCATGGCCGGATAGCTTTCTTCGGCCACTTGCGTAAACTTCTCTCCATCTTCCGATACCTCTACACGGCATCCACGAGCATCGAACACCCAATCACCTTTAGCCACACACGTAGCAAACGCTACAGACGAAATTTCTTGAGCAACACCCAAATCGATGGTTACATCCATATCATTCTGCAGAAAAGCTATCCATCGGCCTGTCTTAAAATTAGAGTTCCCTCTCAGTCCGTCTACCAGAGTAGTTACTCCATTAAACTCATATTGCTTATTAATGGGTAAATTTGCCTTTACAGCCTTGGCTGTAGCCTTACTGAAACGGATATCTTCCGACCATATTCTGCTAGCGCCCTCCGGACGGAAAGCCACTGCTTTCAGCGTACCGGATTGACGGAACACGATTTTACCATCTACCTGAGGAGAATTCTCTGTAGGCTCCGTTCCATCCAGGGTGTAATGAACCGGTGTACCGTCCATAGTCATCAACTGCACTTCCACCGTTCCGTCTGCAGGATTCAAGCGAAGTTCACTCCTTACATCAAATACATGCTTGGCATACGTATATCCATATGCCTGATACTGACGAATCAATTGAGGCAAACGAGTCAGGAAGTTTTCATAATTCTTCTTATCGGCTTCACTCCATTGCACTTCACACAAAGCAGCCCAACGCGGCAAGGCCATGTATTGCAACTGAGAGAAAGTAGGAATATATTCCGTCCAATGATTAGCTTGTACACCTATAATGTGCTTTTGCTCCTCGGAAGTCAGCACAGCCGGCATCGGTTCATAACTGTACACCCTTTCTACCGGCAGACAACCGCCAATGGCATCCGGTTCGTTTTCTCTGTTTTCTGTCTGATAATAGTCGAAATACAGATACGTATTCGGTGTCATAATCACATCATGACGCTGGCGGGCTGCTTCTATACCTCCATCTTCGCCGCGCCAAGACATCACGGTAGCATTAGGAGCCAATCCGCCTTCCAAGGTTTCATCCCACCCAATCATCTGACGATTATGAGCATTGAGGAATTTTTCAGCATGATTGATGATAAAACTCTGCAGATATTCCTCCTTAGTATGCTTCTTGTCGGTCTTCAATCCTAACTTACTGGCACGTGCCTGACACTTAGGACAAGACTGCCATCTAACCTTGGGACACTCATCGCCTCCGATATGAATATATTCAGAAGGAAAGATGTCAATGATTTCGGTCAGCACATCATCGATAAAAGTCAGCACATCATCGTTACCGGCACACAACACATCCTCGGATACCCCCCAAAGCGGCCATACATCGTACGGACCTCCGGTACATCCCAAATGTGGATAAGCAGCCAAAGCAGCCTGCATATGTCCGGGTAAATCAATTTCCGGAATAACCGTTATATACCGTTCTGCGGCATACTTCACAATCTCACGGGCTTCTTCCTGTGTATAGAATCCACCATAGGGAGTACCATCATACTGACCGCTGTTGTGTCCTATCACAGTTTCCTTACGCATACCTCCCACTTCTGTCAGTTTAGGAAGCTTCTTGATTTCAATACGCCATCCCTGATCATCGGTCAGGTGCCAGTGCAAGCGATTCATATTATGCAGTGCCATCATATCAATGAAAGTCTTCACCTCTTCTACTGTAAAGAAATGGCGGCTTACGTCGAAGTGTACCCCTCTATACCCAAAGCGCGGAGCATCGGTTATATCTACAGATGCCAACACAGGAGTAGCTCCCTGCTCTACCGGAATAGACTTGCGCAGCGTCTGTATACCATAGAACACACCCGCCTCATCGGCACCGGTTATCACTACACCTTCCTTATTTACACGCAGATTATAAGATTCCGAACGAGTTGTATCACTGGAAAGTTGCAGCAAAATACAACCTTTCCCTTCTGTTCCGGCAGCCACCTGATAATCCATACCGGTAGCTTTCTTCAAATACATGGCCAAATAATCAGCATTCCGCCGCATCGCCTCATTACCCTCTGTATAGAGAATTTTCACACGACTGTTCAAGGTAAAATCTCCATTATCAGCCATCACGATTTGCTGAGGCATAGGAATCACTTGATAATCTGCCGTAGTAGTCCGTTCAGAGCAAGCGGTCATCAAACCGATAAAAGCCAGACAACCGGCCATTTGCAAAAGGTTTTTCATTTTTGATATTTTTTAGGTTGATTAAAATTACAGTAGAATCGATTCTCAATGAGAAGAGCCATTAGGAAAAACATCGGTATAAGGTACCGGCTCTTCAAAGATATGCAACGAAAACTGATGATTCGGCAGAAGAACAAAAAAGGTATGTTTTTCATAATGTATGTATTTAGTAATCTCAATAGTACGATTTATATGATTACAGATTTATGGTGCAAACCTACTGAAAAAACTTCATATTTTTATAGTATATTCACTCAAATCTTTTTCTATTTAAAAGAATGTAACACTTCTTATCTCAGAAAAAAGACAGGTCTACTTCTCTATCTAGAATAGGAAAAACAAAGGATACAGAAAAAAAATCCAAAAGAAATTTGGAGGTTCAAAAGCTTTTCTCTACCTTTGCACCGTCAAAACAAAAGGACAGCGGAATGTAGCGCAGTTGGTAGCGCACTACGTTCGGGACGTAGGGGTCGGGCGTTCGAGTCGCCTCATTCCGACTGAAAGCGACAATTGATGAAAATCAGTTGTCGCTTTTGTTTTATTACAACTGTAACTCTCTGATAGTCTACGGAATATCTTAAATACTTCATTCTCGTTCTCTGTTCGATAACTATCATTTTCCTTGTCGAACAAAACACCCGTCGGAAACATCAATTTCTGCAAGCTTTGTCGGCTATCAAAGCTACCAGCACTCCATAAATCACCTAATTTACAAGACATTGCAATAGCTTCATCTATATATTTACCCATGTTCGATAAATTTTTATTGGCTTCTTCCAACCCCTTATCAACTTCTGCCATCTCCGTGCTCAAATGTTTCAAGGTCGTTCGGTAAACTTCCTCACTGATTTCTCCCAATCCATAGCGGACTTGCACTCTTTCTAACTTCTGTTTACACTCAGTTTGGCGTTTTAAGAGCATCCTGCGTGTTTCCGTCTTCATATCATTGCTTTCCATATAAACTTTCTCAAACACCCCTGTAAGTACAGGAATTAACTCCTGTGGTATCTGATAACTGTTTAATAACCCCACATACTTAGCGTGCATCTTATCCGTACTATGATTACTCTTACACCCCTTTTTGTTACACTTATAGTAATTACGACCTCTTGCTTTCACTGTATAACCAGTTAGATAGCCATTACAATCAGAACAAAGCACATGACGCTTCAATGGAAACTCGTCCGTAACCTCTCGATGTTCATAGCCAACATTTGAAAGACCATTTACCTTATTATATATAGCCTCATCAATCAATGGCTCATGTTTACCTTTAATAACCTCATCACCTAACAAATTGTGCTTGATATAACCACAATAGAAAGGATTATGAAGTATCTTATTCAGATGCTTACGGTCAACATCCAACCCCAAAGACTTCAATCTATCTACTATAGCAATATCACCTAACCCATCATTTGCCTTCCATAGAAAGGCATTCCTTAACTTTCTACCATCCTCATTGATGGTAATGATATGCTCACGACCAACCTTTTTACGGTCATAACCTAACGGCACCTTTCCGAACCAATACCCCTTCTTCAAGCATTCCCTCATACCTGTTACACATTTATCTTTACGTAAATCATTCTCGAATTGATTAAACAAGAATAGAATGTTTTCCATAAATGTACCAGCAGCACTATCTGGGTCAGTGGCCTGGGTGGCTGATATAACATAAATGCCTTTGGCCTTCAAATAAGCCTTTGTCATAATAGCTTCTGACCCTGCTCTACTAAAACGGTCAAATGAATAAACCAGGATGATGTTTATCTCTTTATCTCTTGCTACCTCTGCTATCATTTCTCGATACATCCTACCTTCCGTCTTAGCACTCTCATGCGTACCACCAAATTCTTTTTTGATAGTGATACCATAACGCTCAGCGTATTCTCTACAAATACGCTGTTGGTTCTCTAGACTACAATTATTTCTTTCTTGCTTTTCGGTTGACACTCTCGTCCATAAAGCCGCAACCTTGTTTTCTAGTTTAGCAAACTCTGTTACCTTATTTTTTTTACTTTTACTCATAGTATTATTTTTATTTACCTTGATTCAAAACTATTATTCCTACCGAATAGAAGAACTCCAATACTTTTCTCTGTTCTTCCTCACAATCTATACCTAATTTATTAAATATCTCTCCATATGATTCTAACTCTTCTTCGTTAAACATCAACTATCAAAATTAACATGTGCCATATCAGCACTTATATTTGGTATTTATTAGCCATTCAACAGCAGTAAACCGATAATTGGTAAATACCCGACTGCCGCCTTTCGCGTTTTTTCAAATAAACCTACTTCTTCAAGGAATGGCTATACTATATATTAATAATGCAATAAACAACCTGCTAATAGTATATTTTCAATATGTCATAGAACGCTCTATGCCAAATATACCAAAAAGAAAATTAAAAACCAAGTTAGATGAGGCTCTTACACTTCCGTATGGTGTTGATAGATGTACCCGTAATCTTGCTGATGTTCCGTAACGAATACCCTTTCTTCAAGAGCTTAATTTCTTCTGTGTACTGCTCTTTCATCATTGATTCCGATTTCTGATAACCGACTTTACGACCAACCTTGCCACCATTCGCTCGATAGTTATTGTAACCACTCTCTACCCGTTCCCGTATAGTTTTACGCTCCATGCGTGCCACCTCTGCCAATATGGTAATCAGAAATTGGCTCATCGCATTTACCTTGCCATCTTTAGTCAAGGTCTCAATGTTGTAGTTTTGAATGTATAGGCTGACACCCTTAGTATTCAGCAATTCAATTACCTCTAACACTTGGAGGGTATCACGACCCAAGCGAGAAAGTTCCGTTACCAATACTTTATCTATACGGTGCGCCTCAACATAATTTATCATGTTCAGCAATTCGGTGCGTACTGTATTTGCCTTTGCCCCCGAAATCTTCTCGGCAAATATAGCCTCAACACTCCAACCATTACTATTGGCTAATGCTGTCAGTTCATTAACTTGCCTGTCATACTCTTGAACACTTGTCGAAACCCTTGCAAAAATCACCGTTTTCATCATGATTGTTTTAAATATCATTTATTGCACCGCAAATATACATATAAGACAATTGTAAAACAAATCAGGATTGATTAAAAAATTAATTTTCTGATATGATATTTGATTTTTAGAACAAATACCTTATTTTTGCACTAAATAAATCATGTATGGAAAAAGTATTGGCTGAAAATATAAAGAAACTTTGCAAGGAACAGAATAAACAATTAAAAGACCTTGCCGCAGAAATGGGAATAGACCCTGCAAGTTTAAATCGAGCCATGTACGGAAATGCAAGACTAGACACCATCGAAAAGATGGCCAAAGCGCTAAATGTATCTGTGCAAAAACTGTTCATACAACAGAATGATGATATAGTAGAAGGCTTCATTAGAATTAAAGGAGAAATATACCAATTCTCCTCTAAAGAAGAACTTTTTCAAATATTGGAAAAATAACAGCTCACAAAGGCGACCGTTTGCTAAATAATTCTTAAATTTGCAGCGTTGCATAAGCAACAGACATATATTTAGGAAGCGTTTTAGCAATTCATTCCAAAATGGTGAACTTCGACAACTCACAGTACGATTGGAATAAGCAAAGAACGTTCTTCCTTTGGTTTGTTATATGTATCCCCAACATATATAACCAAAGGTGTGAGCTGTTTTTTCTTTATCTATCGTACAGGCAGTCGAAGGCCAACCATTTAGATGAAGACTAATGTAGGCTCACACTTCTTATTTATATGCCCTTTGTTAATCATCTACAAATAGTCTGTAGAGCCTAAGACTGCGTTTTTAATTATGAAAAAACTTTTATTGCTAGTTGCCATTTTAATGGCAGGCATGAGTGTTTATGCTCAAAAAGGTGTTAAAGCCGTAGGTCTAAATCTTGATTACGGCACTGAAATTAGCAATGTAGGATTTACGGGTAAATTCCAGTATGGTATCACTAACGCCATTCGCGTAGAGCCTGCATTTACCTATTACTTAAAGAAAGATGGTGTTAACCTTTGGGACATTACAGCCAATGTTCACTATCTGTTTAATGTTGCCCCCAAATTTACAGTATATCCATTAGTCGGCATCGGTTATGCCCACACTAAAGCATCATTTTCTGATGACTTAGAAGATTACATGCCAGACGGATGGAGTATGAACTACGAAGGTGAAGAAATGTCTGACGATGAGGGTTCTTCCAGCTCGGGTAACTTCTGTGCTAACTTTGGTGCAGGTGCAGAATATAAATTAACTGATAAATTATCTATCGGTGCAGAGTTTAAATATCAACTCATTGATAATTTTAACCAATTTGTAATTGGAATCGGAGCAACCTATAAATTTTAATGACTAATATTTCAACTATGACTAAAAATTATTTTTCACTTTTAATACTTGTATTACTTGGTTCTTTAACCCTCACATGCACATCATGCTCAGATGATGATGATGACAATGGATATGCAAACGGAGATTTTCTGGAAGTCACAATCAATGGAAAGACCTATCACAAAGAAGTACCATTTCCTTTGTATGGTCAGTATCCCGTAAACGACGGGGATGAGTTGTATGCAACAACAATACCTATGGAATTATTCGAGGAAGATGGATTTGATTTTGAATTCAACATCTGCCATTATGAAAATTTAAACCAGCTTCTAAAATGCAAACCTGGAGAATACGGTATTTACAACCTCTATGAGTATAGTGGTAACGGTGGCTATAACTATAAAAATTTAGATTTGTCAACCAGTTTCCTTTACCTAGGTGGTGATGGATATTGGGATTCCCACAGCGGAACGCATACGGTTACATCTATTAAAGAAGTAAAGGACGGTGCTGTAGTAGAAGGAAAATTTAATATAAAGATGTGCAGTGATACGGCAAAAGATACGCAAATAAGCGGTAAATACAGAATTACCCTTGACCTTGTTAAATTCTAAATCAATTTAATCTTTTAGATTAAAATAAAACAAAGAATGTATCATTATAGTCGATTTTATTTGATTATAATGATACATTTTATTTTTGATACTAATATAATAGTTTAAAACCACTTATGAAGATAACTTCAATATCAACAGAGGTGGTTGTTATAGCTCTACGAAACTATAAATATCTATCGGATTTGGTAGCCACTCCGACCACACAAATCCTCCCAAGCAATACGCTTCTTACCCTTTTCAAATCGAATTACGCTATTTAAATGGTGATAGAACATATCTTCCAACATAGCTTCATCAATCATATAGTAATTAAAGAATAGACCTCGGCTATCCAAATAATCTTTTACCTCTTGATTATTTAAATGGACTTCTGTACGATATAACTTTGCAGGATTGCCATAGTAGTTGAGTATGTAATCTTTACCTGAACTATTATGTACCTCTGCCACCTTATCGTACGTAGCAACTGTTACACCACGATTCTTGTCTTTGATAGCATTTTTCTGTTTGATATTGACGGTCATGTATTTGTCGGTTTTGTTTAGGCTACCGCTTGATGTATATGTGATTTCGGGTCTATCCTCATCACGGTCTTTAATTCTCTTGCCATTTAGAATGGTTGTAACAGTTTTATCCTTTATTAGCATACGGACTGATTTACCTACGTTAAAAGGAGTGTCTTTACAAAGGTCTAAGGTTGTTACATTGTGAGGCTCTAACCCTAACTTAGTTGCTATGAATTCAAGGTTATAATGGTCTTTTGTATATAAGGTTTGGTTGTTGAGGCTTATCCATACTTTCAGATTTCCATTCTCGTGAAAGTTATCCAATTCAGCACCTCGGCTGATATTAAACTTCAATTGACCGAATTCTATTTCCGTATCATCATCCATATAGGTAATGGTATATACATTATCATAATATCGTCCCTCAATACGGAATAATTGAAACTCATAGAGGTCGTATGCTTCCCCATAATCAAGCTGGGAAATACAGTCTAAGTGATAATGGTCTATAACCTCAAAACAGACCGTCAAAGCATCTATCATTACTTTTCGTTTACATACTCGTTTCATCTTTTGAATTGTTTGTACTCTCATTATTATTGTTTGGCTTGTTGGGTATGGTTGCCCAATAAGCTTTCATACTATTGGAGATAGCTTGTTTATGGCTGTCGCTCATAGAACGACCTTTTAGCCTTTGACTAATGCGAAGTTTGGTCACATCATCCATTTGTCTATAAATTCTCATATCATCAAATATTTATATATAAATAGTAAGCTAAGTCAGAAAAGTCAGTATAGTAAAGTCTTTTTTAGAGAAAAAAAATAAATGGGGAAAAACGAAAAACCGTTTTTATTAAACAAACTATAAAGTAAAAACAACATGATAGGAGATACGTATATAAAAGCCTCTACAGCCCTTTGTAGAGGCTTTCCCCTAAAAATACATTACACCTACGTTGTTAATTGAATATGGTAATAACAGATAAAATCATGAATTTTCTGTAAATCTGCTATGAAATTGTTCGATAATTGGTTAGGATAGTCGACTGAAAGCGAGAAACAATATCAATTATTTCTCGCTTTTATTTTATCCAATTTGCTACTCTCTATAATATCGGCTCAGTAGAAATTTAATGGGGGATACGCATATAGTTTAGCAATACGGAATAGAAAGAACTTCTTATCTGCTACACCTCTGAGGTTCGCTCTGAACAGTTTAACCCGGCACGCCTCTCAACCTCCGTAACAATTCCGTACCATCTCCGTGCAGAGGTATCTCTGCACGGAGATGGTACGGAATTGTTACGGAGTTGATGCAGTTCAGATACGAACAAGGCACCCCGATGAAAGAGCCATTCTTAGTCAGTCTAATATTCAGATACAACAGACATCCCTGCCCGAAGCCGTTTGAGTCTTAGCAGTGCTTCTATATAATAATAATCAGCATAAATGATGGAAGCATCTATTTCAGAGCCTGCAGGCAGATGGCCCGTGGAATGCAGCAAGAACGATGGGCTAGCCCCTCGACTCTGGTAAGTTGCAGAACTGAGGCTGGCCAGCATCTTTTCGGCAGCACTCAGATAAACCTGCTTTTTATCTGCAGGCACATATTCACAGAGTTCCAGCAATGCTGAAGCAACAACACAGGCCGCTGAAGCATCCTTTGGAGCATTAGGTATTTTCGGGTCGTCAAAATCCCAATACGGAACATAATCATCGGGTAAACGCCTCAAATAAACATCTGTCACTTTCTGTGCAAAATCCAGATAAACCGGGTTCTTTGTCTCTCGATAAACCATCGTATAACCATAAATAGCCCAAGCCTGCCCACGTGCCCATAGACTGGCATCAGCATACCCTTGATGAGTAACCCCCTTTATCAAATCTCCCGAAAGCGTATCATACACAGCCACGTGATAGCACGTATAATCTGAACGGAAATGGCATTTCATTGTTTTATCTGCATGGCTTACAGCAATATCATAAAGATAAGGGTTTCCATCATGCTTAGCTGCCCAGAAAAGCATTTCCAGATTCATCATGTTATCCATAATTGTGTTATGCCCCCCAAACATATCTACATTACGGGGCCAAGAAAGAAGAGTGCCTACCTTGGGATTATACAACGCTGCTAGTTTGTCCGCAGCATTCAGTATTACTTTCTTATATTCCGGATTCTTTGTCAAACGATATCCATTGCCATAACTGCAAAACATCAGAAATCCCAGATCATGATCGAAAGCCGGAATTTCTGCAAGAAATCCCAATTTTTCTGTAAACTTTTCAGCCTCTTCTCTCACGAGAGAATCTTGCGTATACTCATAATCATACCATAATACACCTGGCCAGAAACCACTGCACCACTCTTCCTTTGTAGCCTTTCGGCAATTCCAACGCCGTTCACCAGCCAACACATTGCGTGGCATCATGGTATAATCAATACCGTCCTTCAAAGCGTGCAAATCGCCTAGAGTACGATTCACCTGACGACTACAATAATCCAAAGCTTCATCTGGTATAAAATCCTTATCAGCAACAGAGCAAGCTGCACAAAGAGCCATCCCCAACCCTGCTAAAAAAGTTTTAATTTTCATATATTCTATATTATTATCTTCACAATATTCGTACAGAAAAGATTATCATTCAGAGATATGGAAACTGTCAACATCCACCCATCCACGCTCCTTGCCGTAAGGTGCTGTGCTGAATAATCCTACCTTGGCACCAATCCATTTTCCCTGTCGGGCCTTGAATGGCTTCCCTACCTTTTTATAGGTATCACCATCCAGACTATAGTAGAAATTACAGGTCCCTCCTTTTCCTACCTTCACGCGTAAATAAACATCACGCTCATAGTTCGGAAGAAGACCGGCTTCAAACGTTCTGCTTGCAGGCAGTTCGACCAACACTTGAGTCTGTTCGGGAGTCCTTTGCTCAGCATCTTTGCAGATAGCTTGTTTCAGCACAAATCCTTCATCCTGTTTCTCCACTCCGATATAGCTATAATCCCACCCCATTACTATCAGGCCAGATTGTTGTCCATCATCCTTAGCAGATACCTTCAACTTGGTAGTGGCGCAAAAAGATTCGGCAGGAAATTTCTGCAGAAGCAGATTAGGAACTTCCCAAAAATTCACAAAATCACGGGAAAGAATATGGCTGTAAATACGCATAAATCCCAAGTCAGAAGTAAAGCCAAACCAATCTTGATAATTGGCATGCCACTCCCACTGCAGGCCTAATGTCCGAGTATCAAAATCATCACTCTCGGCAGGTGTTTCTACAGCAACCGAATGCAGAGTCTTGGGCTTATGCCAATGTTTCACCGGTTCTCCACAGCCGTCACCATCTTTATCCACCCCAATAACCGGCCATCCGTTCACCCATTTCATCGGATTCAGATGAATCACACGGCCATACACCCCCTTGTCTTGAAAATGAAGGAACCACGATTCCCCCAATTCAGTTTCTACCCAGGCACCTTGATGAGGACCATTGACATCACTTTTTCCTTGTGCCATGACAATTTTCGTTTCGTAAGGTCCATATACCTGTTTCGAACGTAAAGCCAACTGCCAGCCGGTAGCAACTCCTCCGGCAGGAGCCAATATATAATAATATCCATTGTGTTTGTAGAATTTCGGTCCCTCTACCGTATGGTTCACCCCATCATTCCCATCAAATACCATGACCGGATTTCCCACCACTTTGGTACCCTCAGCATTCATCTCACACACCGTCAGCACACTATTGAAACCAGCTCTGCTGCCTGCCCAAGCATGCACCAAATAGACTTTTCCATCCTCATCCCAAAGCGGAGCCGGATCAATCATTCCCTTACCGGATTTCACCAATATAGGTTTTTCCCATTCACCAAGCGGATTATCTGTCTTCACCATATAAATACCAAAGTCTGGATCTCCCCAATAAATGTAGAATTCACCGTCATGGTGACGGATGGTAGGTGCCCATACTCCTTTTCCATGTTGCGGTATTTGATAAAAATCCTCTGGAGCCAAAGCCTTCAGAGCATAGTTCACTAAACGCCAGTTCACCAAGTCTTTGGAATGAAGGATGGGTAATCCAGGCGTACACTGAAAACTGGATGCTGTCATGTAATAATCCCCCCCAACAACACATACATCCGGATCCGAATAATCCGCATGAATTACCGGATTCTGATACATCCCATTGCCCAAGTCGGCTACCCATACCTTCGAAACATACTGTCCATACACAGAAGAACAGAATCCCCAAAACATTATCCCTACATATAACAATCTTACCATATTTTTCTATTCAATATACATAAGAATACGTATAACCTCTATATTCTACTCAATGCATTATAATCTATTTCCACGATAGCGTGGAAATTTTTTAGCTTCCTGCTTACTGATGGGGGTCAGGCGCAAGGCAGCACCTCCACTAGGTTTTAAGTCGAACTTTAACTGCGTATCAGTATTCACTCTCCAATACGTACATACCACTTGTGTACGCGTCTTCACAACATCACCACCATCCGTATAAATAGCAGCTATATACTCCTGTCCGGGCTGCAAAAAAGAAAGTTTGATTGTTTCCTGAGAACCATCATTATTAGTCATGGCACCAACAAACCACTGATCACCCTTACGTCGAGCCATGATGATATTCTTAGCTGGAGTACCTTCCAAGATATGCGATTCATCAAATACCGTTGCTAAATTTTCAAACCATTCCATCTCAGGTTCATCGTGATAAAACGAAGGCTTATCATACCAGAAGATAGTCTGCAACGGACTATAGAACACCAGTGATGCAGCCAATTGATGGGCATGCGTAGTCTTCAACCTCTTATCAAAATAACAAATCGTATAATCGGCAGCTCCATTAATCATACGTGTAAAAGGAAGCGTTACATTATGCGTAGCATCCGGAAATTCTTCATTTCCGCAAATGCCCTCTTGAGTCAGCAGATTGGGGTAAGTACGACTGAAACCGGATGGTCTGAATTCATCGTGAATATTCATCATCAAATGATTTTCTGCTGCCAGCCGAACCAAATCATGTACCCAGGTAGCCCAGCGATGACTGGCATATTGCACAAAGCCCGATTTTACCCCCACAATGCCCCACTGACGCAACAACGGAAACAATTCACGAGCCTGTTTCATCAAAGCATGCTGATTCACATATACCCAAATACCTACACCTTTTTGCTTCCCATAAGCTACTACGCGCGGCATGTCCAACTTGTCAACCACTTTCGTAGCATCACCATCGTGAGAAGTACAAGGTAAATACCATAACCAATCGAATAACATATAAGGAATGTTATGTTCAGCACAAAAATCAATCGTAGCCAAAGCCCCTTCGGTAGAAATCGTAGTCTCACGCATAATCTTACCTGGTCTAACCCAATCCTCAGCATCAGCAATCTCACAGGGGGGATTCAGATTAGTGATAATATCATTATTCTCCAATAATTCCCCCGGTGTATCTGCCGTCATGATTACCTTCCAGGGTGTGGCATAATACGTAACAATATCTACCGGACTATACATAACAGAAGTCAGTGTATGTTGTTTTTCTTTTGAGGCTACAAACTTTGTCAGGCACCAGTCATCCACATCCGCATCCGTCAATGCAGTCCATTTCCCGCTTGGCAGTTCCACAGTCAAAGCCCTTTCCACAGGTTTGTCAATATCACCAACCGCCTTCAGTTCGAAAAACGCTTGAGCCCACTGTTCCGTCCAGGCCTTGGCACCATTTTGAAAAGTATATTCAGTCAGATCGCCGACCACCTTATGAAATAAAGCTTTGGGGTGTTCCGGAAAATAATACCGAAAAGCAATCCCTTCATCATAGGCACGAACTTCCACATTCAATCGATAATCAGATCCGTCTTTTTTCGACAAGTATATTGTACCGGCGTTATATTTATCAACTACGGTGCTTCGCTCACCATACAAAGGATGCCACACGTTGTTTACCATAGGCTGATAGACTACTGAATCCACCTCCAGATTATCCATCCAGCAAACAGGCTGTTTCAGTTTACGAATACCTATTGCCATTTCCCAGACACGGTTGTCCAACTGCAAGCCAGCCCTCGATTTCTCCAACACTGGTTCACCCTCAAAATTTACTTGATAATACAGCTCTTTCCTTCCTTCAGCTATTTGCTGCTGAAAGAAACAAACCTGTTGCTTCCCATTTGGAGAAGCCAAATTCAGTTCAGGACCATTGTCCAGACCTGAAGAGTAAACAGAAGCCGCTGAAGCTGATTGTGACCATACCTCTTGGCTGCCTATAAAGAAGGCAGCAGCAAGACAAATTAGCTGAATATTTTTCATCATAAATCCGTATTATACTATTCGATTTAAAGTATAATACGGATATATATCAAACATTACCTAAAGAGAAAGAGATTATTCTGATCTTTTTCAATTTAAAACAACTTAATAATCAATACTTGGCCTCCCTTACTCCCCTTTTAACTTTACTTGAATATTCAGTTCCTGCACAGCTGATTTATAATTATCATCTCCATCAGCCTCAATGCACAAAGTGATTCCGGTCCACAGACGTTTGGGATCCTTCCCGAAATAATCCGGATCAAATCGGAATGTATATTCTCCGGTTTGAATGGCAGGACCCGAAATCAAGACCACTTTAGGCCGAACCGCAGCATGTTCTTCACTAATCATATTCCGTTCCTGATTCACAAATACAGGCTCTACAGAAAACTCCAATGATGAAGTTTCTGCATTCAACTTGATATGCTTGTTCTCATCATAAGCCAACAGTTTCCCGTTCATCCGAGCTGAAACATATTGCATCTTCTTGCCGCGCGAATCCTCATACCTGGCCTTCGTCAGTTCCATCATTTCTTTGTCTTGATACCAAAACATTTCATGAGGGTTATTAGATTCTGTTCCATCTTCCTTCCACCGGGAATAAAGCACACCTCCTTTAGGACGTGAATCATCCAAAGCCTTTGCTATAAATCTTGCCATATAATCCTGAGTCTCTTCACACAAGTCAAAATGACCTTTTCCTGCATCACACAAGAAAGAAATGCGACTATCAGGATACATCATCCGGAAAGCCAAAGCCGGACGGACACGACCTTCCCACCATTCATACTCTCCTTCAATCATCAAACCGGGAATGCTGTCGATGTTTCTCGTACGCCCCCATTCTATATTTTCACGCCCATAGCCACAAAGATTCGTACGCGGCGCATCACCGTGATAAGAAAGAATACAAAGCGTACGTTCAGGATTCCAGGCTGCAAAATTCCATGGAAAAGTAGCTTGCGCAGAATGACCGAATGGAATTATGGGTGCAGTTGCTATTTCCGGATGTTCTGTGCCTTTAGCAAAATCATCCATTATCTGTTCAAATCGTTCCTGGCAACCTTCACGTACATCCCAATTCTGAGAACCCCGCTGAATAAAAGCCATTGCTACTCCTAGGCTATCCATTTTGGAACAGAAAAATTTGCTGCGGAACAGCACTTCTTCTGTCATATTCTGATGACAATATAAAACAGCTTTTACCTGTTTGGCACCTCTTGGCAAACGTAAATATGCCCTTTCGCCCTCTTTACCTGAAACATAATCGAATATAGTCTGATCAGCAATTAAATCACCGCTACAAGTCTTTTTTATGGAAACTGGTTGCTTTAAATCCCAATATACCACATAGCGTTGATGATGCAGATCATACAATGGGCGTAACACATCCCCCTCACTGGAAATAAATTTCAATTCATTTCCGATTTTCTTTAAAAACTTGTCCGGATGCTTTACATCCATCTTCATAGAAGACTTTAAATCGGCAGGAATCTGATAATCATAGGTGTAATAATCATTATATAATTTCGGATTCGAAAAAGGAGCTGGCTGTTTCATGTTTTCTGTACCTCGTTCTCCTGCCAACACAACAGGTCCATAGAGCAAAGCACCTTTTTCCGGATTATCGGGTGTAGTCTCAATCCGCAGTTCCATAGGATAAGTCACCTCTATGCAATCACCGTCTTTCCATTCACGATTCAACTCTATATAAGAACCATCCTTTGCCTTCACAGCCATCAATTTACCATTTACCCGAATATCCGGTTTTCCACTCCAAGAGGGATAACGCAAATAAACAGAAGTCCGCAACGGGTGTTTCAAGTTAAGCATAAGTTTGGTCGTTTCCGACTCAGGGAAAGACGTTTCCTGACGCAAAACCAATCCCTTTTCATGCCAATTGACTACGGATGGTATAAACAAGTTGACATAGATACCTTTTTCATTATGATAATAGATAGCTTCACCATATTTAGCATGACTTTCAAAGCCACTACCCACACAGCACCAGAAAGAATTCTCTGGTGTGCTATACACTTTATAAGCGCCACTTAACATAGGCAGAAAATAACACACCATACCAGATTGAGGGTCTTGCTGCCCTAAAATATGATTGTACAATGCCCGTTCGTAATAATCTGCCGCTTTAGAATCTGCTGTCCAGCAAAACAGATGCCGGCTCAATTTAAGCATGTTATAAGTACAACACGTTTCTCCCGTATAGCCATTTAAATACTTAGAGAATTGTTTAGTATCAAAAAAATGCTCTTTTTGGCTGCTGCATCCAGGTGCAAAAGTATGACTGTCAATCATGGTATGCCAAAAGAAATCAACTAGCTGCTTACTTGCCGCATTTTTTGTCAATTCATAATTCCTAGCCTCTGCTATAACCTTAGGAATAAAGGTGTTTGTATGTTTAGTTCCCAAATCATCTTTCTGCACTTTCAACGGATCCATTACATCGTTATGGTAAAAATATTCAGCCAGCCAGCGATAGCATTCTTTCCCGGTTATTGCATACAAATTATAAAAAGATTCGTTGATGCCTCCGAATTCATTCCGAATCATCCGACGTCTGACTTCTTCTGACTGAGGCTTTAGCTTGACATAAGCCCAATCTGCACCACGCTTCACCACATCCAAAGCAAGAATATTATCCGCATATAGATACTGATCTATCAATCCCGAATAAAGTTTATGGATCGTGTACCAAGGTGCCCATACCGCCCCCCCTCTTAAATTGCGGTTTATCAGTTCTTCCGGAAATGCACTGATATATCCATTACCGAGAGCTTGTTGAACTTCTGAGAGACCTTTGACCAAACTGTCACCTTTCTGCTTAAACACCTCACTGCCGGTAGCCGCATACATCAAACCATAAGCGGACAACAAATGCCCTACAGTATGGCCGCGCAACTCACAATCCAATGACTCCCAACCTCCCAATTTCTTGACAGCCATGTACCCCCCTTCCCTACCGGCAAATACACCGGCATTGGTTCGGAAACTATGAAGCAGCCGGTCAACATCTAACGATACCATCCAGATGGAGTCGCGCATCATATTGTCCCGAAACCTGCTTGGTAATAATCTAACATCATTCAAATTAAAACTCTTCACCCGCATAGCGGCAATATCCTTTTTATCCAGCTTGTTTTCGTGCTGTCCCGGATAGACAGATTGTGCCCAAAGGTTTGTGACTGACAATAAGGAAGCCACAAACCATAAAAAGTTTCTATAATTCATATTATGTTAATACTACTATTTATTGAAAAGAAACATCTTCCACATGCTCACCGATAAAAATACGCGCCATATCTCCTGTTTTATACCATTTAGGTTTACCAGACATATCGTCTGATATATGTTCACCATTAATCTTCAAATTCTCAAAATGGATATTTTTTACCTTTCGATCTTCATTATAGCCAGAAATAATAGACAATTCGGCACGTGTTCCCTGATAATCTATATCCTTGAACCATACATTTTCAATACCTCGTCCTGGAGCTTTACAGTATTTTTTATTATAAAAAATGCGAAGATTCAACAGCTGCCCTTGCCGGAAGTTCTCTATACGAATATTTTCAAAACGTACATTGCGCACCAGATTCTCGTCACCAGCATTAATAGCCATACAACCTTGATAATCCAATTGCTTTTCACGATGATCCAGGATATCAATATCCACATACTGAATGTTTTCTATAGTATCCGGATGCTCTACATTGCCATGAAGACCGATAAAGATAGGATGAGCCACATCTGCCCACAACGTGGCATGCTGCATACGAATATTCCGGCAACCACCAGTAAATCCCTTACGAGTAGCATATACTGTGGTGCAGTCATCAGAAGTGCGACAGAACACACCATCCCACAACACATTATTACTGGCAAAGACATTCAAACCATCTCCCCAGCCATAAGAACTTATCACCTTCACGTTGCGGATAGTCACACTATCCGAACCTCCAGTAGGACACTGAGTAGAAATCAATCCTTCTACCAGCACATTCTTAGAGTTTCTAATCTGAATTCCCGCTCCACGTCCCTCCGGATGCACCTTGCCGCGTCCCAATATTTTCACATCACGCACACCGTCTGCATATATACACCCTTTCACCACAGCACCTCCTGCCACATAAACAGTCTTCCCCGAAGGAACATTCAATGAGTCATTGGGCAACTGATGCAAGCCGGGAGCAAAATAAATCAAATTACGGTCGCGCTTAATCTGTCGTAACGACTTGGTGTATAAAGGATTGTTCTTATCTATCGGATTGGCAAACAAATGCAGATTATGAAAAATATCTCCATTTATTTCAACAGATAAATTACAGGGGGAAGATAACATGAAAGTTAACAGACTATCCTTAATCAGTGGTTGAATACCATAAGAAAGAGGACGGACACAAGCATCATCTATCCTACCAAGACGGTATTTCACAGAAACCTCCACCTCCCCCTCAAAATCGAAGTAAGCCAACGAAGCTTTTTCAACATGATGACGCGTATCACGCACCTCATCTACTTTCACAGCATACGTATCAAGTGGTTTCCACACACCTCCCGGCTGACGCACAGAAACTAAAAAATCCTTCTTAAGTTCTGCCCCATCTGGTGCCGCATAAGTAACTAGTTTTGATTGCGCCCAAATTATTTGCACATTTGAACAAAATGCAGCTATAAGACATACTAGTTTTATAGTTTTCATCATAAATCAGTATTATAAACGTTCTTTTGTTTATAATACGAATTTAAGATAAACATTACCTAATCATTCATATTATTTTATCTTCTCATCGGAACAATTACTATTTCCAATTCCACAACATTCCATGGCCAAAATTCCTTGAAGAATTCATTTTTTTGAAATAAGCCTCAAGCGTAGATACAAACAGATTCTTGCCTTATTTAAATTAAGACATCTCCTCGCACACTACCATATCTACACCATGGAACACCACCACCAGCTTATGCAACTGTGTGTGCCCTACGTGACGCTGCACCATCTCCGTGGCTGCATAGCGGTTGGCCTGCAGGATGCCTTTCTGACGAAGCTCCTCCACGCGCTCCGCACTGTCGCCGCTCTTGGCATACTTCAGTTCGATGATGTAGCTGTGCTTCATGTCCTTATAGGCTTCCAGCATGGGCAGCAGGAAGATGTCGGCATAACCCTCTTGGTTGTCCAGTTCGGACACCGGACGGTAGAACGGATTCTGTGAGGTAAGTGCCAACGTAAAACCGTGTACGTAATATTCTCCTTTCTGCTTGTCGCGCTGCGAAGAGAACGTCTTGATACAGTCCGCTATATATTGGAAATAGCCTTGCCACTGGCCACGGTAAGCCATCGCCTTATAGTGCTGGCGGAGTTCCAAAGCATAAGTTTCCAGCCCACTCTCTTGATAGTTGTCCAGCAGGTAATTATACATCTGCTCGCGCACCACCTGATTCGGGATGCTCAGCTTCACATCCCCCTCCATCGTGCCGTCAATGGTCAGCATACCGAAGTAGTACAGCAGGCTGACGAAGTTGTCCGGGTCGGCAATCTGCTCGGCGGGGAAGCCCGTCTTCAGGTCACCCGTGGTATAGCCCTGCTGCACAATCGTCTGGATGATGGAGGCATCGTGCGCGAACTCCTTGTCCTTGCGAATCAGCATCCGCAGTTTGTTGTAGTCGATGCGTATGTTCTCCTCAATCATCTTTTTCGGCAATTCACAGCCGCTGCGGATATAGTTATCCACAAAATACAGCACCATGTTGCTGTTGTACATCGTGGTGTGCCCGTAGCTTTCCTCAGCAAAGCAATAGTTATCGTACCACGGCTTCATGGCTTCTATCAGCTCGTCCGTGGTATGATGGAACTCGCACGTGGTGGCGTAATACTCCAGCATGGCCCGCACATCCGCTTCCGTAAATCCCACCAACTCGTTGAACTCCGGCGAAAGGCTGTAGTTCGTGCCGATGTTGAAGCCGCTCGTCAGGTCGTCCATAGTCACCGGGCTGACACCCGTCACGAACACACGCTTCAAGGCGGAGTCTGTACCGGCTTTTACTGTATCAAAGAAATTGCGCAGATAGCCCGTGCCATGAGTTTCACTCTTGTAGTCGTCCAAGCAAGTCGGTTCAGACAGTATATTGTTGGTGAAATGGTCATACTCATCAATGAACAGATAAATCTGTTGCCCAGCCTTCCGACATGCATCCACCAGAAAATCCAATTGCTCCACAGCACCATTCTTAGTCTGTAACTCTTCCTTTATACCAAATGGTAAAAGATCGGCATAATCGTCACAGAAAGAACTGAACCTGGTGTTACAGTGGGCATCCAAAGACTGCCGATAGTTATCCAACTCTGCATTGACCACTGCAAAGTTCAGATAAACCACCAGATAAGAATTACGCTCCGGTGTGGGGTGCCGACCGATGTACAAATCACCGTACCACTTCTCAAAATTATCCTTGTCCAACACATCATAATAATGTCGAAGCATGGAAATGGTCAGACTCTTCCCGAACCTGCGCGGACGGATAAAGAAGAAAAACATGTTGGAAGCCTCCAACAACGGAATAAAGGAAGTCTTATCCACGAAATAGCAATCACGTTCGCGGACATCCACAAAATTCATCATTCCATAAGGAATGCGCTTGCGCTTGGGCATCTGAAACGCTTCGTTCATAATCGTCTTGATTTGATACACAAAGATGAGAATTTCAATCCAATCTTGCAAATAAAGACCCTGATTAATGAAAACCTTATTCTGTAAAAAAGGACACATCTGAAAAATCAGACATATCCTTTTTATGTCATTCCTTATGAATTCTACCGCCCTTATTCACGATAGAGCATCAGCGTCCCCCAACCAAGTTGGTCGAATGCACCACTATTAGTTCCATAACGTGAACTGCCATCTGCACCACCTTCCGGACGCATTTTTTCAGCAGCCATTTTTGCATATTTATAACCATTACCCTGATTCTTTATCTTTGCATAATGATTATAATAGATTTCCCATCCCGGTCGAAGATTACCGCGGCCTGCATCATCTGCGACAGACGTATGTACGGTACCATGATTATGATTAGAACAAGAGCAATCTATACAATATTTATATTCATTAAATGGCATCTGAGATTTATTAATCAACCATTTACCATTTTGATTCATAAAATCATCTCCATCACGCAGATTGAACAAGGCTGTGTATTCCCCCATTTTCATTACAGCATTATCATTGGCAGCAAAGAAATCGAGCTGCGGAACTGATGGATTACACTGAAAGAACGTATAGGCCATCTGGCAAAGATTAGCCGTTACGGCTACCGTCATCATGGCATGGCCTTGGTCACGACCGCTTTCCTGATTTTGTGCGATTTGTTCACCAGTGCCCAACGGATCATTAAATGTCCCTTGTATCAATTTACCAATATATCCATTTCCCACACCATTATAAAAATAGTTCACAATATAATTCACCATCTCATCATCTTCTATCAAAATACCAATGGCCAAATAAGAGCACATATTCACCAAATCCCAGTTACTCCAATAATGGTCACTGCACTGACCACCATGTTTTTTCAAGAAATCGATATTCTTAGCGGCAAAAACAGTTTTCATCCATGCCTTGAAATCAGCCAAGTCTTTTGCTTGCCATCCGGCATAAGTCTGCATGATTTCAGCAGCATTGGCAAACGTGTATCCCTGACATCCTGCAGCCAATGCCTGATTGGCATCATTCGATGTAATTCCCTTGCATTTATCAGCCCAAGCGTTCATGACCTCAACCGATTTTCGGGCATAATTTTCATCACCGGTCAGTTTCCAAAGCAATGCCATTTGATAAGCTGCTGCTGCATCATACATCGCATTAGCATAATTTTCATTTTCCACTCCTGTGCCCGTGGGATCTCCCCTCACAATCCATTCTGTAGGACTGGCGATATAATCAGTTCTCGTATACTCACTATTCTTCAACGTCTGGAATTCATCCTTTACAGCCTGCGGAGCCGTCCCATCATCCAGCAATGTTTTCACACGAGAGAAATCAGCATCGTTAAACATGGCACAAGGATGAGTGTATGTATATCTAGCTTCCACTGGTTCATAAGGGATAGGCCAACTGTCTATATCGGTGGTTCCATCTTCAATTTCGCTGGAACAGGCAGTAAAGCCTGTTACCAACAAAAATCCCATTGTAAATATCCAATTTCTTTTCATAATCTATAGTTAAAATTCATCAACAATATTAATTACCTGCATTGATTTCTTCTTTAGCAAATGCTTCCATTTCCGCCACGCTCTTAAACGAACGAATCCAATAAACTTCATATTTACCTGAAGGTGCCTTATCTTTAGGAATATCAGCTACCTTAATCTGGAATAAGCTGAATCCTACAAGTTTCTTTTCATATTTGTTCAAAGCTGCCAAATCATAATAAATCAATCTAGTGCCATCCGATAAATCTATACCTCCATTACATTTAGGATTTCCTGCACCTGTTCCTTCCACAGACTTGGCATCCAAAGTATTGTTTCCCCCCTTAGGAATCGTACAACGCATACCCACTACCGGATAATTTGCCAAATCGAAATAAAGCGGATTCTTTGCATCACAAGGTAATTTCAGGTCTGTACGTAATTTATTACCAGTACCCAAAGTAGCTACCAGCTTACCATCCTGTCTTTCAACCTTTGCACCGCTGCCACTCGGTGTCATCCAAGTGCCGAAATCATTTCTATCATCCCAAATCCACCAACCGCTTTCCACATTTACTGTTACAGATGCTGACTCTCCGGTTTTTTGACTAGTTGCCGTTATCACAGCACTACCAAAACCAGTAGGAGTAACTACACCCCTGTCCACTGTTGCCACTGCTTCATTACTTGATGTCCAATTTACAGAGCCTAATGTCGCTTCAGCAGGAGTATAAGTAACATCCAGTTCTACAGCACCAAGCGATAAACAAATCGGCTCTTCATAAGGAGTTATTTCAATCTGCTCAGCAGGGATGTAAGGTGCTATAGTCAAATCATAATTACCAACTACACCACTATGGTCGTGCGTAATGGCTGTAATCGTTACGTTTCCAGGCTTTAAACAATTTACCAATCCTGATTCAGAGACTGTGGCTATCGCAGCATCACTGGTTTCCCACGTCAAGTAATCATAGGTGTGATTTTCCGGAGTCCAAGAAACTTCTAATTGTAATTGGTCTGTCTCATAAATGGTTGAACCCTCTTTATTATTAATCAATTCCAAATGGGTGGCTTTGATTACTTCAGGTATCACATTTACTGTAACAGAAGCCGTAGCTCCAAAACCAATTTCCGGAACAGCACTAATCACAGCAGAGCCCTCAGCAATCGCTGTAATTTTCCCTTCCTGTGAAACGGTAGCCACTTCATTGTTGGTTGATTTCCACATGATAGCACGGTCTTGCAACTGTTCCGGAGCCTCTATAGTATAGACTAAAGTAGAATCCATTCCCACTCCCAAAGGAAGCACCTCACTCACTTTGAAAGTGATAGAGCTAATCAAATGAGCTTCTGGCATAGCCGGTGTCAATTCCTTATCAGCACTGCATGAAGCTAAAACAGCCACAGTCCCTAAAAGCCAAATGCTTGCACAATGTTTTTTATTATATTTCTTTATCTTTGTTTTCATTTTATCAATAATAAATTCGTATAAAATAATTTTTTTATTCTTCCCAACCTGGATTTTGTTTTAACTTCGGATTTAACTGTAATTGATCTACAGGCAATGGATATAGATAATGCTTATCTTCCCATTTTCTACCCGTTTCCAAGACAATAAATCCTTCGCTATTTCTAGGATATGAAACATTCGACCATTTATTTTGATACTCTGTGCCTGTCCACTTAATACCAAGGAAATCCATCGGCATTTCATCTTCTGCAGTTTTCCAACGTTTCAGATCATCTATACGGAAGCCCTCGTTAAACAATTCCACAGTACGTTCACGACGAATTTCTGTCCTCATATCCAAGTTATGAATTTCCACAAAAGCATTGCTTAATTTGGGCATCTTAGGATTCACACGGTTACGTACTAAATTTAAAGATTTATTCAAATCATCATCCGTAATAGAACCATCACGTTCATATACGGCTTCTGCATAATTTAACAGAACTTCAGCATACCGGATTATCGGGTAATCGTAACCTTCTTTCGTGGTTTGCACCTTTCTCTCAGTGGACCATTTCTGATTGTTATAACCACTACCAGATGTCGGTACTAAATTTTTAATTGCTGCGCCTGCCATTTCTGCCGCACTCCCAGTCCAGTCTATTCTGGATTTTTCATGACTCCAGAAAGTGTCATAAGGCTTACAAAGCGTATACCTCATTCTGTGATCCCTATTCTGGTATTCACTGTCTATTTTATCATATCCTTTAAATTGCTCCCCTGCTTTATCAATAGGCAAACCATTTTGACAAAGATATAAAGCTGCAAATTTATGAGAAATAAGTTGAGCATTGGCTAGACATTCTACAGTTATATTTTTACCGATAGGAGCTAAAACTTCGTCATGACGACGTGAGAAAATATACTCTGTATTGGCATTTTTCATCAAACCGGCAGGATTAGACTTGACATCCTCCAATATAAACATATATTTCTGTGCACTGTCTCCTAAGATTGTAGGTGAAAACAAAGAGAATTTTCTGCTGATAATTACTTTATCTGCAGCTTTTGCTGCAACATCCAACAAAGTTTTACCTCGTTCTGCATTATTACGGAACTTCTGCCAGGTTCCTTCATACAAAGCAACCCGAGAAAGCATAGCCCATGCACCTTCACTGCCAATTCTGCCATTTTCCACCTCAGTTGTACTAGGAAGTAATCCAGCTGCATCTGTCAAATCTTGTATAATAAAATCAGCCACTTCACCACGGTCATTACGAGCTACTTGCAATTCAGGAGAAGTAGTATCCAAAGGCTTTTTGATTATAATGGCATCTCCATATAATTGCAACAACTCAAAATAGCAATAAGCCCGGAAAAACTGAGCCTCACCTATAAATTGTCTGATATCTTCCCGTACAGGATATGATTCAGCTTTTTCCAACAAAATATTGGTACGACGAATGCGGTTATAAGCATCGGTATAATTATTGTCTTTGGCAGGAATCGTGTTCGTACCATTGCTATAAACATTCACACCACCTTTATCCATAATCAAATCTGAACGTTTATCTGAATGGGGGGCATCGTACACACTATTGCCAAAATCGCGAGTCCATCCGTAGAACTGATTGGCAAACAGTTTAAAATCAGTAGGTGTCTGCCAATAATTTCCATCAGCAACCAGATCTTTTGGTTCCAAATCCAAACAAGACTGGAATAAACATCCCACCAGCAATATCAAAATTGCATTTAACGTATATTTTTTCATCACTATATTCTGTTAAAAAGTTAAGTTCAATCCAAATGTCACTGTTCTCAAGAACGGGAAACGTTTCGCATTATCTACCGTGCGAGATGCTTCCGGATCCCAACCATCATTAATATTACTATGTTCCCATAAATCGGAACCAGAAACATACACACGAGCTTTACTCAAAATTTTTGTTTTTGCCAAAAGCGAAGCTGGCAAATTATATCCCAAAGTTACATTCTTTAACCGAATATAAGAACCATCTTCAACCGACCAGGAAGAACATTGATAATTATAATTATTGACATCACCTTTATTAGTCAAAGAGGGGAAATAAGCATTAGGATTCTCTTGGCTCCACGTATTGCCAATATGTTGATTACTAGAGTTCTGATATACAGCTCGCATCGGTACTCGCCAAGTACTATTTTCACGCCAAATTGTCCGTTTTCCAGCTCCTTGGAATACTGCTGAAATATCAACCCCATTCCATTCAGCGCCCAAATTAATTGAGAACTGTACTTGAGGATCATCCGTACCTAAATAAACATAGTCATTGTAATCCAATCTACCATCTTTATTAACATCTTCAAACATGTTATCACCCAAACGGAGCATGTTTTTTGCAATACCTATGGTATTATTATCCGCATAACGTCCCTCATATTTCTTCAACTGCTCTTCCGTCTGAATCTTGCCACAATAGCGGAGTCCAAATACCGAATTTAACGGGTAACCTTCACGATTGCTTCTTACACCACTTTCAATAGCACCGCTACCACCATTATCTACCAAATTATTGGTAGCATAGGTAAAGGTTGCCCCTACATGGTAGTTCACTTTGCCAATCTTATCCGACCAGTTCAAAGCACCTTCCCAACCATGAGCTTTCAACTTACCATGGTTCCCCTTTGGAGCCTTATCTCCCAAAATACCCGGATAAATTACATCAATCAACATGTTGTTATTTTGTTTCCAGAACAAATCAACACTACCTCTCAGCCGATTATGAAGGAAACCAAAATCTAAACCTATATTGTAATTATGAATACGTTCCCAAGTACGATCAAAACTAGGCAATTTGCCATTGGTATCCATATAAGATACTTTACCATTCCCCAAAAGAACCCCAGATCCTGGTTTAAAAGAGTATAGCTGAGCTCCATCATAACGGTCAATACCGCTTTGATTACCAACACTACCATAGGAAGCACGTAATTTCAATTCATCAACAAACTCTAAACTCTTCATGAATGCTTCCTCAGAAATACGCCATCCGGCAGACACTCCACCATAAGCTACCCAGCGATTTTCAGGCTGGAATTTGGAAGAACCATCATAGCGGAATTGAGCTTCCAGCATATATTTGGACTTGTAATTATAATTCACACGTCCGAAATAAGACAATACAGCCTCCTGCCATTTTGAAGAAGAATTTCCATCTCCATTAAGATATACCAAATCATTAGAACTGTTTGGAATTTCTAAAGATGGCAAAATACCCAATGTACGTAAATAAGTATATTCATATTCCTTCATATTATACTGCATACCCAACATCACTTTCACATCATGCACATCAGCAAATAAATGATTCCAATCCAAATGTCCCGACAATGAATAAAAATCTGTACGGGCATTCGTTTTAGCATAAGAACTTTCACTTTCCAATGGAGAAGTTCTGACTAACTTGTTTCCAGCATAATTATACCAGTCTATTGATTTCTTTTGCGTATCACGTACCGCTGTTGATGTATTATAACCTGCAGTAATATGCAAAGAGAAATCTTTATAGAAAGAATAATGAAAGCTTTCACTGATATTAATTGCAGATACTTTCAATTTATTTTCACCTCCCAATTCACAATACCAATTGGGAGCTCCCCACGTTCCCCATGCGTATGGTTTTCCATTAGCTGTTGCAGATGGAAAACCTGGTTGCTGAGCATTTGTGGTCAAAGCTGCACCTAATTGAGAAGGAGCTACCTGATCCTGGCGATTATAAGCAATCACTGATTCAATAGAAGCCTTATCAGATAACTTAAGCGTGTTAGTCAAACGCAAGTTGTAACGACTATTGTTGTTTTCTCCCCACTTCAAGTTACTATCATCAAACATATAGCCCAAAGACAAACGGTATTTTGATTTATCAGATCCGCCAGATACTGCTAATTCATGTTGTGTAGAAACTGCCTGTCCCCACATAATATCATGCCAATTTGTATCAAAGAAAACAAAATCAGCAACATCTGAGAAAGCTGTACCAAAAGGATTGACAGAATGAGCCATATCGATATATTGATTTTTATAAGCTAATGCCAGTTTGGCATAACGCATCCAAGTATCATCATCGCCATAGCCATCATTAGTACGGGCATCTACTACTGAAGAAGCCCATTCATCCAAACTCATCAATTTAGGAGTTAATCCAATAAATTTCCCTGTCACAGAACCATTATAGTCCACCCTGACTTTATTGTCTTTCGCTTTTTTTGTTGTAACTAAGACAACACCTCCAGCAGCTTTAGCTCCATAAATAGACGCAGAAGCATCTTTCAAAAAGTTCATAGATTCTATATCTGATGGGTTCAGCAAACGCAATTCATTGACACTTTCATATTCAACACCATCAATAATTACTAGCGGATCAGTTGCATTTGCAGAAACTTTACCACGCAGACTCATACCCCAACTCTCGTCACCAGGAGCTGAAGAAGAGCGTGTAATAATAACACCAGGTACTTGTCCTTGTAAAGCCTGAACGGGACTGGCCATTGTCCCTTTATTTTCAAGCATCTTATCATTTACAACAGTTACTGAACCGGTCATAGTAGCTTTTTTCTGTGTACCATACCCCACAACCACTACTTCATCCAGCAGTTCCGAATCATCCTTCAAGACAATTTTCAGGTTAGTTTCATTTCCTTTCACCGCAATTTCCTGCGTCTTATAACCGATAAATGATATCACCAGAGTACCTTTAGCATTATTCAAGGTAAAATTTCCGTCAATATCCGTAATAGTGCCGTTCGTAGTACCTTTCACCATGATGTTGGCACCGATAACCGGTTCTCCGGTTCCATCCACTACGGTACCTTTCACCGTACCGGTCTGCAGCACAGTCTGTACCGACTCCGTATGCGCAAAAGCTTCCGAAGGAGTTCCTATACATATAGCTGATGCAAAGGCTGCTGAGAACAAAATTCTTTTTGAAGAGACTTTCAAAAAATCATTTCTCATAACAAATCAGTTTAAAATTAACACAAATATAACGTTTATTTCTCTTATCAAATGCACTGTTTCATATAGGCACGTACCTCTTTCCGGCAGATGAACAAATGATTCTCTACCGTGCGCCGTGAAAGCCGTAGAACTTCGGCTATTTCCGATGAACTCTTTTCTTGAAAGCGGTTTAACATATAGATTTTACGACGCTGAGCTGGAAGCGAACGCAAACACTTCAGTTCCTGTGCCTGAAGGTCACGCGCCATGATTGCACTTTCTGTTTCGGTTGTTCCCTGGGGAACACTGTCATATATATAAGAGGTAACTTCCTGTGCCTTATAGTAGCGACGCAGATAATCAATCACCAGATTTCGGGCTATGGTATAAATGAAGCTTTTCACCGTCTCCGCACAGAGCAACTGTTCATAGTCCATCAGACGGACAAAGACATCTTGTGAGAGGTCTTCTGCATCTTCCCGACTTTTGATTCTTTTATGAATATAGAAAAAGATCTGCTCATGGTAGGCTCCGTAAGAATCGGCAATGAGATGAATGGATGTATGCAAATCGTTTTCCATGGTACTTTTAATTATTGGTTAATGTTTCGTTTTTCCTTAATTGTGAAAGCAAAATTATAAGAAATAATATAGACTAAAGAACTTCAGAAGGCCAGATAGTTCTCAACTAATTCCTTTAGACTCATTCACCAAAAATACATTGAATATCAAACGATTAAGAATTTGAGACTAAGAGTCTCAATTAATTAAGTGCGATTATAGACAATGAATTAAAAAGGAATGAGCAGAAATAACCATCATGCAAACGGCAAAAGCCTCTTTTCACCTTTCACCAGAGCCTTACTGATTTTCAGGGTGAAAGAGGTGAACCTTTCATCAGAAAAACATACTAATAAGAAAAAACAATCCCTTCACAGGGGAGGAACCATACAGCATCGGCACAAATACACAACATAAGAAAATTAGCTTAAGCTTTACTCTTGAAAACCTACAGGTTTAACATTGTAAATCCATGGAGAAAAAATCATAAACTACAAGTAGAATTTTATAAAGCACAACGATAAAATGATGACCTAAAATAATGAGACCGCTGCATCTACTTCCTTAAACTACGGATGTATTCATTGGGAGTGATACCGGTAGTTTTCTTGAAATAGCGGAAGAAAGAGGCACGGGAACTGAAACCACACAGCTCCGCCAAAGCACTTAAGGTATATTTGGCATATTCTTCCTGCTGAGCCAAGTACTTGAATTCAGCTATACGAAAATCGTTGAGATAGTCGTAATAATGACATTTCAAATGCTGATTGAAAAGATAGGACAGGGTATGTGCCGAGATACCCAGCATGGCAGCCAGTTCAGGAACCTTCAGGTCAGGATTGGTATAGACTTTTTCCACACGCATCAGTTTGTAGAGTTTGTCTGCCAAACGTTTGCATTCATCAGAACTGATATTCAATGTCTTATATTTTTCATCCAGCAAGGGTTTGCTCTCAGTATCCGCTCCCTGTACAGGCATCAAGTCAACGGTAATAGTACGTTGTTGTCGTCTGCTCCGTCTGCGCACCCAATGATAACCGGCCGCTGCAAGAAGCAACACGACCGAGCAAACTGCCAGCAGCCACATTCCCCACGGTGTGGCAATCTGAACGAAAACCGTTTTTTCAGTTTCAGGCTTGCCCATACGGCGCACTTTGAAACGGTAAGTTCCGGAAGGCAAGTCATAATAGGACACTTCTGAAACTCCTTCAGCCACCTGCCAGGTATCTTCTTTTCCTTCCAGTTGGTATTCATAAGATATATAAACCGGCTTGGAAAAGCTGAAATCTGAAATACAAAAAGTAAGGTTTTTTTGTGAAGATTTCAGACTGACTTCTGGAACCCCTTGCGAGGTACACATAAGTGAACAGGTGTCCGACTCCCCGTTGATAAGAATATCGGTCACACGCAACGGATAAGGAGCTTGTTCTTTCTGATTCAAATCATGAAGATTAGTGCACAAAAGTCCCTTCGTATTGCCCAGCCACAAATTATCAGACTCATCCAACATAGGTGGACAAAGCGTAAATACATTGCTGGGAATGCCATCTATAAAATTATAGGGCACCCATCGGTCTTGCTTGTTATAACGAAACAGACCGTTGCTGGTTCCCAACCAAAGATTATGCTTTCCATCTTCTATAATAAACAAACCATCTTTTCCGTCCAGCGGTGTCCCTGGTTCCAACCGACGGAAATGATTCATTGACAAATCTGATACAAACAAAGCCCCTTTATCTGGGAAAAAATAGAGTTGATGTTCAGAATCTTCAAACACTACTCGAATTTTTTCTTGATGAATAAAACCTTCCGGAAAAAAATCTGTTCTCAGTTTTCCGGCAGAAGAATCCCATATACACATTCCATTCTCCGTACACACCCAGCCTTTTCCTGTAGAATCAAAGTAAACTTCATAGACATTTCCTTCAGGTAACTTGGAATTGGCACTAGTATAATGTGCTATTTGATCTTCGCCGTCGTAACAATATAATCCTTGAGAAGTACCTATCCACAACCTGTCTTGGGCATCCATACTAAGAGAAAAGATATGACCTGAAAGAAAAGGCAACTGCGCAGTTGAGTCAAAATCACGCAAAGTCAGCGTACGAGGGTCAAAGATATACATACCTCCTCCATACGTACCTATATAATATTCATTCCGATAAAAAGCGATACAGAATATCATACTGGACCGCATTTGGGGTACCTGAAAACTTCTAAAAAGATGTTTTTCTTCATTGATATAAAACAGACCATCGCGTGAACCTATCAGTTTCTCGCCACCTCGTATGCTCAATGCCCGGACAGGAAGATCCTTAGAAGTGAAGAATGGAGGATAATCATAGAGAGAAAACAGATTATTCTGATAGAGAGTATAATCTAACCCCAACTGATAAAAACCAGCCCAAATAATACCCTCCTTATCCACCAATAGAGAATAGACAGAATTGGATCGCAGACTGCCGTCATCGCCGGCATCATGGCGAAAGGAACGAACCACTTGTCGTTTTTTGACATCTATAAAATGTATACCATTCCCGTCTGTACCTACATACAACATCTGCCCGCCATCGGTAGATAAAGCGGAAATAACGTTGCATCCCACATTAACATAGGGTTCGAATCTGCGCGATGGTATATCGAAAGTTACAATTCCTTGTTCCATAGTGCCCAGATAGAGCCGATGCCCCACACATACTATCTGTTGGAACGAACACTGATGTTTTTCTGACAGAATATAATGATAAGGCATGACTGTACGGTCTGACAGTGAATAAGAAAAAAGACCATTACGGGTGGCCAACCACAACATACCCGAAGAGTCGGCAGAAATTCCCTGTATCACATTAGCTGATGCAAAAGCATTTGATTCTAACAAGATATGATCAAATATACCTTCATGATAAATAAAAAGCCCGCGCTCTGTTCCAATATAAAGGGTGTCTCCCTGGTTATACAATGAATAAACCGAAACATTCACTTTATCAGGAACCACTTGCTCCAAACCTGTCTTCTGTCTTACCCTCCAAAGCCCTATTCCATTACCCATCCACAAAGAACCATCAGCCATTTGCGCTATGGCATGCACACGCTTCCGCTTCTCATCTGTGCCCGGAATAGGGAAACGCCGCACATGTATGCCGTCAAAACGGTCGAGCGAATTGCCGGTACCTATCCAAACATAGCCAGAGGCATCTTTATAAAGTGCATTGATCAGCAAGTCAGATAGTCCGTCGGATATAGAAAGACCCCGGAAAGAAACAGAACCAGCCTGCACTACTGCACAGGCCAGCACACCAGCAAGAACCAACAGGGTCATCCAAATTCTTTTCATATTATCTGTATCATAGTCTTAGAAACAGGACAAATATAAAGAAAATGTTCCAAAGAGAACGCTATCTGATGGCAAAAAAGAGTTTTTTACTCGTATTCCCTGTCACTTGTAGTTTTTTCCCTTGCAAAATAATTTGGCAAGCACCTGTTGATGTACAATACCAACCATCGACCTTCCGTTCCAATAGCACATTGACCGGCTGCTTGGAACGAACCGTTACATGAGGAGTCTGAAGATAAGTACCATTCCCCAAAAAAACAATGTTTTCACTTCCCTGCCTGCTGCTCCATAGAGCATACGTACCAGCAACTTTCAACTGTCCGGCTAGGGTAGCTTCCCGGTCAGCCTCATCCGAGGAATAGATATAATCTTTCTGTCCGTCGTGATGCTCCACACATATTCCTACATGACTTCCTGGATGAGCAGAATTAACAGTGGGATAAGTAACCGAACGAATAGTTCCCGGCTCTTTCACCGAAGTTGGTTCATAGACCGCAACAAAAGGACGTGTCCAGGCTTCGCCCTGCTGACGTGCTACAAATGTCAAGGTAGGCTGACTTTTGATATCATAAGGCATTCCTGGAATACGGCTCAATCCTTCGGTCATGGGTGCCAAGGCTGTAAATATCGTGCGCTGCTTTTCTCCTTTCATCCACAGATTCATAGATATATCATCGCCATCGGGCATCTGCATAGTAAAACGACTTTGGATATCCTTATCTGAAACAGCACATTTTTTATCGAACAAGTAAGAGTAAGCATACAGATGCGCTCCTGCAAAAGCCAATTCCTCGGTAGGCTGCAAACATAAATCTGTTCCGTCGGCAGCCGTCAAATGTTGAGTTTGTCCTAAGTTGTGATAAAAGTAATCGTGCATTTTATCACCCCCCTTTGCCTTACGGCTACGGAACACATCTACATAGTATCCCTTCCCGGTTTGCGTACTCACAATACCCATAAGGCGAATTTGATCTGCACAACTTTCCGATTCACGGAAATAAAGTTGGCTGTAGGTCACTGTAGGAAACTTGTCGGAACTACCGGCTTTTGCTACAGAAGGCTCAGGAAAGCAAGACATCAGCTCAAACGAATGATTACTCTTCATCACCGGATAAGATGAAATGCCATCCACACACACCGTATTGTGGCTGGGAAACTGAGAATAGTATTCCAAATAATCCAAGCCACTATAGCCTGACTTTCCAATGCCTGCATCAGGACCCAATACATAGCCTTTACCGTAAAGTTCCATAGAAAGCCCATTGGCATGCATATGGTTTCCTTCGCTGGCATTTTGTGAAATCATCAAGCTATGCCGGGCATCCATTCCGTTGCGTTGCACCAGCCAAGACACATTGGGAGCATAGAACATAGGAGACACATAATCTTCTATACTGCCGGCAGGTATATCCGCCTTCACCTCCAAAGGCTTGTCTTCAAAGAAGGAAGTCACTGCCACCCGTACCTGTTTCTTCAGTCCATCAGTGCTTCCGGCATCCGGATTAAAGCATTTCAACATGGCTGTAAAAAAGACTTCTTGTTCTTTCTTGCCATGTGCCTGGGCATTCTGTATCATACGGATTATGGGAACCTGATTCAGATGTCCGGGGTGTGTATCACCAAAACCGCATAGCATACGGTTCGGAAAAAGATATTGAGGAGTAGCAGCCACCGCTTTCTTAATCACCGGCAATTCAGTGGTAAGGTCGAACTTCAGATTGCGGTCGAAGAGAGTAGTAAAACCGGTATAGTCATTCAACACTACCTGACTGTATCCAGGACACTCCGCCCAGATACCTGTCTGCCCATCGTAACCGTAATCAGCCAGCCGCTTCAGACTCCACTGCCGGATGCTGGAACGGTTCAGTACATAATCAATGTAATAGTCACTGCCTTTATGGTCGGGATACGTGTCATCCGGTTCCAGTATCATAGCAATGTCCATCACATAACGGGCCTGCATCAGATTCCAGTTGTTATGGGGCACGCCATTGGCTATAATATTCTCCGCCCATTTCTTGAATGCACCGGCATAAATAGACATTTTGTCAGTATAGTGTTTTTTCAGATAGCTGTATAAGAAATCGTATAGAGGAACAATTTCATGCAGGATGTCTTCATGAATCACTTCAAAGGAACTCATTCCTACCAGTGTCTGCTGATGACCGTGATTCAAATCAACCGGCACATTCCGATAATAGATACCTTGCATGTAGGTATCAAACACCCCTGCTGCCAAGCGTGCGTAACGCTCATCATCCGTCATCCAATACAAGAAGGCTGCATCGCGCGCTATTCCCATGATTTCCCGGTTCAAGGATTCAATATTCCTACCGGTTTTGGCCGGATGCACCTTCTCCATTGGCCTGCCCGGTAAGGCATTGTTGCAAAAAGTAACCAAACCTTCCGGCGAGTCATCGTAAGGCACCACATCTTCCAGGCGAGGTCTGCCATGGGTAGCCACCACACTTCTTGTGCCTGTATATCGAACGGTAGGAACGGGGGCTGTGACACCTCCTGCATGGTCAAAAATTTCTCCCCTTACATACACTTCAGTGGCATGCGAATGCCAATACATGGCCAAACGTGAATAGAGCCAGTCGGGTTGGGTATCTGTACGTAACAGATAAATTTCCGTACGCTGTTTCAGTTTTTCAAATACATCTTTTGCCCATTTCTCCTGCTTTATTAAATTCCAAGTTGTTTCCTTACCGGACGAGGTAGTAAGGTAGCGTGGATGAGGAGCCGACACGCCTGCCATAACAGGGCAGACAGACAACATAAAGACAAGTCCTAACAGACCTGCAAACCATGTTATTCTATTTACATTCATTCTTACTGACATTATAGTTTATTCATTTATACGAACGCATCGACAAAAATACTCAAAAGCAGCAATCGGTTTGTATTAACTGATGACTTACATACAGCAAACAAAGGTATTTGCCTTTGCAACTATACTTTAAAAAGGTTGTTTCCAAACTCTACGAACAAAACTAAAAACTATAAACGGCACTGCCGTTTGTATAAACGACGATGCTGATTATATAAACGGCACTGCTGTTTATATAAACGACACCGCCGTTTATAGTTTAATCCCAGCTTCTTGAAGTTTTCATGCTGCGTGCTGAAGAAAAAACAGCCATATCCATCCGACAAACGGCCAAGTTCTACACGCCTACATAGAGTAAGCACATAAAAAAGCCGTGTGAAAAAACAATCTGCTCTTCACACGGCTGAAATGCTATACTGTATTCTGATTTACTTGAACAGTTTTTCAGGATATTCACCGGCATCTACCAAAGCCTTGATTTTATCCACCACATCCTGGCGGTCTTCCGGATAGGTAACGCCGAACCACTTGCTGGCCGTATCCAATACTTCCACAGTAGCAGTACCATCGGTAATCAGTTTATCCACCATCAACGGAATGAAGAATTCACTCTTCAGGTTCTCCATATTCTTCGGATCGCTCAGGAAAGTCTTGAAGAATTCCTTGCTATAGTCAAAGTAATCGGGAGTAAAGCCCCAGAAATTCATGCTGACCGGTGTATTGTCGGCAGTAGCAGTCCATTCACCGTTGTCGTCGATGTATTTCACTTCACCGTCGATACGTTGGATTTTGGTGCGCTCTACTACAGAAGTCAGGTGATTGTTCTCGTCGGTGGTACATACGCCACGAGATACAGTACCGCTTTCGCTCAACGTATTGCCTACACGGAATCCTACCATTGAATAAGTATTCTTGGCACCTTCTGGAAGTTCTGAAAGGAATTTACCCATTACCTTGAATGAGTCGCTGCCATAAAAGTCATCACAGTTGATTACAGCAAACGGTTCCTTGATAGCATCAGCACCCATCATTACAGCATGATTGGTTCCCCAAGGTTTAGTACGGTCGGCCGGGCAAGTAAATCCTTCAGGCAGTGCATTCAAATCCTGGAACACCAGTTCACACGGAATATGACCTTCGTATTTAGAGATGATTTTCTTGCGGAAGTCGTCTTCAAAGTCTTTGCGGATAACAAACACCAGTTTGCCAAAACCGGCGTTAATGGCATCATAAATAGAATAGTCCATGATAGTTTCGCCGTTGGGACCCAGTCCATCGAGTTGTTTTAGACCACCGTAACGGCTACCCATTCCTGCCGCCAATAAAAATAAAGTTGGTTTCATATCAGTAATTATTTTAAAAGGTTAGTACCATCAAATCTTGATAACGCCACAAATGTACAAAAATAAACGTCAAAGAAAGCGCAATTATTATTCATTCTTTGACGTTTTTAGTCCAAATAATCTACAATCCACTAAAACGGATAACCGATGGCAAAATGGAGAGCCAGACCGTCTTTGAATTTGGGAATGTTGTAATAACCGGACTTGCCCGTGTCATAGGGATTATGTAATCCTACACCACAATCCAAACGGAAGACGAGAAAATCCAAATCATAGCGTAAGCCTGCCCCTGTGCCCAAGGCTATCTGCTTCCAAAAATCCTTCAATCTTAGCTCACCGCCCGGACGAGTTTCATCCTTGCGCATCAGCCACACATTGCCCGCGTCTAGAAAAATGGCACCGTGCAAATCGCTGATAATACGGAAACGGTATTCTAAATTGGCTTCCAGCCGAATATCTCCCACATGATTAATGAAAGAATATTTATTGTCTTCATCGGGCGGATAGCCTCCCGGGCCTATGTTACGGGCTGTAAATGCACGCACGCTATTGGCACCTCCCAGATAAAACTGTTCGGTATAGGGAGCGGTAGTAGCATTGCCATACGACCAAATGACACCGGCAGCTATCCTAGAGGCCAATGCCTGATTCTTGTCTATCTTATATTTATAACGAAACTCGGTGTTCAGTTTGAGATACTGGGCGAACGGAACCCCCAACAGACGTTTGTCGCGCTCGCTGAAGGGTTGTCCGCACAGACGGTAAATCACAGAAGTGAGGTTACCGGCAGAGGCAACGGTAGTCTGCCACCAGATAGGGTGACGTACACTTTTTACAACGGCATTATCGTACGTATACGTATATTCCAGCGTGGGAATAAATTGATTACGCAAACTTACGTAGAGTGCCGGATTCTCTGCCTGCAAGTCTTGAAAAGCTTGTGTAGGGTCTCGCAAGACATTAAAGGTCAATTTAAAGGGAGTAAAACTATGTTTGCTGGTAATCTTGGGTTGAAAATCATAGGTGGCATTTCCACCGAAAGCCAGCAGCTTGTAATATTTGGCCCGATTTAATTGGTCTATATACAGACGAAAGGTAGTAGAAGCCGGAAAGTCGTACTCTCTACCCCCCATTTTTGGAAAAACAACCCGAGGGAAAGTCAACGAAGTGGATAAGCCGATTTCATAACTGTTCATCAGTGAAGAACTTCCTTTACCGGTCTGCCACTCATAGGAACCATCCAGTTTTACATTCCAGGTTTCACCACCCCCGAACACATTGTTCTTGGTCACCGTAAACGAAGCACCAGGTCCCATCTGATTATTACTTTTCATCTTCATATTAAAATCCAACTCTGCATCATAAGGTTTATCGAGCATGGCTATTACATTTACATCCAGCGTATCAGATACGAGGGCAGAATCACGGGGAACATATTTCATCTCCAGATATCTGAAAATACCGACACCGGACAAGCGGGTTTGGATGCGGTTCTGGCGATAGGCACTGTATAGTTTTTCGAAAGAACGCCTCCGCGCCAACCCGGCACTGTCTGTCATCTGTCGCTTCATGCGGTATCCGCGATAGTTCAGCCAGCGGTGTATCATGTTGGGACGCACCTTCAATTTATCGTGGTAATAAATCTTCAACCCTTGATAATGCAAACTGTCGTTCGGCATTTCACCGTTTTTTCCCAACAGGAAGAAAGAGGCATTTCCTACGTAAAAAGGCCTTTGAGCATCGGTAGGAATACCGGGCACGGGAACCATGCGCATAGCCACATGTCCGCCAGGCACTAAAGTGGTATCGGCCTGAAAAGTAAGGTAATCCGGCCGAAAATAATAGCAACCTACATTGCGCAGCAATTCACTGACCCGCGAACGTTCTCCATCCAGATCCAGGATATTGAACTGCTGTCCTGCATGTATCAATGAATGCCTGCGGCTCATTTCCATGATGCGCATCGTACGCTTGCTGAATCCGCGATAAGACACGGTATCTATCACGTACGGATTTTGCATATCTACTGTGTATTGCACCTTGGCTTTCAGCGAATCCTTAGGATTAATGAAAGTATGGTAGCCTACCCGAGCATTAAAATAGCCATAGTCGCGCAGGATATTCATAGCCACCTTTTGCCGAATATCCGGATTGACGGTCGACATCAGAACCGGCTTTGCTGCAAAACGGTTGAATATCCAGCGTCCTACCCCTTTTTCATACCGTTCGAATCCGTTATAGAACCAAAGGCCTATAGGCAAAGGCCAACGTACAGACGAACTTCCCAGTACGGCATTGTTGGGAGCCGTGGCCAAGGCAGCTTCTACTTCTTCCATGGCTATCTCTCCTACCCGTGTATTGCTACGGTTGGCTACAATCATTGCTTTCTGCCCTGTATAGAGTATTTCTCCCTCGGGCAAATGTTTGGTTGTAGAACAAGCGGCCAACACCAGCCATCCTAACAGATATATTATTCTTCGTTTCATCATACTCATTTATCTTAGCTATTCTACCAGATTTTCATCTTTCTTCTTATTCTTCTTAAAGATGAACAGTTCACCCAACCGATTCATTTTTCTGCGAAGAACCAAACCGACACCTGTCTCGGTGATTTCACCATCCAAGATACTTTCATAATTCTTATTATGGAACACACGCACATAACGCGTGCCACTGGCGTCGAGCCGATATTCCAAGGATATATTGTCTATGAACGACTCGGCATCGTTGGTAGCATTGGCTCCGGTAGACACTTTCCCTCCAATCACTATCTGAAAACGGTCATTGAAAAATCGCTGTGAATAACGGAAACTGTAATCGGTCTGCTTTTCACCTGTTTCAGAAGCTGTACGGTCTTCTACACCTACACTGAAACTGGCTCCCACACTTTCCAAGGCCGAACCGGCCAAGGCATTGATCTGGCTTTGCAATACCGAGTTCAAAGCACTGCCCATAGTCAGCCCGCCTCCCTTTATACCGCTGTTCAGATAAATACCGGTGGCCAACATGGCAATGGCTTGCTTGCTGCGCTCTTCTGCGCCCATAGCTTGCAGTTCATTCTGAACCGTAGCATCTTCGGGGGCCTCCAAATCAAAAATCAGTTCGGGAGCCTCCAAGCGGTTCTTAATGGAGATGGAAGCTATAAAATTCACCATACGGGTAGCTCCATTATCGCCTTCGGCTACAGAAGCGCGTACGCGTTCTACAGCTTTCAGATTCAACGTAGGATTCATGGGATCGCCCCGCCAGTCTACATAACTGCCATTGACCAGACTGAACTCTTTGGGAGGTATCATGGGAAGGGCATACTTCATTACTCCACTACTCAAAGTATATCGGCCACTTAAGTTCATATCTCCCTGCGGAGTATACTGCAGGTTCAGGTCTCCGCCCCCTTCCAATGACACGTACTTACTACGGTCTGGACTTAAATCAGCACGTATCTGCACGGCATTATCTATATGTACAGTCATAATCATATCCATTCCTCCTAACGACATAGTAGGAGCGGATAAAGTATCAGTCTGAATGGAATCAGCAAAAGAGGTAAAGCTTACCAAACCATCCAAACGGTCTTCTACCGTTAAAGGAGAATCGGTCAGCACATAAGCCACATCTGTATTGCCCAGCAGATTCATGTTGCCGCGCATAACCAAGGCATCCAGCCGCCCGCGGATAGTGGCCGCTAAGTCTACAAATACTTTTCCATAAATCATACTTTCACGCGTACGAGGTGCATCCAATAAGGTATAATTAGTAGCTTTCAAATCCAGATTAGCCGTAGGCTGATTCAAATTACGAAAATCTACATTACCATGAATGGTAAACGGATTAGGACTGGTGGTATAGATGGCAAACTTATTAAACAACAGACGATTGTTTTCAACCTTTACCGGACGGTTGTCAAACCAATATCTGGCACCCACCTGACGGGCATATACAGAAACACTGTCCAGAATCAGTTCTCCATCTACCTTGGGCTGCTCTACCGTTCCCTTCACCTGCAACTGACCATCCAGATCGCCCCCCAGCATCACCATCTGGTCGGGCACAAAGGCATTGGCTATATGCAAAGGCAGATGCTGCAGTTCTGCAGAAATATCCAGCAGACTGTTATCTTGTAAGGTACCATCTACCAGCATGGCTTCTTGATCATTCACCGTCATGTAGGCGTTCAGGTAATGCGTTTTATTTTCATCGGGTAACCACGTAGCCCCCATACCAATATCACCTACAGGATGATTCTCGTAGGTAAGTTTACGAACCACTGCTTCTGCAGAAAGCTGCAACGACTTCTGAGTTTGTACATAATGTGCCTCGGCCGACAACAAACCGGTCATACGGGGCATATAGGGCAGAATGCCGGTCAGTTCACTCAATTTGAAGCGACTGAGTTCTACATTCATGTTTTGCAAGGATACAGTGTCGTTCTTATCAGACTGCATTCGGAATCCCATACCCTCGTCGCTGTTCATATCTACATTGGCATACATACGCATGTCCTTATGCAGATACAGCCAATTACAGTCTTCCTCGAAACGGAACTTTCGGAAAGCTATGATGGGTTCGGCAGGAGTCAGCTGCAATAACAAACCATTGCCCTTGCCATGTCCTTCAGACAAAGGCCTTGCGTTGATACCAAACAAAAGACCAGTTTTACCTTGCCCGTCCACATAATTTGCCTTCAATTCTGCATCTTCACTGCGAATTTCTCCAGTCAGCGTGCTTTTAAAAACAAAGTGAGGATTTTTCGGACCGTTAATAACTCCTCCTTGCAACCGTATACGGGAAGTATCTTGACGCACCGTAAAGAATAGAGTATCCAACTGTAAAGAATCCATGCGTAAGCCATGAATGGATGAACGACCGTTGATTCCTATTTGAGGAGTAAATCCAAAACTCAACTTGAAATCGGTATACTTAATATCTTTCGTAGCTAAATAATAACCTACGGGATTCTGATAACCTGCGCGTAAATGCATACCTGCAGTAGGCAATAATCTACGCAAAGCCGCGTGATCCAAACGCCGTTCCTCAAGCTGCTGATTCAATAGTGATAAGAAACGGTCGGACTGATGCAACAAATGCTCCAAAGTGCTTCGAGCCCGAAAACGGAAATCCAAATCACCGGCATTGGCCATCAGCTTGATGGAATCTCTTCGGGCTTCTGCCGTCAGGGTAAAGGCACAAGGGTATTCCAGTGGTTTGGGAGCCACCCGTAACTGATATAAATCGATATCCTCTAAATCCATATCCAATTTTCCATCCATATACGTATGGTCTAGATGCATATTGGCATCGGCTTTCATCTTTAGCAAAGGATTATCGCTTTTAAAGCTCACGGTAGCCAAGGCCGACTTCAAAGTAGCTTTCAAATCTACATTCGATACGTTCAGAGAACCATACTGCAATTCCTGCAAAGACGCCTGCAAGGAAGCAAAAGTATGCGTTGAAGCTACATCAACACCTTTACCCTTGGCAAATACTTTGGTCGAAAGCATATAAATGGAATCTTTCGGCAAGAAATGATGCAATTGCAAGGAATCTACTAGAAAATCGGCATGGTATTCCTCTGTAGAAGTGTCATAAGCTGCATCCAAATGCAGTGCTCCCTGCTGCTCTTGAAGATTTAGCAAGGCCGCATACCGAGTTCCTTCCAGCTGAATTTGTGCTTTAAGATTCATACTGTCGGGAATAATCAGGTAATCATCCGGCATGGTTTCTGCGAGTTCTGTCAGAAAATTCAAATTTTGGGTTTGCATGGTGAAATCCAACGACCCATTACGTGAGACGCTATCTGTCAGATGCCACAGTTCACCTCCTCCATTCAAAGAGAAAGCACCCGGCAAATCTACAGTAAAACGGGATATCTGCATCTGCTTCAAATTACCTTCGGTACCTGCATGAATTTCTAGCGGACGGAAAGGATAGGCTTCTTTGAAAGATTCAGGCAAACCTCCAGCGAACAATAATACATCTTGCTTGCCAATCAGGGCATGAAAACGGGCCGACAAACGACCAGAAGTAGGAATATCCACTAAATCCCAATACGTCTGCCCCACAAAATCCAACTGGCTATGAGGGGTATGCAACTGTAAGGTGGGTACTTTGATAAACACTGAGTCGGCCTGTAATCGACCCGACAAAGAAGTAATACTTAACCCAGAACGTTCGTTCATAGTACATTCTCGAATCACAGCATTCATAGTTCTGCCACATGAGAACACGGAGTCAATCCCTATCTGAATATCTCGCAAGGCGATATGCGAGGCATCAAACCCTTCTACGGGTTCTGCAGTGCCTTGATCGAAATGTAAAGATGCATCAGAGAGTTGAAAATTTCGCCAGGCGTACAAGGTCTTTCCCAAATCTACCTTAGCATCTTGCAACTGCACTTTCCCTAATCGGGTGGACATGCGGATAGAATCTAAAGGCATGGATAAAGCTACCGATACATTGTTCAATGCCAATGTATGTAAATTAACCTTCCAGTTCAGGGGGGTAGTTGTGGTATCTGGAACTGCCTCTGTAGTATCTGCCAACATTACTTCCAAACGTGTATCTGCCAATTCTATCTGATTCAGCACTACCGCCTCATCAGTCAAATTCACTCCATGACTTTCCAGATAAAAACGGCCCAATTCACCCTGAACTTGCATGCCGTCTATCAACTGAAGGGAATTAAGCGAAACTTGTTCCAGTTTTACTTCGTCTACCTCTACTTGTCCATGCAACAAAGGCCAGGCTTGTATCCTGACATTCAGACTTTTTAAGTTCAGCAAGGTGTCTTGTTTCTCGGTACCCAAACTATCCACAGGCTGTGTGACGAGCACTCCACGTACCAACAAGTTGAGAGGAAAGCGCAAATCTATACGTTCTACCGAAATTTGCATGCCTGTAGCCTCGGATGCTATTGACATGGCTTGTCTCCGTAAAAAGCTCTGTACAGGAGGCACATACAGCAATATCATCAACAACGTAAATATAAAAACCGGAGTGAGCAATATCCATGCTGTCCGCTTTAGCCAAATTCTTTTCATTAAAACAAAAAACACTTACACCTGCTTATAGCAAGGTCTGAATGAAACATTTTTTCTTTTTTTAAGGTCTTACAAAGATAGTTATTTAACGCGAGAAAGACTTATGCAGGCTCGAAAAAGTTTGGATGATCTAATGATTCGGACAATAATTCCAACGCATGTTCCACTGCAGCCAACAGGTGCTGAGTCAAAAGAGAGATATCAGTTGAGAAAGAAGCATCGCGAGCGCCCTCCAGTCTTCTGAGTAAAGCCACAATATCGGACGCACCGATCAGCGTGAAAAGCGGAATCATTTTATGCGCCACATTCGATAATTCTGCCACATTTTCAGACTGCAGTCCTGCTTGCAAGCGCTGCAGATTTTCACGGCTCTCCGAAAGGAAACTCTGAAGAATGGAAGCTGCAGCCTCGGGATCATCGGCCGAATAGGCTGTCAATGCCGAAAAATCATATTTCTGACTTGACGGCATACGTTCGGTTTCTGTTTTTGCAATGCCTGCCAGTTCCTGCATCAGTTCTCTTACCGTAAATGGCTTATGCAGGCATCCTACAAACCCTTCTCTGATAAATTCGTCACGCTGCATATCAGTACGAGCCGTTACAGCGATAACCGGAACGGTCTTGGCTTGCGGAATATTAGAGGAACGAAGAAGCTTGAGTAAATCAAAACCATTGATGGCCGGCATCTGTACATCCGTGAGCAAAACATCGAAGGTTTCTGCCCGCAAGGCATCTAACAGCTCATCCAACTGCAGACAAGGAACTGCCGTTATACCACTGTGATTCAGCATAGAAGAGGTCAACGTTAGCTGAATCCGATCATCGTCTATCAACAACACCTTGTGGAGAGTCTGCCCGGAACAAGTCCTGATGTCTGATAGGATGTCTGACTGTGAAATAGCCTGCCGGCCCTGCACATCTGCTTTCGATACTTCTGTGACCCGTACGGGATATATGGGAACCCGTACCGTGAAAGTGCTTCCCTTACCCAATACACTCTCTACTTCTATTCTTCCTTCGAGCAACTGCACCAGCATTCGGACGATAGACAGGCCTAAACCAAATCCTTCTTTACCTTGCGCACTAGGCAAACGGGTAAACTCCTGAAAAATAAGCTCTTTATCGGCGGGTTCCATACCTTTACCGGTGTCCGATACTGCCACTACCAACTGGCGGTCTTCGTAAGTGGCCGCCAGGGTAATCCCCCCTTTTTCTGTAAACTTAATGGCATTTGACAACAGATTATTGATAATCTGCTTCAAACGCAAAGGGTCACAAATAAAAGCTTGATTCAAAGCCTCATCTACCCTGCATTCCAAATCCAAGCCTTTGGCCGATGTAAGCGGTTCGAAACTGACCCGTATTTCTTCTAACAGTTTAGAAGGATGAAACGTAACCCGGTTGATTTCGGCTTTGCGCAAATCCAGGCGATGAAAATCCAGCAAATCTACCACCAGTTTCAATAAATGCTCGGAAGAAGTCTTCATATTGTTCAGGTAGAAACGCTGCCTGTCATCTACAGTCAGCCGTGAAAGCAAGTCTGCATACCCCATAATAGAACCTAAAGGAGCCTTGAAATCATGCGTAATGGCCAACATCAGTTTTTCTCGCGTGGCCAGCAATTCCTCGGCCCGCTTCCTGGCATCTTCTAATTCGCGACGATAACGGTTACTGCGCGTTACGTCACGAACTATCAAAAATAAAAAGAAAGCTGAAAGCAATACGGCTCCTCCTGCCACCCAACCAATGGTGCGAACAGAACGCTGGCGCACCTTTTGCCTAAGTTCTGCCGCTTTCTGTGCCTGCATCAGCGTACCTTGCTCATACCCCTTCAGCAAACTGTCTATCTGGGTAGTAAGCATTCGGTCTGTTCGCTGTAGCAATCGGTTATACCTGCGCACCACAATATCTCCAGCTTTTTTCTTCTCGGCTACGGCACGCAGTTTCTGCTGCAATGAGTCGACCGGATTATAGGTATCAATCACGGTATCTACCGCAAATTCCGACGTAGTCTTTACTTGAATGGCACTGTCTTTCTTAGGAGGTACAAACACTTCGCCTAAGCGACGAAAAAATCCTTTCTTTTTCCGTTGAGTCACCACCGTATCACGATGCGTTGTTACCCTACGCTGTACCCGCTGTTGCACCACTATGGTATCTTGCTCGGCAATGATATGCTCTATTTCACTGGTAGATATCATTTGTTCACTGGCTTCACTCAGTTTACGCAACATCCGGATGGTATTGGCATCTTTCTTTCGAAGCAAGGTCAACAAGCTATCGGTCCACTGAACGTCTTGACTATCAGATAAAGTCAGTGTTTCCACCTCATTGCGGACAAACAGCAAAGAAAAAAGCAGGGCTGCCAGCAGCAGTGCATAGCCCAATACTATCTTTAATTTGGAAACACTGTTCATCTTTCCTTATTTCTTTAAAGCCTGATGACGGAAACGAAGCCATAGCATTAATCCTGCGCTGGTCAGTCCGAAAGGAAAAGCCATCCATACACCTGTAACGCCCAAATTCAGCACAAAACCGCAAAAATACCCCACCGGTAAAGAAATAACAAAATACGATATAAAGGCTATCAGCATCATGGGTTTTACGTCGGATATACCACGCAGAGCATTGGCAAAATTAATCTGCAGTCCATCACCGAACTGATAAATCAAAAACGGAAAGAACAATGAAGAGACCATTGCGGTAACTTCTTCGTTGCTGGTAAACCAACTACCCATCTGTCCCCGCATGGCAAACAGAATGGATAGCAAAACAATGGCCATGAAAACAATGAGATGAAAACCTGCTGTTGCCGAACGGCGTACGTTTTCACCATCGTGCTGCCCATGAAAATTACTAACACGTACGGCTACTGCTGCGCCCATACCGTAATACATCATAAATGTAAATTGAGAGATGGTTATCATTATCTGATGAGAAGCCAGCGCAATAGTACCTAGCCATCCTATCATAATGGTACTCAAACTAAATGAAGCTGTTTCCATACCCATTTGCAGCCCTACTGGCCAACCTAAGGCATTCAACCTCCTGAACACAGGCATCGACCATCCCAAGCGGAAGAAGCCTAGGCGATAACGAATAAACCGACGACCTCGACAGATATACCAGGCAAACACTACTACCATCATGATGCGCGAGAATAATGTACTGATACCCGCCCCAAGCAAGCCCATTTCCGGAAAGCCTAGCTTTCCATTAATCAACACATAGTTTCCCACGATGTTTAAGGCATTTCCAACCAATAGAATCCACATCGCAGTCTTGGTGTCGGTTATACCGTCTGTAAACTGCTTGAATCCATTGAACAACATGACAAACAGTAGAGAAGCTAGCAAAACCAGGTAATAAGGACGAATCAACGGCAACAGTTCCTCTGGCTGCCCCAAACTATCCAGCTTAAAATAAACGACTGCCATTATCAAAGTAAGCAACAAAGCCACCAACGTATTGGCAACTAAGCTACATCGCAAAGCTTGTCCGGCTTCTGCATAACGATGATTTCCATACAGACTGCCCACCAAAGGAGTCAAGCCATAACTGAACCCGGTACTGAAAATGATGCACAGGGTAAATACATTATTTACAAACGAGGCAGCAGCCAATTCTGGAGTGCTGTGATGACCAATCATCAAGGTATCGGCAAATGCCAGAATAATGACTCCTACCTGACCGATTACAATGGGTATACCTAAAGATAATAGCGACTTATAATGTTGCGTATACTGTTGTATTCTTAATTCCACGGTTAATTTATCTTTGAGATTTTTTATAGTACAATACGGAAGCATTCTCTTCGCGGAAAGTATGCCGAGCTACGTTTTGTAACTGTTCGGCTGTTACAGAACGATAGTGTATTACTTCCTTATCCATATTTTCTGCTTGTCCTGTCAATTCAAACCATGCCAGATTGGTGGCCACATTCAGATAGTTAATGTTGCCAAATATCTGTGTAGATTCAAATTTGTTCTTCACTTTCTCCAATTCCGACTCCTGCACCTTAATATTCATCAAAGCAGCCAATTCTTCGCGCACAGCTTCTTCAGCCTGCTCCAGAGTAACACCTTCAGCTGGCTTACCACAGATTTGTAACAATCCGGCATCGCGAGAACCGCTGATATATGCATCAATACTAGAGAAAAGTTTTCTCTCTTGCACCAAATGCAGATTCAAACGGCTGGAACGTCCATTACTGAGAATATCCGACAATATATCACACGCATAATAATCGGCGTCATCGCGACTACACATATGGTAAGCCATAAATAAAGCATCCAAAGGGACATTCCGCTCCACTGTCAATCTACGCTCTTCGGTCTGTAGAGGTTCTTGCGGCAAATTCCGTTCGGGCACTATTCTGCGCGAAATCGGTCCAAACCATTTTTCTGTGAGTCTGACGGTTTCCTTCCACGAAATATTTCCGGTAACCGCCAGCACAGCATTATTGGGCGCATAATAACGAAAGAAAAAATCCTTTACATCATCTAATGTTGCCTGTTCAATATGAGCCAATTCCTTGCCAATAGTGGGCCAGCGATAAGGATGCACCTGATAAGCTAAGGGACGCAACAGATGCCCTACATCGCCATATGGCTGATTCAGACACCGTTGTTTGAACTCTTCCATCACTACTCCCCTTTGTATCTCCAGGCTACGCTCATTAAAATCCAGACTGAGCATTCTATCCGACTCTAGCCAGAACCCTATCTCAACGTTGGACTTGGGTACTGTCAGATAATAATTTGTCAAGTCATTGTTAGTCCAAGCATTGTTCTCGCCACCTGCCAACTGCAAGGGCGTATCATAATCGGGCACATGTACAGAACCGCCAAACATCAGATGCTCAAACAGATGAGCAAATCCCGTATGCTCCGGATGCTCATCGCGTGCACCCACATCGTAAACGATATTCAGCGCTACCATCTGCGTAGTGGTATCTTCGTGATGCACCACACGCAATCCATTGGGAAGCAGGAGTTTATTGATTTTCATCCCACCCTATTGCTAATTATAAAACAATCACCTTCTTTATCACCACATCTTGCTCCGGACGATCACTGCGGTCGGTCTTTACCTGCTGTATCTGATCTACAATATCCAGCCCTTCCAACACTTCGCCAAACACCGTGTATTCACCATCTAAATGAGGTGTACCACCTACCGTAGTATACGCCTTCACTTGCTCAGGCGTAAAACGAAATTCCGGCATCTTAGCTACTTCGGCTTCTGCCTGAGCTATCAGTTTATCTTGCAAGTCCATCAAACCTTCCTGATCGCCTGCTTTACGCAATTTATAGATTTCCTTCATATGCTGCTGAGCCAAAGCATTGAACACATTGTTCAGTCGCATCTGTCCCATCTGCTGCTCCATACTTAAAAGAGTAGAGTCACTGTATACCTTACCCGTAACAATATAGAACTGACAACCGGAAGAAGCCTTTTTAGGGTTTACATTATCGCCCTGACGAGCTGCTGATAAAGCGCCTTTCTTATGGAAATACTTTGGATACACGAATTCTGCAGGTATCGTATACCCCACATCTCCGGCCCCCAACATCTTGCCCTTAGGTGCATTTTTTGATTCAGGGTCACCTGCCTGAATCATAAAATCCTTGATGACGCGATGAAAAAGAGTTCCTTCATACGTACCGTTTTCTGCCAACTTTATAAAGTTATCACGATGCTGCGGTGTTTCATTATACAATTTCACAACAATATCACCAGCACTGGTTTCAATTTTCAACTTGGTTTCCTGATTCATAGTTCCCTCAGTTTTTTTCCCCGGCTTACAGGCTGTTAAGCCACAAGCCAGTATGGTTAATACTATAATAAAATATCTTTTCATTTGGATTTTGTTTAATTTAAGTTTGCAAATATACGATTTTCAAACAAAACCTTTTAACTTTGTACTCTTAAAAGAGACAAAAGTTAAGCTAATGAAATCCATATTAATTGTTGAAGATGATATTACTTATGGCATGATGCTCAAGACATGGCTTGGAAAACAAGGATTCCAAGTAGACACAGCCAGTAATATAGCACGCGCCCAAAAGCAGATAGAGGCTGCGACTACAGATTTGATATTGTCTGATCTTCGACTGCCCGACCACGACGGTATAGACCTTCTAAAATGGTTGGGAGAAAAAAAGCTACAGATTCCACTCATCATCATGACGAGCTATGCCGACATTCAATCGGCCGTGCAAGCCATGAAACTAGGAGCCAGAGATTACATAGCCAAACCTATCAACCCCGATGAATTGCTGAAGAAAATAAAAGAAGCCTTCAGTTCCTCTATGTCATCACACCCCTCCCCTAAAACGGATGACCAGCACCCGATACCTTCCGATTACCTGGAGGGAGAAAGCGACGTAGCCAAACAACTATATAATTACGTACGTCTCGTAGCTCCGACCAATATGTCTGTACTTATCAACGGAGCTAGTGGTACAGGCAAGGAATATGTAGCACACCGTATTCATCAACTAAGCAAACGTGCCAACCAACCTTTCATTGCCATAGACTGCGGTTCCATCCCTAAAGAATTGGCAGCCTCTGAGTTCTTTGGACACGTAAAAGGAGCCTTTACCGGAGCATTAACTGATAAAACCGGCGCTTTTATCGAAGCGAACGGAGGCACTATTTTTCTAGATGAAATAGGGAATCTTAGTTATGAAGTACAAATACAATTATTACGTGCATTACAGGAGCGTAAAATACGCCCCATCGGTTCCAACAAAGAATTTCAAGTAGATATACGTCTGGTAGCAGCTACCAATGAAGATTTAGAACAAGCCATTGATAAAGGAAATTTCCGGGAGGATTTATACCATCGCATCAATGAATTTACCCTGCGCATGCCTCGATTAAAAGACAGGTATGAAGATATTCTTTTATTTGCCAATTTCTTTTTAGACCAGGCCAACAAAGAAATGGATAAGCAATTGGTGGGTTTTGACGAACAGGCTTCACAAGCATTATTGGCATATCACTGGCCAGGTAACCTCCGACAAATGAAAAACATTATCCGAAGAGCTACACTGCTGGCTACTGATAAATACATATCCTTAAAAGAACTCAGCGAACTGCAACCTGCCGGAATCACCCATTCCAACATCGCCCTAAAAAATGAAGAAGTTGAAAAACAACATATCTTAGAGGCACTGCGACAAACCGGTAACAATAAGAGCAGGGCTGCTCAGTTGCTGGGAATTGACCGAAAAACACTCTACAACAAACTGAAACTTTATCGTATAGCAGAATAGCCCCACTTAGCAAAGAAAGTGTGGATTAATTCCACACTTTCCACACTTTCTTCCACATATATTCCACACAGTCTTTCTTCCGACAATCTACATCATCTTGGAAATCAACAATATAGAACATTGCTAAAAGTTTGGCACAATCATTGAAGAGATATAATTATGAGTCGTGAGACCTCACATAAGAAGGATTTACACTAAAACTTAACTAAAAACAATATCTATTATAAAGTAAATGAATAAATAAAGTATTAGCAACAGCCCTGTTTATGTTTGTTTGTAGCAGTGCCGAACAAGAGTAAGCACTATACACATAAAAGCCGTTCCTCCCTTGTCTATTCTGAGGAACGGCTTTTATCGTTGTTTATCTACTATTTATTTACCAATGCTTCTCCGGATACAAATCATTCCACCAAGCATTATCATCCTGCAACCAGCGTGCAAACCAAGCCATAATAGAATTATGCCATAGCTCACGTTTCTTATAGTCCAACACAAAATGATTTTCCCCTTCTACTGTAATAAACTCTACCGGCCTGCCTAATATCTTCAGTGCATTGTATAACTGAACGCTTTCACCAATAGGAACATTGGTATCTACAGTGCCATGCAACAACAATAAAGGAGTATGTATTTTATCTGCATTAAACAGAGCGCCTTGCTTGGTGAAAAGTTCTGGATTATTCCAAGGGTAACTGTTGGCCGCAGCCACCGAGTTATAAGAATATCCCCAAAAACCTTCTCCCCAATAGCTGGTCACATTACTGATACCTGCATGCGAAACTGCTGCCGCAAAAAGATCGGTTTGAGTCTGCAGATACATCGTCATAAATCCTCCATACGAAGCTCCTAAACAACCAATCTTCCGGACATCTACAAAAGAATGTGCTTCACAGAATTTCTGCGTTCCTTCTATGATATCATCTGCCGTACGCTTTCCCCAAGCATTGACATGACGAGCAGAAAACTCCTGCCCATACCCAATAGCTCCACTTGGCTGGATGACATATACTACATAATTACGCGAAGCAAACAACTGAGGACTGTATGGAGAAGTCATACCACGCGTAGTAGGAGTCGTACCACCATAATAATATACAATTAGCGGGTATTTCTTAGCAGGATTAAACGCTGGAGGTAAACACATCATTCCTTCAATCAAAGTTCCGTCGGCATTTGTAAAATTCCATTCTTGCATCTCTCCCCATTCTATCTTATCCAAAAGAGGTTTCATCGGATTATCTAACAAAGTAGAATGCTTTTTCTTGGAATCATAAAGATAAGACGCTCCACAGTTGGTATTACCACCTCCTACATAAGCCGCAACAGAGGCATTATACCGAGCTATTGAAAAACTTCCTATCACATCCTCTGCTAAAGGCAGCAGTTCAAATGTTTTGCTCTTAGGAACGTAACGATAGATGTGCTTACAATCTTTATCAGTGGTATTAAAATAAATACAACCATCTGCATCATTCCATTGCAGAAATTCTACGGTTGGCTTAAAATCGATGGTCATCGGAACAATCTTACGGGTATCTATATCCATCAAGAAGGCTTGGGTATCGAAATCATTGGCTATCTGATGGTCTCCGCAATTCTTTCCTATTCCTTGCATAAAGGACGGACTACCTGTTATCAGACATTGTTTACCATCGGGCGAATAAGCAGCACCTCCCAAATAAGCATCCCAAGATACTAATGTATCCACTTTCAGAGTGGATAATTCTATCTCGAACAACGTAGACAAAGTAAAGGGGCAACGAGTGATATCCGATTTAGAAGAAGTGCAAAGTAACCTGCTTCCGTCTGGAGATATATCATTCAAATAAACACCATGACTTCCATAGGTTAGTCGTTCAGAAACTCCCGTTACCGGATCATATTTCATCAGATAACTCCTATTCCGAGAATCTGGAATACGGTCATCAGGATGCAACAAACGCTTCAAGGGGCCTTCATTTTTTTCACCAGCTTCCGTAAGCGAGTAAATAAGATAATCCTCTGAAGGAGACCAGGTAAAATAGCCGTCAGGAACATCCGTCAATACACGCTCTTCGTGCATGGTTGCCGGGTCGAGTGTAACCACATCCCTACGATGCTGGCCAGGCACGGTATAATACAACTTACAACTGCGAGGCATCCAACGGGCATTGTCGGGTACAGAGGGTAAAATCACACGATTTTTTCTGACATCAGAAAGCACTTGAAAAGAACGAGAGCGCTTATCATCATACTGACTATGATATTTGGTCAGCAAATATCTAGCATCAGGAGATAAAGAAACGGCACGAACTCTCTTACCGAAAACTGTGGTAGATAAAGCAAAACGCTGCTTTAAATCTGGTGCAATATCACACACTACCTCTTTAAAAGAAGAAGATTTCTCAAAATCACACTTCCATACCGGAACAGTTTTATCGGAACAAACCGAAAGTAACTTCACGGTCAGTTCATAATCTGTTTCCGGTTCCAGACGAAGTTCTACTGAAACCGGCTTTACAGCTTCTAAACTATCCTCTGCCGTACGCTTAATATGAGTAGATACTCCATTGATAAATAATTCAAAACGAGCAGGTGATGAAATTTTCAAAGTACCCTTCAAAAACTTTTCAGCCCGCATACGGGTAGAAATCATATATAAGAAAGCATCCCTTGAGGGCTTCTCCAAAGAAAGATAACCAGATTCATCAGCAGACAGCTGAATGCAAGGTTTCTCCGCTGGATTCCACACTGCAACTTCCTTCATCAAATCAAACCAATCGAACCTCTTCCCTGACAAATTTACACTATCTACCTGAATGGGCATACGCACCGATACTGCCGGACTAACCCAATACTCAGTAATACTGTCATGGGCTAAGATACCATGACAAACCACACTCATCAGAAATAAGAAAGCTGCTATTCTTTTCATAGAAAAAAAACAAATTACAAAGTTTTAAAATTATTCCACAAATTACCGGCAGGCACAGGAGCCTCTACAGTAATCAGTTCTTTAGATACCGGATGGATAAAACGCACATAGCGCGCATGCAAACAAATACTGCCATCTGGATTGGAGCGGGGAAAACCATATTTCAAATCCCCCTTGATAGGACAGCCCATTTTAGCAAGCTGACAACGAATCTGATGATGACGACCCGTTTTCAAATCTACCTCCAGCAAATAATAATTATCAGACTTCCCTATTACCCGATAATTCAATATAGCTTTTTTGCTTCCAGGTTTTTCTACCTCATACGCATAGCTTTTATTCTGCTTTTCATTGCGCACCAAATAATTCACCAGTTCGCCTTCCAGCTCTTTAGGTGAATTTTTCACCACAGCCCAATACGTTTTTTGAACCTCTCCTTTCTTAAACATTTCATTTAAGCGGGAAAGAGCCTTGCTGGTTTTAGCAAACACAACAAGACCGCTCACGGGACGGTCCAGCCGATGGGTAACACCGATGAAGACATTTCCTGGTTTCTGATACTTTTCTTTCAAATACTGTTTCACAGTTTCTGAAAGCGGTGTATCACCCGTCTTGTCTCCCTGAACTATTTCGGAAGCGGTCTTATTGACTATAATAATATGATTGTCTTCGTAAATAACGGTCATACGAATCTTACATATTCATACCACCATCTACTTGAATCACTTGTCCTGATACGTAAGAAGACATATCAGAAGCCAAGAATGTAGCGATATTAGCCACATCTTCCGGTGTACCACCTCTGCGCAAAGGAATCTTCTTACACCACTCTGCCTTCACTTCATCAGACAATGCATCAGTCATAGCAGTCATAATAAAGCCCGGAGCAATAGCATTAGCACGAATACCTCTAGAGCCTAATTCCTGTGCGATAGACTTAGCCAAAGCAATCATACCTGCCTTAGATGCAGAATAATTAGCTTGACCTGCATTACCATGCACACCCACAACAGAAGCCATATTAATGATACTTCCTGCTTTCTGACGCATCATAATGGGAGTACATGCGTGAATGAAATTGAACGCAGATTTCAAGTTCACATTGATAACCATATCCCACTGCTGCTCGCTCATACGCATCATCAAACCGTCGCGCGTAATACCAGCATTATTCACCAAAATGTCAATACGACCAAAATCTGCATGAATAGCTTCAACCACTTTGGCAGTATCTTCAAAATTAGCAGCATTCGATGCGTATGCCTTCGCCTTTACACCCATAGCCTCTATTTCCTTAGCTGTTGCTTCCGCATTTTCATCGATTACCAAATCCGTAAATGCAATATTAGCACCTTCTTGGGCAAATTTTAATGCAATAGCCTTACCAATGCCGCGGGCTGCACCTGTAACAATGGCTGTTTTTCCAGTTAATAATCCCATAAATCTGATTTATTTAATTAATATATAGGTTAATAATTCTCTTTCTTACTGAACGTTTATACTATTTCTTGCCTAAAGCTCCCAACACTAATTTAGTAACATAACGACCTCGGGTATCATCGTCTAAGTTAGCCCCTACATGACCACGTATATAGGGAGCCTCAATTCCTTTTACACTATATTGTAATATTTCAGCTGTCAAATTCAAATCATCCAATTGAAAGACATTTTTTTCAAGTCCCTCGTTAAGAACATCTTTGAAAAGCTGTATTTCATTAGCATCAAAACGCTTCCGCACTTTTTCAACTCGCCATATATCTCTGAAGAAATCCGCACGCAACGTACCATTACGATACACGACTTCTTTAACCGTATCTAGATGAGTATAGATCATTTCAATCAATTTTGCATCCGGTGAAATAGATTTTCCAGCAACATGCTTCATCGTATCAAAAAGGATATCTAATTCCGATTCGACAACAGCCATATAAATTTCCTCTTTGCTTTTAAAATAAGTATAAAGAGTTCTTCTACCTTTTTTAGAAGCCAAGGCGATATCATTCATCGTGGTATTTTCAACTCCCATCTTTGCAAACAACTGACGGGCCACATCCACTAATTTAGCTCTTGTTTTTGAAACGACCATAAATTAATAACACATTACATAATAGTTTGAACAAAAATAAGACATTTCCACTTATCTCACAAACAAAAACTGATTTAATTCAGAAATTAAAGAAAAAAATAGAAATTTTATTCACAGTATATCAAGTTCATAATCAATGCATTAAATAGGCACTCGAAAAATTATTTGAAAATTATTAGCAGAAATATTTGCAAATTCCAAAAAAAGCAGTACCTTTGCACTCGTTAAACATCGCGGAGTGGAGCAGTTGGTAGCTCGTTGGGCTCATAACCCAAAGGTCGTCTGTTCGAGTCAGGCCTCCGCAACAAGAGTAAAGGTAAACCAATTATATTCAAGGTTTACCTTTTTTTTATTCCCAGTCGAATATATTTCGGTCAGAGAATTTTAGGCGGCTCAGTAGAAATTTAGTGGGGATACGCATATAGCTTCGCAATGCGGAATAGAA